>Ga0307510_10005296_pt1 | contig 15344 bp, 13 predicted proteins | sample 12_EM_MG_FD_207224 | JGI IMG/M metagenome (GOLD analysis project Ga0307510, IMG submission 207224) | Populus trichocarpa ectomycorrhiza microbial communities from riparian zone in the Pacific Northwest, United States - 12_EM | ecosystem: Host-associated > Plants > Roots > Unclassified | place...
CGCCTGAACGGCAAGTTGAAGCCCGGTGCGACCGCCACCGACCTCGTGCTGACCGTCGTGGAGATGCTCCGCAAGAAAGGCGTCGTGGACAAGTTCGTCGAGTTCTTCGGCGACGGTCTTGCGAACCTGCCGCTCGCCGATCGCGCAACGATTGCCAACATGGCGCCGGAATATGGCAGCACCTGCGGCATCTTCCCGATCGATGAGGAAACGATCCGCTACCTCGAACTGTCGGGCCGCCCACGCGATCGCATCGACCTGGTAACCGCATACGCCAAGCACCAGGGCATGTGGCGCAATAACGGCGACGCGCCTGCCGTCTACACCGACGTGTTGGAACTGGATCTCAGCACCGTCGAACCCAGCCTCGCCGGTCCGCGCCGTCCGCAGGATCGCGTACCGCTGCAGAATGCCAAGTCCGTCTATGCGACGAACGGCAAGAAGACCGCCGATGAGCGCGCGGCAAAGAATCCGGGTGCCAGGGGCGTTGCGACGGCGACTGTCGATGGCAAGACCTTCGAGCTGAAGGACGGCGCTGTACTGATCGCCGCCATCACGAGCTGCACGAACACTTCCAACCCGTCAGTGATGATTGGTTCCGGCCTGCTGGCCCGCAAGGCCGTGGCGAAAGGACTCACGTCGAAGCCGTGGGTGAAGACCAGTCTCGCGCCGGGCTCGCGTGTCGTGACCGACTACTTCGAGAAGGCGGGCGTGCTCGGTGACCTGGCGGCATTGGGATTCGATGTCGTGGGCTATGGGTGCACCACCTGTATCGGTAACTCCGGTCCGTTGAAGCCGGAGATCTCCGCAGCGGTCAAAGCCGGCGATATCACCGCGTGCTCGGTGTTGTCCGGCAACCGTAACTTCGAGGGCCGGGTACACCCCGAAGTGAAGATGAACTTCCTCGCCTCCCCGCCGCTGGTCGTCGCCTACGCGATCGCCGGCACGCTCGACATCGATCTGACCAAGGAGCCCATCGGCACCGGTAAGGACGGCAAACCCGTGATGCTCGCCGACATCTGGCCGAGCGATCTCGAGGTGCAGGAAACGCTGACGAAGTCCATTGACTCGCAGATGTTCCAGAAGAGCTACGCCAGCGTGTTCACGGGCGATGCGAACTGGACGAGCATCAAGGTCCCCGAGGGCAAGCGCTATACGTGGGATGCGAAATCCACGTACGTGAAGAACCCGCCCTATTTCGAGGGCATAACCATGACTCCGGGCACGCTGTCCGATATCAAGGGCGCTCGGGCGCTCGCAGTGCTCGGCGACTCGGTAACAACCGACCACATCTCGCCCGCCGGCAACATTTCAAAGTCGAGCCCCGCGGCCAGATATCTGGTTGAGCAGGGAGTGCAGCCCGTCGATTTCAACTCGTACGGCGCTCGCCGCGGCAATCATGAGGTGATGATGCGCGGGACGTTCGCCAACATCCGCCTGCGCAACCTGTTGGTTCCGGGTGTTGAAGGCGGCGTGACGATCCATCTGCCCAGCAACGAGCAGACATCGATCTATGACGCCGCCATGAAGTACAAGAAGGAAGGAACTCCGCTCGTAATCCTCGCAGGCCGTGAATACGGCACGGGGTCGTCACGCGACTGGGCCGCGAAAGGCACGATGCTCCTGGGCGTGAAGGCAGTGATTTCCGAAAGCTTCGAGCGTATTCACCGCTCCAACCTCATCGGCATGGGTGTTGTACCACTGCAGTTCCTCCCTGGTCAGAACGCACAGTCACTCGGCCTCACGGGCCGCGAGGTGTTTGACATCAGCGGGCTGACTGTCGGCGATGCCAAGGAAGTGTCGGTCACTGCAACGCCGCCGGACGGCGGTAAGTCGATCAACTTCAAGGCGCGTGTGCGTATCGATACGCCTAAGGAGCGCGAATACTACCGGCACGGCGGAATCCTCCAGTACGTGCTGCGACAGCTCGCGTCCACGGGAAAGGCCGCCTGACGACACCCGCCTCGGCCCACAACGCCGCCCTGACCACGCCGGGCCGCAGCAGTACCGCTGCCGGCCCGGTGCAATTGGCGGTGTTCGATCTGGATGGGACGATTACCCATCGCGATACGCTTCTGCCGTACGTGATGGGTTTTCCGATGAGCACGCTCAGAAAATTCCTGGGCATTCTCGTCTTCTGTTGGACACTCGTCCTGTTCGTTCTGCGCCTGCGCGACCACGGCCAGGTCAAATCCGCCTTCATCCGCTCCACGCTGCGGGGCCAAACGCGTGCCACGCTCGAAGCGTGGACAGCCGAGTTCGTTCCCGCAGTGATCGAAAGCGGCGTATTTGCCGATGCGCTCAGCAGGATCGCGCAGCACCGGAAAGAAGGCGCGCGCCTCGTGTTGATGAGCGCCAGCACAGACCTTTACGTGCCTGCGTTCGGTGCAGCGCTGGGATTCGATGAAGTGATCTGCACGGGGGTGCTGTGGGATGGCGATCGCCTGGATGGACGCCTCACCACACCCAACCGCCGCGGAACGGAGAAGACGCGGTGCTTCGAGAAGCTACGCGCCGCGCATCCCGGGCTCACTACGGCCGCCTATGGCAATGCAGGCAGCGATCTGGACCACATGCGGCTGGCAGACCAGCCACTACTCGTAAACGCTTCAGCGAGCGCTCAGCGGGCCGCAGCGCGAATGGGTGTGCCGATCGCCGAGCGTTGGCGCTAATCGCTCACATCGACGTCCGGATCGTCCACAGCTCCGGAAAAAACTTCAGCTCCAGGGCCTTGGCCAGGTAGGAGACGCCACCGGTGCCGCCGGTGCCCGGCTTGTAGCCAATGATGCGCTCCACGGTCTTCAGGTGATGGCAGCGCCACAACTGGAATTTCTGGTCGAGATCGACGAGTCGCTCGGCCAGCTCGTACAGATCCCAATCCTTCTCGGCGTTGTGATACACGCCGAGCCACGCACCGGCCACCTGCTTGCTGGCCACATACGGCTCCGTGAAGTCCCGAGTCAGGTGTCCTTCCGGAATGCCATAACCGCGTCGGCTCAACAACCGCAACACTTCGTCGTATAACGACGGCGCCTCCAGGGTGCTCTGCAGCGCTGCAAAGGCCTTGGGATCCCGCTTGTGGACATCCACCATCTGCGGGTGCTTGTTGCCGAGCATGAATTCCAGCATGCGGTACTGAACCGACTGGAAGCCGGACGATCGCCCCAAAGCGTTGCGAAACGCGGAATACTCCGAAGGCGTCATGGTGGACAACACGTCCCAGGTCGCGATGAGTTGCGTCTGTACGTGCGACACACGCGTGAGCATCTTGAACGACGGGTCCAGGTCATCGCGTCGCACGCACTCGAGCACGCCTCGCAGCTCATGAAGCATCAGCCGCATCCACAGCTCGGAGGACTGATGAACGATGATGAACATCATCTCATCGTGTTCGTACGTCAGCGGCTTCTGCGCATCGAGAATCTTGTCGAGCTGCAGATACTCGCCATAGGACAGCGACGAGCCGAGCTCCCAGTGAATCGCCTCGTTCGAGAGATCTACCTTATCGGTCATGCCGGGTTGTCCTCGCCGAACACCCAGGACGGCACCCGTCGCCACCCATCCAGCAGCTCCCGATCGAGGCGCCGGTAGTCGGGACAGTGACGGCCGACGATCTGCCAGAAGCGCCGAGAATGATTCATCTGCAAGGTATGGGACAGCTCATGGATCATCAGATACCGCACCACCGGGACACGCTGGAACATCAGACAGCAATTGAGACTGATCGTGCCCCGGGTCGAGCAGCTACCCCAACGACTGCGCTGGCGGCGGATCAGCACGCGCTCGAACTCGAAATTCAGCTCACGCGCCAGGGTGTGCAATGTCGGTCCGAGGACATCTGCCGCGCGCTCCGTGAGCCAGCGTCGAAACAGCTGCCGCACGGCGCGAGTGTCACTCGTGTCGCCCTCCAGAGCGAGCAACCCATCGCCAATCGGTTTCAGGCGCAGGCGCTGACCAACTCCGGTGAGATGCACGCGCCAGGCTTCTCCGCAGGCTGCGAGATCGATCCGGGTCGGTGGAAATGGCGCAACCGGGATCGCGCGCGCTCGTGCTTCTTCTCTTTTGCGTTCGATCCAGGTGCGATGACGTTCGACGAATCGCTCAACGGTCAGCGCGGACGTGCGCGATGGCACAACGACTTCCACGCGACCGGTGTGAAACACGCGCACGGTGAGACGACGAGCGCGATTGCTCTCGCGTACGACCCATCCCTGGGCAGCGTCCTTATCGGACCACAACGGCAACTGAGACGTAACCATGCCTAGCACATTGAGATGATGCACGCGTACTCGATGTTCCGCTAGCATCGCCCCGCGTGAACGAACCCATTCTCGAAGTCCGCAATCTCATCAAGCAGTACCCCAACGTGACGGCCGTCGATGGCCTGTCGCTGGCCGTGCCTGAAGGCATCTGCTTTGGCCTGCTCGGTCCGAACGGTGCCGGCAAGACCACCACCATTGAAATCATGGAGGGCATCCTCGAGGCGACCTCCGGTGAAGTGCGCTACCGCGGAGCACCTCTCGATCAGCGCTTCCGCGAAGAGGCGGGAATCCTGTTCCAGAAAACATCCCTGCAGGACTTTCTGACGGTCCGGCAGAGCATCACTTTGTTCCGCGGCCTGTATTCGCGTGGCCTGAGCGTCGATGAAGTCATCCGTTTGTGCGCGCTGGAAAAACTGGAGGAACGCGACAATCGCAAGCTGTCGGGTGGGCAGTTGCAACGCCTGCTCCTGGCCATCGCACTGGTGAACGACCCTTCCGTGCTGTTCCTCGATGAGCCCACGACCGGTCTCGACCCACAGGCGCGGCGCAATTTCTGGGAGCTCATCCAGTCCATCAAGGCGCGCAAGAAGACCATCATTCTCACCACGCACTACATGGAAGAAGCCGAGCTGCTGTGCGATGAGATCGCCATCGTCGATCGAGGTCGCATCATTGCGCAAGGGCCGCCTCGCCGGCTGCTGCAGGAGCACTTCGCTGAGGTGATGCTGGAGCTGCCGCGACAGGACTTCCCGCCCAGCGCACGCAGCCTGCCGCTGCGGATCATCGATATGGCCGAGCGCATCGAGATCACCACCGATGACCTCGACACGACACTGCGCACGCTGATCGATGCGCATGTGCCGCTTTCCAACTTGCGAATCCGGCCGGCAAATCTCGAAGATTTGTTTCTGGAGCTCACCGGCAAGGAGCTGCGCACGTGATGCAGCGACTTGCCGCCGTCTGGCATGCCCGGAACCTGGAGTTCGTTCGCGACCGGGCGACGCTCATTTTCACCCTGCTCCTGCCCATCGCGCTCGTGGTCGGCATGAGCTTCGTGTTCGGCGGCAAGGAACGCCCCCTGTTCAAGATCGGCGTGATCACGCAGGCCATCGACAAAAGCGCGCATCCGTTCCTGAGCGAGCGGTATACGGAGTTTGTGCCTATCACCGCTCAGGCGGCAGGCATCCAGAAAGTAACCCATCAACAGATCGACCTGCTGCTCGATCTGCACGGCACGCCCCGCTACTGGGTCAACACCGACTCGCCGAAGGGCTACATTGTGGAGAAGCTGCTGCTGGCTTCCGTCTCAGGCGCGCACCGTGAGCCGGTCACTGGCGCTGCCGTCCGCTATGTCGACTACCTGTTCCCCGGGATCCTCGGGATGAACATGATGTTCAGTTGTCTCTTCGGCGTCGGCTACGTCGTGTTGCGATATCGCAAAAGCGGCTTTCTCAAGCGGCTGCACGCCACGCCGTTGACGGCGTTCGAGTTTCTATCGGCCCAGGTCCTGTCGCGGCTGTGCCTGATCCTGTTCGTGACCACAGTGCTGTACCTGGGAATCGGCAGCATCATTCACTTCCATCGTACGGGCAGCGGCCTGCTCGCGATTCTCGTGGCCGTGCTCGGCGCTTTGTCGATGGTGGCCATGGGACTCACGATCGCGGCCCGATTCTCCAGTGAGGAACTGGTGGGTGGCCTGTTGAACCTGCTGACCTGGCCGATGATGTTGCTGTCGGGCGTATGGTTCTCACTGGAAGGTTCACCGCAATGGGTGCAATGGGTTGCCGGCATCTTCCCTCTGACCCACGTTCTGAATGCCGCACGCGCTGTGATGATTGACGGCGCCGGCGTGACGGCCATCAGTGCCGACCTGATTTATCTCGCAAGCACCTCGCTCGTGTTCCTTGCCTTCGGCGCCTGGTCATTCAGGTGGCGCTACGATTGAAACGGGAGACCGAAGATTGCGTTTCTACAGTGACAACACCGCCACCGCCGCACCAGAGATCCTCGCTGCCATTGCCGAAGCCAACCAGGGCCACACGATTGCCTACGGTGATGACCCGTGGACCCAGCGGCTCGATGAGGTTCTGGGACGATTCTTCGGCACCGAGGTGCGTGCCTTCGCGCTCACGACCGGAACTGCCGCCAATTCATTGAGCCTGGCGACCTTGAGCCCGCCCTGGGGCGCGATCTACGCCCACGAAGAAGGTCACATCGGCGTCGATGAATGCGGAGCACCGCAGTTCTTCAGCGGCGGAGCGCAGTTGGTCTCGTTGCTGGGCGCGAACGGCAAGCTGACGCCCGAAGTAATTCGGACGGCCGTGGACAAACATCCAGCCAACGTACACACGGTGCAGCCGGCAGTGGTCTCACTGACTCAGGCAACGGAGCTGGGGACTGCCTATCGCCCCGATGAGATCGCGGCGATCAGCAAGCTGGCGCGCGAACGGGGGCTGGCCGTGCAGATGGACGGTGCCCGCTTCGCCAACGCGGTCGCGTTTCTCGATTGTCATCCAGGAGACGTGACCTGGCGTGCGGGTGTCGATGTATTGTCATTTGGCGCCACCAAGAACGGCGCCCTCGCCGCCGAAGCCGTAGTGTTTTTCAACCGCGAGCGGGTCCGGGATTTCGAGTTCCGCCGCAAACGCGCCGGACACCTGATCTCGAAGTCACGATTCGTGGCGGCCCAGTTGCTGGCCTATGTTGAATCCGGTGTGTGGCAGCGAAACGCGCGCCGCGCCAATACGTTTGCCCAACAGATTGGCCGCGCCGCGGGCAGTACGTTGCTGTATCCGGTTGAAGCCAATGAAGTGTTTGTGCGCCTCGGCGAGGAACGCAAGGCGGCACTGCGCGCCGCGGGTTTTGGGTTCTACGACTGGGGTCCCGCCCGCAGCGGCGAGGCGCGCTTCGTCGCGTCCTGGGACCAACGTGAGGACGACGTCGCTGCCTTGTGCAAAACGCTGAGCGGATAGTGATATGATTTGCCCGAGAAGAATAATAACAAGGGCTCACCCCCATGAAATGGACTTCCGTCGCCTGGCTGGCGCTGGCGACTGTCTTTGTGACGGCCGTTCACGCGGCTCCGGTCGACACGCTCAGTGTTGACTTAAATCCCCTCATTGACGCGGCGGCCGCGTCAAAGAACCGCTTTGCAGTCGATATTGAGCATCCGCTGTCAGGACACGGCGCCTGGACCTACAGCGTGCGTGTGCCCGGCGCGATTTCCATGTCTTTTCATGCATCCGAACTGCGCCTGCCCGGCGATGCCGTTCTCACGGTGAGCGCTGGAAGTACAACCACTACCTATCGCGCGCATGACATAAACCGAGGGGGTCTGTGGGGACGGCCACTGCTCGGCGACACTCTGAGCTTCGAGTTGCATGGCACGGGAGCCAGCATTCACATACAGAGCCTGCAAGCGGGTTATCGAGCGATCGGCGGCGTAGTCCCTGACCACCCGCACTACACCGCCCGTATCAAGATGCTCACCGCCAATGACACTTCGGCGGGTTGTACTCAGAACTATTCCTGCAATGCCACGGATGCGAATCAAGGTCCGGCACAGGCAACGGTTGCTGTGCTGGTGGGCAATCAATACTCGTGTACCGGTACGCTGCTGAACAACACCAGCAACGATGCGACCCCTTACGTTCTGACCGCCCGGCATTGTCAAAATGGGCAGATGGGTGGCGGTAATCCGGACGCCGCTGCAACAGTAACTGTTTATTGGGATGCGGTGACAGCGTGCGCGTCGACGCTGGGCTCGATCTACGAGGGCACCACGATCACGCAATTCGGCGCGGTCACCATGGTTGAGCAGCAGGATGCCTGGTTGATCCGCCTCAACGCGCCGCCTGCGGCAAGGGATGCGTATTTTGCCGGCTGGGACGCGACCGGTAGCGTGTTCACCGGCGGCTACTCAATCCATCACGCACTCGGCAACGACAAGCAGTATGTCGGTTGGTACGGGCAGGCGGTGTATCAAAAAATGGCACGCGCGAGCGTCGGCGTGAACTATGAGTCGACGTTCTGGAGCCTGGTTAACGGAATCGGCAGTACCGGCGCCGGTGCATCCGGCGGCGCAGTATTCGATCCAGCGAATCACCTCGTTGGGAGCGCGACTCTCGCGAAGCTCGTCGCAGGTGAGAACACCGCAGGTGTTTGCCCGGTTACCAGCGATTCCACCCCGACCGCACAGTACACCGCGCTCTCGGGCGTGTGGACGTCGACTGCGGACGCCACGAGCACCACAGGCAATCAGACTCTGCAGTCGGTACTCGATCCCACCAACACTGGGAAAATGGCGATTGACGGCGTCGGAATGCTGCCGATGACGCTCACGAGCGATACCACCTATCTGCGCACGGATCAGCGCCTGACCCTTTCGTGGAATGTTCCTGACGCGCTTGCGTGTACGGCGAGCGGCGGGCAGCCGGGTGATGGTTGGACCGGAACCAGGGCCGCCAGCGGCGCTGTCCAGGTGAGTGGCCTGACCGGCGGTCACGTGGAGTATGCATTGAGTTGCAAGACAGCCGAACGTGTTGGTCGTGCGGTTGCGGCTGTTGACTGGACCTACATCCAGCCGGTCGCATGGGTTGGCGTGGATTCAGGTTCCGTTACGGTTGGCAGCCCGATCAACCTCAACTGGTATTCGAACGTGACGCCCTGCACTGCCGGCGGCGGCGAGCCCGGTGATGGCTGGGCGGGTGCCAAGGACAGCTCTGGAACGCAGACTGTTGTTGTCGCGAAAGCCGGTACCGCTGAGTTCACTATCACCTGCGGTACCTGGGCTCAGGTTGCGTCGTATCGAGTGTCGGTTACGGTGGTTGCGCCCAGCGATACGGATCATTCGACGACATCGAGCGCAACGCCTCCCCAGACGGCCGCCCAAACGCCGACCGCACCCGCCGCGTCAACGAGTGGCGACTCGAGCGCCAACGGTTCGAGCGCCAGCAGCTCAGGTGCCAGTGGCTCGGGTGGCGCTGGGTCGGGCGGTGGCGGCGCGCTGGATCCGTTCTGGCTCAGCGTTTTCAGCGCCCTGCTCGTCTTCAGAGCTCCCGCAAACCGGTTGTTACGGGCAGCCGCGCCGCGCGAATCGCGGGCAGCAGCCCGCCGATCATACCGATGACAATCGAGATCACGAGGCCGCGCACGACCAGCTCCGGCGTGACCTTGAAGTTGAACACCACCTGCGTGAAGTTCTGCCCCATGGTCGACACGGTCATGTTGTTGAACAACACGTAGGCGGCTATGGCGCCGAGCAACCCCCCGACCAGGGCCAGGAACAGCGCCTCGATCATGACCGAGACCAACACCGGCAGGCCGCCGAAGCCGATGGCCCGCAGGGTCGCGATTTCCTTGCCTCGCGCAGCCACCGCGGCATACATGCTGTTGAGCGCGGCGAAAACCGCTCCCAGGGCCATGATGACGGTGACCACACCGGCCAACACACCGATGGTCCGGCGGAAGTCACGAGTCTGGCCGCTGAAGTAATCCTGCTCGACTTTCGCGTCCACGGTGAGCCGCGGATCGGCACTCAATGCGCTCTTCAGCTTGTCGAATCCGTCCGTTCCGTCGAGTGCGACCCGGACCGAGCTTTCGCCCGTGCGCACGAAAGTCGTCCGCGCAACATTGATGTCCGTCCACAGCTCGCTCTCATTCGCGTCACCGGACTCGAACACTCCAACCACGGTCCAGTCGGAACCGCGCATGCGCACGGTGCCGCCCATCGCAGCGCCCTCGAACAGATGGGCCACACCGCGACCGACTATGAGCTCGCGCAGCCCCGGCGTGAAATTGCGGCCCGCGGTGATCTTCAACTTCGGCCGCAACACAAACGCATCGGGCTCAACTCCCCGGACCGTGATGTTGGCGGCATCCTTGGCGTCCTTGTTGCGCAGCAGCTCGGCGATAATCATCATTTCCGCCGAGGCAATCGGCTTGCCATCGGCGCCCGCGCGAATGCCGGGCATCTGCCTGATGATGTCCCCCTCTTCGCGGCCCAGCCCGGAATTGATCTCGGCATCCGAGCCGCCGCGCAGGATGATGGCCACATCCTTGCGACCCGCGGCCTGCAGGGTGCTCGAAAACCCGGTCGACATGGCCAGCAGCGCAGTAAACACCGCGACCACGCCGGCGAGCCCTATGACAATCACCAGCGAAGGTGCCCAGCGCTCGGGGATGCTGCGGATGTTGATACCGGTGATGGCGGCAGTCTGACTGAACATAGGTGCTTCCTACCTGCCCGCCAAAGCGTCCACGATCTTCAGGCTGCGCGCGCGCAGGGCCGGCAACAATCCCACCGCAATGCTCATGACGAGAATGGCACCGATCCCGATGGCCCAGATGGCGCCGTCGACCTGGAGCCGGAACTGCCCGCCCGTGGCCTGCTCCACCATGGCCCCCAACAGGGTCGCCAGTACGAGGCCCACGACGCCGCCGACCAGACAGAGTGCAATCGCTTCAGCAAGCACGAATCCGAGGACACTGCCGTCCGTGAATCCCAGCGTCTTCAGCACCGCCAGCTCGGGCACCCGCTCGCGCACGCTCTGCGCCATCGTGTTGCCCACGACGAGCAGCAAAGTGAAGAACACGGCAAACAGAATCCAGCGGACAATCAGGCCGATGTCCCCGATCTGCTTCACGAAGCTCAGATTGAAGTCCTTCTCCGTCTGGGTCTTGGTCTCATCCGGGGAGTTCTCGAACATCGCATCCACGGTCTTGCTCACCTGCGCGGCATCCGTTCCGGGCGCGAGCTTCAGGATGTAGAAGTTGGTGCGACCCTTGCCGAACATGTTGGCTTCGTCGAAATAGTCGTGATTGATGAACACGGCGTTGGTCTGCTTGCGCCAGTTGTCATCCTTGCCGTCGTAGATGCCGACCAGGTCGAAGGCCCACGACTTGCTGCCGCCTTTCTGCGGATAGATGTTGGATGAGAGTGGAATTTTCTGGCCGACCTTCCAGCCATACTTGTCGGCCAGCATTTTGCCGGCCACCATGGCCGTACGGGTCTGCTGGAAGGTCTTCCATTGTTCCTCCGGCATGACCCACTCCGAGTACACATCGTGGTAGCGCTGCGGATCGATGGCGAAGGTGAACACCGGGGTGTTTTCCTGCCATACGCCGCCAAACCACTGTGAATAGGCCACGCGGGCCACGCCCGGCACCGCCTCCAGCTTGGGAATCATGCTGAGCGGCAGCGCCTGCGTAAACGAGACGCGAGCCTGGGTCATCAGGCGGGTCGCGCCCACAAAGTCGGCACCCGCATTGAAGATCGAGCTCAGGGACTGCAGCAGCCCGAACAGCAGGAACGCCATGATCACCGACAGGATGGTGAGAATGGTGCGGGTTTTCTTGCGAAACAGGTTCGCAACCACAAAGCCGGTACGGGTCATGGCGCTCGTCTCTAGGCCGCTGCCTGTTCCAACAACTGCCCTTTCTCCAGGTGCAGGGTGCGCCGCGCGAACTCCGCGGCCTTCGGATCGTGCGTCACCATGACGATGGTTTTGCCGTGCTCGCGGTTCAAAACCTGCAGCAGGCCGAGGATCTCATCAGCGGTCTTGCGGTCGAGATCGCCCGTGGGCTCGTCACAAACCAGCAATTGCGGGTCGGAGACGAGCGCACGTGCGATCGCCACACGTTGTTCCTGTCCGCCCGAGAGCTCGCGCGGCTTGTGGCGCGCACGGTCAGACAGACCCACGACCTGCAGCGCCACGGCGACGTTCTTCTTGCGTTGCGCAGCGGAGAGCTTCGTCAACAGCAGCGGCAATTCAACATTGCCCTCGGCGGTCAACACCGGCATGAGGTTGTAGAACTGGAAGACAAAGCCCACGTTGTGGGCCCGCCAGTGCGCGAGCTGGCCGCTCGAGAGCTGGTCGATGCGGTTGCCGCCGACCGCGATCTGCCCCGAGGTGGGCTGGTCCAGGCCGCCGATCAGATTCAGCAGCGTGGTCTTGCCGGAGCCCGACGGGCCCATCAGGGCTACGAAGTCGCCCTTGGGAATGTCGATGCTCAATCCGTGCAGCACCTCGACTTTCTGCTTCCCGCGCTCGTAGGTCTTCGTAACGCTCCGGATCTCAACCATGGACTCGGACATGACGTGCCTCTTGCTATGCCCTGCTAAGAATTGGCCTACTAAGAACTGGCTTAAGGACTGGCTGCCTCGACCGTCGCATCATCCCGAAGTTCGGCCGGGGCATCGACGATGACGGACTCGCCTGGGCTCACCCCGGACTCCACTTGTCGCGAGCTTCCGAAGGCGCCACCCAGGGTGACGACACGACGCTTCGCTTTGTGGTCCTTCATAACAAACAAAACGTCCTTGTCGCCATCGCGGCGCAATGCCGCGGACGGCACGAGGACCCCAATCGGCGGGCGGGCATCCGCTTGCACCGGTTTTTTCTCTTCCAGAAACGACACCCGCACTCCCATGTCCGGGACGATGCGGTCGTCCTTGCTGTCGATTTCGATGCGCACCTTGACCGTCGCCTTGGAACGGTCGGCCGTCGGGATGATGGCAATGACATGGGACGGGATTTTCCAATCCGGATAGGCATTCAGCACGGAGTCCACGGGCTGCTTCGGTTGCACGCGGTTGATATAGGCCTCGTTGACGTCCACTTCCACTTCCAGCGAATCCATGTCGACGAGGGTGCCGATGCCCGTTCGGGTAAATCCGCCACCCGCCGAAAAGGGCGAGACGATTTCACCTACCTGGGCGGCCTTGGCGATCACCACGCCAGTGAATGGTGCGTGCACCGTACAGTAGTCGAGTTGCACCTGGGCTGAGCGGACATTGGCGGCGGCCAGCTCGATCTGCCTGCGCTGGCTTTCGAGCTGGGCACTGCCTGTATCCACGAGCGTGCGCGCCTGCTCGACCGCCTGCTCCGACACGAGCTTGCGTTGTACGAGGTCCTCGGCCCGCTTTACGTCACGTTGGTTCTGCGCGAGCTGGGCCTGATATTGCACGAGCAATGCACGCGCCGACTGCAGTTGCGCCTCGGCCTGCGCCAACGCGGCTCGTTGCTGCGTATCGTCGAGGCGAGCCAACACCTGGCCCGCTTTCACGTGATCGCCCTCTTCAATCAATACGTCGATCAGGGTGCCGGTGATCTGCGCCGACACGGTCGCTTGGCGGCGGGCAGTAACGTAACCGGTTGCATCCAGAACGGACGATGACGGCGGCCCGCCGCTCGTCATCGGCTGCGCCATCGCAGTGTGCACGAGAACGGTGGATTGCCTGGATTTGAAGAACCACAGGCCCGCTGCGATCAGGACCAGGACGAGCGCAACCGCGGCGAGCCACGGCCAGCGGCGGGTTTCATCCGGTTGCTCGCGTTCACTGCGATCGATCCGCAACTGACTGAGCAGTGCGCCTTTGCCGGAATCCCCGGGGGGTGGCGTGTTGGGTTGTGCAGCCAAACTCGTCCTTTCAACCTGCGGTGAGCTTCTTCATCAGGCGGCGCGCTTCGGCGAGCTCGGGCGCCATGAGTAACGCGCGCTCCAGCGCGTCCCGCGCCTTCAGGGTCGCGCCCCGATCGAGCTGGCATTTTGCCAGATATACGTAGGCTTCGGCGGCTCCCCAGCCCGGTACGTGCTGAGCTTCCCGTCGCTCTGCCTCAAATGCGGCGGTCGCCTGCTCGAATCCCTGCAGGGCGCGGTCTTTGTCGACAGTGGTGGCCTTGGGTCGCTCGTACAGCGAGACCGCATCCAGCAACAGGACACGGGGGTTTTTCGGTGCGGCGTGCCGGGCCTTCTCAATCAGCGAACCGCTCTTCGCTGCGGCAAAGGGCGCCCGCCACGCCTGCAGGCCGGCCAACAGGTCCAGGCAGGCAGATTCCAACGCCAGGGCGTCCGCAAAATCCCGTTGCAGCTTCACGGCCACGTCGAGATTGTCCACGCAGGCATCCGCTGCGTCCTTGGCCCGACTTTTGTCTCTGGCCCAATCGAGCAATGTCAGCCGATAGTCAATCAGTGCTGCGTAGTAGCGCCTGAAGGCACTGTCGGGCTCCGCGGGACCGAGCCCCTCCGTGACGTTCTGGAGTGCGCGCGAATCCTCGGTGTAGTAGCTGTACTGAATGCGGCTTTCGATATCGAGCCAGTTCGGTTGCTCCGCGGCCGCCGCGGTCAGCGACAATGCCATGGCGGCGAGCGACAGGCGGACAAAGCCCAGGCACAGGCGAGTCTTCACGAGCATCAGGCCCATTCGTTACATAGAATATCCTTTACACATGATAGCTACTTCCCTGATCGATATCGGTATCAATCTCGCTCACGACAGCTTCAATGTGGATCGCGAAGCCGTCATTGCCCGCGCGGTGGCCGCTGGCGTGGTGCAAATGATGGTGACTGGCTCTAGCGCGGACAGTACCCGCCAGGCCATCGAAATGGCGCGTACACATCCTGACGTGCTGTTTGCCACCGCTGGTGTCCATCCACATTACTCCAGAGAGCTCACTGACGAGGTGTTGGTAGAGCTGCGGCAACTCGCGACGCTGTCGCAGGTGGTTGCAGTCGGCGAATGCGGACTGGACTACTTCCGCGATCTGTCGCCGCGCGCCGTGCAACAGAAGGCGTTTCATCGCCAGCTCGAGCTGGCGGTACGCGTCGGCAAGCCGGTTTTTCTCCACCAGCGCGATGCACACGCTGACTTTGTAGCGATCCTGCGCGAGCACCGTGCAGCGTTGGCCGGTGGTGTCGCGCACTGCTTCACCGGCAATCACGACGAGCTCACGGCCTGCCTGGAAATGGACCTGTGCGTTGGCATCACCGGGTGGATCTGCGACGAGCGCCGGGGTGCCCATCTCGTGCCGCTCATGAAGGAAATTCCGGCCGGGCGGCTGCTCATTGAAACGGATGGGCCGTACCTGCTGCCCCGCGACCTGCCCGTGAAGCCGGAGTCGCGGCGGAACGAGCCCGCCTACCTGCCGCATATTGCGGCGACTGTTGCGCGCGCACGGGGTGAATCGCTGGAACAGGTGGCCTCGGCCTCGACTGCGGCCGCACGGCGCCTGTTCGGGCTGCCACAAGCTACAATAGGCGCATGAATATCGACCGACTCGCAACGAGCATCAACGAAGTCTG
>Ga0307510_10005297_pt1 | contig 15344 bp, 17 predicted proteins | sample 12_EM_MG_FD_207224 | JGI IMG/M metagenome (GOLD analysis project Ga0307510, IMG submission 207224) | Populus trichocarpa ectomycorrhiza microbial communities from riparian zone in the Pacific Northwest, United States - 12_EM | ecosystem: Host-associated > Plants > Roots > Unclassified | place...
TTAGCGCGAATGCCGAAAGTGCGCGAACCAGCGGCTCCCAGGTCTCATCGTGAGGAGGCGACGGGTATGCCACACGTCCAAAGCCTTGCTTGCCTCCGAGGTCGTGCATGCCGTCCATAGCGCTACCTCGCGATTGTCTGGAGGCGCGAAGCGCCAATCATGGAATCCTGTGTAACGATCTTCGCGAGATCTGCTTCGGACCAGCCGACCGTCGCTGACGGCTGTACCGGCAGCACCATGTAGCGGTGATCGGCCGTGGTGTCCCAGACGCGAATCTCGATACTCGCCGGCAGATCGAGACCCATCTCGCGGAGGACAGTGCGAGACTCCCGGACTACTCTGGCACGGTAATCCAAGTCCTTGTACCAGTCGGGCGCGGCGCCAATAATCGTGTAGGCGGTGCAAGAGCACAGCGTGCACACGATTAAGTTGTGAACGACCATTGTATTTTCGAGGGTCACAAGTTGCCGGTGGTGCTGGGGAAACTCGAAACCCATCTCCTTTGCCGCAGCGGTGCCGTCAGCAAGCAACCGCGCGCGGAATGAGGGATCAATCCAGGCACGGGCTACCATGCGTGCGCCGTTGTCTGCTATCCACTTCTCCTCCGCGTGCTCAGTGAAATCGTGAACGAAGGTCTCGGGCATGTCGCCCTTACGCCTCAAGACTATTTCGAGTGCCGCCGCGCGCTGTTCGGGGGACGCTACTGGCGAGCGTTGGTCATGAACCATGGCTTTCTTCTCCTTTGGGCAACTACACGCGATTTCGGCTCTCTCGTCGAAATCTCCCGGTCAATACGTGATAAAGATCAGGAACGCGCGCGGACGGCATCGATGGATTCATCCCTTCCGAGGCTTGGTTTCCGGTAGAGCCATCGAGAGTTCTTGGAGCGCTTTCGTTGGAAGACTAAGGCCCGAAAGTTTCCAGCCATTTCCCGCGAAATGAAGGCTGATAGCCCCAGCGCCTTCTTCATCGCCGAGCCGGACTGACAGCTCGACCGGCTTTACAAATGACAAGCGACCAAGCGATTCCAATACCTTCGATGTATCGACGTCACCGAGAGCTACTATTTGATTGTCGCTATCGGCACCGAACGACCCGTTTTGCAGAATGTTCGTGAGATTTTCGGCGGTGAGCATTTTCGAAATCAGCGCATCGGCAATCGACGCTCCGTAGGTGTTTGCTACTATCCGCTCGATTGGCTTGATCACGCGGGTCTGACCGGTCCTGGCCAGGTACGCAGACACAATCTGATCAACTAGAGAACGTTTCAGTCGAGGCACATCGGTTCGCGCTAAAATCTCTACGCCGTTACCCGCTTTCGCCGCCCCGACCAAACCGTTCAGAGAGACAATGGCGGACCCGACATAGATTCCAATCGCAACGACTACGGCGAGGATGGAAGTCAAAAACCAGCGCATTTAATGAACCTTTGTTGGGGAATCCAAAAAGAAGTTGCGTCGAAAACGGCCACCGATGATGATGGCCGTTTTCCGTATGCGTCGTTCAATTATGCAGCAGGCACGAAGGTGTAACCTGCGCCGTCCGTCACGATCTTTCCAACGGCTGGGAACGGGAAATGGTAGCCGGTAACGAGCGCTTTGTCGGCCACGACACGGTCGAACAGCTTGCGCCGCGTCGCTTCGGCAAGCACTGGGTCAGCATCGATCGCGCCGTGCCAGTTGGGGTGCTTCGCGAACAGGGCAGGCATGTTCGTCGTGTCGCTTAGCACCATCAACTGTTCGTTGCCTGACGCGACATGGAATGCCGTGTGGCCCGGCGTGTGGCCCGGTGCCGCGATGGAGCGGATGCCCGGAATGACTTCGGTATCCCACTCGTACTGTTTCAACTTTTCTTTCAGCAGCGGGAACATCGCCTGAAGTCTTTTGGGTAGGCCATGCTGCTTTTCAGGGAGCTTGGTGAAGATGCTCTCATCCATCCAGAACTTGAACTCGTTGCTCGGCACGTAAACCACGGCGTTCGGGAAAGTAGGCGTGTTGTCTGGAGCCTTGCTCATAAGACCGAAAACATGGTCCGGATGGAAATGCGAGACGATCACCCTCGTGATCTGTTCCGGTTTGATACCGGCTGCCGCCATGTTGGCGATCATTGCCCCGGCTGTCGGTTGAAACTGGCCGCCCGTGCCGGCGTCGAAGAGAACCGTCTCGTTGCCGAGCTTGACCAGAGTAACGTTGAATGGAATAGGCAGGACTTCATTGGCGATCCCCGCGGCAGCCAATGCCGCCTTGGTTTCCTCAACGGACACACCTTTGATAAAGCCCGGATCGTGAGGTTTCTCCCAAACGCCGTCGTTCAGGATGAAACCCTGGACCTTATCGAACTTGAACGGCCGGAAGCCCTTGCCGGCTTCCGGTCCCTTCTGGGCGAGCGCAGCCTCGATGAACGAGACCGGTTTGGGCAGCCCGAACGCTGCTCCTGCAACTGCTGCCGTCAACAGAGCGTTACGGCGGGTTAGATTCAACATCGTTATCTCCTTGCTTTCGTTTGCGAGGACGGACCACGCGGTCCGCCGGTCGAAGCCGGCGCCTGGTTTCAGGCGTTCGCAAACTTCTTATTGGGGAATTTTGGAATCCTGGCCCTCCGCCCCCAGATGCGGCGAGTAGCTGACAAAGTCGAACGAAAGCGGAAATGCGTGATCGCGGTTCACCAGACGCTCGATGTCGAAAAAGATGAGCCTTTCGACTCCAGCGGATCGCATCGTCTCCGGCACGTCCCAGCAGATCCTGGCTCTGCCGATGATGTGCAGCGTCCGGCCGCTTTGGAAGTCGATGAACAGAAGCCCGGCGCGCGCGTCCGCTTCGAGATTGCCGAGGGTGTTGAAGAGCAGGTTGCCGCTGAAATCGGGAAAGCAAAGTTCTTTTCGTGAAACCACCTGCACGAAGCCGGGACGTCCGCCCCGATGGGAGACGTCGAGACCTTGCGAGGAATTCTCCCGGTCGAGTTGCGCCGACCGGGACGCAATAAAGAACGTGTCGGCTTTGACAATAAAGCTGACATCGCTATCGCCCAGATGGGAAGCCATTCGGGATTCAGGTGCAGGCCCGGAGCTGATCCGTGGCAGCTCGGTGCGTGCCTGAATGTATTTCGGGCAGTTTCCGAAGCTCTGCTGAACCCTTATCGAGAAACTTTCGCCGATAATGCAATTTTCGATGCGACCGTTGACCCGATTTCGGCGACGCGTTGGAAGTTCAATCCCGAGCCCGCCGATCGGGGCCCCATCCCGAATGCAGGAGTGCAAGGGATCGCCTGGATCGAGCCATGCGTTGACGGTAAGCAGATTCGCTTCGGCCGAATTCATGAACCCTGGGGGGCCAGACAGGGTAGTGGCCCAGGGATGACCACTCTGGTCCGCCAGTCCCACGACCATGAACGGCAACGCAGCGAAGAACGTCCGATGCTGCTCCGGCATGTAGTCCCGAATGACTGCGCGCCCCTTGAGCTCGATACGATCACGCACGCCGGCAAGGCGCTGAATCGTCTGCTCGCCGGTGTGAAAGGGAGACGTGGTCATAGCTGATACCCGTTATTGGTGGTGGTCTTTACATACTAGTAGTTACAAAATACAATCACGTTCGGTTGATTCGATGCGACCTCGAGGATGTCATGAAGGCGAAGGGCGAGCTGGTTAAGGCGGCCAAGAAACTGATGTGGGAACGTGGCTACGAGGCGACGAGTCCGCGCGACCTGCTGGAAGAAAGCGGTGCGGGGCAAGGCAGCCTCTATCACCACTTCAAGGGAAAAATGGACCTGGCGTCCGTGGCTCTCGGTGAGGTGTCCGATGAAATGTGCGAGCTCGCGCGCGAGACAGTAGGAACGGACGGTTCCGGATTGGATCGTGTTTTCCGCTATCTCGACGTTGCTCGCGACGGACTCAAGGGTTGCAGGATGGGCAGATTTGCCTGCGAATCGTCCATCGCCGAGCCTTCGTTGAGGAAGCCCGTCGAACGCTATTTCCGCGAACTCCAGGCGATCCTTGCGGGAGCGCTCCGTGAAGCTCAAGCCGAGGGTGAAGTTGCGAAACGCCTCGATGCCAGCGAACTTGCGCTGATGCTCATAACGGTCGTGCAGGGTGGTTTCGTCGCTTCGAGGGTCTATCGTGATCGGAACGCGATCAATCGGGCCACAGAGACGGCTAAGTCGCTGCTCAAATCGCTTCCGCACCGGTAGGCAGGACGCCGCAGTCTTCGCTGCAGATACTGGCCGAGCTAGGCGTGTCTGCGTTGAGGTATTGGTCGAGAAAATTCTAGCACGGCGGCTGGTATTCCCCTTATGAAACATGCAGCTAATTATGGAGCTGAGCTTTGGGCTAAAAAGAAGCGCCGGGATCTCGAAAGAAATCCCGGCAAGTCTAGGAGAAACGTCTGAGGGCGACGCAGCCCCTTTGCCAGTCAACAATGACCAGCTCCGTCGACGCCGAACGGATTCGGCGCAACGGATCTCAGCAATTCGACAACAGCTACTGCGCATGCCGCTGTTCTTCCAACTCTGGTCACCCAGGGTGCTTTGTGCTTGCCATGCTCGGCCGCAAAGCAAATTGTTCGTGCCAGGCACTCAGCTGCGGTCGTTCCGATCGCCAAGGGCGGTCACGGAAGCGAAAGTCGAGGTATTCAAGGGCGCAACCGACAGTGATGGTTCCGAGGTCGGGGTTGAGTGACGGTACATTGGCGTCAAGAGTGTCAAGAATCCTAGAGATTCGATCAAATTGAGCATCTACCCATCCGCTCCAGCGATGGCTTTCTGGTCGGAGGGTTTCTTGGCGGCAGACGACGGCGCGATCCATGATGTCTGCGCCAAAGAGTTCTAGCTTTAGTACTTGTCTGCGGGCGGGTCCCGGCTCCGGTAGCAACCCGCCGTCCGAGAATTCATCGAGGTATTCGCAGATTAAGCCGCTTTCAAAGAGGATTTCCCCTGTATTCAATTGAAGCGTTGGGATGCGAGTCAGCGGATTGAACGCCGAAAGCACCTCGTTCTCCTTTGTCGGAATTGCTGATGTTTCGATTAATTCGACACAATGATCAATCTGCATTTCCTTGGTGGCCACCACTACCTTTCGCGCATAGGGAGAGTTCGGCGACCAATATAGCTTCATGAGAATATCCCGAGAGCCGCTGGAGTTGATGCGATCAATGTTTCGTGGCCGTGTTTGCGCAGTCAGAATTGCGGACTCACTGCCGCAACCATGCTCGAGCGCAACTCGTTTATGACGGCTTCTTTCAGTTTCGTCGACAAATCGAGCCTATGAACTTGGTGTCTCCAAGCGAAGCGATTTGAACTGAACGCCGTATCTGTCGCGACGATAGGATTAGGAGTTGAGATCTCTGCCACCGTGTGTGCGTGGCGCTGAATCGGTCCTGTAGGCTCATGCTACGCAATCAGCAGAACCCGGAATGCGGAATAAGCGGCCGGTCAATCTCCAGAGAAGATATGGCTATCTCGAAAAAGCGTTTGATGGCGATATCAGACACTGCCTAGCCTAAACTGGCTCGATCGCAAAATGTGCGACGCAGACGCTAGGGGGGCGAGTTTTGCACAAAATTACTGAAGATGTTCCGTCGCGCGCTACCGCCAACAGATTGGGGGCCCTCCGATTCCGGTTGGTGCTCGCGATGATCGTTCCATATTTGGCGATGATGGCCTTTCTAATCTACAGCGCGCGGCATACGACGCAAATCGCCGCTGCTGCGTCTGACTTCAGCCCAGCGATGGTCGCGTTGGCGAGCTGCATGTCCTTCAGTGTGATTTTGACCGGCCTGTTCGTGTTCGTACGGCATGGGGATTGAAAGATGCGCATTCAACGGAACAGCATACTGCTTCTGCTCGCAACTGCATCCACATTCGGCGTCGGTGGACCAGCGTACTCTGCGCAGTCCGATTCCCAAATTCGCCAGGCTGAATTTTCCACGATCGTGTTCTTCGTGGTTTTCGCGGTGCTTACGCTGCTCATCAGCTTTTGGGCGGCCCGGCGCGCAACAAGTTCGTCGGAATATCTTACGGCGGGAAGCTCGATCTCGGCAGGCCAGAACGGTTTGGCTATCGCTGGCGACTATATGTCAGCCGGTGCCTTCCTTGGGTTGTCGGGGGCGATCTATGCCTCCGGCCTGGATGGAATGTTCCTTGCCGCAAGCTATCTGGCCAGCTGGCCCATTGTTCTGTTTCTTGTCGCGGAACCGCTCCGTCGCCTCGGGAAGTATTCGTTTGCAGACGTGCTAACTCATAAACTGAGAGAGCGGCCGGTTCGCATCCTGGCGGGTGCTTCCACCCTGGTCATCGTCAGCTTCTACCTCGTCGCACAAATGGTCGGCGCCGGAGAGCTCATTTCATTGCTGTTCGGGATCGGTTACGGGCCGGCCGTCATCATGGTCGGGCTACTCATGATCGTGTTTTCGACGCTCGGCGGCATGCGGGCGGCCACATGGGTCCAGATCATCAAGGCAATTCTGATGATCGGCGGAAGCGCCGTGATCGCGACGTTGGTGCTGGCCAGGTTCGGCTTCAATGTGTCCGACCTCTTCAAGACGGCGGTGAGCAATCATCCAAACGGTAACAAGATCATGGATATTCGAGGCTTCGCTCAAGACGCGGTCGCAACCCTGTCTCTCGGCGTTGGAATCCTGTTTGGTACTGCGGGGCTGCCGCATATCCTGATGCGATTCTTTACGGTAAGTGATGAGCGCGCAGCGCGCGTATCGGTCTTCTACGCGACGTGCCTTATTGGTCTGTTCTTTGCGATGCTGTTTGTGATCGGATATGGCAGTATCGCAATCCTCCGTGGCGACGCCACCTATGCCAACGCCAGCGGCGCGCTCTTTGGCGGAAATAACCTGGCTCCGATCCACTTGGCGAGGGCCGTTGGTGGAAGCATCTTGGCGGGCTTCATATCAGCGGTTGCGTTTGCTACGATCCTGGCGGTGGTCTCCGGATTGCTCATCGCAGGTGCTTCCTCGGCTGCGAACGATCTCGTTGTAGGCCTGTCCGGCCAGCAGCTCGATGAGCGCATGCAGCTTCGGATATCACGAGTCGCTGCGATGGTCCTGGGAGTACTAGGGATTCTGCTTGGACTAGCGTGTGAGGGACAGAATGTTGCCTACCTCCTTGCGCTCGCCACCGCCATCGCAGCCAGCGCCAACTTTCCATTGCTGCTTCTGGCAATTTACTGGGATGGTTTGACAACGCGTGGCGCGGTTGTTGGCGGCACCTTTGGCCTCGTCTCGTCGGTTGTTTTGACGGCAATGGGGCCAACTATCTGGTCAAAGGTGCTGGGTCTGGGTCCCGCAATCTTTCCGTACGATTCCCCGGCATTGTTCACAGTGCCGTTGACGCTGATTGTCTGCTGGTTGGTATCGATCGCCACGGCTGAAGCCGAGAAGGATTGGCGATTGGCGCAGCCTTCAGTCGCTCAATACGTGGAATAGCCATCCAGCGGATGAGGCAAGGGAAATTGTGGCCGGTGGCAGCGAGGACGGCGTTGGTGGGGTCACCTTAGCTGGCTCAGATAGTTGCCGCCCGTGCGGTGCGCGGCCTTGAGAACGGGTTCGACTGCGGCCCCGCGGCGCAGTTCGCGCTTGATGCTGGGCGTTATCCCTCGCTTCGGGCCGGTGATGACAGTACACTCAATTTGTGAGCCTTCGGCGGTTTCTAGGCTCGTAAGGGCCGCCGTGTCATTTGGTGCCACCGCAATTACGCTGTTCGAGCGGACGTGCCAGCATGTCCCAGCAACGAAGGGACGGTTTGAATGATTATTCCGCCTCGCCCTGCAGATTCCATGCTCGACGCCATTGGCAACACGCCCGTGGTCCAGCTCAATCGCGTCGTTCCCAAGGGAGCCGGCAAGGTTTTCGTCAAGCTCGAGTATTTCAATCCAACCGGATCGTACAAGGACCGGATGGCTAAAAGGATCATCCTGGAGGCTGAGCGTCGCGGCACTTTGACGACTGGGATGACGGTGGTCGAAGCAAGTGGCGGCAGCACCGGATCATCGCTGGCATTTGTTTGCGCTGTCCTGGGTTACGGCTTCCACGTCGTTTCCTCGAATGCTTTCGCGCAGGAAAAGCTGAGAACCATTGCGGCATTCGGTGCGACCGTCGAACTGATCGATAGCCCGTCGGGCAAAATCACAGCCGACCTCATCCCAAGCATGATCGCCCGTGCTCGCGAACTCGGTGCAGCGGATGATTATCTTTTTTCGGATCAGTTCAATAACAACGATTGTCTTGCGGGCTATGAAACCATTGGGCAAGAACTGATTGCGCAGTTTCCTGACGGCATTACCGCGTTCTGCGGTGCTGTTGGCATCGGCGGAATGTTGATCGGGGTCGCGCGGGCGCTAAAGGCCGTGGAACCGGCACCTCGCATCATCTTGCTGGAACCTGCATCATCGCCTGTTGTCACGCAGGGCCGGGCCGGCACTCACCATGTCGAAGGCATCGGTGTCGGCTTCATGCCGCCGCTGCTGCGTGAGCATCCGATATACGATGAAGCGCGCAATATATCAGAAGCTGAGGCGCGTGCGATGTGTCGACGGCTGGCGAGCGAGGAAGGTATTTTTGCCGGAACATCGACCGGTATCAATGTCGTTGCAGCAATCGCAATTGCCCAAGAACTTGGCCCCGACGCCACTGTCGTTACCGTAGCCTGCGACAGCGGCTTGAAGTACACGAACGGAAGTCTCTTCGAACGCCTCTAACGCAACCAGTTTTAAATCGCGGACATTGGCGTCTTGGCGATCCATACTATGGCAGGCTCGCCGAGCGCGGCGACGCCCAGCTTGCAGAAACTCTTAGAGAGGCCGCCATGGATAATCCGCGTCGTTTCGCAGACCATCTGCGGAGACGATATCTGCGTGCAGTTCATGTGATCGGTTTGATGTTGAAGCGAGCCTGCATGCTCGGCACCACGGATCGTAGCATGTTGACTGCGCGGTGGATTTCCTCAATTCGGCTGTTCCTATCGTAACGGGATAAAGGAAGAACGATCGGGCAACCTGTGCATAGCGCCGGATCGATCTACATGGACACGTGCGCGTGCTGGATAATTTGCCGAGCGCCGGTCTTAAAAGCTCGTGCTCAATTGCAATGAGGCGGCGGGTTCATGAGCCGAGGGACAGTGCGGACCCGAGACGGTGGATCAATTGGCAAACGTGCACCGTGCCGGTTTATCGACGCCGCGACTCGAAAGTGGCGAGGGGGCGTTGAAGAATCTGTCTTTGGCGGGATCGCTGCAGTGCTCGCATCCATCTCTCACCGGGCACGCGTTATTACCCTCCATATAATTGAAAAGCGGCTTTCACGTGCGTAGAACCCATCCAGAAAACGGGGGCTGACCTAAGGCGTCAACGGCCCGAAACATTGAACAAGGATTTCGCAAATGGGGAAACGTCTCCTTCGCTATTTGAGCCAAGACCCTATCTCTGCCTCTCTTTGGACGGATCTCTCTCCGGCTAATGTCGTGGTCACGGCGGTTGTAATTATTACATCGCATGTAATTGAACTGGTGAGTCGTTCAGGCCTATCGAGGATCGTAGTGTGTTACCCCAGCGAGCAGGGTTCGTCGCGGCAGAAGAGATGTCCGTGCGGCTAGATCAGGCAGATTGCGGCGCTTAGTTGTTCCAAAAGATTGAATCTCATGAAGTCAGAAAACTTGAAGACGAGAACGGTGAATGAGCTCGGCGCACTGTTGCGCCATTGGCGCGATATGCGCGGCAAGAGCCAGTTCGACCTGTCTCTCGACACGGGCGTGTCGCAAAAGCAGATAAGCTTCGTCGAGAGCGGACGGAGCGTCCCCAATCGTCAGACTTTGGCAGTCATCGCTCAGGCGCTCGAGATCCCCTTGCGGGACCGTAACACCCTGCTGCTCGCGGGCGGCTATGCTCCGATCTATTCCGAGAGCGATTGGGACTCTATGGAAATGAAAAGTGTGACCGGCGCCCTAAAGCGCATTCTTCGCCAGCAGGAGCCGTTTCCGGCGATGGTCATGGACCGATACTGGAACGTGCTCATGATGAACGAATGTGCGCCACGTTTCTTCAATCGCTTCATCGACGTGGCTGCGCGCAAAGGTCCGCAAAACATACTTCATCTCTTGTTCGACCCGAAAGGAATGCGCCCGTTCGTCGCCAATTGGGAAGACGTCGCCAAGAGCTTGTTCGAGCGTGTTTATCGAGAATCCGTCGGGCGTGTGGTCGATGAAAAAACCAAGGCGTTGGTGGCGGCGTTGCTTGCCTATCCCGACGTCAAAAACGAATGGAAAAATCCCGTGACGCTGAGTTTCATGCCGGTCATTCCAATTGGTTTCATCAAGGACGATCGAGTCCTGAATTATTTTTCGATGGTTACAACCGTCGGAACGCCCCAAACGGTCGCTGCTCAGGAGCTTCGCATCGAGTCCATGTTCCCGGCGGATGAGGCGACCGAGATCCACCATGCTTCGTTGATGGCGGACAGTCCTACCTAACAAAGCGCCGACACCCGGCGATCGCTCGACGGATACCAGTAAGTTCCAATCATCTTCAACCCACCTGACCTCAATGGAGAATCTGATGTCAATTTGTAAGCACGCTGGCGTGATGCTGGTTACGCTACTGTTTGCCGGAGTTGCCCTTGCACAGACGCCCGATGCCAAACCCGTGCGTATTCGGGGCGATATCGTGTCCCTTCAAGGAGATATCCTGACGGTGCATCGTCGCAGCGGCGATACGGTTTCAATCGAAGTGAAGCCGGATGTCGGAGTATCGGCTCTCAAGGCAATCAGTCTCTCTGACGTGAAAGCGGGGTCATATGTAGGCGCAGAAGCAACTGCGGGCAGTGACGGAAAGATGACTGCTGGTTCGCTCCTGGTCTTTCCAGACGGAGCACGCGGCACAAACGAAGGCCATTTCCCTTACGATTTTGGTGCCAACAATACAATGACGAACGCGAACGTCGAAACCATTGTCACGGCCAACAACGGTCGAGAGCTCAAGCTCTCCTATAAGGGCGGCAGCAAGGTCGTGACAGTGCCGGAAACTGTGCCGGTCGTAACCTTTGCTCCAGCATCGCGAGCGGACCTGACGGCTGGCAAGAAGGTATTTGTGCTCACGACGCCGACCAAGGGCGGCGTCTTTGAGGCGCATGTGCTTCTGGTAGAAAAGGACGGCGTGGTCCCACCGATCTGAATGAATGCAGGCGCGACCGGCTAAGTCGGTCGCGCTCGCTTCGCCGTGCTCGCCGCGACAGCCGGGATCTTGGTCTTGGAGTTTCGGTGACGAGGCTTTCACTCGACTAGAGTGCCGGCAGGTCGACCGTATTCATTTTCCAGGTTTGGAATTAGGAAACAGGACGAGCGACAACTGGTAGAGATACCCCTATCATAACCAATGATGTCTCCGACCCATTGCTGCGCTCCGGACGATTGCCTACGTTGTTCAGAGATCAAATCGCAAATGGTGAGGAAGTGGACCGAATCGACGCCATTAAAGTCTTCATCACCGCCCTCGAAGAGGGGGGCTTGAGGAAAGCAGGGCGTAAGTTGGGGCGATCTCCTGCTGCGGTAAGCCGAGCGCTTGCCTTTCTCGAAGCTCATGTTGGCGTTACCCTCCTTCATCGCACGACACGTTCGTTCAAGTTGAGCGAAGCGGGCGAACGGTACGCGATCGTATGCCGCCGCGTCATTTCGGAGCTCGAAGAAGCTGACCTTGTTGCGGCGGGTGAACGATCGGCTCCGCGCGGCACGTTGACCATAACGGCTCCAGTTGCGGCAGGCGAAGATTTCTTGCGTTCGATTGTGGACGCCTTCATGGATGCCTATCCTACCGTTTCGGTCAGATTGCTCCTGCTGGATCGGCCGGTTAGCCTTATTGATGAGGGCATCGACATTGCCTTGCGAATTGCCCATTTGACGGATTCCACGCACGTAGCGATCCGGTTGGGCGAGGTTCGACGTGTCATAGCGGCCTCGCCCCGCTATTTGTCCACGCATCCGAAAATCGAAGAGCCCGCTGATCTTGCAGAACACAAGATCATTGCGATGACTCACTTCGGAATCGATTCCTGGAGCTTTCCCCCGGTGAGAGGGTCATCGGTCCCTCGTTCAGTTCAATTCTCACCACGCTTCGTGGTGAATAGTGTTCGGGGCGCGGTTGCCTCGGCCGTCGAAGGACGTGGCATCACCCGGCTTTTCTCCTACCACATCGCCGAGCACCTTTCGCAAGCGACCCTGCAAATCCTCCTGGCGCACGACGAGCACTCCGCGATACCCGTGCACCTGATTTCCCCGCAAGGTCGTCTTGCAGTTCCGAAGGTCCGCGCATTCGTGGATTTCGCCGTGCCCCGGCTTAAGGCGCATTTCTCTCGCCTTGCTGGCGATGCCGCGAAGCAGCAGCACGGCATTCAACCGCATCGCGAAAACGTGTCTGCCGACTAGCGGTAATGACGACGTTGGGTAGGCGGACAACAGCGTCGGTTCGAAGCCAAAACGTCGACCGGTGCAGTGCCTCAATCGGTTTGACGACTGATCGTTTCCCCTTTCGAACCGACGGCAGGCTCTATTTAGATTTGACGGGATGTGGGAATCTTCAGCAATAGGGGCTCGTCATCCTCTACTTTACTTTCGCCTGTAACAAGCGACGATATCTGTTTTGGCGATAGCCATATCACCTCTAGAGATACCTCGTCATAGCCCAGCTCATCTCACCAATCGAGATTGCAGGGAAGAGGAGCAGTTTCAGGCTTGTAAAATGAGCAGCTTCGATCATGATAATCATTCGTTCAAGCGCGTGAATGCCGAACCCCTCACTTTTGAAGATAGGGCATGTGATGGACGCAACCGATCTGAAAGTCTTTGAGGCAGTCGCCCGGCACGGCAGTATGAATCGAGCGGCGGCCGAGCTGAACACTGTGCAATCCAACGTCACTGCGCGAGTGAGGGCGTTGGAGCTTGAGCTTGGTGTCCTTCTATTCCAACGGCATGCGCGTGGCGTGAAGGTCACTCCTGCCGGACGCCGTATGCTCCCCTTTTCGGCACGCATATCCAGGTTGCTTAGCGACGCCAAGGCCGCCGCAAGGGATGACGGCGTTCCGGGCGGTGTGCTTGAAGTCGGCACCCTGGAAACGACAGCGGCGCTTCGGCTTCCGTCAGTACTCGCAAGCTTTACCAAAGCCTATCCAAAGGTCCGTCCTGTAGTCACGACGGGAACGACCTGCAGTCTCATCGAGGATGTTGTTGAATGCAGGCTTGAGGGCGCATTTGTTGCCGGGCCGGTCGACCATCCGGATTTGCAACAGGAAAGCGTTTTTCGCGAAGAGCTTGTCTTGGTTACACCTCGCTCAATTCGCGGTATTGAAGATCTTTCCTCGATACCCGAACTGAAGACCATCGTCTTCCGCATTGGTTGCTCGTATCGCACAAGGCTGGACAATCTGTTGGGCAGGGCTGGAATACTCGTTGCACAGCCTCTGGAATTCGGTTCGATCGAAGCGATTCTGGGCTGTGTAGCCGCGGGCGTCGGGATCACCTTGTTGCCCAAGGGGATCGTTGCCTCGGCATGGCGGGATGGCCAGGTCGCGGTGCATGAACTGGCTCCCGAGTTTGCCGAAGTGCAGACTGTGTTCATTCGCCGCACGGACGCCTACGTATCCAGCGCGCTCTCGGCTTTCCTCGGGATTGTGCGACCTGACGCTGAATTGCATGTAGCCGCCGAATAGTCTTGTCCGTTCGGCCTCAGCCCATTTTGAGCGGCAAGGATAACTGATCGCCCGATCGCCAGGATTGATGGCCCTGCCATTCTGAATGACTACACGTCGCTCGAATTCGTCACGTGATGTCTGTTCCCTAATCATGCGATTTGGACGTAAGTCGAGCAATCTGCAGCACAGATTGCCCTCTCGAATCTATTCGTTTGTTGATCGCAATCGACGGAGGCACGGTCCTTCGCGCGACAAAAAACCAGATCAACCGCGTTGGACTCGGCCAGGGACGCTCACATGCTGATGAAAAATTCGACATCCCTCTCTACGGTGAATGCGATCGCTGGCTTTGCCGACCGGGCTGTTGCGACTTCGCTGAAGCCCGATGTACGCAAGCTCTACAAGCGAAACATTCTGGATAGCCTGGGATGCGCGATCTCTGCGCTTCCGGGGGCGCCGTTCGCGGCGTTGCGCGAACAGTTTGCGGAGTATCGGTCCGGCGGATCGTGCACGTTGATTGGCGGGGGTAAGACGGCGCCAGACCAGGCGGCGTTATTCAACTCCGGGCTGGTCAGATATGTCGACCTGCTCGATAGCTATATGTCGCCAGGCGGCCTATGTCACCCCAGTGACAATTTCGGAGCCATCTTGGCTGCCGCGGAGCACGCAAAGGCGTCTGGCGAGGATTTCATGCTTGCCCTTGCGGTGGCCTATGAAATCCAGTGCCGTTTCACCGCCGTCGTGCCGGTCATGGCGAAGGGATTCAATCATGCCATCCAACTCGCAATCTCTGCGGCGGCAGGGGCAGGAAAGCTGTTCGGGTTGACCGATGAGCAGATCGCGCATGCGATCTCGATCGCAACCGTCGACAACATTTCCCTCACCTGCGTCCACGTCGAGCCGGTATCGCAGTGGAAAGGCTTTTCACCCGGAATGACGGGCATGCGGGCCGTCTATTCCGCGTCGCTCGCCAAGCGGGGGTTCACCGGTCCGTCGGGGCTTTTCGAGGGTCCAAACGGCTTGCTGCGGATGTTCGATCAAAAGATCGACGTTGACTGGTCAAACGACTCTCTTGAGATCGTCAAGAGCACGATCATGAAGAAATTCTGCTCGCTAATTCACGGCCAGCCGGTCCTGGAGGCCGTGCTCAAGCTGAAGCGCGACAATGGCTTGGCAGCCGAAGACATAGAGGCAGTCCGTTGCGACATCTTCCAATCAGGATTTGATATCGCGGGCGGAGGCGCGTTCGGCCCAAAGGATAGACCGCAGACGAAGGAGCAAGCGGATTACAATCTGAAGTATCTGATTGCTGCGGCGCTTCTGGACGACGAGGTCGGACCGGCTCAGCTTGAGCAGTCGCGTGTCCAGGCCGCCGATGCTCAAGCGTTGCTGAACAAGGTAGAGATTCGTCCGGACGATGCCTTCACCGCGAAATACCCGCATGAGTTGAACACGCGTATCACTGTCAGGACCAAAGATGGCCGCACTTTCGATCGCGAGCAGGCCGGATACGAAGGTGGCCTCGGCAATCCACTGTCATGGGGGCGCGAGGTCGAGAAATTCAATTGGCTTAGTGAGCCCTTTGCTGACGCCGCACTGCGCAACAACATCGTCGAAGCAGTCATAAAGATCGACCAGCGGCCCATCGCTAATTTGATGGAGCTCCTC
>Ga0307510_10005298_pt1 | contig 15343 bp, 9 predicted proteins | sample 12_EM_MG_FD_207224 | JGI IMG/M metagenome (GOLD analysis project Ga0307510, IMG submission 207224) | Populus trichocarpa ectomycorrhiza microbial communities from riparian zone in the Pacific Northwest, United States - 12_EM | ecosystem: Host-associated > Plants > Roots > Unclassified | place...
TGGCAAAAGTAACTTCGAAAATGACCATACATGGGTAATTCGGAATTTTACTATCTCCACTGATATTGCTTTGATTGAAAATTGGAAAACATAGAATTAAAGAGGAGTGTCTTCTGAACACTTCTATGAAGCCACATCTTCTCAAAGATGTGGTGGTGGTTGAAAATTTTCGAGAATTATTCTTGTGTTAGTTTTCGGTTGATTTCAAGTGCCCGGTACCATACCGCACATCACTCTTATAAAACTACAATTCTTGGCACTGTGGCTCTTGGCCCAAACTGTCAACATTCGGATTTCTTGGCTTTGCTAAAGCTATGGCCGTAAGTTAACAGCCACTCCTTTGACGGGCTCGAGAAACCCCCAGACCTGAGCATGCTGCGTTTACAGGTAGCCTCTTGTACACATTCCATGCCATCTAGACAGTGACAGTTCTTAGTCGCTTTCTCTCGAGATGTTAGTCCAGGGGTTGAAATCTGGCACAGCAACATTGGCCTCTAAAGTTATGAACAAACCAATAATTATCTATTCTGAGAACTAAGGAAGAGTCCAACCAGGAAGAAAAAACGGAGTGAAACTAGTCCCACTTCTGTTACTCGGACACCTGTTGCCAGCTTACAGAGCCACAGCCCAACTTCCCATCACCTCCCTCTTTTCTCATGCCTGCTACAAGGCCCGCACCACGGCTTGGGCTCGCCATCCGAACGACTTCGCACGCCTCTGAAGGTCGAGCCACAAGTCGATGTTGAACGCACTACGAAGGTCGATACCCAAAATATCAAAGCGAGATGTATCCGACGGCATGTGAACCAGATGACGCCACGCGCCAATCTTGATAGAAGTACTCCGGTATTTCTCAACACCAAGATATTTACTCGCCTGGATAGGGTAACGGTCGAGCCCTTGTTTTGTAGGTCGGAGAACCCACCTGAGCTGAAAAATAGGTCAGTAGGGCACTGCTGTTGGCCGCGAGGAATACCTGACGAGGGCCATCCATAAGTGACAGCCAACGAAATAACCGCTCTAAACTTCTTGCCACATAAACAACCACTGTCTACTCAAACAACCCTCTCTAATGTCAGTCTCCGTAGCCTCAAGAGGTATTGCATATCTACCCCCTCCGCAATTATGGTCTCTAGAGCTCCATACTCCACACCTGGAACTAGTTCATCATAGCCCTTAAGATCTCTGCGACGGTCGTGAATTCGGCGCGCTCTATAGCCTCTTGTTGGTGCTCGTGGGTGTGATAGGACCGTGAATCGACGTCTAGGGGAGGCGTTGAGCGATAGTATTGTAACGGGGGGTGTAAGGGAGTTGCATGCCATGATTTTGGTGTGATGCGGTGTTGCCGGGGAGATGAAAGGCGGGCCTAGGAATAGCCCCAAGCGATCGGTAGCTGAGGAGTCGAATATGTTCGTTTCCGTCGCTTCGTGTTGAACGAATTAGGAGAGTAAAATTAGGCGCAGCGAGAGCAGCAGCTTCTCGGGGCAAACGCAACCACCTTGGGTATCGCACAACACAGCTTCACAAGCACCTTATGCCCGGCCACCATAACAACGGCCGATAGAGCGGAATGATAGAGAGCACAAGACACGGAAGTGCCGATGCTGCACTTGCACGGCCGAATTGAAACCGGGCAGCTAAGATGGAAACCCTCATATGTTGGCCTCCCATACAACACCCGAAACCTCCACCAGTCCTTTGAGCGACCCTTCCGTTCAGTCCCTCTGGTCTCCCGATAAGGTGCTGCTACTGTATATCCAGTTTGCCAGCTCCGGGAGTAAGATCCCTAACTCGCTGGAACGCTTGTCGTTATATTTAGGCCATACCACAGTTCGCCCCAAGAGGGACTGATTCCAAAATATCCCCTCGGTCGATAGGATCCCGAGAATTCCGCCCATAAATAAGATTCGCCCATCAAGATCATTAAGATCAACGATCCTCTTATCATATAATTCCCAACCCCCGAGACTCGAGAGATTCGATCATGGTGTTCAAGACAAGATGTAAATGTAAAAAATCCCCATCGTGAAGCCAAACATTGAAGTTGCGATAGTGTCCGATTGGTCAGTTTCAGTATGAGCAGCATACGAGCTTGGAACATGGCATGAAAGGGGGGTATGATATATACCGGATACATACCGGACCGGGACCGCATTCAAATATCCAAACGTAAGTTCACCTTCGCCCACTGCGAAAATGAATCACCGGTAAACCCACCACATCTTACAGCAAACGCCAGACAACCAAACAGGACAAAACGAAATCATAACACAACATAATATCAAACATACTAGCACGCACCCTCTAACTCTAATAAGATACCATGCTTCCCCGCCCCCACGGCGATCCCCACCCACAAACGAACCTGCGGCACGATCAAAGCTCGCAGGGCTAAGCACAAGCCCAGATATCGGGAAAGAGGCGTACAGAAGTGCCCGGCGAATATGCTGGCTGAATTGATAAGGGTAATTAAAAGTAGTAAGCTTCGAAGACTGGAGGCGAGGCGGCGAGGCGGCGAAAGAATAGGAACGCTTTGGGATTCTGATACTGGGAAGACTTGCGTGGATTAATTGATCGCGGCAAGAGGCACAAGTGAGTGTTTTCTGCGAGCAGAGATGCACGTAGCCATGCGGTAAATAGTTTGAGGACTGAAAATGGATTCTCGGTAGGTACGTTGCTATGGGGGGTATGATACCGTAGACTACATAAAGAGGATTACGGCGGCCTATGGCGGAACGCATCCCATGAGCTCGGCCGTAGCGCTATAGGTGTCGGTGATAAAAAGCGATCTATCCCTTCGTTCGTATGCCGGATCTCGCGGAATTTTGGCTTGAAAGCTTGAGGAATACTTGGCTGGAAGGGGTATGCGGCGTATGCTGAGGTCTCTCGATGGTGACCCGACCCACAAAGGTTTCCGACTCCGAGGATCCGTAGAGACGTTATCTGAATAGGTGGCGCTATTCTCCAAGTTGAAGGCGGTCTCAGAGCTGGCTCCACCAATACAGACGAAGGAATTAGTCCATCGCTGCCCGTCTAGTTTTTCGAATACCTTGCCGTTGTATGCAAAATGCCGGCCCACCGTGCATATGAGACAATGCCTTTATCCCCATCTCCTAACTAGCACACCACAATCCCAGCTCGAAATCCCTGCAAGGCTCAAACGAAAAACCAGGTATGGCGAGAGCCGCACAGGTCCCTCGAAATCTAACGAAGGGGGGAGATGGGGGGAATATATTCACTTCCTTGCCCACTCCTACAGTAGTACCGGCACCGGTACTCGAGTACGCTTGCTCACAAGCAGGAAAGGAGGTAAATCCTAACACGTCACCCAGCCGTAACTAATAGTCTATTCCAACAGCGTCAGTCTTACCTGCTGCCGGTATCATAATAAAGATCTTACCTTCGCCATTCGTCAACCGACTGTATCTGACAAAGGAAAGCAAACAACTCTCCTCTCCCTTCTTTCCTTCCATCTCCGTCCGATCCAAAAAAGGGACGACATGAAACGCGCCAAAACTAGCAACCAACGACCGAACCGGCCGCCAGGATGTTTGAGGTTACAAGCTTCGATTGCCCTGTCTCTCTGTCGCCAAAATGGGATACTGTAGCTTGTATGGTAATGTGTCTAGCTTGTGTAATAAGGGACCCGCTGAATTTCTCTTACGAAAACCCAAGCTCTCCAAGTGAAAGAGAAAGGAAAGTGAAAAGGCCAAATAGGCAACGTAAGCCTCTCCACACACCATCCTATCGGAAACTCCCCACAGAGAGAGAAGGAAAAAAAAGGAAAAAAGGAGGGCCGGAGGCGTCCCTGCATATCATATCAGCAACCCATTTCAAAGTGAAGAGGAGTAAGGTAAGTAGGGAGATAGGCAAACACGGAGGAGGGTAGGTAAAATAAAAAGGGCATACCTTTCCCCTGGGCAAGAAGAGCATTTTTCTCACCTGAACTTGTATTTTACCACTGTCAATACCGGTACTGCGAATATAGAACCGCTACGATAACAACAAACGGCCAAACCAACAAAAGGGACGAGAGAGAAAGATAATGAACCCAGGGAAAATACCATACAACAGCGTTCTATAATAACCTGTTACAGAAGGGTTCCTAATCCATACTATTCTCGCCCTCCGCCAGATACCGAAACGCCCTACCGGTATTCTTCCCTCCCAATTGAATTTCTTCCAGCACAGCCTCATTCTACGGATCCTACGGGACTGATTCGTACTTAAGTCGTGTGCTCTCTTTCCTAGAAGCAACCCACCGGAAACACCAACAAGCCAGCAATAAACTACATTCTATCGCATCGAGCTACGACCTCCACCTCCTCTACTTCGGCTCATATCACGTGCTTACACACCACCGCATCGCTCGCCGGGCTCAACCTCATCTCATCTTCTTCACCGCCTGCTCTACTTATCTACCACCCACCCACCCGCTCGCTCGCTCACTCACTCACCCCGCTCTGTGTCACCGCAAATAAACACATCCAAACCACCAAACAAGTCAAAATGTCCCACAAAGCTATCCCAACAGAAACCTTCGACCGAATCCTCTCCGGTCTGCCAGCGGGCGGAGAAGCGAAGGACGAGCCTGCTGAGAAGAAAAAGTCCGGAGGGGCCCGGAAGATGTTTTTGCGTGTCAGCAATGCCGTTCGTGCTACGAGTGCAGGAGGAGCGAAGGTAGCAAAGGAAAGGGAAAAGGGAAAAGACAGGGTTGAAAGGGAGGATAGGAAGGAGGAGGAGGAGGAGGAGGAGGATAAGGATAAGGGACGAAAGAGCGGGGATGATAGCGGGGATGACAAGGGGAACAGAAAAGTGCATTTTAAGTAGTAGGGCTGGGCTTTGCTGTGCTGTGTTTAGGCGTACCTGTTGGTATGGTTGGTTTCCCCAATTTCTTCTGTTATACCGGTACTGGGGTTATTGTTTTCTTTTTTCTTCTTCTTAGTTTGCATGTACAGTACGTTTGATTCATCAATATTCTTGCTGCCTTTTCCGCCTACCTATGCATTAATGGGGTGAATTTCGATGACTGCTTTGCAGGCTAACGTCGACACCAGTCTCAGCAGCGTTCGACAAGGTCGTGTCTCCTTTATTGTGCACCTCATACCAATCCCTAACTTCCACTCAAACACAGGAAGGGAGGAAGGGAGGAAGGGAATTCTCTGAAGACGTGAGACTGTCGTTATTCGCAGTTCTCACAAATCTATAGTTTCACCGTTCCTCATGATGGCGGGCTTTTTAGTTTTTAAAGTCTTGCTGTCCTCAAACAGGTCGCATTGATCACCCATGCTGTCCATAACTCACAACCCAAGCTTGCTTATTCGTACAACCCCCCTCACGCCACATCATGAACGTGAAACATGACCCTCTCAAAAACAACCTCGGCGAACCAGCCCAGCCCTGCTCGCCACTCGTATCACAACCGTCCAGATAGCATCCAGAATGCATGCAATGAGTATGGCCCAAGTCCTAATCAAGCCCATAATACCATTATCACACCACACGTGATGGACTTCTAAAATTAAATTCCCTAGGGCAGTGGCTAGCAAAGCTAAAGCATCCTCAATTCTCTCAGCCCTGGGCGAGCTGTGCCGGGCCATTCTCAGCAAGCCACTCGATTGACGACATCTGTACCGCCCATTGGGACGAGATAGAATTGGTATGGCACAAAGATCAATGCTACCCGAATCACTCGCAATATCTGCTGTGGAAGCTGAGGTGTTATCTGCTGCACAATTCTTCGCTGTAGTCTTGATATTATCGTATGCTTTTCGCAAAACGGAGCGTTGGTCCTCCGAGGCGTCGGAGCCTGAATCAGACGATGTATGCGCATGCAAAAGACTCGAAAAGTTCCTAGGAGTATCACTATGTCCAAAGTTTCCTCCAATGACCTCGAAAGACTCGGGAGCAACTACATCTGCTGGTGTAATTTCAACCGCAGGTGCCGTTGTTAGGCGAATAGTGGGAAGCTTTCGTGTGCCAGGCGTATAAGCGGAGTTCTTTAGATGGCTGAGGAGAGCTACTTCGACGCTCGGAGGGCTTTGGGTATGGGAGCATCTACCGCCCATCGTGATATAGGGGTTTTGGATGAAAAAGGATAGGATGGAATCTATTCGCGCTACAAGGGAGGAGCTGTAGAAGATGGGGTGAGTGGGAGAAGCGAACGACGAAGAGTAGGCTTCTTGCGCGGGGTATATTACCAGCGAAAGCGGAAGCGGAGAGGTCGCGGGAAGCAATGGAGAGGGCCTTCAAGAGCGAGCGAGGGTGCGAGTGGCGGGGTTGGGGAAAGGAGATCTGAGTAGAGAACCAGTCAGTCTTTATATATATTCTCTGCGCAAGAGCTCATGATTCGGAGGTCAGCCGTGTAAAACATGACGACACACCAGTGGCACACATTCTCACTCGTAATACTGGTACTAGTACTGTACTCATCATTTTGGTGCTCGCAAACCTTGCCAGCCTAGTTGGGCTAGCCCCCAGCCCTACGCAATGATTGGCGGAAAAATTTTCGCCGCAAAATTCGCCGCCTTGGCGTTTGGCAAGTTTTGTATAAAAAGGCTCTTCTCCCCACCCCCCTCTTCTCTCACCATGCGATTTTACTTCATAGGATCATTTCTATAGTAAATCGTCTCATCTGAAACTCTAACCAGAGCCACAGATTCTCCAACCTGGGGGATGACGATTACCTCCTCGATGTCCAAGAGTGAAGCCTTTTTTACCTCCGCCTCGGCGGTGGTGGTGATGATCTCGACCCAAATTGCTGTCTGCTCCTCGGAGTAAGCGATGAGGGTGGGCGTCGATGGAAGTCTGACAGGTTCTTTCTTTGTTTTGCTTGTCACTTCATTATTTGTACAATTACTTAGGATTATGATTGATATACTTTCTCAGATTTCGGATGTCTTTTCAATGATGTGAATATTTTTCTTGATGCTTGGTCGGTCCGGTACTGTACGAGTACTCGCGGTGAGAATAAGTCCTGAGACAGCAGGCACAACCACGATCCACCGCAAAATTCAACCATCGTCATAACCACAATTGCGATTAGAATTGCAACCACAGCTACTCGGGCACAAACTAAATACTCGAACATGAAGGCCCGACAATCATCGTTCCTCATCAACCATCATACTACCACTTTGCCAGCCTCACAACTGCCACAACAACTACAACACCAAATTCTCCAAGCATTTTTTTTCCACATTTTTTTGCCCTGAGGTCACCTTGCAGAACAAACTTTTTTATTTATTTTTCTCGCATTGGGCTATGTTACTTTTCACTCGATGATTAATGGTGAGGACATTATTGATGAGGGGCGGCGGCTGTTGTCACTAGCATTTCGAGTATTTAATTTGCGCTCGAGTATAATGACTATTGATACCAGAGCCTGTATATTTGTGTCCCTCCCTCTCTCTGGGAGTACTGTATCTAGAAATAGGACCTTTTATTGTGACTGGCATTGACCTGAGTTGTCGTGGTATTGTGATGGTTGAGTGTTGTGAGGAATCGTGGTTGCGCCCGTCGTCTCAGGACTTATTCTCGCCGCGAGTATCATAGTTTGACGAATAGACTATATCCCAAAGGAAGCACGCAGGCAAATGGGGCCATACATGGAGAGAGATCAATAGGTGTGGGAAGCGGTGGAATGATTGAGGTGGTTTCATTATTCTTATATAGACTGATGTTTGATTAGTTTTTATGAGGATGGCAAGTGAATGAAGTTTGCCATTATCTACCCAGTTATTTAGCCCAAGTCTAGTTCGAGCGTTCCACCGTTGCGCCATTTATTAGTTATCCTCCGACATACCACCCCCACTGAAGCTCGCACCTTCTTCGAGCGGGGACGCAGTATGTTAGCTCTACCAGGCGTGAACGAATTTGCCCAAGTTTACATAAACTCGCACGTTTCGAGCCTTCTGGAGGCCCCCCTCCGGATTAGGCGCTACCAAGCACTTCAATCCTAAACCCTCCGAAAAAATCAAGTCGCAAATTCTTGGGCTAACCGATTAGGTGTAGGAAGTATCGTACTAGGAACTATAGCTGGTATTGTGGCATATGCCTCCGCATGATACAATTAAAGTTACACTAGAATAACTAACGAATCATATCTTATGATACAAGAAAGCGAAGATGAATTTCATTTCTAACAAATCCTGGCACCCCCCCCCGACTAATCATAATGGTACTGTCTTGCCCCATGATAAACTCAGTCTTGTCGTCACAACTAAATCATTTCCTTATCTCCGCCCAACTCACAATCTCCACCTCGGGGGTCGGCATGCAGTGTACCTCGCCCGAGAACTTACCAAACGAGACGCTCAAGCAAATGCCCGAAGCTCCTGGGGCCGAGCTACCAGTACTGTGTTGTATTCCCTTGCGCTCACTAGCCGTATATTCGTAACGCTCTTTGTGCCCACCTCGACCGAATGCATCTTCCTCACCAGCTCTAAACTCAACTCCCACTCAGCAATCTACCCCGAAACCCAACGTGGGGACTTCGCTCGAGTGAAGCACTTGCCCTCCTGGGACACTGTTCTATACGACCAATAGCGCGCCCCTCAATAACGCTCCCAACACAAAATGCCTGCGTGTAATGGGAGTGCTTTCATCCTGCGGTGTTTTGGGGGCGCCGCTCAGGGCTGATGATACATGGGACTTACGTCACCAGGAATTATATCGCATATCAGAAACGTAGAGGCAATGATGGTGCTTTTGATATCAACGCGCAGGCGATTAGCGGGTGCAGAGCTGGTACAAGAGTGTGGTATGTGAGCCATTATTAGATCAAAGAACAGATGCTGACTTCAGTGAGTTTTCATAGGTGTGTTACACATTCTTGGAGAAGCGCCATTGGTTGTAGCGATAATTCATGCACATATAGGAGCGGTAGAGGAGCTGTTATCCTCTCCTATTCTGAGCGTGGGTTCTGGGGGCTGTTCCCCGCCCCCCCCTCAGCTCTGCTCTCCAGCGGCCCTGAGAGGGCGTGAGAATGCCTCCCAGTTTAGTTAGATGGACACACACTCTGTTGAACTTTGTTACGGTGATCCCAGGCGCGGAAGCTGCACTTAGGACTCTTACCAGTGATGGCTGGGCGTGTAATGTGGGTGCGAGCGATAGGGAGGGCTGTGCTCTCGCTTGGGCAGCAAGTTGCGGTCAGATGAGAAGGCGTGGAACTGGTACTAGTAGGTGAGCGAGTTTACATAGATATAGGAGACGCTCCTCTAACCATTCTAGATTCGATAGGAATGAATGACTGTTGGAGGATCGTGGATAATTTCTCCTGGCGGCTGGACTCCTAAGCTGAAGAGGTCTCGCACGGGGTAATTCATTCACAATATTCTAATAAGGCTTCCTGGCTTGTGGAGGGGCTATAGGGAATCAATTGCCGATACGTGGGGCACCGGGGCATGGGGATACCTTAGTGGTTTCCCCCTCTTTACTGTCTTTGCTATGTAATTCCTTCTATCCTAGCGAATCTCGGGGGATTCTATAGGCGGGAGAGATTAAGTGAAACAGCCCCCGAGATAGGAAGATGGGAGCTCGATCGGATTTGATAGCTGCAAGTGAATCGCCGGGAGGGGGAAGATGAAAACACGTGACCGAGATACAAGTCAAGGAATAATGAGTAACTTATCAAACAGAAATTTCTGTCGCCAACATTGAACATTCCGAGTGACCATTAATGATTAAAATCTCCAATCATCAGCCAAACCCCCAACTCCCGAGCCACCCTTTCTTCATTTCCCCATTTTAGATAAACGTCCTCAGAATCCTCAGACAGAAAGATGAACCGACGAACCTGAGAAAGGCCGAGGGCGTAGCAGAGGACCCCGGGCCTGAGGGGGTTATACCGCTTCATTATCAAACGGTATCAGGTCCTTGTGGTGCGACCGGATACATTACGGGGATCTGCCTAAAATCTCAATCACGCTGGTCTCTTCTCAAACCAGTCTACGCAGCTAATAGCGAATGAGGTTTTGGAAGACCCTTACATAGGCCTTGGATGGTGACAATGCTTGATTGCTTGGAATTCAGTATTCGGTGTTCTGGTAGCCTCATGATAAAGCATCTGGATTGGGTGTGCATAATGGTGCGGAGAGTGACTTAGTAGCTTTCTGTGCAGGATTGATTGCTCTCGCACGAAGGTGGAGTGTGTCTTGTTTATTGGTATCTGAGGGAAGATCAGGATTTATAGCTAATTAGTATGGTTATACTAGAGTAATGGCTCTTTAGATAACTTTCATAGGCGGTAGTTAAGACTGCCTACTACGCCTTGAAATTTTGGTCGGGCTTGTCTGCTCGGCCCGGATATTCTGGAACGTCGGATTGCGTTTTTTCTTCTTCGAGGGCCAATCCAGACTTCGACATAGGCTGATAACATCCGCTTATTTGAGCACTATCGAGCACCATTGAAAAATCTAGCAGGGAAAAGAAGAAAACTTCATTCTTAATCCCCAAGTAAGGGGATAATCCGTGGGGCGCTACTGCTATCAATATCTGCCTACCCAAACCACCCTCATCCACCGACGGCTGCTAGTCTACTAGACTAGTATGTTGTTGGCGGAACGGATGTCCTGCCTCAGTCAACAGCCACTGTGTCCCCATTCACGTATGCTCTAGCGCTCACGGCTAGATACAATACGATGCCCGCGATATCCACATCATTCCCCGGCCTCTTAAGCGGGATCCGTACCGGCGGAAAATCTCCTAGCTTGCTCATGTTGCTCGTGCCAGTTGGGCCTGATCCTGCTGCCATATCTGGGGGGAATACTGTAAGTTGGTAATGTTCATATGGGAATAGGTTTTCTGCCTGATATGGTTCAGGGGATGAGGAGGGGGAGCGTACGCCCCGGGGCGGTTGCGTTCTTTCAGCAGGGGTTAGCTAGGGTCCAAAGACCGAATGAAGATATGAGGGATAATACAGAGCGAATCCCGTACTGCGGGAAATGAGCCGCCTTTATTTTAGCCACTTGTGCGATGGCGGCTTTACTAGCGATATAAGGGGATCAAGAGCCTAGATTTCCTAGGAAACTAGCTATTGAAGTTATGGTTATGATCTAGGATACAGGAAGTGAGAAGATATATTCTCTCTGTGGATTTGATATAGTAATCCAGCGGAGCGTGAAGGGACAGAGGCGCCGTACCTGACTAGTCTACCCTACAATCCCATGCTTATTCCCTTTGTCCAGCAATCCTAAGAACACGGTGCTTGTGAGCCAGGAGCCAGTGGCATTAACTATTGTCCCCCCTTGCACTAGTACTCTAGTAGAGGGGGGGAATCCGCTCGGGTGCAGCAAGCACACCTACCCCTGAAGGTACCCTCCCATAGGAACTTCTACACATCCTCTGCACTCTTAAACTTCCCCGCTGCGCCTGGGAGGCATTCCAACGGGGTTAGAGAGCATGTTGTGTCTTCTGCCACAGATATCGGCGTTGTTAAAGAGTAAGTTGACCTATCCGACTTCATTCTCGATATTCTTAACAATTGCCTATGGTGGTTCTTGAGAAGTGACTTCCCCTACGAGGGCATTATATTGCTGGGTTTCTAAAAACCCATGCCCCGATGTCAGAGCTGATAATAGAGACATATAATACATACAGAATGCGCTTTCGCTGATTTTCACAAAACCTCCCTACGGCCGCTGACTATATAAACTTTTGTCGCACTGTCATATCCCAGGGTGGTCACAATCATCGTCAAGCCGATTACTGATATCAATTTCATTCCTCAGTCATGGTTCATTGTCGACCTTAAACTGCTCAACATACATACACCCCTCCACCGGTGGCCACAGCCACCAGCTTCCTCTCCGGGAAAAGCATGCCAGCCTGAACATCCAACATGGTAACTAATTATTAACACTACGCTGCTGCGCAAAGCTGTCATATGACACCTTTATTTTCACAAGCCAGCATTTTGGGGAAAGCAATTGTTGATGACGATAGAGTAATTTCTTATCGCGATGTGTTCCCGCATTGCATCCCAATACAAGCTAAGTGATGCGATTACCAGGTTGTTTTGTCTATAAACAGCTGCTAGCCGTGTACTGCCTACCGTACAATGGGAGACTGCTCCGGTAAGGTGTCGAGAGGAGGTTTTTCCATTTTGATTTCTATGGTACTAGGGATCTATAAATATGGAATAGAGACCTACTGACCTAATCACGAAATCTGTCAACGCAATTGCCAGTAATGCAGCTGTAAGGCCACCTAAGGTACGCGCCCCACTGTACTCTGCAGATACGGGAACGGGCAACAAAAGAAGCCTGGTCCACTTGTACTTGTATTAGTGGGGCTATGGCTTGGGAAATTGGGCACTATGCATGAGAAATGATATGGCTGATTAACCGGGCACCTGCTCGGTCACAACTCTGCCTACTATCGTGATCCTTAAGCAGTATACCGTAATACTATTCACCGTAGCACCCCTAGGTACAGTATTGTACCAAGTACCGAAAACCAAGGCATTAGAGAATTCAGCCCCCGGGTCGTCTCTAGCTCGTAGTCATGAAATATCCTATTACTAGGCTCCGAGGGGATCTGCTAGATGTGTATACAAAAGAGGAGTTGCACACACCGGAGTCCTTCAACGCCAAAAACTTGCATAATTTAAACGTTTTTCAACACTAGTCCCGGGGCTGAATGCTGCACCGTTAACTTCACTAATCAATAGAACAAGTACTAGTAGATTGCTCTACTCGAGTACCAGCACTAAAAGGAAAATGAAAAAAAGATGAAAAAAGCCACGATAAAATCCCCACTCCCCAAAAGTAACGCCCTGCCGAAAAAAAAAGGAAGGAGGGGGAGAAGAAGAAAAAAAGCAAAGAGACTCCCAACGCAATGGTCGTCGACAAGCACCGTGCGCCACCTCCTCGTGCGCTCCGAGTCTCCGATCGAGTGACACGAGATGTTAGCTTGCATCATCCTCATGAACGCCCACTGCCCAGACCTCGTTACGAGCCAATCGCTTGACCTCAGCGCTCACGACAGAGTTCGCCACGCCGAGCAGCCCCGAAAACAAGCCCTCTCTATCATGTACCCCAGGTCTCGGCGTGAGCGGGGAGTAGCACCGATGAGCCGAACCCAGTCCATATAGGATCAAAGAACAACAGCAGAGGCTTTCACGATGGGGCAAAGATTTGGCCATGACGGCTGGATACGCCATAGAGAGGATGGTTGGTTGCCATCAAGTTAAAGTGATTACCCCTGCGGCGATATTTGTAGGAATGATGAGCGAATGAAAGACCTACTGGTAGGAGGCCTAGCTAAAATCCCGATCTCTAGAAACATTCCCTGGTCCTGTACGAGCACTCGAGTACTGTAACGGTACCGGTGCTCATGTGGCAAGATTGGGGCCGCGCTTCTTTTGATGCAATCCAGCGACATCAGTAGATCCTATCCTACAGTCCGGAAGTCCAGGATCCTGACAAAATTAAAAAAAAATCCTTCCTCCAATTCGAGGTTTTTTTTTAGGGGGAAAGCCCAGCTACCATAAATCCGCTCACCCATAGACACTTGAATAGACTACAGGTAATCGAACCACGCGCAATGCAGTCGAACTCTGGAAAAGGTGCGAAAACCGCAGTAAAACGGCGAGCCGCTCATCCCCCACATACCGTAAAAAAAAAAAACGGGGGAGTACCAAGCCTTACTAGAGGAGGCAACTCCAACGACATAAGCACTTGGACCTACTATTCGAATTTATACAGTTCTCCGTGGATCCCCGTGAGGGGTGAATCAATTCCCCCAATACCATGTCGTACGAGTGTAACGGGAGTGATCTACTCCTCCTCTTCCCCCGCTTCTCCTTCCCATACGGTATTCCTACCCAGCCCACACGACAACCGTGAATCCCGAAGCTGCAGGGGGGGGGCAACAAAGAGGTTGCGACAGTCCGCGCTGTCAATATAGGGCAGGTGCAGTGAGCGATAACCTGCCAGTACAAAACAGGGAACTCACCGGGTGTCGGGCTCGGGTGTAAATGTCGGATAGAATTGCATATTATTATCATACTGGAGCGGGTGGAAGGTGGATGTGGAGGGCACATGTTCACTACGGTGGGGAGGGTTTTGTGAACATGGTCGTAAATATGAACAGTGCTTATTGTGTGGCGGGTTAGGTGTGTTGCGACAAGGGTTGTGAGGAATATTAAGCTGAGAGCCCTGCTCTTACTTGTTTAGTAACCTACAAAGCTTGGTTGGGGTTGAAAAATTTGCTTTTGGGGTTAGCTCAGGCTGTATGATACTGGACTCGAGTATTTTGGCACCGTTCGAAAGCGAAAGAAGGAAGGCCTGTTAGGACCATCTTACTTAAGAGCCACTCTTAATAGGACTGTGCGGTACAAAGTTGAGCCGCAGAGCACTCGCATATACCGAGAAAGGTTACGATTATTGCCTTATCATGAGATAAGGATCTTAATAATTTAAGTTACGACCGCTTTAACAAAACCCAGCCAATAAAATTGTATAATAGCTCTTTTTTGTTCTCCGTCTATGTAAGGCACAGAGCGTGGTGGAAGGGGGAAACTGGTAAGCTGGAGTGATCGTAGGTTTGTTGTGTTTTGCTGTAATGTTGAGTGAGGTGGAATGACCGATTAGTGGGGGGGCTGCTGTTGCTGAGCTCCTCCTACAAGCAAATCGCAATCAATTTCCTCCTCGATTTGGCATTGTATGATGCACTTCTGTCGTAGCAGTTTCTCAGTTCACCCTTGATAGCTTTTCTGTATTACAAACCAAAGAGAAGTTGAAGGATAGTACCTCCCTTCTTAGGTAAATGCAGTCATTTACTAACCAAATAAAAAGAAAAAAAATATCATCTCTAACTTAAGTAAAGCTAGTTCATAAAGAGGCTATTCAGATCTCGAAAACTAATGGCCACGGTATTAAGAAAGCCAACAAAAAACACCGAGACCTCTACCAAACTAGGTCAAAACATGGCCCGATATATGCCCAAGATAATCTAGGAAGTCAAAACTCCGTGTCAGAGAGCACAGGATCTGCGGGTTCTCCGGAAACGCTATCCTCTGGCGGTGGGTGGTATCATAATCGTGGATGCATGGGGCTTAAGCTACGAGTACTCGCGCATAACATACCAACCATGCATGCCCAAACTTTCGCTCTCCAGGAACCTGCCTTTCCAGCTGTAGTCTGCTCGAGTACCCTCTCGCTCGCTTACTCCCGCATTACTACAAGCCGCTACTGCACGAGGAGATCGAGAAATTTCTCATCAGTATAACGTCAGGTGCCACCACTTTCCCCACCACTCTTGCCCACCCCGTCGCTGCTATCCGCGGTTTATCGGCCGACTAGAAGCAAACGGAAAACGGGCATAGCAAGCCAGCCAGCCA
>Ga0307510_10005299_pt1 | contig 15342 bp, 17 predicted proteins | sample 12_EM_MG_FD_207224 | JGI IMG/M metagenome (GOLD analysis project Ga0307510, IMG submission 207224) | Populus trichocarpa ectomycorrhiza microbial communities from riparian zone in the Pacific Northwest, United States - 12_EM | ecosystem: Host-associated > Plants > Roots > Unclassified | place...
GATACGGTCGTAGAAGTACGAGAGTAAGAGGATCTTGCCGTTCGGGAACGTCTCCAGGAGTGATGGCTGATACACGCCATCAAAGGAACAGGGCTTGAGTTCACATACGCTACGAGAAGAGAGAAAGCGCATTTATCAGTACACCATCACCGCGCACAGCCTAACTCGCTCGTAAACGACGGGAAACTCACTCGTCCTTGGCCATCACGAGTTGGACGACGCGGTCGCACGGTTCGAAGCTACCGACGTCCCCGCCAAACATGGTGACTTTTTTAGTCGTCGTGGAGTCCCCAGAGCCCCCAACCTCGACTTCGACCTCCCTCCTCGTCCCTCGGGCCAAGCAAGGGTTGGCAACTTCCGCATCAGCACCTGTGGTAGTCCGTCGAGACGCCATAAAGTCGACCAGATGATGCACGCTCTTCCTCGCCCTCATAAGCCCGTATCCCAAATACGAATGCTGATACAAGACATGGTCCTTCCCGCCAAACGCAAGCTCGTACTTGTGCTCGCCCTCTTCCAGCGCAGCGTCGCGCGCCATGTCAAACACAGGCTCAAAAACGATCTGTGTCGACGCGCCCCCGAGATCGAGCACGGCGTAGGGTACCGCGGTCCTGGGAGAGTCGGCGCGGATGGTGTCCAGGAGGTAGTTGGCCGTCACCCATGCAAACACGCCCTCGTCCCGGCCGTCCATGATCACGACGGGGTCCTGCGACGCCAACGGGAACGGGTAATCAGCGCTCAAGTGCCTCCGCACCGCCTCGAGAATCTCGGCGGACTGCGATGCGCCCAGCAGGCGCAACCCCGCCGTCGCCTTGACCGCGACGGGTGTGCAGCGGCGCAGCGCCTCGGGTACTGTGCGCATCGCGACGTCCAGGAGCGAGTCGAGGCTGCGTGCCGCTTCGTCTGGCCGCCCCGCGTACGCCGACAGGCCAGGCTGCTTCTGCACGAAGGTCTCGTACTCGTATCCCGGAGACGGTCCGCAGTTGTGGAACTTGTAGATGTGGATGCGTGAGCCCGTCGAGCCGGCGTCGATCATAAGGGCGTATTGTACGAGCGGCGAGGAAGGGTCGTGAGGGGTGGTGCAGAAGACGGTCTTACTTGGATCCGGGTCTGACTCGTACGACGACGGCCGGGGAATTTGGGGGGCATTGGACGTAGGTGTGGCGAGGGGCGGCATCTCGTCCATTTCGGGCTTGTACGGCTCGATCATAGGGTGCGAAGGTTGGGATTGGGTATAGTCGGTATCGGGTGCTTTCCATTCTGCAAAGCGTAGGGATATCAGCTCATCTCAATTCTCGACATCGACAAAAATCGGTTGGAGGCTGCGAAGGAAGCACCAACAAGGGCATAGGAGGCTCACCGGGTGCTTTGATATTCCATATCCTTTTTCCCGCAGGTCTTAAGAGCCACAGAACCCCGACTGTGAGGGCGAGATAGAGGGCAATCCTCTTCCAGACAGCGTTGCGCATCCCCAGGCGACTTGTCCCCAGGCCGACTTCGAGTCTATCGAAAGTACTAGTCCGTGGTGAGATCATTGAGTTTCCTGGTTGGCCGCCCGTTCTAGTCGTGGGGTGAAAAAAGGTATTTGAAGGGAGGGGTATGGACTGATGGGCGGTGGGGAGTGAGCGCGGCCGATGACGCTGGAAAATGCTAGGTCCAGGTCCGTCGTCTCGTCCAAGTGGCATGAATTCAAATGGAGATGCCACGCACAAACGCTCAGCGCTCAGCGCTCATCACCCCTTTAATTGTCAAGCAAATAAAATCATGCACACATCATCATTGACCTTTCCTATTGAACATTTAGTCAAAATAGTACTTGTACGATACATCAAAACATATCCAAGGTATAGATCAACCACGACGCAAAAGCCCACTACTATTGAGAAAATTAACCAGGATACATGTGCTTTTACCCCGCGAAGATAACATGAGGGGGATACGACGGTACTCCTACCAGTGGAGGGGGGATTCATGATGGGAATGGGGAGGGAAAGACGTTAGTAAAATACACGGAGTACCGAAGGGCCGCAAGAACGTTTGGCCGTAAAATCAATGATCAGTCCGAAACAAAAAGAAAAAACAACCCCGAGAAACACGAGAGGAAATGGATGACGATTATGCATCACCCATCCCAGGTACTTCGTGACCCTTATCACGTAGAAGTGCCTCTAAGACAAGTGCGCGTGCTCGCCACATCTCCTTCTCCTTGCGTTCGGCTTCTATAGCGTCCTCTAACTCGCGCTGATACTCCAACTTCCGCTTACGACTTCTCCGCGCAGCGAGGGTATTTTGGAGACGCTTTGTCTTGATTGCATCCTCCTCTGAAAGAGTAGGACCGGGCTCGCCGTCATCCTCGCCGGGACCTTGAGTCCGCGCACGTTTCCGAGCAAAAGTCGCGGGCAACTCTTTGCGGGATGTCGTCGAGGGTAAACGGTATTTGCGTGATTGGATGGGCGCGCTGAAGGGGACGAGAGACTCCGGTGTGATGTTCTTACGAGTCCCCGTCGGTACGCTCTTCCGCCTTGTTTGAATGACAGAAGAGTTGTCCATGTGGAGCGGAGAAGCTTGGAGAGACAGTGAATCGATCGCGGGGGTTCCCGGTGATATTGTGTACATGTCCACGTCGGGGAGAGGAAGATCAGAGGGGGAAAGCGAGCTGCCCACGGTCGCCTTGGTATCGTAGCCATCATAGGCTGTGTTACCAAATAGTGACGGCATATTATCAAAGTCATCGCCAAAGCTCACGAGAGCGGGGCTCGTAAAAATGTCTGGCGTCATGCCCACATCGGCGTCGAGAGCAGGCGTCGTCAGCAAATCGTCCCAAGGCGACACCGGTGAGGTAAGGAAGTCGCTGGGGTCGAATAAGTCAGGCGAGGCTGGAGACATATGTTCAGTTAGGGACGAATCTGACAGAGAGCTAGAATCGGTAGTACCTGACAACGCAGAGGCAATGGCCTGCGCAGCGGCCGCGTCGTCCGCAGACATAGGAGGTGCGCGGTTGTGATCTTGGTGGATCGACATCTGCTCGGAGGATTTATTCGATTCCAACATTGTTAAATAGTTTGAGCAGAGTGAGGAGAGGCTGAAATCTGGTATCGGTTCTGGTTCTGATGAACGTCGAGGGGTTGTACGAGGTGGGGGTGGAAGAGATTGGGGTATCCCATGATGGGCGGCGAGATCCGATGGGGAATGGAAAACCTGGTTATACGTCCGAGGACGATGTGCCGATGGGTTTAACGAGTCATGGTGGGAAGACGAGATTGATGAAAGTCCTGTACTTTCATGCGGCTGTTGCGGAGCACCAGAATAACCTGTTGATATCTCGGAAACGGGGGCCTGATGGAAGCCGTTTAGAGGGAGATGTCGGACATGTTGGGCAGTGTCGAGTTTGTAGTTGTACTGATCTGGTGAAATAGCTGGGAGTGGTGATGAAACAGGGCCCTCGGGCTGCGTCGGCTGCAATGTGTGCAACCTATGGATTCTGGATGGGGACGACAGAATCAGCTCGCTGCTCTCGACTCGGGATTCAGGATGGTTAGCGACGACGGTCATTGTGACCGTATGGTATGGGGTTGAATCCCCGGGACCCATGTCGCATTGACGTTGGACGTGAGCCCATGTTGCACGCGGAGACCGCTGCTGCATATCGGAAAGAATCGCGCCGCTCGACTGTGGAGACGGCGGTGCAGCGGATGGTGTCACAGATTGCATGGATCGCCGATAGCGACGGGGAGTAACCAATACAATCAATAGGGACGAGACCAAGGTGACTAAATAGTATTCACAAGCGGGATACTCCGCGAGAACGATGGGGATGGACACGCCTCAAACAGAGAATGCAAACTCACGGATTCCTGGAGAGGAACGGGTACAAAACTTCAGACAATGTGGGGGAGGGGGAGGAGTTAAAGGGATAGAAGGTGGTGGCTAAGAGGAGGGAATGGAGGATCTAAGAGCTGACTCGTTCAGCCCATTAAGAGGAAAATTTCGATTTCTAATTCAAGCTCAGCTTGTACAGCCAGCTGAGTAATCGCCTTCCCCTTTTGGATCGCCTTGCTGTTACTTTTGACCCTTGGATCTCCGATCACCTCGCATAGCGCCAGAAATATACTTCCCCTGTCCAAATCGGTCCAAAATCGGGCAACCGCTGGTTTTGCCCACACGCCCCAGAGTGACTCATCTGTTCTATTGGCGCCACATCCTCCAGTAATATCACTCACAACCAATCAATTGATTCTCTCCTGACGACTCCCCCACTGAATTCCAGCCATCCACCCGCAGCTCAGCCAGTGGGCCACGTATGCTCGTTCGGCCTCTTCGCCGCGTCAGTGTGCGCTACGCGCAGCACCAACACCACAGGAATGCACAGCACAGTGAACACAGCTGCATCGCCAACGTCCTAATTTGGCAACATCTACCGGTTCCATCCCAGGAAAACTGACAGCTATCGGCACCGAATATGAGTCGTTTCCACGCGGCCCACATGCAGAAGTCGGCATTATTCGCCCAGACGAGCGCCCTACGTCCTTCTTCAACGACCGCGGGATGCGCCCAATGGCACTTCTCGAGAACAATGGTTGGCCGACATCAAAAGTGATCAAAACACAGCATTATCAATTGGCCCTGGCCAACTGACCAATGAAGTGATGTCAGGGTTCCATAGATCCCATGACCAGTCCAGTTGATTAATGCCTAGCCCCACCGTAAACCCACACACACATTCGAGCGCGGTCCGTATTCTCCGTGTGGGAATAGCTACACCGGTGCCAGAGGAGCAAGGTCAATTCACAAATATTAATCTACGGTCCTCCTGGAGAATAATCCAGAGCAGAGAAAGGCCGTATCTTGCAGCCGCACGTTCCAGTGTATGGCGGCACGGGGCTATTTGGGTATTGTGGATTAGTGGATTAGATTGGCAGCGCAGCATGAATAAGCCTGTGATTCCGGTACCTGATACCCGAACCCGAATCGGCCATCAAACGAGTGGGTCTCCCACTTTGACCGCAGCGCCACACGGCAGCATACCATAAACATAACGGCCATGGTTCCATGGTTCCGCAAGCAAAAAAAAAAAGAACGTCCAGTCCAATCCAGCAGATATTTGGGGTGCATCCCCCAGAAATGCGAACAATGAAAACCTGCAGGGTCCGTCCGAGAGAATTTCAAAAGAGAAGCAAAACGCACAGCCTCGAATCTCAACAGAGCGCTTGGGACGTTAGACGGAGACGGCAACGAGCGGAAAGACCTCCCATACGCTGGGGAAGGAGCCTCGATGTCGCTGTGAAGACGACACGTCAGCAAAAAACCCTCGGCCTGAGCTTTGCCCTGTGCCCAACGGAGCGCCCGGAAATCGCGCCGTGCACCATGGAACCCCTGTGGCAGCGATTGCGCGTCCCCTCTGGAGGGACCAGGACGAAATGTGATTGGTGAATACCCAAAATCGAGGTCAAATCCAAGCGCCTGGCAGGGTGTTTGTGGGGAGTTATTCGTTTTGAAAGGAGGGTGGTAGTATGATCGGAGAAGAGAAGTGGGGGGTAAGGAAGAGTGAATTATTAGCGATTAGCGGGATCGCGCCTTTTAAAAGAGGACATAAGGAGAAGTCAGGATGAGTCGAGATGTAGTCAACAATCAATCGATTCACATTCGCGCCTACGTGACTCGCCCCACCCAACGCGTCAAATCACGTGTCGTGTTGCAGTTTTACTAATAAGTATTTACGCGTTCCACATGGCGGACCCGTGACCCGTGACTGAGCATGTATGCATACGTATGTCCGAACTTCAGTAGCAAACAGCAAGCAACAATAAATAGATAGACAATATAGTAGTAAGTCCAAAAGAACTCTCGTGCGCAAACCGCTCCATTCCCTCCGGCACCGAAAGTCTCCTTTTGGCAAAACCCTCAGAGTCAGTGCCACCCAAACGACTAATCACCCTCACTCTCGCCACCCTCCAAGGGCAATGGCGGAACCGGTGGCGCAAAGAAACCAGAAGCAGTTACACCTATAGCCTCGACACCGGCCCCAGTCGCCTTGCGCACCGTCCCTCGTCCGATCGAGATTGTACCCTTACCGCGTATGGTGCCGCCAGCCTTCTCAATGCTGATGGTCGATCTTGCACGTTGTCCAGCTCCTGCGGCCCCCGCTGGATTATTTGGCGTATGCGATGAGCGCAGAGAAGAGGATCCTTGTGAGCCGCCGCCGCCGCCTGACAGAGAGCGCGGGCGTGCACGAGCTGTCCCAGGCCCAGCGGTGGAGCCCCAGGCGCTCGGTGGTGCACCTGGTATCGAGTCAACCGGCATCACGAGCATGGTGTCATCGATGCTCTCGTCATCGTCGAACCCGCGGCTATCCCGGTTAGACGAACTGCGGGATAATGACGACAAACGGTTGGCCGCGTTGCCCAAGTTTGCCCCACTGATGCGTCGACTTGATGAGTCAAAAGGGCCAACCTCATCTTCTGCGAACGAGCGCGCAGGTGGTCGTGCCTCGCTCCGATCCTGAACTTCGTCGAAAATCTCATAATACCTTTGAATGCAGAGTTTGATTATCATGCCTAATGTCGTATGGCCTTGTGTTGGTGGTGGGGAGGTGTTAGAAAGGACGGGATGGAGCGTGGGTCCCCCAGGTAGACTGCATATCACTATGTCTCTTGCCGGGGAAGAACCTGATAGAAGGTTGGGGCATAAGACGATAGCTAGATTATGTGCATCCATTAAATTTGTCGATGAGCGCAGGGACACGTCGTGCATTAAGTCTAATACCACGGGTTAGTATTGTTGCACGGATATGATATACGACGTACGAAGGATGTAGCTGAGTAGGATATAGTTGCATCGAGGGAGAGCCGGGAATAAGCTCTCCCGAATGTACAAGACGGCGGACCAATCGCTTGGGTCTTCTGTTGGTACAGGGCATTGTTGGATCACGGGGTATAAAAGTTCTGGGAACAGCGGCTCAGGGAGGTCTCGGAGATACATCTTGAGAAGGACAGCAGCGAGGTGAGGGTCGTCGAAACTATCTAAAGATACCACCTGTCCTCGGTCGTAAGCCTCCTTCACTTGCCGTAAAGTGGCGGAACTCGGGGAACGTCGAAATAAACCCTCATCGGTGAGGCCTTGCGAGATAGGGTGAGATGAGGGATTGGGTGAAAGGATGACGGACGCACCAGTTTGGCGCAGATACTGCGCGCAGTCCTTTACCACACGCGGGACTCCACCTTTCTCGCCATCATATCCCATGAGTTCTTCAAGGTGAACACCGAATAAATTAGATCGTGTCTGAATGGGTAAGGTAATTCGTTGTTCGTGCTTTGAATTCTCCCTGCACTGGTCACTAGCGAATGGACGGAAACCAGTGCGACAGCTTACTGATATACTGCAGGTGGGACGTCGATTTGCGTTAATGGCACTTGGAAGGCCAGCTCGCTCAAAGTACCGATATACGTAATCTTGCGGAAGAATTTCGGGCTGAAAGGATATTGATGCCCACCGCATTGCATTACAGACGAGATACATACCTGATGAAAGCACCAGCAAGAGAAAAGAGCACTTTATCGTAATCAGAAGACAACCTGGCAATGCCAAGAGAATCACTCACTTTTGGAGAAGAAATTAGAGTGCACAATATACTGGAATGGGAAGAGCTAATCAACCTCCTTTCTATTGAAATGGGGGGCTCACATACCAATCGTTTAAGATTCTTACGATACTTCCTACTGAGACTACGGTAAGCCTTCCACATCCAGTTCCAGCCGGGGGTATATTTGCTTCCGGCAGCAAAAAAGACAACGGTATAGTCGGATTCCACTGAGCAAAAACGGTCAGATGAAGGGCTTGTTGAAAAGGTGACGACGCACCGTAAAGGTCAAGATATGAGAGTATGCGGCTATAGTTGTATCAGTCGACAGATTTTTGGAGGGGAAAAAAAAAGACGAGACAGACGAGAGAAGCAGATCGTAGTTGACTTCATGGGGGTCCGGGAGTGCGGAGGCATTGAGGACTACCCTACATGGAGGGAAACGAAGCAATAAGTTGGCGCACTACGAATTCTAGCAAAATGGCGTTACATCGGGCGCGTCCTTCCATGTCATAAACAAATCAGAGAGTGTAGAGCGGCAATACGTGGGAGAGACGCACTCATAATCTACGCCAGCCTGGTAAATCATCTTGGTGATGATGAATTGCAGTCCGTCGTCTCCGATAAACTCATTATGATGATGACCATTCTGAGCGGGTGGTCGCCTGACCCAAGGGGCATTGAATCTTCGTTTTGAGGTGGGTGGACGAAGAGAAGAGTCGAGAGGAGATTGGGGGGAGGAAGGGGATTGAGTGAGAGCGGCGAGGCGCTGTTTCAGGGTGAGGGTTCTCGTCCCTTTTGGGAGCATCGTGATCGGTACGACAGAGCCCTTTCAACCTTCCAGTCGAAACGCCAAACGCCAAACGCTCTGCAACTGCAAGTCGGAAGCACGAGCAACCGATTGAACCGAAGTCGCAGGGGCAGCATCGAAGCACTTTTCATCACGTGATCCGGATGTCCTTCTTTTCTTTTCGGTCATTCGCGGTCCATTTTCGTCCATTTCTGATATGAACGAATCTGGCGCCATTCTGACGACCGATGCTCTGCATAATAACGATGATGGGCCATCCCGCGTTCTCTTCCATGAATCAGACCTATGTCTCTGAAGCAAAACACCGAGTACGGACTTAGAGAAGCGTCTGCCCGAAGACAAACTTGGAACCAGCGCGAGGTCACATACAACGAATCTGACACACGCCAGGATAAGAAGCTTTTGGGAAATGAAAGCGGGACCTACGGTAGTGCCGCGGATTCATCCTATAGCTTGGTACCAAACGATTCTCACACATATCTAGGCTTTTACCCATACTCACTTTGCTGTTCTTGTTAGTTTCTTGTATCGGTTTGTATACTTCTCCTCTCGTTTAGATATCATTCTAAACTCAAATCCAGCACAAACATAGGCAACGCCAAGTGAGTACTCAGAGTCACCGTCTGACATTGACGTGACTAACATGACAATTGCGCAGAATCGATGGTCTCACAACGGTACTGGCCGCACCTCTACCACTTTCAAAATTCCCGAGACTGTTTTGATATCGCTGTTCAAGGATTTACGCGTATCACCCCCAGCATATAATACCGCCCTTGCTCTTTATTTTGTCGCATATGTCATTTTCGAAGTTCCTGCAAACGTGAGCAGCTCATGTCCCATCGATCTTGTGGACGCCCCTCATCTACATCAATCCCGTAGATTGTGTGAGGTCACTGTTTATCGGGTCAACTGACCATATTTGACGTCCGTTCAAGCTTGAAACGATTTGATCCCCGAATTTGGTTGCCTACACTCACCTGGACCTGGGGGGTGACATCTGTTGCTCAAGGTCTTGTGACAAACCAGGCCGGCCTATTCGGCATTCGTGTTTGTAAGCAGCGCTGGTGTACTCCAGGCGTGTTTGACACAACTCTCAGTACTCGGCGTGACTGAAGCTGGCTTATTTCCTGGCGTAGTGTTCATATTCTCCGTTTACTACCTGCGGTGAAGGCGTTCAAGTTCTCCCTTGTTGATCATTTACAGATGTCTATGTGTAGTCGAGAACGACATTGGCGTGTCGCCATTTTCTTTGGTAGAACAGCTCTGGCTGGAGCCTTTGGTGGTATGCCACCTCGTCTCGGGGTCCCCATCTAGTACCCAGACGAGTACGGCTATGCTCAGGTGTTCTTGCCTACGCCATCGCGAAGATGCATGGCGTCGGAGGTAAACGCGGATGGCAATGGTGCGTGTTCCATGTCGCTCACTCTTATTCACTCCCATGAACGCTTATTTAGGATCTTCATCATCAAGGGGCTGGTAACCATTGCCGTCTCAACTGTGGCCTTGTTTGTCGTCCCGGCATGGTCACAGAAAGTTAAATGGGTAATGCGGGAATACCTCTTCTTCACCTTAACCGTCATGGCCGGCGCCACTGACTGTCTCAGTTGGCCGATGCAGAGCGTCCTCGTCTTTTGACCCGCTTGGCTGAAGACTCCGACGCCGCGGAGAAAGAGAAATTCGCCTGGGGATACGTTCGTCAGGCATTCATGGATCCCCTGGTTTGGGGATATGTTTTTTTGTTCCACGGCTTTGCGTTCGTGCTCTACACTTTGAGCCTTTTCTTGGTACTGTTTCCAGCCCTTCCATCCACCATTTGTAAAATTGAACCTGCATAGCTGACGATCATCGCCAATCTAGGATTCGCAACTTTGAGAGCGCAGTTGTATGTCGACGTCCCCGCAACCTTCTCATCATCCCAATCGTAGTGCGTTCAGGATGACTGTCCCACCAAACGTGTTGGCAAGCATGGGTATCGCTTTTGGTGCATGGTTAGCAGCACGCACCGGCCGGCGTGCCCCCCTTATCATCGGTTCAGATTTGTATGTATGACTCGTCAAGTTGTTTCTTTCTCCGTCCGAACCCTTAACAGGTTACGTCGTCCTCCTCATGACAAAAACATGTGCGTTATCTTTACGGCAACGAGGTAACATAGACCTAGCATCGAAGCTTAAAACAATACAGCCGGAGCGCAATACGTGGGTGTCCACCTTGCCGCGCTGGGTGTCTACACTGGCAACGCTCTACTGCTAAGGTACTGCCTGCTTTCTTTCCCTTTCATCGACCCCTTTTCACTTACGTGACACATAGCTGGCCGTCGGAGAACATATCCGGTCAGACAAAGCGTGCAGTGGGCGTGGCCATGCAGATTACCATTGGCGATCTAGGCGCCATCGCGGGCGTACTCCTCTACCGCCCTACCTTCTACGCACATCGCTTCCACCGGCCACATATTATCGCTATAGGTTATCCCACCTTCTCCATTGTGGTTTACAGTGCCCTGTGGTATTCCATGGCGAGCAAGAATCGTAGGCGCGCCAGAATCATCGCTCCCGGTGAAGACGAATTCTGTTGGGTGATCACGAGGTGCACTGGAGGTATCGTGTGACGAAAAATGAGCCAGAGTCGAGGAACGGGCATGGTTCAGGTTCTTTATGATTGTTTTGGATGAGCTGCTTGTACTTGCTCAGAACAGATCACAATCCGTCACCTCGAGGAATACATTTATTGTGTATGGATAGTATTATGACCAATAGGGAGGTATAAGGCTACAGGGTGAGGGTTCTTGTCCCTTCTGGAAGCATTGTGATCGATACGACAGAGCTTCCAATCGAAACGCCAAACCGGATGTCCTCGATTCGGCTCCCATCTCCAGTCTGATTATACTTGTAGACGTAGACTAGACTACGCGTGTTCTTCTCCTGCTTTGACGGGGTATTAATGCCAACGTGATCCCCTGAAAACACCACCTTCCAATCCAAGACTCAGCCTCCGCGTCGATTCCTTTCACCAAACCTTATACCCCCGATTATACTCTCGGTTCCCTTCGTCTTGTTGTCTTCCTGTGCACATGTCTGTTCTCGGATGGTCACTCGTGGTTTACGGCGTGCTCGGATGTGTATAAACTGACCCGTTGACTCCGGGAATGTAGAATCCACTACCAGTGGCCGTGCCTTGTTCTCGAAATCTCTCCTTGTGCTCAGTTCCGTTATTGTTCCTTCGCGCATCGCCTTTTCATACCGGTTTGAACCACCGAGTCGATTCGTATTCGGTCCCGATGATCGAGCCACCCTTATTGCTTTTGTCTCGTTTCCCCACTCAGGGCCATTCTGCGGGCCCGAGCCTTCTCGTACCTGTCTCCCCATGCAGTGCCCATGGCAGTTCCGTCTTAGTAACGGCCCGGGCGATACGGCTTGCTCTTCCCTCTCTGTCCTTATCTCTCCGACCAGCCCTCCGAAGTCACTCGCCTGTCCCGTACCTGCTTCTGTGGAATGTGACGCATGTCTCCGAAGCAAAACCCCGCGCCAATGGGCCCAGGGAAGCATCTGACCGAGGACGCACTCGAAACCAGTCGCGAGCTCGCATACAACGAATTCGATATACTACTACACTTCGGGATAAGGAGCTCTTGGTGAAAGTGGACTTCCGGTGAAAAATTGCGAATCTATCAAACGTGTTTTGCAATGCGTTGGTTTCGCTTTTGGTGCTTGGTTACGAGTAGCAGCGCGCGCACTGCAGTCACGGTGGTTGCCGTGCCACCTTGCATCGTCGGAATACGGTCGGATCAGCCATCATTGCTATCCTTGGTATGTGTGGACTCGTTACGGTTGCTTCGGCCTTGGCTCGAATCCTCAACAGGTCATGTCGTCCAAACTTTCGTTATCTTTACGGCAGCGGGCCTACGTAGACCAACAAACAGCGTGGGCGTAATACGTGCGCGCGTGCGCGCCCGGGCCCACTTTGCCGCGCTGGGTGTCTGCAGTACAACTGGCGACGCTCTACTGAACTTTCCCCCATTCCATGAGCCCTTAGAACCCTACGTGTCTCATAGCTGGCCATTGGAGAACATATCTGGTCAGGCTAAGCGTACGGTGCGGTCGGCGTGGCCATGCAGATCATGGTTGGGGATCTTGGCGCTATTCTGGGCGTACTCCTCTACCGTCCTGCCTTCTCCGCACATCGTTGCCATCGGTCGCCAGTGCCATGTGCTATTCAACGGCAAGCGAGAATCATCGCCGCTCCCGGATCGTCATCGCGGTGAGAACGAAGAAGTCGACCGCGAGATGACGGTAAGTGTTGGGTGACCGCGAAGTGCACTAGGCATCGTGTGTAAGTATAATGACGATGACGAGGAACGGGTAAGTTTTCCGATAGAGCAAGTCACAAATCGTCAGCTCGGGAGATATATTTATTGTCGTGCCACGTGTATGTATGCATAGTGAGTGATATCATGATCAATGGGGAGGTATATGTCTCGAATAGGCTACAGCCTGTGAAAGGGTAGGAAAGACCAGTACAATTACAAACTGCGAGGGGTCTCGGATGTGTGGTTCATGCGAAGAATGTACACTGAGCCTAAGTGGACGTCTTGCGACGCTTCGAGGGTCTCTTCGGATACGGATACTCGTCGTAGTCACTTCCACTGCCTTCATCTGTGACTGCCACAACGTGCGCCTGCTGCTTCTTGGCCAACTCAAGCTGCCGCAACTCCCGAAGACTAATGGTGAGCGCCTTCAGAAACTCGTTCTGGACGACGACGTTGGTCAGCGAGGCAAACGGCGGGTAACGTGCACTGGGGTTACAGTTACACGCACCTTCACAACACGAGACTTTGGACTAGAGGTATTATGCTGCTCTAAACGCCGTTTCTTTTCGTTGAACTGATGGAAAAGGTAAGTTTTCAACTGTTTTTGGCCCAACATACCGACAGGGACATAGCGTTGTATGCAATACAGTACCTTCTTAGTCTCGTCTTTATGAAGCGCGGATAGGTGTTTGATCCACAATTGCAAATTAGACTCGAAAGTGTAAGTACGTCGGGATAACCCGGATGTTTCGTGGGTCGGAGTCTCATCGTCGGAATCTGATTGAGCGTATGCATACGACTTCACAGTTGCGGCGGCAGACCGGTGAAGCCTCTTGCGAGTTGGCCCAGCGCTCCACATGGCTGAAGAACTGGAAGACGGTTCCATCGATAGGGTGGAAGTCCTAATAATACCAGAGGGCATAGTCACCGAGCACGGGGTTTCCGACTCTCTCTTCACTTCTATATCTGGGTGTTTCAGGTAGTCATTGTCAGAGAAGAAAAATACAGCGCCATTCTTTATGGCGTCAAATAGCAGATAGCTCTGACAAGACGGATGGGTAAGAGGCAATCAAGTTTAGGAATGATCATACTGGGGTGCAGCCTAGACGGGCCAGTATCTTGAAATGATGAAGCGTGATAGGGACAATGACGGGACCTGACAAGTAGACTTCCAAAATCTGGGGATACAGGCGCGGTCAGCCCACTAACACCATCAAGACTCCTTTCATACCTCAGAATTATCGTTGGCGACAGCGTGGTTCATAAAAAGCGCAGTCATGTGGTGCCTCCTGCCAAAGTGACTCCGAATCCATCTTCCAACATGCAACACGTCTCCTCCCACCGATTAAACGATAAGCTAACGGGGTATGCCATAAGGAAAGTAGACACACCTGTTGGAAAAGGCGGTTTATAGGGCCAGCTGATTCGACTGCTAAGCCATGGTGCCCTCCTGCGCCGTGGATCCGATTCGTCGCGATTGATGACCTGTGTGAGCGTCTCCTGTCCAACGTTCCCCTGGACACGCTTAGCCGCAGCATTCAGTAGTGATGCGGTATCTGCGTACAAGGAATCGTTCATATATAGGCGGGTCTGCGCCTTCGGACTGCCTCATCCCCGTTTCGTCGTAGAGCGATAGGGTGCCATCCCATCCATCTTCATCGAACTCATGAGTAGCTATCGCTGTCTCAAGATTGAAGGCATAGAGGTCACAGCAAAGTTTGCTCGCGAACGGTGAGAGCGGGTTCTTCTGCTCAGGTGAAGGTAAATCTCCGACAGTTAACCGATACTTAGTGGCGGCCAGGATTTGTATATCATCCGTAAGCGATGGATAATCCTCACACAAAGAGCGCAGCATTTTTCCCTGGACAAAGAACTCGAGTGAGACATCGCCTGATACATAAGCATCGAAAGAGGACCTTTGAAGAAACTTCGAGACACCTGACAGCAACATCCGCGAGGAATGAGGAGAACATCTCATCGTCGATTCCACAATGGATCCTCGCATAACGTAGGATGGGAGAATACTCGTCCACAAATGGGCTGAGGAGAACATGGGCGATTTGTTCGGATGAAACGGGAGTTAGGTTTAGGCGTTCTAGATTTGTGTGTAACGTATCCGGCGTGGCCTTGGGACAGCCGATGAAAACTGTTAGAAGCATGACTAGCCGCGCAATAGAGTTCCTGCTCGGATAATCTTTCCATAAGTAACGAAGCGATGCGCCAGTGGAGGCTGTCGTGACTGAGTGTACCCTGATAAACGACTGAAGTCCAAGCACGACTGAGTGGTGCCGGGATAGATAATTCTGGACAATGTTACCTTGACAAGGTCTTCCACCAGGGAACTGATACGTCCACAGTAAATAAAGTGCCATTCTCAAGCGGAATGAAAAACTTACGCCAGGGAGAACCGTAAACCACCCTCGCAATCTAAGGTCTTGAGAGCGGCATAGCCCATGCGATTTGTTTCTGCTTCCATCAAAACTTCCGCAGCAACAGCGCGACTGACAAACATCCTACGGAACTCCGGTAAGCGCAAACAGAAAGTGTGATATGACCGCGCGCATACGATGTGTCCAAACGACAAAGCTCGCGAACGTTCTGTAGAATGTCCTGCACTCCATGCTCTTGATTCCGCCCGAAGATTCTGCG
>Ga0307510_10005300_pt1 | contig 15342 bp, 9 predicted proteins | sample 12_EM_MG_FD_207224 | JGI IMG/M metagenome (GOLD analysis project Ga0307510, IMG submission 207224) | Populus trichocarpa ectomycorrhiza microbial communities from riparian zone in the Pacific Northwest, United States - 12_EM | ecosystem: Host-associated > Plants > Roots > Unclassified | place...
CATTTTGGCGCCCGCACCGTGTGTGCCTCCTGGCTCGGAGCCCTTTGTGGCCTGATCCTGGCGAGCAGCGCCGCAGCCGGCGATCTGCGTACACCGCATTCAATCAACATCGATGAGACCGGGTTGGCCCAGGCGCTCATGGAGCTCAGCCAGCAGAGCGACTCGGTGATTGTGGCGCCCAGTGATCTGGTCGCGGGCAAGTCGGCGCCCGCCTTGCATGCGACCTTGCCGACGGACCGGGCGCTCAAGAAGCTCCTGGAGGGGTCTGGTCTCACGTGGCGAGTTGCCTCCGACGGTAGCATCGCGATCGTCCGCGGCAACGATACGGGCTCCACGACTGCCGCTCCTGCGGAAGCCCGGCGTACAGCCCCCCACGCCCCGGCTACGGCGGATGCCGAGAGTGATCGCCTCAGCGAAGTAGTTGTTACCGCCGGCAAGCGCGGCGATGCCGAACGTCTGCAGGACGTGCCCGTCAGCATCACGGCGATCGGTCAGGAACGGATCGAGCAGCTCGGCATGGACAGCTTCATTGATTACGCCCGCGAAGTGCCGGGCCTCGGCTTTCAGGACCTCGGGGCCGCGGGTGGGCGCGATGACATCCGGGGCGGCCGCCGGTTGAATCTGCGCGGGGTTGAATCCGGCTTCGATGGCGTTCCAACCGTGGCCTTCTATCTCGATGAGGCCCCCATCCCGGTCATGGATCCGAAGCTGTTCGACATCCAGCGCATCGAGGTATTGCGCGGTCCACAGGGCACCTTGTACGGTGCCAACTCAATGGGCGGGGCGATCCGCATCGTCATGAACCAGCCGATCCAGAACCAGTTCGACTATCGTGGCGATGCCACCTTCAAGTCGACACAGTTCGGCGACCCGAGTTATGAAACCAACGGAATGATCAACATCCCGCTGCTGCAGGACACTCTCGCGGTTCGGGCTGTCGGCTTCTACCGGAACGAGGGTGGGGTGATCGATGATTATCTGCCCGCGACGGACACAGCGCCTGCGCACGTTCAGAAGAACGTTGACGGCGAGGAAAGTTGGGGTGCACGCGTAGCGCTGTCCTGGCAGCCAACCGACGACATCCGCGTATCTCCCAGTGTGTTTCACCAGGGCACGCGCGTGGATGGCAGCGGCTACTGGGATGCGGCCTTCCGCGACCTGACAGCCTATGACCACAGGGTTCAGGATGCCCAGCGCAACAATTTCACGCTGGCTGCGCTGGAGGCGAGCTGGAAGTTTGATCGCCTGCTGGTGTCTTCTTCGACCTCCTACTTCTGGACCGACTACAACACCGTGGAGGATGTCACCAAGGGCTTTTTCGATGTGGGGCAGATCACCGCCGATCAAACCCAGTTGAGTCTCGTCCAGACTCACGGACGCCGCGTATCCGAAGAGCTGCGCGCAGCCTACACCGCGGAACGCTGGAACGGCGTCGCAGGCGTTTTCTTTCTCAACGAGCGGCGCCATTTCAATCAGAACTACCCGAATGCGGACGGCGTCAGCCCGGACATCGAGCCGGAGCTGTTCGCGGGGACGCAGAGCAACACCGAGAATCAACTTGCGGTGTTCGCAGAAGGAACTTACAAACTGCTGCCGGATCTCGAGCTGACCGGCGGCGTGCGTTGGTTCCGCGGCACTCAGGATCAGCATGTGCGGTTCTTTTCCTATGGCGAGCCCGATATCGAGGACGGCAATGCCTCCGAGTCCGCGGTCTCACCGAAGGTGCAGGTCAGCTATCACTTCGATCCGGACAAAATGGCCTATGTGTCGGCCACGAAGGGCTTCCGTCCCGGCGGACCCAATGGGGTCGTACCCACCGCGGGGTGTGCCGATGACCTGGCCGAGCATGGACTGACCGCGGCCCCGAAATCCTTCGGCGCCGATCAGCTTTGGAGCTACGAGCTCGGCTCGAAGTTCGCCTTTGCCGACAACCGGCTGACCGTCGACACGTCGCTCTATTACATCAACTGGACCAATGTTCAGCAGACCGTGCTGCTGGTCAACTGTGGCTTTACCTACCTGGGTAATGTCGGTTCGGCGCGCAGCCAGGGCTTCGAGCTCGAGCTGGCGGCCAAACCCATTGAGCATTTGAAGCTCACGGCGACCGTGGGCGATACCGATTCCAAGTTCACGCGCTCAAATGCTGACATCGGAGTGCTCGCCGGCGATCGTCTACCTCTCGTGCCTCACTGGACAGCCGCAACGAGCGCTCAATACTCGTTCGACCCGTGGAGCGGTCACCCCGCTTATGTGCTCGTCGACTACCAGTTTCAGGACAAGGTCATAAACGGCTATGACACCGATGATCAGAAGTCCTATTCGCTGGTCAACGCGCGCGCGGGCCTCAATCTGACGCCACAGCTCGAAATGGTTCTGTTCGTGAACAACATTGCCGATGCACGGCCACAGCTCTTCTTTTACAACTACGGCGATGCGGGTCTGTTGTTGCCGCAGCAGCGCCAGGACATTCTGACGGGCCGACCGCGAACTGTGGGTATCACGTTCCGGTATCGACGTTGAGCGCAATGAGGAAGTTGCTCGCACTCGTCATTTTCGCAGCGCTGTCTACACGAACGGTCGCGACCCCCGGCGATGGGTTGGCACCGCTCCCCGGGGACAGCCGGCCGGTCCGCTACCACCTGGCGGTGCGCTTGGATCCGACCGCCTCGCGTTACTTCGTCCGTTCCGACATCGAGTTCGATGTGGTCAAACCGACCCGCCGCATCGTGTTGCATTCTCGCGGCCTGAAGCTCGACTCCGTGCAGCTCGCCGATGGCAGTGCCGGCCAGATCAGTTACGACGCGGCGCGCCAACAGGTCGCTTTCGCCTTCGCGCAGCCCTTGACCACGGGTCGGCACGCGATGGTGGTGACGTACTCAGCGCAGATCGGCAACGAGGTCGAAGGACTGTTCAAGGTTGCCTATCCCGATGTTTCCGGTGCCGAGAAGCAGATGTTCTTCACGCATCTGTGTTGTATTGCCACGGGCCGCGAGTTCATGCCGCAGTGGGATCAGCCCGACCTGAAGGCGGTCTTCGAGCTGGAGCTGACGGTGCCGAAGGGCCTGGACGCAGTTTCCAACATGCCGGTGGCCCATCGTGAAGACCTGGCCGACGGTACGACACGCTACACGTTCCCGGCCACGCCGCGAATGAGCTCGTATCTTCTTTTCATGGGGGCGGGTGAATTCGATCGGGTCGCGACCCGGGCGGGCAACACCGAAGTGGGTGTCATTACCCAGCGCGGCAAGGCGGAGCAGGGTCGATTTGCGCTCCAGGCGAACGTGGACGTGCTCGGATACTACAACGACTACTTTGCAACTCGCTTTCCACTTCCCAAGCTCGACAGCGTGACATTCCCCGGTGCCGGCAGCTTCGGTGCAATGGAGAACTGGGGTGCGATTTTCTACTTCGAGCCGTACCTGCTCGTGGATCCGGCGCTGTCCAATGAATCCGACCGGCAGGAGATTTTCACGATCGTGGCGCATGAAGTGTCGCACCAGTGGTTCGGCGATCTGGTCACGATGCGGCGCTGGGACGATCTGTGGCTCAACGAAGGGTTCGCTTCGTGGATGGAGACCAAGGCTTCCTACGTGTTCCATCCTGACTGGAACCGCTGGCTGTATGCGATGGAAAACCGCGAGAAGGCGATGCGTCTGGATGCCCGCGCTTCCACCCATCCTATCGTTCGGAAGGTGCGCACTCTCGAGGAAGCAGAGTTGGCATTCGATGAAATCACCTACGAGAAGGGAAGCCAGGTCATCCGCATGATCGAGGCGTATGTCGGGGAAGAGGCCTTCCGTGCTGCGATCCGCGAGCACATGCGCGCTCACGCCTATGGCAACGCGATTACGGCGGATCTTTGGGAAGAGCTGGAGCGGACATCACCGGTTCCGGTTACGGCGATTGCGCGTGACTTCACGGAACAGGGCGGTGTGCCCCTGATCGATGTGAAGTCGAGCGTATGCGCGCCCGGCGGCACCGAGACGCGAGTGGTGCTCGGGCAGAGTCGCTTCGGGCTCGACTCTGTTTCGCGGCAGGCTCGTAGTTGGAGTGTCCCTGTGACTGCCCGTGTTGTTGGTAATGACAATGTCGCGCGACACCTCGTCCGCGGGACGGGTGCGATTACCCTCAATGTACCGGGCTGCGGTGCCGTGAAAGTGAATGTCGGCGAAAGCGGGTATTTCAGAACCCGCTACGACGAGGCTTCATTCAAACAGCTCGAAGCGGCATTTCCCCGGCTGGCACCGGCGGATCAGCTCGGCCTGCTCAACGATACCTACAGTCTGGCTGAAGCCGGGTACGGGTCGATGCAGTCCTATCTGCGCCTGGCCGACCGACTCTCGGCCGCCGACGAGCCGATCGTGCTGTTGCAGCTCGTGCGCAAGTTGCAGGACCTCTATCGTCAATATTTCGGTCGTTATTCTGGTCTGGCCGCTCAACCCCGTTTTGCGCAGTTTGCCCGGAACAAACTTTCCGCCCTGCTGCATGAAATCGGTTGGAACGCTCGCGACGGTGAGGCCCCCAACACGCGCATCCTGCGCGCGGCGCTGATCGAGGCGCTCGGGCAGTTCGGTGATGTGGCGACACTCGCCGAGGCGCGGCGCCGTTTGGCAGGGTCGCAGAGCGACCCGTCATTGACGCCTCCTGACATCCGCAAGGCAGTGATCAATGCCGTGGGTTCGGGAGCCGATGCGTCCGTGTTCGCCGATCTCCAACAGCGCGCAACCCGATCCAAGGACACCACGGAGAAGCGCACCTACCTGTTGGCGCTCGCCCGGGCCACCGATCCGGCGATTGCAGTCAGAGTCCTCGATCTGGCCCTGACCGATGCGGTTCCGGATGCGCTGGCACCGAACCTGGTGTTGGCTGTCGCGGAGCAGCACACCCGGCTGGCGTTCGATTTCACGGTGCGGAACTTCGATGCCGTGGCCACTCGACTGGATTCCTTTGGCCGGATCGATTTCGTGCCCCGGATTGCCGCGAATGGCGTCGAACGGTCGCTGGCACCTGATTTGAACCGGTTCGCGGCCCAACGCATCGGCGCTGCCGGCAATGAAACGGTGAGTCGCGCTCATTCCCTGATTCTGTTCGGTGATGAGGTCCGGCGTCGGTGTCTCCCGCAGATCGACGCATGGCTCGCGGCAAATACGCAGAGCCGACCATGATTTCCCGAAGTCGACGCAGTGTTCTTGCGTCACTCGCTGTCATGGGAGGGTCGGCGTTGCTCGGCCGCGCCGTCCGCGGCGCGGAGGCGGGTTCATCAGCAAGCCGACAGAAGTGGGACGTAATTGTCGTGGGCGCGGGCGTGTTTGGTGCATGGACTGCATTCAAGCTGCGCGAAGCCGGCCGGAAGGTCCTGTTGGTAGATGCCTGGGGTGCTGCGCACAGTCGTGCATCCTCGGGAGGCGAGTCGCGCCTGATCAGAACAGAGTATGAGGGCGACGAGCTGTATACACGCATGGCCTGGGAGTCTCTGCCGCAGTGGCAGGCACTGTCGCAGCGAGCCGGCCTGCCCATCTTTCATCCGGTCGGCGCGTTGTATCTCTATCAACACGACAGCGATGACATTACCCGCAGCCTCGCGTTGCATTCGCGGCTCGGCATCCCGGCCATGCGGCTCGATAGGGCCGAGATCGCCCGGCGCTATCCTCAGATCGGGCTGGATCAGGTGTCGTTCGGGATCCTTCAGCCGACCATGGGCGCGCTGATGGCCCGACGCTCGGTTCAGACACTGGTTGCGGAGTTTGTTTCAGCAGGAGGCGTGTACGAGCAGGTCGCGGTTGTGACGCCGGAATCGCAGGGCCTCCTGGATCGGATCACGACGCAGGACGGCGTCGCGCTGCAGGCAGATCAGTTTGTGTTTGCCTGTGGCCCCTGGCTGCCCAAGCTGTTCCCGGATGTGGTCGGTGAGCGAATCGCGCCGACCCGACAGGAGGTGTTCTTCTTTGCGCCCGAGGCGGGTGACCTGCGCTTCGAAGGTGGACACCTGCCGGCGTGGGTTGATCGGGATGATCCCGAGTTGCATTACGGCTTCCCCGTGCTCGAGGCCCGTGGCTTCAAGGTGGCGTTGGATTCGCACGGATCCAGGTTCGATCCTGACAGCGGCGATCGTCAGATCACGGCACGGGGACTCGCCGCGGTACGCCGGTACCTGGCGCGGCGGTTTCCGGCTATGGCCGAGCGGCCGCTGGCCGAGAGTCGCGTCTGTCAGTACGAAAACACTGCAAGCGGCGATTTTTTGATCGATCGCCATCCCCGTTGGAGCAATCTCTGTCTCGTGGGTGGGGGCAGCGGCCACGGGTTCAAACACGGGCCCGCCGTGGGGCGGTATGTCAGCGAGTTCGTCATGGGCAAGGCCATGACAATCGAAGCCCGCTTTTCGCTTCTCCACCATTCAAAGGGCTGAATCATGCTGCGCACACAATCCTTTCGGGCTGCCGTCGCGGTCATTGCCATGTCCCTGATTACGTCGCTGGCTGGCGCGCAAAGCGCACAGGCAGTCGATGAGATCTACATCAACGGTCGCTTCTGGACCGGTCGCGGCGACAACTCGTATGTCCAGGCCGTGGCGGTGTCCGGTGAGCGCATCGTGGCTGTTGGCACAACAGCCGAGATTTCGGCGCGCCGAACTGCCAAGACTCGCGTGGTCGATCTCGGTGGCCAGTTTGTGACACCCGGGCTGATCGACACCCATGTACATTTCATCAACGGCGGCTTAGCCCTCCAACAGGTCGATCTGCGCGATGCAGCGACACCGGCCGAATTCTCCAGGCGGATCGTGGCCGCGGCGCGGGCCCGGCCGGGAAAGTGGATTACCGACGGCAACTGGGACCACCAGTTGTGGGGCGGGAAGCTGCCGTCTCGCGACTGGATCGATCGTGACACGCCGACGACCCCTGTATTCGTCAGCCGCCTCGATGGCCACATGGCGCTCGTCAACTCGGTGACATTGAAGTTGGCCGGTATCACTGCGTCCACACCGGATCCCGAGGGAGGGGTCATCGTTCGCAATGCGGATGGCACGCCGACCGGAATCCTAAAGGATGGTGCACTCGACCTCGTGACGAAGATCATGCCGCCACCATCGGATGCTGACATGGACGAAGCGCTCGAAAAGGCGACGGACTATGCGCTTCAACACGGGGTCACTCAGGTCCACGATATGGGTATCGGACCCGGTGACTGGCGGTCTCCCCAGACCTACAGCCGCGCGCTCGCCGCACATCGACTGCGCTTGCGGATCTACTCGTTTTCCCCGCTTGTTGATTGGGAGCGGCTGGCCACGCTCGTCAAGAAGGAAGGCCGTGGATCAGATTGGCTCCGGTGGGGTGGTCTCAAGGGTTTTGTCGATGGATCGCTCGGATCGGGGACGGCGTGGTTCCATGACGCTTACAGCGACGCTCCCGGCAATACTGGACTGACCATTCAGGATCCTGCAGTCCTCTATGGGCGGATCGAAGCCGCGGATCGGGCTGGACTGCATATCGCCGTACACGCGATCGGCGATCGTGCCAATGACTGGCTGTTGGATTCGTATGCAAAAATCGAAGCAGCGCACGGGGCGCGGGACCGGCGTTTCCGGATCGAGCATGCCCAACATCTGACACAGGCGGCCATTCAACGCTTCAAACCCCTGGGCGTGATCGCTTCCATGCAACCGTATCATGCGATCGACGACGGGCGATGGGCGCAGAAGCGGATCGGCGCCGAGCGACTGAAAGGCACCTATGCGTTCCGATCTCTCATTGATGCGGGCGCTCACGTGTCCTTCGGCTCGGATTGGCCCGTCGCACCAATCGATCCGCTGCTGGGTATTTATGCCGCGGTCACCCGTCGGACCATCGACGGTGCAAACCCCAACGGCTGGCGGCCTGAGCAGAAGATCAGCGTTGCTCGAGCTCTGCACGCGTACACGACCGAAGGGGCCTATGCGGGATTCCAGGAGAAGTTCGTAGGAGAGATTGCGCCGGGGTACCTGGCGGACTTCGTCGTCCTTTCACGTAATCTGCTCGAGATCGAGCCGGCCGCCATTGAATCGGTCAAGGTGCTGCGCACAGTGGTCGGTGGGAAGGATGCGTTCGTCCTCGCGCCGACCGGCTGAATCTGATTTTTCACGCCCCTTACGTACGGGCTCCCCCTAATGTGAGCAATCGGCACGTTCCTGGCTGACAAGGCAATCGCGCTTCGCGACGATCTGGATCTCCAGGCGTGCACATCCTATACACCCTGCGGCATCGGCGGTACCGAAGCCCGCGCCGACACCGCTAGCGTTTTGACGCCCCGATGTGCACGGACAATCGTTCCACCGCATCCGCCAGAGGCTGCAGATCATTCTTGCAGGTCTCCCACAGGACAGTGGGATAGGTTTGATGATAGTCGTGACGCAGAATGTTCCCGATGCCCGCAATTGCCCGCCAGGGAATGGCGGCCTCCATAGCTTTCAGATCCTGAGGAAGTCGGCGACTGGCTTCGGACAGAATTTCCAGATTGCGCTCGACGAGTTGGCGTGCGCGTCGGTCGGTGCGAAAGCGCTGGAAGTCGTAGCCTTCAGTGTCTGCAGCGATGTTGGCTAAGGCCTCGCGCATGTGCTGCAGATAAAGATCGGGATCCTTATCCACTAGAATATCCGCTCGGCTGCGTGGATCACGCGATCCCGAATCAGAGGATCGAGCCCCGACCGAGTCACCACATCAACCCGGTGCCCCAATTGGTCTTGTAGAAAATCCCGCAGATTGACCAAATCCAACAGGCTGAAGCGCACATCTGGGGCAACATCAATGAGCACGTCGATATCACTGTGCGGGCCGGCTGTGCCGCGCAGGACAGAGCCGAACAGCGCCAACGAGTTGATTCCTCGGTCCCGCAGTGGTTTTTCGAGTGCTGCAAGCCGCCTGAGGATCGTTTTTTTCGCCGGAACCCTGCGGCCCGAGTCTGAAGCTGAGTGCCCGTCCTGCTCGAGCAGCAAGCGCAACGCCTCGCGAATCACTTCGCTGGCGTTGTTGTAAAGACCCGAGGCGACTTTTTCTTTCACGTACGACTCGAGATGGGGTGTCAACGAAACGTTCACGGTGCCGACTTCAATGGCTCACCAAAGGCCGCAGACTATAACAAAGATTGCTAATCTTTGCTGCAGGCGAGGGCATTTCGGCTGAGCCGAAGCCCGAAAACCGAGGCCTCAAGTGCACTAGAATTCCACCCCCTGACCCGCGACCGCCCTATGGAGTTTTCTAGTTGACTGACCTAAGTTCCGGAGAAATAAGCAAAAGACGCACTTTTGCCATTATTTCGCACCCCGACGCCGGCAAGACTACCCTCACTGAAAAGCTGCTGCTTTTCGGGGGCGCCATCCAGATGGCGGGTAGCGTCAAGGGGCGCAAAGCGGCGCGACATGCGACCTCGGACTGGATGCGGCTCGAGCAGCAGCGCGGAATCTCCGTGACATCGTCGGTTATGCAGTTCCCGTATGGGGACTGCATCGTCAACCTGCTGGACACGCCGGGTCACGAAGACTTCTCTGAAGACACCTACCGGACGCTGACTGCGGTCGACTCCGCCCTGATGGTCATCGACTGTGCCAAGGGCGTTGAAGAGCGGACGATCAAGCTGATGGAGGTCTGCCGGCTGCGGGACACGCCGATCATGACCTTCATCAATAAGTTGGACCGTGACGGGCGGGCTCCCATTGAGTTGCTCGACGAGATCGAGAAGGTGCTGGCGATTCGCACGACGCCAGTCACCTGGCCCATTGGCATGGGCCGCGAGCTGCGTGGCATCTATCACCTGCTGGAAGATCGGATCTATGCCTACGAGGCAGGAGCGAAGGGCCGGGTAGGCGAGAACCTGACGATCGATGGCCTGCACAGCGCGCAGGCACGCGAGTTTCTCGGTGACATGGCGCAGTCGTTCGATGACGAAATCGAGCTCGTCAAAGGCGCGACTGAGAGCTTCAGTCCCGAGGACTATCGCGCCGGCAAACAGACGCCGGTGTTCTTTGGATCGGCGGTCAACAATTTCGGTGTGGAAGAGCTGTTGGCTTCCTTTACGACCCATGCACCGGGGCCGCTGCCCCGCACGGCCCGCGAGCGCATGGTCGATCCGCAGGAGGATCACCTGACAGGGTTTGTGTTCAAGATCCAGGCCAACATGGATCCCATGCACCGGGACCGGATTGCGTTCATGCGGCTGTGCTCCGGGAAGTATTCACGTGGCATGAGGATGTATCACACGCGGTTGGCCAAGGAAGTTCGCGTGGCGGATGCGCTGACGTTCATGGCGGCGGATCGGGCTGCCGCGGAAGAGGCCTTCGCGGGGGACATCATCGGCCTTCACAACCACGGGACGATCAACATCGGTGATACGTTTACCGATGGCGAGAAGTTGACGTTCACGGGTGTGCCCAACTTCGCGCCGGAGTTGTTCCGCCGCGCCGTGCTCAAGGATCCCTTGAAGGCGAAGGCGTTGGCCAAAGGGTTGTCGCAATTGTGCGAAGAGGGCGCAACGCAGTTGTTCAAGCCGCTGCGCAACAACGACATGATTCTCGGAGCGGTGGGGCAACTGCAGTTCGAGGTTGTGGCGTTCCGCTTGCAGGATGAGTACAGCGTGCAGTGTGTGTTTGATAACATCAGTGTGCACACGGCGCGTTGGATTACAGCGAGCAATGGGCAGAAACTCGAAGAGTTTCGGGCCAAGGCGTATGATAATCTGGCATTGGATCACAGTGGGGCGTTGGTTTATCTCGCGCCGTCGCGGGTCAACCTGCAGTTGACCCAGGAGCGGTGGCCGGACATCACGTTCCACGAAACGCGCGAGTACGCGCAGTGAGTGTGGCGGCCCCGAGTCGCGCGAAGCGGGTCCTCACCCGCCGCCCCGTCTTCGGCTGGGCCATGTACGACTGGGCCAACTCATCCTTCGCCTGCACCGTCATGGCCGGCTTCTTCCCCCTGTTCTTCAAACAGTTCTGGAACGCCGGTGTGCCTGCCACCGAGAGCACCTTCCGGCTCGGAATCGCCAACGGCGTGGCGAGCCTCATTGTCGCGCTCATCGCACCCCTGGTAGGTGCGATAGCCGACAAAGGTCGGGCGAGGGTGCGCTTGCTCGCACTGTTCACAGTCCTCGGCGCGGCCATGACAGCCGGCATGTTCCTCGTCGCCAAGGGCGAGTGGCTGACCGCCAGTATCCTCTACGTCGCGGCTTCGCTGGGTTTCTGGGGCGGCAACCAGTTCTACGACTCACTCCTGACCGATGTGTCAGAAGAGCACGAGTACGACCTCGTGTCAGGTTACGGCTATGCGCTGGGATACCTGGGCGGCGGGCTCCTGTTTGCCCTCAATGTCGCGATGGTATTGAAACCGGCGATGTTTGGATTGGCCGATGCCGGGGAGGCGGTCCGCTGGTCGTTTGTGAGCGTTGGGATCTGGTGGGCTGGATTCACTTTATTCACGGTGTTGTTTGTAAAAGAGCGTTCAACCCAGGAGGCGTTGCCCGCCGGCGCTGCCATTCGTGCGGGGGCCGCAGAGCTTCTCAATACCCTGCGACATCTGAAAAGCGATCGCACGCTGCTGTTGTTTCTGCTGGCATACTGGTTCTACATAGACGGCGTCAACACCATCATCAAGATGGCCGTCGACTATGGCTTGTCCCTCGGCCTCAAACAGAACAGCCTGATCACCGCTCTGCTCATTGTTCAGTTCGTCGGGTTTCCGGCGGCGTTGGGGTTTGGTTGGCTGGGGCAGAAGATCGGGCCCCGCGCGGGTATTCTGCTCGGTATTGCGGTGTATGCCGCGATAGCGTGCTATGCATATTTCCTGCGCACGGAAACACAGTTCATGGTGATGGCCATCATTATCGGCCTGGTCCAGGGCGGCGTGCAGTCCTTGTCACGATCGCTGTTCGGGCGCCTCGTGCCGCCGGGGCGGTCGGGCGAGTTTTTCGGGTTTTACAACCTGATGGGCAAGGCAGCGGCGATCCTCGGGCCGACACTGACCGGCGTCGTCGCTTTGCTGACGAACGACTCGCGGCTGGCCATTCTGTCAATCACCATCCTGTTTGTGATCGGGGCCGTGTTTCTCATGCGCGTGCGGCTACCGAAAGGTGCCTGACGGCGCGCTCGAAGTCGCGGATTTTCGTCTCTGCCGCGGGATCGGGCCGTCCGTAGCGTAATTCGCCATAGGAATGCAGCAGCGAGTGCACCCCGCCCAGGTCCGGTCGGCGCTGCAACACCAGGTCGGCAAAGGCCAGCGGACCCTGGTGTGCCTGCCGCTCCAACCCGGCGTGATCCAGCTTCTTGCACAAAGCAGTGTAGGCACGAGCCAGCCGGTCAGGACGAGCCCGGGGGCCAGTGCGCCCCACCTGCCATGCGATCCACAACAACCAACCCACGAGCCCGGCGCCAAAAGCCCACCCGAGCTCCTGTGCACCGGGTGAAGAGAATCCCAGCCGTTGCAGCAGTCGCAACTGGTCGTCGTAGTTGAACTTCACCACCTCGCCATCCCACCAGTTGTTGAGCGCATCCCAGCGTTGCAACAGGGAACCCAGCCAGGGCTGCGAGCGCACGAAACGCGCCGACCCCGATACCGAGTCGGGCAGCAGGTCGAGGATGCCTCGCGTCAGGCGCTCAGGCTCAACCACCGCGGTTGGATCGATGCGCGTCCAGCCCCGTCCTTCGAGCCACACCTCAGCCCAGGAGTGTGCATCCGACTGCCGCACGATGAAGTAACGGCCGATCGGGTTCCACTCGCCGCCGAGATACCCGGTCACGACACGGGCAGGTACACCGGCGGCGCGCATCAGCGACACAAACGCAGAGGCGTAGTGACCACAGAAGCCCAGCCGGGTGTTGAATATGAAGTCGTCGACCGAGTTGAGATCGAGCTTCGGCGGTGTGAGAGTGTATTGAAAACCGCGCGTGCGGAAATAGTTCAATACGGCCGACACGTATGCGCCATCCGATGGCTCCTGGGCACGCATCTGCAGCGCCAACTCGCGCGACTTCGGGTTGCGATCGCGGGGCAGTTGGGTGTCGTAGCGACGCGATGCTTGCGAGAGCTCGACGGTTGCGCGGGTGCTCGTGTATGACACGAGCGAGTAGGTCGTTGGCTCGGTGACCGGATCAGGCGATATCAGTTGGTAGTCATAGGTGAAGAATGCCCGCGGACCGGGCGATCCCGTGACCGTGTCCAACGAGAACCACCAGCGCTGAGCGCTCGGCTCGAGCGAAATACGGTAACGATATTCCTGGCCGAGATACTGGAGCGGCTCCATGCGAGCGAGGCTGCGCAGCGTACGTTTCCATGTGTAGCCGTCAAATTCGTGCAGCACGGGACCGCGCCAATATCGTTCCTGGGGTGGTGGGAGCGGGCCGTCAAACTGCGCCCTGAACGCAACATCGTAGGAGGTGGTCAGTTCCGAGATGCTGCCCGGGCTCATCTGGTCGCCCAGGCCGGTCTGCGCCTGATCGGAGCGGGGAATGGCCCAGAACGCACCGGGCAGCCGCGGGAAAAACACAAACAACAGGATGGCCAGCGGCAGGGCAAACAAGAGGCTGCGCGCGGCGAGCATCATTGCGGCACGGTTGTCGAATGTCACTCGCGTGGCGGTCGGCGAGGTCCCCGGTGTGTATCCGATGACGGCCAATGCCGCGCAACACAGCCACGCATGCAACAGATAGAGTGGCGCCCGCACGATGTTCTGGCGATCGAGACAGGCGGCGAGCAGCAGGAATACTCCGGCCCCCACCACAATGAACTGGTCGCGTTGCGTCCTGGTTTCCAACAGCTTGACGGAACCCATCAGGATCAGCAGGGCGGTACCTGCGCTCAGCCCGTTGAGGGTATGGAATCGGACCAACACTCCCGCGACCAGCGCAAGCGCCACCAGGCTCCGCAAGGCGGTGCCGGGCAGCTGCAAGGATCGCGAGGCCGCCAGCAGCCGCCAGGCGACAAAGACCAGGGCGACAATGGGTGTCCAGACGGGAATGCGATCGACATTGAGCAGCAGGCCGGCAACAAAGGTGAAGCTGGCCCACTCGAGGCCGCGACGGGTTCCCTCGACCGCCGGGGGCTTCAGCCAGGTCCAGCGCTCGCGACGCCTCACGGCCCGCTCAGCCGCCTGCGCGGTGCCAACGCTGCGCCATCCAGCGCCCGCCCGCTCAGTGGCCATGCGCCGTGTCCTCCAGCCCAACCACAGCCAACGCCGCCAGGCACTGGTGTCGATGCTCGGAACCGTGGTTGGGCTTGATAAACCGGTTGGGCAGCTTCAACCCATAGCGCTCCCCATTCGACTCCGCGTCCACGATCCAACGAGCCAATTGCTCGAGCTGCGCCTCCATCCCGAGTTGGCCCAGGTGGGACAAATCAAAAATCCGCACCTCGGCGCCCGCGGCGCTGTATTCCTTCACCAGCAGTGGGGCGTCACGCGCGTAGGCTTTCCAGTCGACCTGTCGCGGTGAATCGCCATCGCGGAACGCTCGCAAACCCAACCACTCGTCGGCGCCGGCGCTGGTGAGTGATCGTTCACCAGACTTGTTGCCGATGTCGGCGGGCAAGGGCAACAGGCCCTGGGGGCGCGGATACACCAGCATTTCAATCGGCGCGTGCACCCAGGTCCACGCGCGAAACAGCCCCAACGGGTGTGTAGTAACCAGATGCAGGCGATCGACGCGCACGATGCCGCGCCTGGCTGCCGGCACCGGGATCTCGATCTTCCCAAACCCGTTCGCGGGCACGTCGGCGGCGATGGTCGGCAGATCGCCAACACCCGCCGCTATCTGAAACCGCGCGGACCCGGAGGAATTCTCAAACGACAGGCTCAATGTGCCGTCACGTTGCGCGAACGTCGGATGAGCGGTTGCGGCTACCAACTGCGCGCCCAGCAGGTTGCGGTGGCAGTGATGCATGGTCACCAGCGTAAAGCCGGTCAGCAGGAATGTCAGGAACAGCGCTAGGCTGTTCGCATAGTTGAGTCCGGCGACCAACATCAGTAACAGCAATAGACTGAAGCCGATGCCGGTGCGAGTCGGGAGGATGTACAGTCTTCTGCGGGCGAGGGTCAGAGGCAGGGTATCCGGACCCTGGCGTTTCCGGATGTATCGGGCCACGCGCTGGCGCAAAGAAATCACACGGGTACAGGTACTGTCTTGATCAGCTCAGTGGCAATGTCGTGGCTGGCAGTGGTGGGCTCGCGCCGCTCCAGCCGGTGCGACACTACCGCGGGTAGAACCGCCTGAATGTCTTCCGGCAACACGGCTCCGCGTTTGGCGAGATAGGTCCAGGCCTGGGCTGCGCGAATGAGTCCCTGTCCCGCGCGTGGCGAAAGGCCGAGTTTCAGGTCCATCCGTTCGCGCGT
>Ga0307510_10005301_pt1 | contig 15340 bp, 18 predicted proteins | sample 12_EM_MG_FD_207224 | JGI IMG/M metagenome (GOLD analysis project Ga0307510, IMG submission 207224) | Populus trichocarpa ectomycorrhiza microbial communities from riparian zone in the Pacific Northwest, United States - 12_EM | ecosystem: Host-associated > Plants > Roots > Unclassified | place...
GGTGGGTCGGCCGGACCCATGTATACATTCCGTCGGCCGGCTGTCGGGTGGTCCCACTTTTACAAGTATTTGTACATGTCGGGGGAACCAGAAGTGCGATGATTTTTGACTGAACGGTCTGGCGTGGTAATATACTATATCGACGGTGAGAGCCTAGGAAATATGTCAGAACCCACTGGCACATCCTCTGCGAAGAAGCTTACAAGTCGTAGCGGATTAAGTCATCGGCGTCGACCAACGCGGCAGCAGATGCCCATTCGCGGGCCTCCAACAAGACCCATAGCTGCGTGTAAGTAGTAATTATTATTAGTAAACAGGTGCATCTAACTGCTAAAGATGGGTACCTTGAGCAGGGATGTGAACTGTCCGTCGGACCAACTTGCCATATCCTCCTGGGTAGTCATCTGCCTCCCCAGTTGCCGTAAGAGAGGTAACGCGCTCTTAAACAACTCTAGTTTCGGATCCAACTGCCTTCCAATCCCTTCTATGAGTAAAACGGAGATCACGGTGTTGATGAAATCGCCTTCCATCTTGACGTGGTGTTGCCTCACGGCCTGTAATACGTCTGTGAGTATGTCAGAGATCTTTATCTTTCCCAGGGAGAATGTTTTTCGTTTGACGCCGAGCACAATGTGTTGCATTTTGAGAGCAAAGTTCTCCTTGTCAACTACGAGGTGGGGGGTACGGCAGCGCTCGACCATAAGCTGGCCTGCACGATATCCATCAAACTCGGCTATGGTGCGGAAGAGTTCAAGAAAGTTTTCCCGGTTACTTGCATTCAACGTCATAACAAGGCCAGCATCTATGAAGACAAGTTCTGGAAGGTAGCCATCTTGATGAAGAGCCTGGAGCTTCTCCCGCCAGGCGATGGGGGAAGACGACAGTGATTTGAGATCTGAAACGATGGCATTTGACTCTAAACTCGTTAGATCACTTGTTACGCTGTCGGCATCGTCTTTGAAGAAAGAGGTCCAGAGAGTTTTGAGCACGAGTGATGTCGTGGATCGGGAAAATTTAACCATAATGTTCCCTGGATGAAGGTCCGAGTGAACGAAGTTGTCCAAGACCAACATATTCTGGTTCACGATGAGAACAGTCATGAAGGAGCACATATCACGCACCAGGAAAGCACTCAATCCAAATTCTGCAAGTTGATCATCGTAAGGGCCGCCGCCATTCTTCAAAAACAACTCCAAGGGAATGGCTGTCTGATATTCTTCCACCAAGAGGTCTGCGGTAGACCAAACTTGCAATGGCCTCGGGAAAGTGACAAGTGCCTTTCTATTCATAAAGTTCTGCTCGAACGTGACCAGATTATCGGCTTCTTTCCTGAGATCAAGTTGTTCGTACATCATGCGCCCGAACACCTCAACCTCCTCGGGGAGCGAAATCCATTGCATCCCAGGAAAGAGCGTGATGACGTGAGCAAAAAAAGACATGATCGTAAGGTCACGCTCTATCAGTTTGGTCACACGTGGATGGAGAACTTTGATGGCAACGGCAGAAGTGGGGACTGATGGCTTGGATTCCGGAAGGATGACAGGTGCGAGTGCTCCCGGACCTTTCTTACGAGCCCGCTTCGGGTCGAAGTAGGAAGGTGGGAGTAGATCCTGCTTCAATGTGGCCCTGTACACCTCGAAAATGCTTTAGGTTGATAAAGTCCGACAAGACGTAGGAAAAGGTGCAACATACTTGTGCAATCGCTCCGCTTCCTATCGGTGTCTCATCAAACTCTTCGTAGACGTCGTCAAATGGCCTCTGGAAGACACGCTCTATGACGCGTTTCGTGTGCGCGAGAGAATGACGTCGTCCCTGGGAATGCATCTTGCCCATACGTTCGCACAACAACGCGGGAAATAAATCTGCGCGCGAGGCTGCCCACTGAGAAAGCTGTCGACGAATGATAGGTGAGTCGAATGCAAAAGAGAGGCACAATACGACACTGCGAACCTTGATAAAAGTAGGTCCCGCTCGATCCATCTGGGCTACAAGATAGTTGTACCACCAAACCGCCCCCCATCTGTCGCCTTGCAGTCTCTCTTCGGGAGATCCCACTAATAGCATGGGAGACGAAACAATGACGGGAGCGAAGAGAAAGAATAGGTGAATGAAACGCCCGGCGGTAAGAATTGGCTCCCATATGTGGTCTAGGAAGAGAGTGTATATCCGCTCAGAGAGCGAGAGGTGAAGCTCAGAGGGAGATAAAATCAAGGACTCGGAGAGAGTCAGGGATTCGTCGTCATCGGAAGGACATGTTTTCAATGTGGACGACGAAAAGGGCTGCGATAAGAGGGGGTGTGGTCTAGAGTAGACATAGATCGAAACACCTCCAACAACTGGGAAAAGCCAAATGATGTGTCTCCTCCTGAACGATAGCCGAGAGTACGGAGATGGACGAAGAAGTGGAGAAAAGGATACGTGGCGAGATTGAGGAAGGCATATTGGTGGGAGGGAAGATAAGGATAATCGGCATGAGGGAGGGAGAGTTCTGGTCCATTGGAGCATCGTCGACAGTGTCAGAAGATAAGATCTTGCAAAGGCCAAACTCGGGCCGGGTTAGTTGACAGCCAGCCAACGTTGCTGCTTTGCTAAAACGACGTCACTGCACATATCAGCGCAGGTCCACTTCGCCCCAACCAAACGTTGGGTTGAAACGTAATAAAGTATGATGGGTACGATACAATAATGTGACCGAACGAAGAACCTGGCGGTGGTGGAATCCTCGGATCAGCTGACATGTGTTTCCCCGAGTCACGCGCCCCGATAGGCCGACTACCGCACCGCACTTTGCAATCTGGACTGTGACATGGTCCGTACCATCATGGTACGGACCATGTCCATATGAGTTGTTAGTAAAGAGAGGGGTTCAGTATCATACTGAACTGCCTTTATCCTTTCCCCTCTCTTTACTGGCAAGACATATGTTTCTTTACATCATGATGCAAGCGCACAGAAGAGAACGAGGTTAATTGACACCGCTTAGGCTTCGTCATTGCTATTGTCCTCGACCAAATCTAATCCCTTTCTGGCAGACACAGTGGGATACGCGAGAAACACGCGTATTCATGACTCATAATATCACCAATTTGTGATTTATTCCCAAGAGCAGACGCACACGCGAGTGAACGTGAAACGTGCACACAGCAGCGCGCCCCGGGAGCCCATGCAACGTCGTCTGGGTGCCAAGCGCCAGGTTGTGCACAACAACAGCGCTTGTGGAGGCTACTGTGAGCAACGTGCTGTCGTGCATTTAGAGGTTGGGCATCTATGCTCAAAGTGTCCTTGCTTCACACCCAATGGGGTCTAATCCCAACCGTGTTGAGATTCGCAACAAAGATACAATGAGAGATGTCTCTGTGTTCGCCTCACTACCAGAATCCATCCTCTGCATCACCGTCTCCCTTCTTTTTCCTCTGCCCTCCACCTTGCGCAAGTACCTGCCGTTCATACATCTCTGCGACCTACCACGTCATTCGCACCATTAATATTTATGGTCGGTATCACGAGGGGCCATCACTTACCTGCTCCGGTCCTGTCGCATCGTCAGCGCCTTTGTCATCCCGAACCCGAAGGAAGCGAGGAAACCGCAATGAAATCCCGCGCTCGTCAATCTCAATGCTTAGATAAGCCAACGGAAAGGGAACACGAGTCAATCGAATGGCAACTTACGAGGCCTTGCGCAGCTGTGTACACCGGACTCAAGCTCAGATCGGCCGTGAGCACTTCCCAGACGACCTTGGGCTCGAACCACACGTCCGGTTTTGCACCGCCCACCTTGACGTCGCCGCGCGCCTTGTCTGTTTCCAGAGGCTCCAGGGTCGCGTAGTGTGCCGCCAATGCTTCCTCGCTAAACCCGGTACCGATTTTGCAGATAGTCTGGTATTCTTCCGAATCCGCGTCGTAGCACGCGAGGAGGAACGCCCCGTACACCTTCGTCCGCTTGCCTTTCCCGTAGTATCCACCGACGACGACGAGGTCCAGTGAGTCTCCGACGCCAGCCAGGTAGTCCTTTTTCAACTGTTGTCGAAAGAAAATCTCAGTTTTGCAAAGGAAATGACGCTGGGTAAGGGTGCCAACCTTGAGCCAGTTGACGCTGCGTCTGGACGGCTCATAGTAGCTCGCTTCGCTCTCGAGCATCTTGACCATGAGGCCCTCGCACCCATCTTTGACGCTTTCATCCAAGAACGCTTGGATGTCTTCCGTCTTTTCGCTATCCGTAGACTTGGCGAATTGAAACTCAAAGTCAACAGGCTCAAAATGCTGCTGCAAGAGCTCTCTCCGTTCCGTCAGGTTTCTGTGCAACAGTGGCTGCGCACGCCAGATCAGATCAGCAATGGTTCCAAACCGAAGCTGCCGTTCGCTAAGACACTTACTTCTCCGTTTAGGTAAAGGAGATCGAAAGCGAAGAGGCACACGCGCACTTGGATGTCTTCTATCTTTACGTCCTTTCGCTTGCGCTTGCTCAGTTCCTGGAATGGCATCAACTTGCCCGTCGTTCTATCTATTGCGACAGCTTCTGTGTCCAACACGAACGATTTGGTATTCTCCTTGATGCACTATATCACTCTGTGAGAAAAGTGACACTCGATGCAGAGGTTGAGTTCCCACATGTGGTAGCTGTTCGACTAAATCTGGATACTTCTTGCTCATATCCTCTGAGTTGCGGCTGAACACACCGACGGTGCCATCAGCGAGCTTGTGCACTTGCGCCCGTTCACCGTCATATTTGTATTCGCAGGTGAATCGTTTGCCCTCGAAGCGATCTAACACTTCGCCGATGGCCTTTGTCGGCTTAGCAAGCATCGGTTTGAGCGGCACTCCGGGGGTCAGCTTACACTCCTCGCGTAGTTTGCTTACGCCAACAGCGAGAAGCGCTGGGATGACCGCGTCATAGTTCGGGAGTTCACTGGCAGTTGGTATGGGCAGGGATATTGTGGTTAAAATGTGTAGACCTTACCTGTAGACCGACTTTACTATGCTTGCGCCCTCTTCTAGGCGTGACGCTAACTTCTCTGTGCTCCACTTCTTGCCAGCTAGACATGAATATGAGCGGATATTGTTGATTATAAAATCATTTGCGCTTACATCGTTCTTGCTCTGCCAAGACGGCGGCGTGGGCAAGAGCCACTAACACGGTCCGTTCAGCATTGCCTATCCGAAGCTTGCCTTCTAGACTCCGGACGATGTACTTTGCCTCCTCGCCTTGACATGCAGCAAGGAGCTTCGTAACGATCGAAACTTTCTTGCCTTGAGACTATGAAAGGGTGTTAGGGGTTGCAGGTAGGGGAACGATCGTGTTGATTACCGAATGACCGGCACTGAGAGCGATCTCTTTCAAATTTGAAAAGACGAAAGGAATGGTGAGAGGCTTCGGCTTGAACAGAGTCTTTTGCATATTCTTAGAGTTCTTCGCCAGCATCATCTTCAAACCTCTCGTGTTTCGATCGCCGACAGATCCACTTACCATTGCCACTAACCCGAGGTCCCCTTCCTTTTTCAACTCTGCTTTGATCACTTGAAGACTTCGTCCTGTGGATTCTCCTATTGCCTTTATCAACAGGCTCTCGCCGATCCCAAGCTCAATACCCGTATAATCTGGGCACAGCTGCAGATGTCTGAATCAGCCGAGAGAGCACGACGTATGCGTAGAGGGGAGAAAAAACGGACGCGATTGATGCAAAGGTAGACCGTTTTGAGCAACGAGTCTGTGTCACCAGCTTTGCTCCTCTGAATGACGAGCAACATTAGGCTCGTGAGCAGAGAGGTCTTTTCTATCCGCTTCGTAGTCGCCTCGATGAGTGCGAACGACTTTGCAAGAGCGGCATAGGGTACACTAGGAGGGTTGTCATAGAGTGGTTGTCAATAACGTAGGCAGTCTTTCTCAATAACAGAGTAGAGAGGGACATACGGATCGCCGACTTTCCAGCCTTCTACATCCATCTCGTCTCTCCGATCCAACGCTACTTGTGCACTATAACGACAGTTTAGTATCAGCATCAGTGAGGAGATGCATAAAACGAGCACTGAGGTGAAATCCACACATACACACCTCTTAGATGCAGCTTTCCGTTCCTCTGCGTCCTCCAACTCATCCTCGCCCGAATCATTGTCCTGTTCTGCAGCTGCAGGACCCGGGTCCTCAGCCGCGGCTGCCTTATCCTCATCGTGCATCTCCACGTCCTCCCCCTCTCCCTCCGCTTCCGCAGACATAGCTGCAGCCGCCTTTGCTTTCGTCTTCGTCTTCGCCTCGTTTTTACCCTTACCCTTTGTCTTGGTCGTAGATTTTGAGCCCATAGACTCGGCCTTCGGGCGCCGCGAGGTAGCCTTGGAAGAGCTGGCCACCGGGGCCTTCTCCTGTGGCGGTGGCGGCGAGGACGACATAGGAGTCGCGGCAGGGCTCGAGCTACGCGGCGACGGTGCCTCTAAGGGAGTGTCGGGATAAGGTCCCGACGCGAACGCGGAGAAGGAATGGACTCACCCGAACTCGGCGCCGGCCCTTCGTCCCCGTCCTCATCCTCTATCACCATTTTCCTTCGTTTCGGCCGTGGGCCCAGCCGCTGAGGGGAAGGCATCCCTGCACGAGTAATAAACACAAGCATAAAGAGTAAATTCAGCACTCCAAGTCATGAGGGAAAATAAGATGCAGTCACGGACTTTCAGCGCTGGCGACTGTCTCCGGTTTACGCTTCGGTGTCGCGGCTGGAAATACCACCAGATTACGTTCTGCCGCGCGAGTGCACGCAACTACGCACGTTCCGATGACGTTGTTGGATCCGCATCTACAGCGGCATCGGTTGCATCTGGGTTCAACTTCGGTAGACCGCTGCTCGTACTGGTGGCGGCGGCGGGAGCAGCAGGCGCGTCGTGCTTCTTCCGCTTACTACCCCATAACTCGGTGAGACTGGCTTGTTGTGGAGGTGCTTTCTTTCCAGGCGGCATGGTAATGAATTTGGCTGGGTAAGGACGGGTCAAGTAGACTGTGATGGTGTTGATCAATATGGGCGCACCAAGAGTATGTTGCCTCCTCATGCAGACGATAGACGCGAGATTTACGCGCCTAGGACAACTCACGATGACCGTAAACATGTGAGGTGCACACGTGATCTTCCGTATAAAAGCTCGCATCGCGAAACGTCACGTCATGTCACAATTAAGATTATAGGCAATAAAGATTCCTCTCTTCCACTTCTACAACTTGCGGTTTCTCATCTATTATACAAGGCTGCACGATCAGTAAGATGTGTGCGACATGGTTCGTGATATCGCCCGCCCCCATTTGAGACATCGAATTGTGACAACCTAGACAGGAAGCGTGATTGCACAACTCAGTCAAGCTCCTAGTTGGTTGGTTAGTGGCCGCGTCGATAAACGAGACGCTTGGCATAAAGAATCAATGCTAGGTCTGATGTGAGAATACTTGGAATCGGTCGACAAGAAAATTTGTCTCTTATCCTTAAAAATGAGCCTTTTCCCGGCAATGACGATTGAAGATGCGATGGTACACAGTAGAAATACATATCGACATATCGACAAGCGGAATGCGTTAGTGCTGCATGCGCTGGAGGACGCTTGCCGGGAGACCTATCCAGTCGCGAAGTTAGTCTAGGTAAAAATGAAAGCTGTCAGACTGACCTATGGTGTTTTTACCGCGGGGAACCAGGTAAGCAGAGGCGGCTACCATTGCTTCGACATTGTCCGATGGCGGGTATTTCACGTGCTGGGCCACGTTCCAAGCGAACCTGTTTACCGGCCTCGCCATCGAGAAGGCGAGGAAAAACTGAGGTAAAAAACAAGTCGCGCGAAAGTCTAATGCGACCAGTTTACAGTCCTTGGCTTTCTTGAAGTTGCCGGGACTTATGTCACAGGGACAGAGGCAAAGACCATCGGAGGCTTCAGTCCCGAAGTCAACCTGCATATCGTCGCCCATAGCTTTGAGGATCTGTCATGGCCGTAAGCTATATCTAGGCATAACTTGAAAAATTAGCGCTCGCTCACTCCATTCAGGTGATGCGAGATGCCCATTCGTAGAAAAAGGGGTGGACAGCAGGACCTCCGCCGACAGGTCCGGGGACGGAGTTGGGAGCTGGGACGCCGATAAGCCATCGCACGGCTTCTGCGACCGACTCGACGTCGCTCTCCTCGCAGTCCGGCGCGACGATGTATTCCATGACGATGTGTCCGATTGCGGAGTAGCGAGTGCGGATCACCCAAGTGTCATAGACACGAGGCACGCGCACGGGGGCCGCTGGCTCGGCATCGAGGGCCTTCAGTTGGCGACCCAATCTTGGGTCAATGCCTCGGCTTCCGTGACGTTCGCGCCATACTTGACCCATGCGACGATAGCCCCACTGGGCCCTTTGCGGAGGGGGATTCCACGGAGCCGATATCCGTCCTGTCGGCACATGGCCTCGATTTCATCGCTCGCGAGAAGGGAGATTGGTGTTCGTGAGAAAACCGGAGGCGGATGCAGACATGGCAGCTAGCAGATGGGTATCAGCCGTGAGAGTGTTCGTCGTACGGATAGGCGGGAAGTGGAGGCAAGATTTTCGGGTGATGGGGCTGGAAACAATAAGGACGCCATTTCAGGGGAGTCTGGTCGTTCGGACTGCTCGATCTTGTCACGGTATGGTGGAAGGTGATTGTCATGTGTCCACAGATTTTGTAAGGTCTAACACAGTGTATGAGCCTCTTCAAAGGCGACGACTCAGCGGCCGACACTGGAATTGCTCTCAACTTTACTCGACCCACTCGCATTCCTCTCTCTTACCAGCTTCACAACTTTCGAGCCACCTCATTCTATAAGCCGTAACATCGTTGTCGCCTTATGTGCTACATCCCTGTGCTTATCATGTTTCTCTTCCTTCCTGGACTACCGTCGGGCGTAGGTGATGCCTCTTCTCGGAGGCGATAGCACCTCTACTTCTGTCCCGGAAGCTATCACGATAGTATCTCGTGCTCACTAGGTTTCTCTTCCTTCTTGGACTATCGTTGCGTGTAGTTCAATCTCCTCGATAGCGACTGGACCTCTACGTACCCTGTACCCATGGAGCTCTCGAACATGATTATTATGGACGATATGCTTTATGTCGACGTCCTTAACGCCCGCCCTATGGTGGGGACCAACGTTCCTACGGTAACCCTCCTAGTATACCCTATGCCGCTCTTGCAAGGTTGTTCGCATTCATCGATAATCGAGACGACCACGAAGCGGATAGGAAAAGACCTCTGTACTCACGAGCCCAATGCTACTCGTCATTCAGAGAAGCAAAGCTGGCGATACAGACTCGCTGCTCAGGACGGTCTACCTTTGCATCAATCGCGTCCGTTTTTTTCTCCCCCCCCCTACGCATACGTCGTGCTCTTTCGGTTGATTCAGACATCTGCAGTTGAGCCCAGGTTATACGGGCATTGAGCTCGGGATTGGCGAGAGCCTGCTGATCAAGGCAATAGGCGAATCCACAGGACGAAGTCTTCAAGCAGAGTTGACAAAGGATGGGGACTTCGGGTTAGTGGCAAGTGGATCTGACGGCGATCGAAACACGAGAGGTTTGAAGGTGACGCTGCGGAAGAACTCTAAGATTATGCCGAAGCCTCTCACTGTTCCTTGACGATAGCCACGAGATTACGCCCCTAGGACATGTGGAAATTGCATGTACAAATGAATTCAAAGACTAGTAAAGTATGGCATCCCCCAAGGTATGTACTACTGTACGTACTAGAAAACATCCCCCCCCCTGTAGCCCGTAAACACACTTATTCCCTCGAACAGAAATAGCAGACATCGTGAACTGGTAAATACCCCTATAAAAACAGACAGAAAAAGGGGACGGATCATTATGGCAATTGGCATGGGGATGAGAGATGACGATGACGATGGAGTATGAGAATGTGCAGACGGTACTGTAAATACAAAACATTGCCACAAGCGAGCTCGGTGAAAATTGGCGATGGAACGATGGGTGAAAGGTTCTGTAAGGTTCCATGGCTGAACGACGGTTGCAAGCATGCCATACGGCCAACAACAGGCGTAGAGTAGGGCAGGTTCCCCAGCAGTTCACATGGAGACGGTCTTCTTCTGAATCGGGGGAACGAATGCATCGCAAGAACAAATAACCCGCATCTACACGTGCAAGCACGCCAACAAGTATAATCGTATAATCCATCGCGGGAGAAATACTTCCGGTATCGGGGGTCAAGAGGCGCTCATCATGCTGTGACCACTGTGAGATTCGAGTCATCAACGCGGGAAGATACTTACCTCTTCCGTTTGGCCTTCGTCATCTCTTTACGAAGGGCCGGCCCATCGAGAGGTCTCAGCAGTTCGAAAGCGCATAAAAGGTCCTCTGAGACACTAAAAGGGGTTGAGTCACACGGGTCAAGACGCGTCATACGCTTTCGATCGGGCTCACCTCATGCAAGCGCCGTAATTGTCAAATTCTTTACCATGTGATGTGATGAGCAGTTAACACGGACAAATGCAACTCGTTGACGTACCTCCGCAGTAGTTTGGTGCACTGAACACCGTGACCAAAGTCCGATCATTCCAGAATTCGTATCCATCCTCTACGACCATGTGTGCTCGACAGATGAGGTCCATGTCATACCGCACAAGGAATTCATTTATAATACCCTTGCCAAAGCAAAAGCTGACGCCGCGTTCGTTGTCTTCCCACTCTAGTGCCGTGTCGGACGGGTCCGACCATAATAAATCGTTGAGCAGGCCGTAGTCAGGGACATCGGTTGGTCGTTGGAGTGCCTTGACGTCCTCCATTGATTGTAACGACGGCGAGAGACCACCATGCACACAGAATATCTTGGACGCGACGATGGCGGCGATTGGGAGGCAGTTGAACACGTCGACGAACGTCTTCCACGTCTTGATGTTACACCGCCGCTTGCACTCGTCATAAAATCCGTAAACTGTCGATCATGAGCCAAGACGAACGCCAAGAGAAAACCAAGCGGGAATGAGCCAACCTCGTGTAACATTTGCACATTCATGGTTGCCCCGCAGCATAAAGAAGTTCTCTGGATATTTAATCTTGTAGCAGAGCAGAAGCAAGAAAGTCTCTAAGCTTTGTTTGCCTCGGTCGACATAGTCGCCAAGGAAGAGGTAGTTTGACGCTGGAGGAAACCCACACATTTCGAACAGGCGAATGAGGTCCGAGTATTGTCCGTGTACGTCTCCGACTATCTTGACGGGCGGCGTAAGCTCGATAAGTGTGGGTTGCGATAAAAATATTTCTCTCGCGGCTTGGCAAATCGCTACAATCTCGGGATTCTTGAGACATAGCGATTTGTTGACCTTGCCCGTGTAACCAACGTCCAGCAATCGTTGGATGAAGTCGTCCACGTCGATGGAACGAGGCTTGTCCTTGCTACCCACGTTAGAGCCCGCGGACGCCGAGGCGTCGCCTCCCGGTGGGGCGCTCCCTAGCGAGCCGCCGACGGGTTGAGCAGAACCGTTGTGTGCCAGGATGGTCGTGGAAGGGATATCGAGAGGAGGGGGCTTGCTGAGCTGAGACGGTGTAGGTGACGGTGAGTGGTATGCGTTGACTAATGTAACATCGGTCGAAGACCCGTTCTGCGCGAGAGACCGGGAAATACCCGACGCTGACCCTGGCGGGCGCTCGCCGCTGCCATTTGGTGCGTTCTTCGGGTCCTCGGGCGAGGACACGCTGATGGAGGGTGTGCCGATAGCCGAGGGAGACCCATTACCTGCGGCACGAGAGAAGCCGGATGGAGGCTGCTCGTTAGGACTCGGGTGAGCAGGATCACCTTCACCAACGCCGACATCCTTTTCCTTATCTTTCCCACCCTTTCTTGACTTTTTTGAAGGCTGCTGGCCCATGGAAAGGCCGCGAGAAGACGATGAAGAGGGAGATGAATGTGGACCAGGAGAATGGGATCTAGACTTTGATAGTCTATTAGTAAAGACAGAAAGGAGAGATTGAGCCAGTTTGCGGCTTTGAAGGAAATAAGTGATCAAGTTGGAAAGTTGGGGGACACGGTCCGATGATGGTGACGATGGACGGTCGTGGTACCGGTCAGCCGGGAAGTGGGCGGGTTAGAGGCGGGTGCGGGGATCACTGACAAGGGCGCACGCGCCATAACACCGCCTGCCGTCTTCTGTTTGTCCCTTATTTGGTTTCCCTCTTTCAACAACCACAACCGCTACCACTTGCGCTTGGGTTCAGATATACGCTATCCGCACAATCATTTCCGTCGCATAGCTTAGAGTAAACATTATCATCCACAACATAACACACATCCAGTATGCGACATAGCAAGCCACCTCCAACACCTAAAACTTGCCAAATGTCTTGGTCGCCGCCTTGCTCTTTGCCACCCGCAACACGTTGAAGCGCACAGTTTTTGATAGTGGTCGGCATTGACCTGTAAACATCACATTCAGTCCCCCCATGGCCAAAAGTCCGAATGATCTCCCATTATCTGGGACTGACCAACAGTGACCATGTCTCCCTGCTCAACACGGAACGCAGGCGAGACGTGCGCCGCAAGGTTTTTGTGCCTCTTCTCATAACGGTCTGTAAACAGTGGATGCTGGTGAGCCTCCGACAGTTAGACGCCCATAGAAGTATGATCACGCACTGTATTTGGGGACATAGTGAAGGTAATCACGCCGGATAATAATAGTACGGGTCATCTTGGTGGAGACAACACGCCCTGTGAGGATGCGGCCACGGATGGAAACCTCACTGGTGAATGGACACTTCTTATCTGTTCTCGCTCGCATCGTCCATGTGCTGTTCGAGAGGAGCAGAAAGGGCGCACACACCGATGTAAGTTCCATTTATTGCTTCGGGGGGTGTCTTGAATCCAAGTCCTACGTCCTTATACCACCGCCTCTCCTTCGTTGACACCTTCTTTCCACCTGTGATCACATGCAAACAATGGTAAGACTCTGGGGTCTCATCTCGGGCGGAAACATGACACACCACGAGCCTTCGCATTTTGAAAGAGGGCTTGCTTTTGGAATGCCTTTTCAACCTACAAGAAATCCGATCGGTTAAAAGTGTTCAGAAAGGGACAACGTTTATACCAACTTGTTCAGTCATGGCGATAGCTTTTGAGATCGTGGAAGGGGGAGGGAGCACCGAAAACGCTGGTTATTTGATGATTACTTTTGGCTGACAACCCCTAAACAGGTAACCTATTCCTCAGCCACAACACGATTGACTATATAGCTACCCGGGATCTCCCGGTGAAGGTGAAGGTAATTGCGGTGTCCGTGTATAGGCACAAGGTCGTAAAGAAATATAAAGTCAGAGCGAGCATATGAGAAACGGTCCGTTGCAATCGCTGAAAGTGAAAGAGAGAGAGAGAGAGAGAGAAAAAATCCCGACAAGCACATAAAAACAATGAGTGAAAGTTTGTCCGCAACCCGGGCCCCAAGTCCTGAGACCAGCCAGTAATGGCCTAAGGTTTTCAACCTTGTTTCTCATACAATTTCGAATCTGAACAGAGAGACATCAGAACAGAGAGACATCAGACACTAGAGAAATGGGGTGGTAGTGACGACAGTACGGTACGTACGTCAGGGCCACGAGTAATCAATGTCATCATATTTTTTGATCTCCTCTGTGAGCTCCTCCACCTCCTGCGCGGTAGAGTGGCGGGGGAGGCGACTCAGAATAGCGCGAACTAGACGGACTCGTCATATCTTGTGCTTCTTGCCTCTTGGGGTTCCGGGGCGGTACCGTCGGATAAGTTAGGGTGTATGGATGAGGGATCGTCTGAGGTGCGATGGAGCTATAGAGTAGTGGGTCTGCACTCCCCGAGCCATGCTCCGGAACATGCGCTGAACCCGTACGTCTACTCACGCCGCTGGTATAGGTACCCTCTGCGCGATCCCGACTATACTGCGACGGGCTGGACGAACGTGCAGGAATATAGCCCGAACCAGTAACGGAACGGCCGTAGTCTGCGTACGGATCATATAATTGCACGGAAGGAACCGTACTCTCCGCTACACGCTCTTCATCGGTGATCGGCGTGCTGAGCGACGGACGTGAACTTGAAGAGCCAAATCGCTGCCGCATTCCAGGAGCTGGGCCAAAGTCCTCGTCGTCAATCGGTGCGCGATTGTAACCAGCGGCCGCGAGTGAGGCAGAGACGGCGGAGTCATGATCGAGCCTGCGCCTACGGCGTCTCCTGCGGATGAAGAAGAATATCCACAAGCAAATGGTCGCTGTCGCAAGGCCAACGATCAAAAAGACACCGACAACAGCACCCTTGTTGCGGAAAAACCTATAGAAATGAGAAATCCAGTGTCACAGGCGATATAATACGGCACCAAGGAAACGTACTGGGTGCTGCCGCTTGCACGATCATTGGCACTTAATGTCGGATTTGCAATTATCTCAGTGAAAGTGGCGATCTCGCCGTTGTTCAAGGTGGAGGTGAAGGTTGAAGTGATTTCGAGGGGTGCAAATGACGTCACCTGCCCAAGACTGTTGGTCGTTTGAAGGAACACAGTGCTCTGAAATGTCGAACTAGATTCGCGTCATGAATAAAACGATGCAAGACGGAGGAATTTAACGAATACGCACGCGGCCGGAGTGGTAGAGGTTGTAGGAATAGATGAAGTAGACTGTGCGAGCGGACTAGTGATAGGAATTGAGGAGCTAGTTGGATCCGACGAAGTTGGGGTAGCAGTGGAGGACGGTTGAGGAGTGGAGATCACCGACGACGGAGTACTCGAGGGCACATCTGAAGTAGTCGGTGGTGTGCTGATAGGCGTGGAAGCCTCACTAGACGAGGGTTGGGAAGGGGAAGGGGTCGACACCGGAGTGCTCACAGGAGTGGTTTGGGGTGCTGAGGTCGGTTGTGCAGAGGACTCCGGGCTTGGATAACATTCGAAATTAAGTCAATAAACACGTAGGCAAGAACGATGAGAACTCACGTGCTGGCCGGGGTCGATACTGTGGATAGAGGTGCGGATGTCGGCGGGTCTGAGGACAGCGGGGGTGCGGATGTCGGCGGGTCTGAGGACAGCGGGGGTGCAGATGTTGGTGGGGGTGCAGAAGTTGGCGGAGGTGCAGATGTTGGCGGAGGTGCAGAAGTCGGTGGGGGTTCAGAAGTCGGTGGAGGTGCAGAAGTTGGTGGAGGTGCAGAAGTTGGTGGGGGTTCAGAAGTCGGTGGAGGTGCAGAAGTTGGTGGAGGTGCAGAAGTCGGTGGGGGTTCAGAAGTCGGTGGAGGTGCAGAAGTTGGTGGAGGTGCAGAAGTTGGTGGAGGTGCAGAAGTTGGTGGAGGTGCAGAAGTTGGTGGCGGGTCAGAAGTCGGTGGTGGTGCAGAAGTTGGTGGTGGGTCAGAAGTT
>Ga0307510_10005302_pt1 | contig 15339 bp, 15 predicted proteins | sample 12_EM_MG_FD_207224 | JGI IMG/M metagenome (GOLD analysis project Ga0307510, IMG submission 207224) | Populus trichocarpa ectomycorrhiza microbial communities from riparian zone in the Pacific Northwest, United States - 12_EM | ecosystem: Host-associated > Plants > Roots > Unclassified | place...
TGGTACAACGTAATGCTCGCTCAATTCAACTCTTGAGGCAGCTAACCAATCAGCTGCAGGTTCCAGAATTTTTTAACTGAACAAACTGATGCGGAGTGCTGGAGGGCCGGTGAGTGAGTGAGCCGTGTCGTGTAGGCACGTATCAAAAGCTTGTTTTAGACTGAATTAGATTACGGCCGCCAAATGCCCGCAGGGACGCAGTCAGTGATGTACGGAGTTGCGCTGTTTTCGCGGGACGCGTCACGCCCCAAAAGAGGGAATAACCCAATAGTTTGGTACCGCTGTCAGAAAACTGTCAGACTTTCGTACTCAGCAGAATAAAGCGATCTTGGAATATTCAGTGTAAGCAAAACAAACATGAAACACATGCCGCTAAGGCACATTGTTGTTGAGGTGAGTGGGCTGATGCAACAAAAGGGTTATGGAATTTGAGAACGTGCGAGTGCGTTTAGGATTGCAGTCTGTGCAAGAATGCAAGTAACAGGATACTCAGTAAACGTGCGAGTGGGCACGAATCTATATGATCTATTCACCTGTGCAAGAATGCAAGTAACAGGATACTATGTATGATAAGCACAGGTAATGAGAGTATAAAGTAACGAACAGATGCTCACCTCAGTAAACGCGCGAGTGGGCACGAATCTGAGGGAGTCGCAAGGTAACTGCTGCGGTATAAATGAATGAGCACAGAGGGCTCGTATGCAAGAAAAGAGGGTACTCGACGGAATCAAAACGAGGGTGATATGGTACTGTCAATGCTAGTGCGTCGGCACTGTAAACTAGGAGATGGTCCATGTGCTATGTGTATTCAAATGATCGTATGCTTTCTGTCTATCTACACGAAGTCCATGTGGGCATGTTGCCCGAGATCTGCTCCTCCGCAACACTCCCCCTCACTTCGTGCGCAGTCCAAGGGATGCAGCAAAGTGCTTAACCTTGGCGGAGGGCAATGCCTTGGTGAGGGCGTCGGCCACCATGTCATCCGTGGGGCAGTAGACAAGCCGGATGGAGCCCTTCTCGACGACCCAGCGGATCCAATGGTATCGCACGTCAATGTGCTTCGTGCGCGGGTGGTACTGGTGGTCGCGTGTGAGCGCGATGGCTGCCTGGTTGTCGGAAAACAGGGTGGTGGGGGATGTGATGTCACCAAATACCTCCGAAATGAGGCTGCGAAGCCATAAGGCCTCCTTGCCACTGTGCGTTGCCGCGACGTACTTGCTCTCGGTGGTGGACAAGGAGACGATCTCCTGTCGCTTTGAAGACCACAAGACAGCACCGCCGTCGATGAGGAAGGCGTAGCCAGAGATGGCACGGCGGTCCTCAGCCATGCTGCCATCCGCATCCGCATAGCCCTCAAGTGGGCTGCTCGCCTCGCTGTATGTGAGCCACAACTCACATGTGCCGGAGAGATAGCGGAAGATCCGCTTGACAGCATCCCAGTGAGCAGGCCCCGGGTTGGCAGCAAAGCGGGCAACCGTTGCAACTGCAAACGCAATGTCCGGGCACGTTGCCAACACGGCCCAGTTGAGGGCACCAACAGCCTCACGGTAGGGCACGTCACGCATTATCGCGCACTCCGCAGCGCTTGCGGGTGCCTGATCAGAGGAGAGGCGGACCTGGTGGTCCATGGGCGTGGAGAGTGGCTTGAGATCGGCGAGGTTGTAGCGGCAGAGAATGGCGTCAATGTATGCGCGTTGGGACAGGTGGACAAGGCGACCTGGGCGATCGCGTTTGACCTCAATGCCGAGCATCCAGTGCAGCTCTCCAAGGTCAGTGACCTCAAAGTGCTTGCTGAGGCCGGCCTTGAGTTCGTTGATGAGGCGAATGGTATTCGCAATGATCATGCAGTCATCCACATGCACCACCACAACAGTGAGCTTGCCCTTGGTGACAACCACCTTGAAGTAGACGGCCTGGTCCACACCGCATTGAGTGAACCCGAGGGACTTGAACACGCTGGAAAGCTTCTGGTACCATCGGCGACCAGACTGCTTGAGCCCATAAAGGGTCTTGACGAGGCGCAGAACGCGTGTGCCAGCGTCGGGGGATTTGTAGCCCGGGGGATGCTGCATGTAGAGGACTTCATTGTCCTGGAGCTCGCCGTTGAGGTATGCACCCTTGATATCTATCTGGTGCATCTCAAAGCCGAGGCGGTTGGCCATCGCAATGACGGCGCGCGTGGACGCAAGCTTGGCCACTGGTGCATAAGTGTCATCGTAGTCAACGCCACCAATCTGGCTGAAGCCTTGTGCAACGAGGCGGGCCTTGTAACGAACAATGTTGCCAGCCGCATCCTTCTTCACCTTGAGGACCCATTTGGAACTGATGACATTGGCTCCGGGCGGTGCCTCCTCAAGTCTCCAAGTGCCGGCGGCCTTGAGCGTGGCCAGCTCCTCCTCGATGGCTTTCTCCCAATGTGGCCAGTCAGGTCAACGCTTCGCCTCTGCGAGCGTGCAAGGCTCGAGGGCCTCCGCATCTGCCGTTTCAGTCGCAAAGACGAACTCCATGCCGTCGAAATCTTCGAGCAGCGCTGGTGCACCGTCCTCCACAGTCCAAACTCCCCCTGCTTCCTCAGGGTCATCATCGCCGGAGTATCCAACTCCATCCTGTAACTTGCGGATGATGCGCGAGGGCTTGGGAATGCGTGTGCTTCGGCGCAGCGGGACTGGTGGGCTATCAGGCTCAAGGGCCTGCGAGGGTGAGGGTGAGGACGAGGTGGGTGATGAGGGTGGCAATGGTAAAGTCGAAGTCAAGGGGGTGTCCGGCGCGGCAGTCTGCTTGCTGCCGATGGGGTCGATCCGTAATTCCTCCCCCTCAAGCGGACCTGCCGACGCGAAGTATACGTTTCGCTCGACACTAACAGTGGTGGACTGGGGCCAATAGACCCTATGGGCCCGTGAGTCGACGTCAAAGCCGAGCCACCGGCCTTTGTGTGCGCGGGCATCGAGCTTCGACCCGGTGTCGTCATGGACCCAGACCTTGCAGCCCCACAAGTGGGCTACCGAGAGGTCGGGCGGGGTCCCGAACAGCGCCTCGGAGGGCGTCTTGGTGTCCAGCATATGCGTGGCCGTGCGGTTCTTGAGCCAGGTCGCGTGACGCAACGCCTCGCCCCATAGCATCTTGGGGAGGCCAGCCTCGTGTCAGAGGGCGCGGACATGCTTGAGGAGCGTCTGGTTCAGTCGCTTGGCAACGCCGTTGAGCTGTGGGGTGTCGTGTGTGGTGAGGCGCCGTGCTGTACCCACCGCCGCAAGGTGTTCGTCAAATGCCTTGCTCAGATACTCACCCCCGCGGTCGGAGCGCAGGACTTTGATGCCAGTGCAGTGCTGCTGGGCGATGGCCCAGGCCTCATAAGATTTGTAAGACTTGAGGACCTGGTCCTTGGTCTTGAGCAGGTACACGACGGTGTAGTGGGTCGCATCATCCGTAAATGTGACGAAGTAGCGCTGCCCCTTTACAGTGGAAGTGGACGCTGGCCCCCAGACATCGGTGTGGACCTCGTCCCCGAAGCTCTGGGCCGGGACGCTGATGCGCGGCTTGGACATCAGGACGCGAGTGGCGCGTGCGTAGATGCACGCCTTGCAGTCCATTTCGGGCGCGTTGGGATCCAATTTGATGCCCTTGACGGCCCCGCTCTGGACGAGTTTGCGGGCGCTAGCGACGGAGATGTGTCCGAGGCGGCGGTGCAGCTCCATGGCTGAGACGAGTTCGGCGGCGTTGGCGGACTCCGGGATGTGAATGACTTTATAAAGACGGCGCGCATTGCGCGGGATTTCTGCGACGGAGTCGCCACGCGGGGAGGTGATGCGAAGGCGTCCATTCCCAATGAGGGTCATGAACCCTTCCTCGTCCAATGCCCCAAGGGACACGAGGGTGTTGGTGACGGAGGGCGCGTAGAGGGCGCGAAAAAGAGCGAGCGAGGACTCGCGGCTGTGATTCGGCGTTTGGACGATGAGGGTTCCCATGCCGATGGCAGGGAACTTGTGCTGGCTGGCGGCGTTGAAATAAAGTGGGGTGGACAATGGGGTGTACGACATGAAGTCGTCTTTGTAGGGGCTGATGTGGCGCGATGCCCCCGAGTCGTAGACCTCGGTGCGTGGGGTGCTGTCCACGTCGGCGGGCGCGATGATGGCCGCGGCGGTCTCCTCGATGTCGGGATCCTCCCCCTCATTGTCCAGCTCGTCGGGGCCATCTCCTATGCTCTCTAGCTCGTCAGGTTGCTCCCCGATGGACTCTACGTCGGCCTGGACGTCGTCCCAATCGTCCTCCAAATCCGAGTCGTCCAGATACGGGTCGGGATCGGCGCAGATGTCGCGCGCGATGACCTCTTCCTCCTTGGCTGCACAAAAGCCATCAGAGTCGGAATCGTCGTTAAAAACGGCGTTCGCGGAACCCACAGGCTTATTTTCGGGTTTACTGCTGCCCGATGTCGCCTGCGCAGTCTGACCGCTCTGGTTCGATGCTGCAGCTGCCGCCTCCTCGCGCTTTTTGGTGCAGCACTCCTGGGCCCAGTGGCCCTCCTTCTGGCAATGGTGGCATTTGCCTTTGTGACGCTTGTTGGCGTTGTTATTGTTATAGCGGCGGTCAGAAGAGCTGCTGGCAACGAGGGCCTCATCAGTCTGGCCCCCCCTTTTGCCCTTGCTGGTGGTCTGTTCCTTGAGCGCGCGACGCATTTTCACGTGGTCAGCTTCCTCGCAAACGGAGTCGATGACGTCGGACATGTCAATGGCCTTGCCGGTGTACTTGGTGGCAAGGCAGAGAGTGGATAGTGTTTGAGCTGCATAGACGGCGAGAGTGTCGGGGATCCCTTGGAGGATCGTGCTCTCGTATTCGGGTTCTGTGACAGTCACGCCTGCCGCTTTGAGTTCGTGACGCTTTTTCCTGAGAGTGGTGAGGAACTCTCGGACGTCGCCGCCTTTCGGACAACGCATGTTCAGGAAGGCCTGATGCAGGTCAGTCTTCGCATACTCGCTCTTCGCCGCGAAGAGGACGCTGATGACATCCCATTGTTCTTTCACAGTGGGGTATTTCTCCATGTCCATGGCCAACTCGTCCGGAAGTTGCTGGCTCAAGAGACACTGCGCGATGGTGTCGTCACGAACCCATTGCTTGCCCTCCGATTTCTCAGTGTCCGTGGGGTTGTCTGGGTCCTTGGGGACGGGCCTAGCGTTGGAACCGTCAAGATAGCCCCATCGGCCAGCCAGCGTCATCGCTCGACGGAAGCGGAAGGCGAAGGTCGCCCAGTTGGTACCTTCTGAGTCAAGGTGGGGAATGTTGGCGGACAAGCTGGGTGAGGTGCCAATTGACGGAGTGGCAGGAGACGGAGCAGGAGAAGCCATTTTGGGGAATGAGACTTTAGGAGGGGCAGCGGGTGCAGTGGCGTTCGACGAAGACGAAGATGGTGCAGCAGTAGCGGATCTAGTGACACAGGATGATGAGGATGTGGGCGCAGGGCCCATAACCTGATGCAACAAAAGGGTTATGGAATTTGAGAACGTGCGAGTGCGTTTAGGATTGCAGTCTGTGCAAGAATGCAAGTAACAGGATACTCAGTAAACGCGCGAGTGGGCACGAATCTATATGATCTATTCACCTGTGCAAGAATGCAAGTAACAGGATACTATGTATGATAAGCACAGGTAATGAGAGTATAAAGTAACGAACGGATGCTCACCTCAGTAAACGCGCGAGTGGGCACAAATCTGAGGGAGTCGCAAGGTAACTGCTGCGGTATAAATGAATGAGCACAGAGGGCTCGTATGCAAGAAAAGAGGGTACTCGACGGAATCAAAACGAGGGTGATATGGTACTGTCAATGCTAGTGCGTCGGCACTGTAAACTAGGAGATGGTCCATGTGCTATGTGTATTCAAATAATCGTATGCTTTCTGTCTATCTACGCGAAGTCCATGTGGGCACGTTGCCTGAGATCTGCTCCTCCGCAACATGGGCCGGGGGGGGGAAACAGACGCGCGCAAGGGTGTTTCCGGGCATTATTTCAGCCCGGAAAGTATTTTATGAGGATATCCCTGCATGTATGAGCCTTGAACTGGCGGAAAAAGGGGGTGCAAACATGGGCCCGGGAGAAGCGGTCGAAAGTCGCAAAAGCGTGGGCCCGAGCACAGCGCTTGACAGGGGATATGCAGCTGGGATCTCCGCGGATGGGTTCGCGTGAGTGGAAAAAATGTGCAGTGGAGCCGGCTGGTGCAGCAGGAGGGGTTGCATGAGCGGGGGTGGGGGCGAGCACAGCGGAGCAAATGCGCACGCTGCCAGGTGCCTAGCGGTGCCTGGCCCATCTGCCTTCTCAATGAAAAATCGACTTGTACAATATTTGGTGTCCGCGTCATGCGCCCCGCCTGTCAGACCACTTCAGACCGCTTATATTATTAATTTCTGCGGCTAAGGATGAGTGCGCAGGTAACATTTTTGCTAACTTCACTTCTGTTCTTAAAATAAATAATATATAAAACGAAAAAAACATTATTGCCCCTTCACAGAATCGAACCAACAAACCCACCCCGCTCAATAATGAAGCCACAAGGATAACAACAAGTACACCATTACACCTTATCTACATCATTCCACCTAATAATATATGACTAACTTCCAATGGTGGGGAACCCTCTGCCGGTTCAAGGCCAGGCACCCAGCAGCGTGCGCATTCGCTCCGCTGTGCTTGCCCCCACCCCCACTTGTGCAACCCCTCCCGCTGCACCGGCCAGCTCCACTGCACATTTTTCCACTTGTGCAAACCCATCTGTGGAGATCCTGGCTGCATATCCCCCGTCAAGCGCTGCGCTCGGGCCTGCGCTTTTGCGACTTTCGACCGCTTCCCCCAGGCCCACATTTGCACCCCCTTTTTCTGCTGGTTCAAGGCCCGCACATGTGGGGATATCCTCATAAAATACTTTCCAGGCTGAAATAATGCCCGGAAACACCCTCGCGCACGTCTGTTTCCCCCCCCTTGGGCCTCCCCACTCGCCTCAACAACAACGTGCCTTAGCGGCATGTGTTTCATGTTTGTTTTGCTTACACTGAATATTCCGAGATCGCTTTATTCTGCTGAGTACAAAAGTCTGACAGTTTTCTGACAGCGGTACCAAACTATTGGGTTATTCCCTCTTTTGGGGTGTGACGCGTCCCACAAAAACAGCGCAACTGATGTATGGTGTCAAGTGATGAATCAAAGTGCCATGTGCACTTGTTTGAATGTAAGACCCAAGAATTTCCAACGCACAAACAGTCTTCGTCAGTGGTTTAAACTGGGAGTTTGACTCGGAAGTCTATGAAGGTGTTTCACAGCCATTGCCTAATCACACACACAATATGCAAAAAGGTGAGCATGGTCCCTATCTGACACTGCCAAATGGAGTGAGAAAGCCCAGCATGGGGACTACGCACTACTCTCCAGTGACAAACCCTAGTGGAAAATCACTGCCATATTGCAAGTGGTCCACCAGCGGGAGCATCCCAGTACTGCAGGAAGGAGACTCAGAAGCTGTCTGCCTTACAATTGGGTCTGATGGAAGTTCGAAATAACCATGTTGGCGGGAGGATTTCTGATTATTCGCATACTTGATATCGCTATGTCTCGGGAGAGGAGAAGTCCTTCAAGGTGCCAACAGCATGCCCACTACCCCACACATGAATGCTGGGATGAGCCGATGCAAGTGTTCATCTGTATCAGTGATGCTGCACGATTTGGAGGAAATCTACCAGTGGTTATGAAGTGTGGCTTTACGTAGCCATGCATCAGGAAACCCATCCCGTGATAATTTGGATTGGTTAGTGGTAATCAAGACTAGTTTAGCAGTAAATTATATTATCACTCGCTAGCTTGCTGCCAGTAACCAAGTCTTGGTTATTGATAAATTATCGCTAAATTATTGTACTTTCTGCGCAACATTGTTGAATAATTCTTAAAAGTGTGTTCACACCAGGCTCCTAACCAGCCAACTGGGCTGGTTATGCCTAATCCTAGTAGCGTAGCATACAAATCCCTGCACTGTGTGTAGCCAATCAGAGCTATTTCGGGCTATGCCAAGTGTGATTATGTCAACCATGAACCTTAGGGTTGCGCAACCAGCCCAGTCAGCTGGCACAAAATGTCAGCCACAAGCGTGGGATACCTTAGTCAACACCACAAGAACGCAAACCGGTTTGTAAAATTCAGTCACATGATGCATGGTGCAACATATCATTTGAACCGGGCCGGTGGGTGAACACTGTGCACTTGATGGGTGGATATTGAAATATTCATACCCAACCTCTAAAATGGTGTGTAGAAGCTGAAAAAAAATAGTATAAGGTCTTAATATATAACATGAGCTGGGAACTAAGAAAAAAAGCATATTCAATGTTGGTGGGATGATGCAGATGAGAAAGAATATTTTACACTCACATGGAATTGAACCAACAACCCATCCTGCCTGCTCGTGTCAACAAAAATGTCATGACCACTACACCATTATGGCTCTACCATTATTGTTCCTTTAATCATAAATGACTAACAGCGCGTATAGCTACTTTGTGTCATTGATTTCTCAACACCCTTTCACACATGTATCATGGCAGCAATGCACATGTATAAAGTAAAATAATGTAATTTTTATGTTTTGAGTGGAGGGTTGACTTTGGGGGTAATCAATGGGCCTACAATGTGTCTAGGTCATGTGACTGAATTTTGCGAACTGGTTTGCGTTCTTGTGGTGTTGACTAAGGTATCCCACGCTTGTGGCTGACATTTTGTGCCAGCCGACTGGGCTGGTTGTGCAACCCTAAGGTTTATGGTTGACATAATCACACTCAGCATAGCCTGAAATAGCTCTGATTGGCTACACACAGTGCAGGGATTTGTATGCTACGCCACTAGGATTATGTCAGGAACTCACTACTTTAAGGGTAGCAAGACTTGACGACGGCGCGGAGTTGAAGGTGACTGATCCAGAGGAGCAGCAAGGAGGCATTGAGGAGGAAGAGGCAGAAGATGAGAAGAGGCGGGATGGAGTAGATTGCGGGGCGAGCTGCTAACGATGAGGGAGCTTTGGAAGGCTCCAGTGTGGGGATTGACAAGAGAACAGTCTAAGGACTGTTCACCTAAATTCATAGGTCTTATATACTAATACAGGGTGGTCTGTGCGCAGTTTAGGGTAGGTACAATTACAGGTAACGGGGGACTGCGCAGTCGATGCGCAGTAACTGCGGATTACATTATACATCTCGATTAGGGTCTAGCCCTAATAAGTCGTGTCTTCGTTGATCGAGTCGTGTCACATGTTTGTTGATTGTTTAGTGGACGCGTCTTGTTGATCGTTCCCACGATCTGCCACGTGTTGATCAACGGGTTAGATGCGCGTCCAAAGCGCGTCTTGTCAGGTGACGTTGTTGATGACCAGTTCCTTGATAGGTCATGTGGTATCTTCCCAGGGTCATGGGGTTGTAGGTTCCCAGGGTCACGTGCTGATAAGTCACGTGATGTACAAGTGGCGAAGGGGTCACGTGATGAGTCATGTGTAGGGTCATGTGATATGTTCCCACGGTCACGTGGTGCTGAAGTTACGGGTTTGTAGCTGAGACTGGGGGGTGCGAGTACCGCTCGCGACAGATTAGGTGTAACCAGCCCAGTTGGCTGGTTAGGAGCCTGTGTTCACACCAATTTCACACAAATTTTCGTGACAATAAATAATATTTTTTTATGTAACTAACTTGTCGGCACAATACCACAACGGTACGCAAATGCGGGCCATTATATGTCCATGGGTAGTATCAACCCCAAGTCACATAGAGAGATAAGAGATGACTAGAACAATGCAACGAGTGACAAAAGAGACAACTGGTATAGAGACCTATTGTTGACTGATTTAAGTCAGTAGATGTGTGAAGCAAGACTAGATGGACGACATACAATAGGACTTGAAGAAAAGCAGTATGTTGGAACTGCAATCGGGACCCTTCTACTCCTCCAATTCCTCAAGGTCAATGACCGCAATCAGAACTGCAGTAGCCTCCTCCCCCGCACTAAAAATGTAATAATATATTAGTGATGATGGCGAATTGATAAAACTTGACACACACCTTGCCTGAGCATATATGTCCGACATCATGAGGTGAAATGCACCCATATGATGCTCTTGAATATAGTGGAAAGTGTCAATGTGACCCTGATAGACATCGAGGTATGAATTTGCTAAGAAATCTGATGGGTGATGCCGTCCTGAACGCCATTTGTGAATGGTGGCATAGAGCTACAAAGGCCAGTCAAAATAGGGTTACATTGATATGACAGCACTCACCACCATGGCCACTAAGGCCACCATCAGTATCGGGACCTCCCGCTTCAATACCCCATCGACACCCATGAATGTTGGGAAGTGACTATATGAATATTTCAGTGCAGGCCTGTTGCATCAAAGAGAGAGGAAGAACCAATGTACTCTTCAAATTGATAGGCATAGGATGAAGTTCCTGGACCAAAATATAACTCCTTGATAACCGAAATGATCCGGGGATTGCAGTAGGGACGCGTGCGCCGCAGAACAGCTTTGAGTGGGTCGCCCTGACAGAACTTTGAGTTGTGTAGTGCTGAGAAGTGAAAACTTACCTGTGTCAGTGGGAAGGTGTAACGATAGTCAGCCAACTGCCTCTCGACCACTGCTGCGATGGTGGTCTCCAATCCAAGCAAGATAAGGCTAGGGTGTATCATATTAGCACAACACTCCTTCACCTCCCCTCAAAAAAGGGGAATCCACCCACGCAGCTACAACGCATCAGTCAATGGATATTCAAAGTGAGTAATAAGAGCGGGACCCACCAGACAACACATCTTGGCCAGGTATTCCGGATCCAACTCAAGACGATGCCTAATATTCGCCGCCCTTGGCAAGTGGGCCTGTGTCGCAACACCAAGCGCTTCAGATATCATAGAACAAGTTAGAGCCGGGTCTGGGAAAGCATGAATGAAGAGTAGAGACGCTTGAAGATGCTCAAAGGCATCTTGAAAGATAGACCGCATCAACAGCAACTGAGTAGTGAGCATGATTTTGTTGGTCCCTGGAAAGAAGACAATGTCAGTATCCGATGACCATTGATAGTCGGCCTGGTGCCTCAGGGTAGTGTTGGGTGCAGAGGTGCCAGACACAGATGACGTGGCGTCATTGCTAGCCTGTGTCGCACAAGGGAGGCTTGCAATTGATCCAGTAGACCCATGCCATGATGGTATCTAAAACATTCTTGAGTGTAGTGTCGCCGAAAGAGAAGGGAACATACCTCGAGGGCCATTGCGTTGGACATTTTGGGGGGATTCTGAGGGGCATCATTAGACGGCTTGTCAAACCAATCATCTACAGTCTCTAGGTCACTATCATTGCCATCATATCCACAAAGTTGGCCAGCTTCTCTGGCAATGTCAAAGCGGGTATGGGCACGATTGTCAAGAACGGTTGCGGAGGGGAGGGTGCTGTTGTGGCCAGGGTAGAAAGATGACGCTGAAATTTTTCATGACAAGAAGTCAGGTGACAGTAAACAAACATGATTGGTAAGGTGGCAACGCAACTCCGATTCAACAAGTTGATATCATTGCCCATCACGCCAACATGCTCGCCGATGGTAGGCTGCCCTTGCTGAGCCTGAGCCAGTGAATTCTGATCCATCACATCTGGCTGAACAGGAGGACCTCGTACTAGACCTTGTATCGTCAGCTTGATTCCCTATGGCCTCAATGCATGCACCATTATTCTGCGTTCTCTTCGCTTGGGGTTGGCCATTGCAGGTCGATAATATGGTGGAATTTTGGGGGGTACTGGCTTGAGTAGAGGCAAAGGTATGTTTACTGCGAGCTTTATGGTGTGTCAGACGTGTCTAATGACATCCCAGATGGCAGATTGACTTACTTTCAGGACCATTGCTCGTCGTAGACATATTGTTATTTGCCCTGCCAGCACTGCCTCGGTTCAGTACCTCTGAGCCAATGACTGTCACTACGAAATGGAGATCATTCTCACCTGGCTAAATTGGTGGCAGCCCTTGGCTGTACACGGCGTGCGCAAGGTGGCATTGTCAAAGCAAAGTGAGTGAGTAAAACAAGTGTGATTTATAGCAAGAAAAGACAGGAATGGGGATGGGGTTCATACAAGAGGCATGTTCCTTTTTATCTTCGCGTCGCTACTGGCTAACCAATTTTGTTTGTAGACGATTTTTCCCCCTTCTAACTCTAACCACCATTTCAGCATCCCCTTTCTCATTACCCTCACCCCAACCATGGATGCCACGCTACCCACCCAAGTGTGGTGCCCTGGTTGTGAGAGGGATTTTACCCCTTGTGGTCTCTCTCAACACGTCAGCAGAACTCAAGATTTGCGATGTCGCCGTGTTGTTGCGATGTCCCAAAGCCACTTGTTCTCAACAACCTTTCCTTGTATGGGACCACTGCCAACACTATCCTTGACATGGGTATCTCAGGCTGCGGGTGAAGGCACACTGGGTGACGAATACAATGAACCAACACAAGGTGAGTTTGCCGTGACACATGCCACCCATGTTGCCACCTTACAAAAAATTTCTAGTTGACGAACTAGACAATGGGACCCCAGTCGAATCCCCAGACCCCACCGACATCGCTGACGCTGATGCCTTTGAGGAACTAGCACCACATGGCCGTTTTTTTCCAATGACAACCCTTGATCAGCCTGCTATTGATGAGTCACCAGACATGCCAGATGCGCCAGAACAACTGCCCAATGGCATGGGGGTGGGAAACACAGAGGGGATGCCAACCATGGTCATCAACCACCCCCCTTCAGCAAGTGCAGGTGCCCCAATAAATGACATGCGACGCAGGAATTCCATGTACAAATCACAGCATAGCGCAGATGGGGACGCAATCTGGTCCCCATTTACGTCTCAAAGTGACTGGCTATTTGCACGTTGGGCCAAAATGTGTGGCTCAACATCGTTAGCAGTAGCGGAACTGCTAGCCATTCCAGAGGTATGACCATTTCTCTATGTTCAATTTCAACTTGTACTAATTTGAGGACCAAGATTGTAGATAAACTCGGCCTATCGTATAGCTCTGTCTATGAACTCAATAATGTGATCAACACTGAATTACCTGGGCGGCCTCATTTCCAATGCAATTTGCTGGATATTGGAGATGAGGAGCTCGAATTCTATTCAAGGGATGTCCTGGAATGTATCTGATCACTCTATGGTGATCCCGCCTAGGCACAGGAGATGGCATTTGCGCCCAAGCGACATTATACAAGTCCTGCGCGCACTTCCCGCATCTACAACAAACTATACACAAGTGACTGGTGGTGGTCAGTCCAGGTATGTTATTCATTTCCAGACAAATCTATGTACTGATAAGTTTGATTTCAGGAAGACTTAGAGGTGCGCCAACCAGGGGGTACAATCATACTGGTGATTGTATCCTCTGACAAGACTCAACTCACGCTTTTCAGAGACAAGATGGCATACCCGATATATCTAACTATTGGCAATATTCCTAAGGATATCCATCGGAAACCATCACACCATGCCCAGTTACTAATTGGGTATATTCCGACAACCAAGTTGGAAGGCATGCTGACCAAGACTGGTCACTGTTGCACTCTTGCAAATCTTTTTCACTCTTGCATGCAGAACATACTAGGCTCAATTAGTTCTGTTGGCGAAACTGGGATTGTGATGATGAGCGGGGATGGTGTCTGGCGCCGATGCCATCCCATTTTTGCCATCTTTGTTGGTGACTATCCCGAGCAGGTGCTAGTGACCTGCACATTCAATGGGCAGTGTCCTAAATCCCTTGTTTCCCCTGATGAGCTTGGCGAATACGAATCGTTTCCGCTGCACACACAGAGAGCTGTGATCAGTAGCTATCTTTTGGCAGATCAGGACATACGCAGATTTCATCAGACTTGCCACAAAGCCGGACTGAAGCCTGTTGTCCATCCCTTCTGGGCAACTTTCCCACTTGCCGACATCTTCATTTCAATCACACCAGATATTCTCCATCAAATGCTTCAGGGTGTGATGAAGCACCTGATTAGTTGGTTAACTGACATCTTTGGGTCTTCAGCAATCGACGCGCGATGCAAGTCAATTCCGCCCAATCACAATATCCGACTTTTTCCAAAGGGGATCTCGATACTGTCCCGCGTCACGGGTCAAGAGCACAAGAAGATTTGCGGAGTTCTCCTGGGGCTAATCGTCGATCTTCCTGTCTCTGGAGGCCGGGATTCATCACGCGTGGTCAGGGCAGCACGTGCGCTCCTGGACTTCCTCTTTCTGGCTCAATTCCGGTCTCATACAAGTGAAACTCTTTCTCAGCTGGAGGGCTATCTTGTGGCGTTTCACAACAACAAAGCCGTCTTTGTTGATCTCGGCATCCGGAAAAACTTTAATATTCCTAAATTTCACAGCATGCTCCACTACACATCGTCGATCCGTCTGTTTGGTACAACGGATAATTACAATACCGAACAGTCAGAACGACTTCATATTGATCTGGCAAAGAATGCGTTCCGTGCGACAAATCGCAAAGACGAGTATGCTCAAATGACCACGTGGTTGGAGCGTCGCGAGAAGGTACAACGGCATTCTGCCTCCATTGATTGGAGGCAGAATCATTTGCAAAACGTTCGGACTCGGACCCCGATCGGACCCCTTTCGGTGCGCACTCGATCCATCAAAATTCCTCAAACTCCCTCCAGAAAGGCTGTGCCTTTTCCCGACATTTTCTGGAAGTACAACGCCCCCCTGTTTCAGGACGCCCTGGCCGACTTCATTGCTGATGTCAATAATCCTGGGCTTAGGGTGCATGCCTTGCACACACGTGCAGGAAACACCCTCCTTCCTTTCCGCTCGGTCCGCGTCTACCACAATATGAAATTCATAGCTATTAATGACGCCCAAAAATGGGAGATAGTAGACGCCGTCTATGTTCGGCCGGAACAAAAGGACAAACGAGGGCGGATCATCCCAGCGCGATTCGACACAGTACTCGTTCAGGGCAGTGAACAAAGTGAGTCTTTACTTTATTTACACTGAGGTTCGGACCCAAGTAACCCATTCCCAGGATATCAGATCGGGCAGGTTCGCGTGGTCTTTGAGTTACCAAACAGCATCATTCCGGAGGTGTTCAACTTGGACGCGCTTGGCCACCCCCCAAAGCACCTCGCATACGTCGAATGGTTCACTCCAATCCCAGCAACACCAGACCCCAAACACGGCATGTATAAGGTATCTAGACTTATAGAGAACGGTCACAGATCTGCTAGCGTCATTAGGGCCGAGACCATCATTTGTAGCATCCATTTGATCCCACAATTTGGACCAGTTATGCCCC
>Ga0307510_10005303_pt1 | contig 15339 bp, 7 predicted proteins | sample 12_EM_MG_FD_207224 | JGI IMG/M metagenome (GOLD analysis project Ga0307510, IMG submission 207224) | Populus trichocarpa ectomycorrhiza microbial communities from riparian zone in the Pacific Northwest, United States - 12_EM | ecosystem: Host-associated > Plants > Roots > Unclassified | place...
TTATCTTAGAGAAAGCTAACTTTTCTGGTATGGCTCTTAAAACAAATATTATAAAATAAGTAGCAAAGTCCCATAATAAAATAGAATAACAAAAATAAAGCTTGTTGTAAAAGAATAAGGAATTACTATTGCTTTATCTACAACAAAACTAAACATTTGACAAAAGATCACAAGAAGAAATAAAGCTCATTAAGTAACTCAAAAAAAAAAAAAAGATTGCTTAAGCAAAAACATGACCGAGGTTTATCAGTTTTAAAAATGAATTGATCTATTGTTTTTCAAATTCAATCTAAGTAGGATAGAAAATTCGGTTAGAAATATGTAAAAAAAAAAAAAGAACGAAAAATATGAAATCTTGATACCCTCAACTAAGAATCTCTAAAAAATAATAATAAATATTTTAAAATATTTTTTATTCAAAAATATATTAAAATAATTATTTTTATTTTAAAAAATTATTTTTAATATCAACATATTAAAACAAATTTTTTTTTTTAAATCACAAAATCAAATAATAGCTAAATCTCCGTTATAAGACCACATCTTAGCAGTAGAATCAAAATTTAGATTTGGCATATGTACAAATAGAAAAGAAAGAAAGAAAAGAAAAGAAAAAAAAGAAATCTTGATACCCTCGACTAAATCTTACGTAATAAGAAGACACCTATATACAAGGGAATTATTGCCAATTTATCAGTAAACTACAATTTTAACTATTACAAGCTAATTTCTTGGCAGGCAAAATGAGTTTCACTCCGTATGACAAGTTCATTAACGTTCTATAAATCATGGATTCATATCTGTCAGGACCCGTTCACCCGGTGGAGATTTCCGTGTTCATTGCATTTTCGACCAAAACTGATGATTGGTCGTGCTGAGTAGATGGTGACTGCATTTGTGATTTCTTCTTCTCTTTGAGAATCACCTGCTTAGGCATTACCTCTAGCAGAAAGCTTCCTCCATTCCATGCAGCTGCTGAAACCTTGAGTATTTGGAAGACCACATGCAATTCATAGGACAAAAAGATGGGAACTGTGAGTGCCATGGTTGCCACAGTAAATATTGCTTGCAACAGAATGTACATCAGCAGGCGATTCTGGTCCCCAAGCAAACCACTCAATTTCCACCATAAATTATTTGCTTTCTGGGCCTTTTTTGAGAGCTCCCTAACAGACAAAACAGCTATTAGGAGAAAAGTTTTTCAAGCTAACAAGTTATAATTATACGCATGGCAAAAGATAATGCATATAGTTAAACCATGTGCAAATATCCATGTTCACAGAGAACTCAGAACCTGTAAGAAGTCATGACTTCAGGATCTCTTAATAGCCTCTGCCTACGTAGGACATTGACAATAAGGAAATAAAGAGCTTGCCACAGGGTATAAGCAAACAAGGGCACCCAGAACAACCATGTCAAAAGGTAGGATTTGTCTTCCACTCCATATGGCCATGAGACTCTGCGGGAAGTTTCTTTTGGATGCATGGCTTCGAAGGTTGCAGGATTCCACCACCGAATAGTAAAGAAAACTAACCCTGAAAGGACAACAGCTCATAAATTCTGGAGAGTTACTAATGATTGACCAAAAAAAATTAACTTGGCCCTTCATTTAAAAGGGCTCCACTGGCCACTCCTTGCTGGTTTCCAGGAAAAAATAACAGCTGTTGTGAGCTTGAAATTTCTTTTTTTCATTAGATTTATCAATAGATTGAGGGGCATTGGTTTCAAAACTTTGTACAGGCTAAAATGTTTTGTAAGTCATTTCCTATGTTGAGCCAATAACAGAGCACATTGATCCATCAGATAATTAGTTTAGTTGTTTCTTAATCTATAAACCAAGTCACAAAGCATAATACAACTTGCATGGCTTTTTGGGACACTCTTAAGTATCAAAATTGTCACTCCACTCGCTTCCAGTTTGGAATTGTCATCCTTACATGTCCTCGGAGCAGCAGGCATTAAAATGAGATAACATAGAGAAATCTTAATTAAAGAACACTTAGAAACCAAATAGATTTACAATGGGATTTTCAAATGCAGCAGTGCATTGGATAATAGGAGAGAGATGGTTTTCTATTATGAAAATATATGCAGAATTTGGTCTTTGAAGTTGTAAAAAGGGTAGATTTAATGGTAGAAATTGGATCCAAAATTTGACTAGAGGAGAGTTCAAAACAAATAGAGGCAGAAAAATCTTGGAAAGTTAATAATCAAAAATACATTAGACCTCAGAAGTAGGATGAACAATCCTTCTTTGTGCAGAGTCCAGATTTAGTTTCAATTTTTAGCAAATTCAGACATAACCAGTTGTGGCACAAGTCTGATTTGTTTAGATAACTTGCATATATAGGTTCTCTTAAGGAGACATTTTCTCAGTGTTTGCAGGTTTAATTGCCCCATGTCCAATCACAATAGACAACTTTTTTATCCTCTAAGAACCCTCATCACCAGTTATTTAGTGTGATATGATTAAGACATGCTACATGTTGATTTGCCTTTTAATACAGACAGTCAACACTCAAGTTAGCAAAACCAAACAATGAAGTAATACATGAAAATAACTGTAAGTTTGCTCTAAAACGAATTGAACAGCAGAACACACAGGATTTAGGTTTATGAATAAGAAAGCGAATTAGAAGTTTCTCAAACAGAATTTGCTAAGCTGGTTTACCTCAATTAGTATGAATGCAGAGATCAGCAGCTTATGTAAAATAGGAATACATGCATGGTTTCACTCTATTGGGGGTAAGGAGTGTTCTATACAAGGCAACCCAGAGAGAAGAAGGACCATCTCACCAGGTAGAAGATGTATTAGGACACTAACAAGTTTGTCAGCAGAACTAAAAACCAAGCTACAACGCCAAATAATCAATGCCCATGCCAATGGTCCCTACAGCATTTAAACGAGTGAGAAGAGGATAAAACGAAGCATTCATCAATTAAAAGGTTGAGTTGCCACAAGCATATTTACTTACTTCAGCAAATGAGAAGCAAACCATGAAAAGCTTTTCGTTCTTTGGATATAGAAGAAGGTCGACCAAGAAGATCGTATTGGCATAATAGCAAAAATCCTGAAACCAAAACACTAAAGTCAATTAGTCATTGATGTTTTAGACAACCAAGTACTGACTAGTATGTAAATAAAACTTAAAAGCAAAGCATTTAGTGACCAGATATCTCAATTTTTTGAAAGCTTTGCAAATCATGCTACTTCAGAAGCATTTCTATTGGCATACTTTAAAAGGGCCCTTGAATTGATGGCATCTTATGTCATGTTAATTCCTTAAAATCTTAACAATCCTTTAGTCCCAACTATACGGGGTTCTGCACAAATTCTGTTACACCATTCTATTCTATCCATCATCTAGTTCCTCAAACATGTCTTGATAAGCTCTAGGTCACCATAGCAAAGACATGACTGAACATATGGCTCCCTAAAAATGACCTTCTTGATGCATACCCTGGCAAAATTTTAAATATAGAGGTTCATGTACCTATGAGAAGTTAAAAAAAAAATAGACAAAAGAACAGCATACCAGAAGATAATAGTGCCATTTCTTGAACCGGTAGTATATCCACCGGAGAGGAACAAATGTGAAATAGAAGAAACAATACACATAAGGGATATCTTGTGGCCCTGAACATTTAACAAACAAATCAACAAAGGAATTCTTGAAAACAATTGACAGTTACAAATTCCATCAATTAAACAGTATATTGTTACTCACTCGCTCCCAAAAGGAAGCAAAAACCCCCGAACCCGAGAACACCAAGAAGATAAGTCACCTACAAAACAAAAGGCAAATCAAGTCCATAACTTTTGTTGCTAACATGCTCATATAACAGCAAAATAATTGTTTTTTTTTTTTGTTATATATATAGCAAGACTAGCCAATGTTTATACGAATTCAAAAAACAAAACTTTCATGTTTCAACCAAAAACCAATCATGAAATGAATAAAACAAAGCAAAAACAAAAGGGCTAACCTTATTAATAAACCTTTCATGTTCCTCGGCTTGTTTGGCAATCTTAACAGCCTGTTTAGACAAGATCTCTTTGGTTTGGTTCGCTTGTTTTGACAGCATCTCCTTTGTTTGAGCCATTTTCTACAACAAAAACAAAGCATGCCCAGGTCGTCAAAACAATCAGAATCACTAAAGCCAACAAGAAAAACTGAGATTTGAATGTTACCTTAGATCGGTCCTTCAGCCTCTGTTTCACCTTTTCGAACGAATCCCCATTTGTTGTGATTATTTCCTCCACAAGCTCTTCGTTGTTTGACATTTTTTTTCCTTTTCTCTTACTATTTGATTTCCTTCTTTCTTGTTTTCTTTTGTTATTGAGAGAGAGAGAGAGAGAGACGAAGCAGAAGGGTTGCTTTTGTTGTTGTTCTTGTTTTCTTTTTTTTTTTTTCTTTTTTTTATCTTAACAGGGAGATTTTCTCTTTTTTTTTCCTTTTTTTTTCAATACTGCTTAGAGTATGTTTGTATTTTATACATGGTTATGATTTGAAAAAAATAAATTTTAAAAAATAAATTTAGTTATGATTAGTTTGTTTTAGATATGTGTTTAATAAAAATTTTGGTCGAAGTTTATGTATAGTAAAAAATCATATGTAAGGTGTTTGGATAAAATTGTTGTCAAATTGATTTAGTAATGATATTACTAAAAATAACATGTGATTATTTTTTAATTTTCAATTGTATTAATTTGCGTTTCATTAACATTAAATTTTACAAACCACCACACGAATTACAACACTTTTTTTATTGTCCCATTAAACTCGCTACAGTCTCATCCCGAACAAAATTCATATGCGAAGGCCTGTGATTTCCATGGGTTTGTGACTGTGGAAACACATCGGCTAAAAAATTCCCGGGAACAAAATCAGAATGGCGATCGAATTCCCTAAATGCAATATCTTCTTATGATTTTCTTCTAATATAGTTGTGTAGTGACATGGATGCCACTACACTTTGAACTTGCGCTTTGTAAGGAAAAGATAGTATATTCTGCAAAATTCTCCATTTTTTTTCCACACTCTAAATGTACATTCAATGACATAACGTACTAAAAAGTGAGCACGATTGAAAATTTCTTCTCGTGTTCATGGTTGGTCTTACCTGCGAAATTCTTGAAAATGATATTTCTCACCTCTATATGGACCTAAAAGTCCGTATTCATTTGAATATCTAGAATTGACTAAATAGTACTTCCCTGCAATAACATCTACAAACTTTGTTAATTACTTATCAATAATAAAAATAAAATTACCTCTTCTTGAAATAAATAATATTACATATTTTGGTTTGTTAATACCTTCTGGTGGCTTAGGAAATTTGATGTTAAGATTGTAAATTGCCTCTAGAAATATTCATATGTCATGTGCACTATCCTCTCATCTAGCCCAAACAAAAGTGAATTGCACGTCAAAGCTACATGCAGCCATAACATTTTGTGTAGGTACACCTTTTTCTACCGATAAATGATATTTGATTTTATGAAGAAACACATACCCACATATGTGTACCATCAATAGCTCCTACACAATTCTAAAACAAAAAACTAAAACGAATAAAAACAAGTGAAATAAGTTATAACTTAAAAATTATCAAAATTAGTAATCCACAGAATTACATATTAAAAAACTATGATATTGTTACCTTGAAATGAGGCATATATCTCGGATTATTTGTAATTTCCTGTGGTGTGTTTAAAAATTTAGGATCATCAGGTTTAATGATATCCACTACAAGCAAACATATCATGCGTAGAACTTCATTAAAATATCTACTAACAGTTTTTCCAGAATGTTGAAATCTTTCCTGCACTTCCCTGTTTGAAGCACCTAATGATAATGTATACAAAAACATTATAGTAGATGACAGATAGATTTTTCTATTCTTGAGTCAGGTGGTGTTTGACATTGTGATAGAAAATGCTTTTCAAACTGTTTTTTTGCTTGGAAATACATTAAAATAGATTTGTTTTTTTTTTAAATTTATTTTTGACATTAATAAATCAAAACGATCCAAAAAACATAAAATTATTAATTTGAAAAAAAATCAAATTTTTTAAAAAGTGCAACTAAGCCGCAAAAACAAACGATGCCTCAAAAGCAAAAGAGTGTTGTCAAAAGAAATTTTCTTTTACATGATTTTTTTTTAAAAAAAATTAACATTTTTTATTTAATTTCTAGAACCCAAAGGATGGTATATTGGACAAATTGGTAAACGACGTAGTTTTCATATTAAGTAGTGAGCAATTTATAGTTTAAATCAAACAGTTTGAACTGAAAAATCAGTCGTATTTATTTTTGTCAACAGAAATATAAGAAAGGGAAGAATTTAACTAAATAATCATCCCTCCCTATCTCAGGTCTTTTGGTTATTTCTATTAACAACTAATCATACGAACATAAATAGTGCTTTACATGAATTAAATAGAGTTGGGAACATGAATTAAAAGAGAACTGGAATAGGATTTCTATGATGAATTTCTGAGTTTATGATGGTTTCGATCCTGTTATTGTAGGGGAGGTTGCATGAGTATAGCAACAATCAAGAGCATCTGGGCATTCATAGGCACTAGGTAGGTGCTTTTTAAAACTCAACAAAAAGATGTAGAGGTGGGAAAAGTGATAAATAAGGTGAAAATAGGAGTTGAACCCCTTTTCAGGTTTTAAAATATGGAATGTTGGTAATAGACAAGCGGATGTACTTACTTGATGATATATTGAAGGAGGCCCATGAGTTTAAGTTTGTTGATCACCCTAGCAATGCTAATATGTACAAAAATTTAAATTTTTTTTTATTGGTGGTCCAATATAAAAAAAGAAATTGCCATAATATATGGCTAAGTGTGGAGTGATTCAATAAATAAAGGTGGAGCATCGAAAGCTATTAGAGCCATTGCAATTACTCTCGATACCTGAGTGGAAATGAAAAAACATTACCATAGATTTTGTTTCTAGACTACTTAGAGGCAAGAAGGGAAATGATTTTATGTGGTATAATGGATTAGTTGACTAAGTCTACATTATTTCTGCCTATGAAGATGATATATTCTTTTCATAAATTAGTGAGGTTTTATGTAAATGAATAGTAAGATTACATAAGATGCCTGTATTGATTGTATTAGATCGAGACACTAGATTTACATCTCTCTTATAACCGGCTATAGTCCATGGCAACACACCACCACTCTAGCAACATTTATCTTTTATTTTTCAGTGTTGCGTATTTCTAAACACTTTTTGGTTTGTGTATATTTCGACTAATCCCACAAATCCTGAAGCTAACGACCATGTAAATATTCAATAATCATAAGAGAACTTGAACTCATAACTATCAAAACCTAATCAATTTAACTATTTCTCCGGATTTGCCGTTTCATTTATTGTTTATTGGTGCTGAAGTACCTACCAATGCACCGATACTGGTTGCGACCAAAACCACGGCAGAGGCAGCGATGATTATGAGACGTTTCCGGGACTTCGCCTGTTTGCTCATCTACTTAGCTATAGCTTGTGAAAGAGTTACCTTTATATATATTCTTTGTAGCTCATGATTTTATTGTGTATCGTGGCCTCACAGAGTCAACCAAATAATGCAAATTTTGGAGCATGTGAATATATATTTTCCATGCACAGCCCTTATGGGGTTCGCATTGGGAATTACTGTTCATTTTTTAATGAGAGAGCTAGCAACCAAGTTTTTTTTTTTTTCTTTTCCCCCTCTCCATTTGCTTACTTTGGCTCGGTTACATGGCATGAGTAACGGAGACAAGAAGACCTAGGAGTTGGTCCCCAGTTAGATGCAGCGTCCATTTGCCTGAATTTGAAAATTTCAAAGGCAGCTTGATCCAAGTCAACGTACAATCTGAACACAATCTTACCATGAATTACTAATGTATGAATATAGTTCCTTTATATTACACTCACACACACACACAAAATTAGAAGTTTATATCCTGTATATGCCATCTTGTATTGTAACTTCTCTCGCAGAAGTAGATGATATCACTCAGTAAGAAGATATCATGAAATTTCTCTAAGATTGTTTATCCTGTTTGAAATTTAAAACTTCACATTGAGATGGAAAATGCAGTCATCACATAAGTTTGTGCTTGTCGCAAAAGGTTGAGCTCTCCTCTCAAGTTGATTAGAAGAGAAGTAATAAGCTAAGTAATATCTCTTAAATATGTGTTATACATACGCCATCAAATTCTGTTATATAATTTAAGAGATTGAGGGAATGAGATGACAAAAACAAAATAATGACTTAGCAACATTCTTCTCCACATCAAATCTTCAGTTTTGACCACTCCTCAATTAAAACAAGCCAAGGTGAATAGGAGAGCCGGTAGCACTAATCCAATCCCCTTGATAGAAAGGCTCAGCAGTAAATTTCATGGCCTCTTCATTATTAATGATATGATAGCCAGGCCACTTGATCCTCGCAGTTGTCTTTGCACCAGCTCCTTTATTGTTGTACTCTGCATAATACAGAGTTTTGAGTCCAAACTCTCCTTGCCATGGTAGCCATCCATCAGGGTGAATAAAATCACCAATCGTTGATTCCATGATAATAGTTCTTGAAAATTCTTTCCAGGGCCTTCCAAGGTAACTCCTGATCTTGGTCTTTACAGGAACCAAGTCCTTGTCTGGTTCGATGCGACAATTTTGAAGAACAATTCCTGTAGTTTCATGTCCGTCAACCCTACCCTGGGCCGTAATGAGATTTTGTTGGTTTTCCAATGGTTTCCGGACAGTAATAAGGCAGTTCTGGAAGATGGCTGTTGCATCTCCAAAGATGAAATCAACAGTGCCGGTAATGACACAGCTTCTGTAGAATTGGCGGTGTGTTTGTGCATACAAGGTATCTTGGTATCCCTCAAAACGACAGTTCAGGAATATTGCACGATCAGCTTGGACTCTGATAGCCACAGCCTGATGTTTCTCTGGACCTGCTGTGTTTCTGAATCCCATAGCTTTGCACAAAAATCCATCTCCTAACACCGCTGCAGAACGTATATTTCATGTTAAAATCCTGGTCTAGGAGAAAGGAACTTGGAATGCAAGTTCTAAGGTTAAAAAATTTGGTTCCAGTTTTTTATGTCATTTAGGCTGCTGATAAGAAGAATGAATCTAACTAGCAATTTTTTTCTACTTTGATGAATTCAAATTGTATATTTAGCCGGATAATCTGATAGCAATGCTATTCAGACATCATTCCGATGAACAAAAGATTTGCATAATGTAGTTGTTAGGGTCAGAGTGTCAAAGCGATCAATATACCAAAAGTGGCAGTTCTGAAAGTTTGAACTCCGTCAGCAAAATTTTTGTTCCCTGTCACAATGGTCTTTTGTGATCCATCACCGTAGATAGTGATGTTCGCCATCTTCTTTGTCACTGTCACGGTCTCATCGTAAATTCCTTGTTTAACAAAGATAACATACCTGCATTACCATGAGAAAATATAAGTCATTTTTCACCCAAAATAACTATGTTGGCTAAGAGCATAAAGCATTAACCGAAATGGTAGTTTAAGATAAACGATGAATTATCATCAATTAACGTAATAGTTTCATATACCAATGTCGTAAAAATTGCATACCGTCCTTCATATTTTGCTGGCATGGCCGCCAATGCTTCGGAAATAGTTTTGAAGTCACCACTACCATCTTTTGCCACAGTAACATTTGGTTTTGGCTTGTCTTTACTAGCACCCTTCAATATTCTGCGATCCTCATTACTCATCCATCCAGGAAGGTCATCCTTGTTCAATGCGGGTGAATTGTCTTCCTTTGCCAGAAGCCGACGGTTAAGTGCTGCTGGAAAGGGAAAACTTTTCATGAATGAAGTCAATGATGAAACCATCGCAAGGGAATTGCTGGTGAGCTCCTTAGATGCCTTAAATGTCTTTTCCATATCAGATTTCAATTTTCCCTCAGGGAATCCATCAATGCAAGTTTGTTGGTAAGACATGACCGCACTGAGCCAATTGTTCAAGTCCGGGGCATTTTTAGCAAGCTTTCCCAGATCATCACCAACATGGGCAACAGAGTCTTTCAATTCTTCTTTAGCATTCTCAACGAGCTCTAGACAATCTTCAAATGCAGCTTTCTCCCGTGGGTCGTCGAATTTGAAGGATGAGGCTTTCTTTAAAACCTTTTTCATCTCTTCATCGGCTGCTTTGATTGCTATCTTGAGAAGATTTTTGGGTTGAGCCAAAGAAGGGTCCTTTTCCACTTCCTTCTCGAGGGTTTTTTGGCATGTCTCCTGGTAAGTGGTAGCATTACATACCGTTTTGATAACCCTGGAGACACGTGATATCGGTTTTGCGGATTCTACAGGCTGAGGCACAGCTGATCCTCCGTTGTTTCCTGGGCTGCTCTTGTGATTAGAGACAAGGGCGAAAACTCCAGCACCAACTATAACAAAGAAAGCAATACCTGAAACTGCAGCAATGGCAATTTTCTTTCTTAGTTTTTGTCGCCTTTCTAATCTTCTTCTCTCGGATAGGAGATCAAAATCTTGGAAAACCATTTTGACAACAATATTTTTGAGGCAGAGATCTCTCTGCCTTAGAATTCAGCTAAGGCAGAGAGAAGAAGAGATGCGAAAGATGGAGAATGTGTTCTCTGCTATTCTTTTTCTTAATGTCGCAACAATATCGTTGGTTATGAAATTACAGATTATTGTTAAGTAAACGACAGAAGGGATCTGATCAGGAGAGTTTTAAGGTAATCTATTCAAAACTTGGTTAACTAAGGGTTTTACAAAAATAGTTGAAAGAGAATTTGTCCCTTATAACCGCAGTTCCCGCGAATTCTGTGGCCTTCAAATTTGCCAACACTGCCATATTATATCTGCACTTCCATTTCATGTCTCTGTCTTTCTTGGTTTGCAAATTGCAAGGAAATGATAATTTCAGTCTCTAACATAGCATCCAGTAGTTTCGAACTCAAACATGCTGTCTCCCTCTCATGCATGGATTAGGGCTCATGAATATAGTAAATCCATTTAGAGATTGAAATATCGGATATGATTTGCTGAAGAAAATCGTGTTTTTCTTTTAAACTCTTTTTAATTGTTTACGTAAGTTTTGATGGAATAAAATGTATTGTTCTAGGTAGAGAAAAGACCAGTTTTTGAAAAGACTTTTTTTTTACACCTCCATCAAGCATGCAATTATTAAAATAAAAAAAATACTTCTCAAGTTGACCAATAAGGTTTCAACATTAATATTTTATTAAACTATTTAAGAGCTCATTATTTTATTTATGGAGGCCACATTTTATATTCTCCTACATGGCTCACGTAAGGCTAAAACTTTATATACATTAGTCTCACCATATATTATAATGAAGTAAGAATTAATAAGAGACATGACAGTCGTAAATTATCTATTCGATATAATTTCTTTCATGTACTATAATATTAATTTTTATATAATATATATGACATCACATAATCGGTCTAATAATAATGTTTTTATAAAAAATAATTCATGTTATTATTATTTTAATCATGTATGTTAAAAAAAATCAAAAGCATTTTTATAAATAAATTTATAATGTCATGTACATAATTATCATAAAATTATGATATAATATCAACAATTGTATGCCATGATACTCATATTCTTTCTACATGGTTGCTAAATATTCTCTCTCATCTCCATTTCTCTCTTCTTCTGTTATTATCACCTTTGCCGCTCGGGTCTTTTATTTTTTATGAGCTAAGTTATAACTTCAACTAGGATAGTGTCCTTACGAGGACTGCTGCCTGGATGATATATAGCCCCTTCCGATCTGAAAAAGGACAAGAAAGCGGTATTCTTGGAAATATCCTGTCAAAATATTGATGCGACAAATCGATTGAGGTGGGGCTTTCCTTAACTTCGTGCATCAACAGACCGGCAATTAGCTTGAGACACGCTTCCCTTCATAGTACATTAACAAGTTCCATAACATTGATGAATATTTTATTGAAATAAAGTCTTGCAGCATTACCTCACAAACAGTGCCACATTGATACAGAGTGCATTTGTAGATGAAAAAACTATGGTCGCAGCCCATTACAAGAGCAAAACATGTTTACAGTATTAAATGCTAATTATAAAGATGAAGTGGGAGTCGAGGCTTTGCCACTGCAACAGTTGGGTACTTTCTCTGTGTTGCCAATCCAAAAACTTCATCTCGTTTCACATCTTCTGGTTTTATTCCAGGAGGCAATTCCCAAGTAAATCCGTGCAACATGTTAGCTAAGCTGACAAGAATCATCTTTGTCCCAAGGGGATAGCCAGGGCACATTCTTCTCCCAGAACCAAATGGCAACAATTCAAAGTTATGTCCTTTAATATCAACTCCCTTACCGATGAACCTTTCTGGCCTAAAATCCTCAGGATCTTCCCACAGATCAGGGTCTCTACCCATACTCCATGTGTTAATGAATATTCTAGTTCCTTTAGGAATGTCATAGCCCCCAACTTTACAATCTTGAAGTGCCAAATGGGGTGCAAGCATAACAGCAGATGGATGCATCCTCATCGCCTCTTTCATTATTGCTTCTATGTATGGAAGTTGAGGGATGTCTTTCTCTTCCACCCATCTTTCTCTTCCAACAACTCTGTCCAGCTCGTCGGTTACCCTTTTGAATAACTGGGGCTTTTTCAAGAGTTCAGACATTGACCAATCCCCCATTGTAGCAGCGGTATCCGTTCCTCCAGCAATCAGGTCCTAGTCATCAGAATGAACAACAGTAAATATTTTAAGCCAATGGGGACTGAAGGGGAAGCATGTTTAAGATCCAAATGTAACAACTCTTGAACTTTGAGTAAAATCATGAAACAAAATAGCAAAGGCATCCGTCTCACCCCTCTTCACTGACCAAAACTAGTGATTGACTACGCCTATTTTTACTCGCTTTTTCTTATTATCTTTTACTATTTTTAAATTTACAAAAATCTATAATATATTGAACAATATGAATTAACAAAAATCATTAATAATATATTTTTTCTTTCTAATTTTTTTTTCCTACAAACTCAGAAGCTTACGTACTAATAATGAGACTGAGAGAGTAAAATGTATGTATCATCACAATCTATATTCCACTTTGGCTGTTCGGATGACAAAGTGAAGTCCTTTTTGTTTAGGAAAAAAAAAGGGAAATAAAGTGATCTATGAAGGAAAATGGAAAGGAAAAATTAGAAAATAGTTGAAAGAGACAATTAAAAAAAAGGAAATTACCTGTGTCAAACCCTTCATGTTGTCTCTAGTTAACTTAACTTCAAGCTCGGGGTCATCAGCAAGCTGCAAGAGCAGATCCACCATGTCTTTCGGCTGCCAGTTTTTGGTTGTTTTTCTCCTAACGTTGTGTTCATCAATGACATGGTCATGAAACTTATCAAATCTTACCTTGAGCTTTTTCATTCTCTTCACATACCCCTGCAAGTCCAAGAAATCAAGCCACGGGATCCAGTCCCCAATGTTCAACACCCCATTAAGCAAGAACAACTCATCTAGCATTTCCTGAAATTCCTCAAGTGAAACTATTTCTTTTTCGGATTCCGATGCACTGAAGTACTTCTTGCCCAACACAATCCTGCTAATAATGCTAAGAGTGTAATGAGAGAGATAATCTTTAAGCTCAATAGACTTACCACAGTTGCGATATAGTCGTCTTGTAAATTCACGCATCTCCTCCACTCGCATGTACTCATAGGACTCCAGTCTTTTTGCACTAAACAGCTCAGTGAGGTAGATTTTACGACCTTGGCGCCAGTAAGGTCCATAGGGTGCCCAAGCAAGATCGGAATACTCATAAGTTGTGTACTTACCAGCAGCAGTTTGAGGTCTGCTAGCAAACATGTGATCGTAAGTCTTCAAAATTTGCTTTGCCATGTCCAGTGATGAGGTAACCATAACTGGATAGGACCCAAAATGGAGCTGCATAGTTTTTCCATACTTGAGAGACAATTGGTGAAGAGATTGGTGAGGGAGAGGACCCAGAAGGTTGAAGTTGCCAATAATTGGCCACGGTTTAGGACCTGGTGGAAGTTTCAATGGGCTAAGCCAGGATTTAAAATATTTTGGGAGGTAAAGAAGGGCAAAAAGCCATGCTACTACCAAAACAATCAACGAGAAAGCATCCATTGGGGAGATGAAACTCGTGGTTGCAGTAGGTCGCAGTGTTACTGGAAATTTGGTGTGGGTTTTGCATGGTTTTATAGACAAGTTTTGCACTTACAGGGGGAATGGCCCCTTACAACTGAGACACGACAACTAATTAATTTCTAGTTTTTTTTTTTTTTAAAGGTTTTAAAAACTGCAAACAATTAAGATCAACAGTATTAAAGTGTGTCTACGTACAATATTCCAAAAATTGCAAATATTGTAACACACACATGAATGTACGTACCTCAAAGCATGGACCATCAGCTGCAACATTTTTGTTCAGCTTTCTTCTTGTTTGTAGCTTCTTAATTATAAGATATCTATTTCTTGGTACATTTTGCTATTTAAAGTGTTTCAGAACAAGAAATAACCCCAATTATTAGTATGATTTCCTTCTTGTTCAAGGTGTTAGAGCATCTTGTACGTACCGGTTAATTTAATTTACAAGATTATTAAATACTATTGTTTTGAGATACTTGAACTATCAAGTGTACAATCTTTTTCTAAGCATGTTTATGTAGCAATTAGAACATTTTATGATATACTATTACTTCTAACTTCTTATGATATGCAATTACTTTTACATAATCAAGAAATTTGGAGCTCAAACTATAGTTATATAAAAAAAAGAAAAACACTCACAAAAAACTGCCGAAATTCTGCTCTACGAAACAAAATTGTTATTAGATTTGAGATGAATGGGAAAAAAAAATTCAGACCGATAATAAGTCGGTGTAAAAAGCTACAAATTCAACCATATCTGGTAGGTAACTTAGTGATAAGAGTTTGAAATTAAAGAATTTGCTCTCTTTATAGTTTCAAGTTCGAGCTCTGTAGTTGTTAATATAATGGTCACTTGAGGGTTACATGGTCATTAATTTTAGAACCAAGAAATTAATTGAGATACACGCAAACTAGTCTGAACATGTACATTTAAAAAAAAAAAAAACAAAACCTACAAATTCAGATCATCAACTGTGCGTACTTGGGTATATTTTTATTTTTATTCTGGTAGTGATGCTTGAGTATCTATTGATTTTAATTTGTACTTCGGTTTTCAGTACGGACAAGCCGCTGGGAGTAGTTTCAATTTGTTCATAGAAATACATGGGAGTGTGTCTGTGCGTCTGTCTGTATGTACTATGTATGTATGT
>Ga0307510_10005305_pt1 | contig 15338 bp, 12 predicted proteins | sample 12_EM_MG_FD_207224 | JGI IMG/M metagenome (GOLD analysis project Ga0307510, IMG submission 207224) | Populus trichocarpa ectomycorrhiza microbial communities from riparian zone in the Pacific Northwest, United States - 12_EM | ecosystem: Host-associated > Plants > Roots > Unclassified | place...
CGAAACCTGGCGGTGTACGCCGACCGGCCCCGGACAAGGGCAAGCGCTGACTAACCCCTGCAATGGTGTCCAAGATTCGAGCCTGACCATGTCCGATCGCCTCAAGATCCTGCTGCAACATCTGTTGCCGAAGCGGCACCTGACCATCCTGGCCGGCCGGATCGCGGGCGCGCAGGGCAGCGCCATGACGCTGCCGCTGATCCGCTGGTTCGTTCGCACTTATGGCGTCGATATGGGCGAGGCCGAGAATCCGGACATTGCCAGCTACAACAGTTTCAACGACTTCTTCACGCGTCCCCTCAAGGCCGGCGCCCGACCTTTGGCCGCGGCCGATTTCGTCTGCCCGGTGGATGGCGCGATCAGCCAGTTCGGTGCGATTGACGACGAGCACATGGTGCAGGCGAAGGGACATCATTTTACCGCCACCGCGCTGGTCGGCGGCGACACCGCGTTGGCGGCACGGTTTCGCGACGGCAGCTTTGCCAATCTGTACCTGTCGCCCAGGGATTATCATCGGCTGCACATGCCCTGCGACGGCAAGCTCACGCGCATGATCTACGTACCGGGCGCGCTGTTCTCGGTGAACCCGACGACGGCGCGTGGCGTGCCGAACCTGTTCGCGCGCAACGAACGCGTGGTGTGCGTGTTCGAATCGCCGGAACATGGTCCGTTCGTGATGGTGCTGGTCGGCGCGACCATCGTCGGCAGCATGGCCACCGTCTGGCACGGCGTGGTCAATGCGAAGCGCAGCGGCAAGATTTCCGAATGGACCTATGACGATCAGGACATCGTGCTGAAAAAGGGCCAGGAAATGGGCCGCTTCCTGCTCGGCTCGACGATCGTGATGCTGTTCAGGCGGGACACGATCGTCTTCAACCGGGACTGGGCACCGGAACGGTCGGTGCGCCTCGGTGAAGTCATGGGCAATAGCCCGCGCTGAGCACCTGCCGGCAACGCATAGTTGGCGGGTGGCGAGGCTCCCTGGTTTCTCCTTGCAACCTCCACATGTCGCGCAGGCGACTGGTGCTAACACGCGCGAGAACGGGACCGCTATTCGCGCCGGAGGCAAACACATGACGGGATCAGGCGAACGGGCAAGCGGAAGCTGGGCCTATCGTGCGGGCATAGCGGTCGCGCTGGTGGCGTCATGCCTGATCGTGTGGGCCACCATCGTTCACGACGACGGCGCGGGAATCGGTTTCTTCCTGGTGATCATGGCCGCCGGGGTCGGTGCATTCGCCGCCTGGTTTCGGCCTACGGGCATGGCGCGGACCATGCTCGGCGTCGCGATCATGCAGGCGTTGCTCGGCCTGGCCATCGCCACCGCACCGGTGACCGCGAATATGCCAGATGGCGCGTCCAGGGCGCTGTTGTTCAGTGGTTTCTTTGCGGCGTTATGGCTGATTTCGGCGGCTTTCTTTCACGCCGCCGCAAAGGGCAGCCGCGCGCCGGCTTCTGCCTAGAGCGTGATGACATGGTTTAGACCCACCGTGATTGCCCTGAGCCGTTCGCCGGCGAGGCGCGGCGCGGCCGAGTCGCGCGTCTTGCCCAGGTGCTGACGCCGGGGATGCTGGCGGGCCTTGCGTAGGGGTTCGCTCTTCGCTGCTACGCCGCCACCGCTGCCACGGGAGGAACGTCCAAGGCCTCGCGCAGGGCGGGCTGGCGGGAGCGGCTGACGGGCAGGGGGGTGCCCTCGCTCAGGTGCAGCCGCCAGCGGTCGCCGTCGCGCTCCAGGCGTTGCACCTGCGCCAAATTGGCGATCACCGAGCGGTGGACGCGGAGGAAGCTCGCCGGCAACTCCGCTGCCAGGCCATCGAGGCGAGCAGCGTGCAGCAGGGTGCGGCCGCCGACCAGCCGCAGCTCGACATAGTCGTCGGCCCCCACCACGGCCAGAATCTCCGCGATCGGCACCAGCTCCACGCCTCGCGCCGAGGCTACGGTCAGGCGGTCGGGGCGACTAACGGCGCGGGTCAGGGCGGCTTCGCGACCGCGGTCGTCGCGGCCCAGCCGAACGACTTCGACCATCAACAGCGGAAGCACCAGGCCGGCGGCGAGCAGGAAGTAGGAGACGTCGGCCAGCCACTCGGGGAAGGCGAGGGCCAGCACGAGAAACAACACCAGCCAGGCCAGGGTCGGCCGCGCGCCGGGGATACGCAGACGCCCGCCCGCAGCGGCCGGCACGGCGGCGAGCGCCACCCCCAGGATTAGCGCCCACACCGTCTTCACGTCGAAGCCCGGAAGCAGGGCCGTGGCTCCGACGACGCCCAAGGACAGACCAACCATCAAGCCGCGCGCCTTGGGCAGGAACCGGGCGGTGACATAGGTCACCAGCAGGATCGCAAAGGCGGCGGCCAGCAGCCAGATCGCGCTCATCCGCCAGGCGTGCAGGGGATAGGAATAGTCGAACAGCGTCCGCAGGCTCTCGACGATGGCTTGCAGGGCCGCGACACCGGCCATGGCGGTCAGGACCAGCCTGGACCCCGCCCGGCGCATGGCGTGGATGACGCCGAAGCCGAACGCCGCGGCCAGCAGAGCGCCGGCCGCAACGAAGGTGACGGCCAGCGGTGCGATATGCTGCGGAAACGGATAGGGCCAGACGCCCATCGCGCTCATCGGACTGGCGAAATGCAGGCCGCCGTGGAAGGAGGAGAGTCGGAGCACCAGCATGTTTCCGCGGGGTCGCCAGGCCGTTTCGGGGATCGGAAAGATTGCCTGGTAGCGTCCGGGAACCTCGTCCTCTGCCGTGGTGCCTGGTTTTCCGTTGGCGCCCAGGCGTCGGCCGTTGAGCCAGGCCTCGGACGAGGCGACGCCCGCCATGTAAAGGGCGCGCGGCCGGGCGTCGGCTGGGGCGCTGACGGCGGAACGGATCCAGAGTTCGCGGCCTTGCGGGTCGACGAAATCCTGGATCGGGCGGCAGTCGCTCAGCACCGGGCCGGCGGGGCCGACCGCGCCCTGACAGGCCTGCCACGGTATGTTCTGGGCCAGTGCTGGAGTCGCAAGGCCCGTCAGCAGGAGAGTGAGGAGCAGGATTCGCCACATGCGCCTCCCTCTAGGGCGCCGCTCGCCGAGATGCACCGCCATTCGCCGATGACCGGCTGCCATTGACCGAAGCGGGGTAGTCGACGGCGCCGCGACCCGCTCAGCCGACGGCATGACCAACATATCGCTCAATCGCCGCGCCGTGCTCGCTGCCGCCGCCCTTGCCCTTCCTGTCCTGGCGCTCGCCCGGGCCTCCGCCCAGACGGCGCCTCCGTCGCAGGCCGGCCAGATCCGCTTCAAGGGCTGGCGCGGTGCGGAGACCGACGCCGAGCGCGGCTATTTCATGGTTCCTGAGGATCGCCGCGACCCAGGCTCGCGGAAGATCCGGCTTGGCTATGTCCGGTTCGCCTCGACGGCGGCCAGGCCGGGTCCGCCGATTATCTACCTGGCCGGAGGACCGGGCGGCGAGGCGACGGGAGCGGCGACCGGACCGCGCTTTCCGATCTTCATGGCCTTGCGCGCCGTGGCCGACGTCATCGCCTTCGACCAGCGGGGCACGGGGCTGTCCAGTACTATCCCGGAACGGCCGGCCTCGACCCGACCGCTGCCGGCGTTCACGCAGGAAGGACTGACGTCCTATTTCCGCGAGGAACTCCAGAGCGCCTGGGCCGACTGGACAAAGGCGGGCGTGGCCATGGCCGGCTACAACACCGAACAGAGCGCCGACGACATCGACGATCTGCGACGTCATCTGGGCGCGGAGAAGATCGACCTTTGGGGCACCAGCTACGGGTCGCACCTGGCGCTCAGCATCCTCAGACGGCACGGCGACAGGGTGAATCGCGTGGCGCTGTCCAGCCTGGAGGGGCAGGACCAGACGGTGAAGCGGCCGGCGCGGACCGACGCTTATCTGCGCCAGGTGGACGCCCTGCTGGGCACCGACCCCGCCGCCCGCGCGGCGGTGCCGGATCTGCCGGCCCTGATGCGCCGCGTGCACACCAGGCTGGAAGCGCAGCCGGCCGTGACGAAGGTCATGCTGAAGGGCGCGCCAGCCGAGATCAGGATGGGCGGCTTCGGTGTCCAGATGCTGGCGGGCGGGCTGATCGCCAATCCCAATACCCTGGCCATGCTGCCGGGCATGTACCCGGCGCTGGACGCCGGCCGGACCGATGTGCTGGCGCCGTTCCTGGGTGATGTGGCCGAACTGCTGAACCTGCGGGGCATGCCCGAGGCGATGGATCTGGCGTCCGGTATCTCGCCGCGCCGGCTGGCCCTCGTGCGTCGCGAGGCGCGGACTGCCGTGCTGGGCGAGACGCTGAACTTCCCGATGCCGCAGCTTTTGGGCGCGGTGCCGGGTGTCGACCTTGGCGAAGACTTCCGGGCGCCGATCCGCATCGACCATCCCGCCCTGCTGGTCGCCGGTTCGCTGGACGGTCGCACGCCGCTGGCCGAGCAGGACGAAGTGGCGGCACAGTTCCGGCACAAGTCCCGGGTGATCGTCGAGAATGCCGGCCACAACGTCTTCGAGGCGCATCCCGATGTGCAGGCCCTGCTGGTGCGGTTCTTTCGCGGCGAGGCCGTGGCCGACACCCGGCTGGCCCTGCCGCCGCCGAAGTTTCAGCTGGCGTGATCGGGCGGGTTAAAATCCCCACACGCTGACGCCCGCGCGCCGCGACCCCGTCGCACCATCGACGGTTTTCCGGCCACGTCATTCGCCGATCCGACATTGGCGGTTTGCAGCAACTCGGCCTCGAAGCCCCCCTGTTCATCGGAGTTCTCCATGCGTCCTGCCTCCCGCGTCGCCATCGCAGCCCTGTCTTGGCTGCTTGCCGCTGCCTTACCTGCCTCCGCCCAGAAGATGCCCTCTGCGCAAGAACGTCCCACAGTCGACCTCGACGGCATCTTCGCATCGATCGCGCCAACGGGACCGGGGTGCGTGGCGGGCGTGAAGTCCGCGGGAACCCCGCCTTTGACGCGAGGCTATGGCCTCGCCGATCTGGAACACCCTTCGGCGCTTACGGCAGACAGCGTTTTCGAGACCGGGTCCGTCGCCAAGCAATTCACCGCTGCCGCTATGCTGATGCTGGTTCAGGACGGCAAACTGACGCTCGACGACGACATCAGGCGCTACCTGCCGGAAATGCCTGACTATGGAACCGCGGTGACGATCCGGCACCTCCTCACCCACACCAGCGGCCTGCGCGAGCAATGGAGCCTGCTCGCCCTCGCCGGCAATCCGCCCGGAAGCCAGGTGCACAGCCAGGGTACGATCCTCGACCTGGCATCGCGCCAAAAGGGGTTGAACTTCACCCCGGGGGCGGAATTCCTCTACACCAACACGAACTACGCTTTGGCGGCGATCATCATCGAGCGGGTCAGCGGCACGAGCTTGCAGCGCTTCACGGACCAGCGGCTGTTCCAGCCTCTCGGGATGAGCCACAGCAGATGGCGAGAGGATTTCCGTACGGTCGTTCCCGGGCGGGCAATGGCCTACGCGTCGGCCGGTGACGGGTTCATCGCCAGCATGCCCTTCACCAATGTCTATGGAAATGGCGGCCTGCTTACCACGATCGGTGACCTGTTGCTCTGGAACGCGTTCCTCGACCATCCGTCAGAACTGCCCGGCGGCGAGGCCTTGGTGGCCAGGCTGCAAACGCCCGGCAAGTTGAGCAACGGCGTAGCGCTCGAATACGCGCTGGGTCTCGAGGTTACGCGCGCGCACGGATTGCGCATGGTTTCGCACAGCGGTTCGACCGGTGGCTACAAGACCTGGCTGGGTCGCTACCCCGAGAAAGGCATTTCGGTCGCGGTGCTTTGCAACAATGGCGGCGTGGATCCGGTCGGCCTGGGCGAAAAGGTCGCCGAGCAAGCACTCCTTGCCACGGGGCATTCCGACAAGGAGGTCGCAGCCCCCGCAGTGCGACCGGCCGCGACGGCGTCCCACCGGGACCTCACGCGGTACCAGGGGCTCTATCGAAATTCGATAACCGGCGAACTGGTCGAGATGAAGGTCGTCGATCATCGGCTGACACTGCGGCAAGGGGGGTCGCAAGTGTTGATCTTCGACCATGGCCAGCGTTTTCGGCGCGCGGACGGTGACAGCGTGCAGTTTGTCGGCGCGACCGGTAGACCGGTCAGCTTCACACTAGATCATGCCGGAGCGCGCCAGCGCTTCATTGCCGTCGCGCCCGCCAGGGCCGGCGACAACGCGCTCGCCGGCTATGTCGGCACCTATTACTGCGCGGAACTGGATACGCGAATCTCGGTGGCACGAAAGGGCCATGCCCTGGTCATGCGCCAGCCCTTCGCAGTAGAATGGGACCTGACGCCGAGTTTCGACGATGGCTTCACCACGCGGCTTCGCGGCACAACCACCTTCGTCTTTACGCGTAAACCCAACGGCAAGATCGACGGCTTTGCCGCCTGGGCGAATGGCGCGCGCAATATACGATTTGTCCGGCAACTTCGCTGAAGCCGTAACGCATTCTCGGGCCCGCGCATGTTACCCCAAACCCCTCGCGCCGGGCCTTCTTGCCCAGCTCGAGCGTTAATCCTGGCAAGGGTCTTGTGCGGCGCAGCAATTCGTCGCAGCATGTGCCCAGCACGGGGAGCGACGATTGGCGAAACGGCGGGCGTTCGACGAGATCATGGGGCAAGCGGACTCGACGGTGCCGCGCTCCGAACTCGCCGCGCTTGGCCGCTGGATCGACGAAACGCCCGATGGCGAGTTGCGCCGGCGCCAGCAATCGGCCGAGGCGACCTTCCGCCAGCTCGGCATCACCTTCGCGGTTTATGGCGACAGCGACGCGTCTGAACGCATCATCCCGTTCGATATCGTACCGCGGGTCTTCCTCGCCAGCGAATGGGACCGCTTGTCCGAAGGCCTCATCCAGCGGGTCGAGGCGATCAACGCCTTTCTCGACGACATTTATGGCGCGCGGCGCATCCTCGATGAGGGCGTGCTGCCGCCCGACCTGATCTTCGGTAACCCGCAATTTCGCCCCGAAATCGCCGGCATCCGCCCGCCGCATGGCATCTGGGCGCATATCTGCGGTATCGATCTGGTGCGCACCGGGCCGAACGACTTCTTCGTGCTCGAGGACAATGCCCGTACGCCTTCGGGCGTCAGCTATATGCTGGAAAATCGCGAGGCGATGCTGCGCCTGTGCCCCGAACTGTTCCGCGAATTCCGCGTCGCGGCGGTCGACAGCTATCCCGACCGCCTGCTCCAGACGATGCAGTCGGTCGCACCGCTCGGCGTCGCCGCGCCGGTGTGCGTCGTGCTGACCCCGGGCCATCACAATTCGGCCTATTACGAACACAGCTTCCTGGCGGATTCGATGGGCATCGAACTGGTCGAGGCCGCCGATCTCGTCGTGTCCGACGACATCGTGTGGATGCGCACTATTTCCGGCCTGGTGAAGGTCGATGTGATCTATCGCCGCATCGACGACGATTATCTTGACCCGCAGGTGTTCCGCCCGGATTCGATGCTCGGTGTGCCCGGGCTGATCGCCGCTTATGCTGCCGGCAATGTCGCGCTGATCAACGCGCCGGGCAATGGCATCGCCGACGACAAGGCGATCTACAGCTATATGCCTGAGATCGTGCGCTTCTATTCCGGCGGTGAGCCCAAATTGCCGAATGTCGAGACCTTCCGCTGCCGCGAGCCCGAGGCGCTCAAATATGTCCTCGATCATTTGTCGGAGCTGGTGGTGAAGCTGGTCGATGGCTCGGGCGGCTATGGCATGCTGGTCGGGCCGACCGCGTCGAAGAAGGAGATCGAGGCGTTCCGCGCCGCGCTGATCGCCGAGCCGCAACGCTACATCGCCCAGCCGACGCTGGCGCTGTCGACCGTGCCGACGCTCGCCGACAAGGGCCTTGCCCCGCGCCATGTCGATTTCCGGCCTTTCGTGCTGACCGGCAGCACAGGCGTGCAGGTCGTGCCCGGCGGGCTGACCCGGGTGGCGCTCAAGCCAGGATCGCTGGTGGTCAATTCGTCGCAGGGCGGCGGCACCAAGGACAGCTTCGTGCTGCTGGACGGCTGATGCTCTCGCGCACCGCCTCCTCGCTCTACTGGCTTGGCCGCTATGTCGAGCGCGCCGATTTCGTCGCCCGCCTGGTCGAGGCGACGGTGCGGCTCGACGCCCTGTCCGGCCGCCCGGCCGGCGAGGTTGCCTGGTCGAGTGCGCTGACCGTCACCGAGACCGACGAGGATTTCGCCAAATCCGGCGAAACCATCACCCAGCAGCATGTCGCGCGTTTCCTTACGTTGGACTCAACCCATCCCGGATCGATCGTGCGCTGTCTCGATCGCGCCCGCGACAATGCCCGCGCCGTGCGCACCGCGCTGACCCGCGACGCATGGACCGGCATCAACCGCGCCTGGCTGTTGTTCCAGAGCCGATCGAGCCCCGGCGGCGCCACCGCAACGCTCAACCTGCTCGAGGCGGTCAAGACCGAGACGCGCGGCTTCGAGGGCGCGGTGCACCGCATGCTGCGCAACCAGACGACCTGGTTCATCAAGCTGGGCCAGGCGGTCGAACGTGCCGACAACACCGCGCGCCTGCTCGACGTCAAATATCATATCCTCCTGCCCGAGGGGGAACAGGTCGGTGGCGTGGTCGATCGCGACCAGTGGACCACCATCCTGCAGACCGTGTCGGCGGTGACCGCCTATCGCTGGCTCTATTCGGAAGGGCTCAGGCCGAGCAACGTCATCGACCTACTGATCACACGCGCCGAAATGCCGCGCAGCCTCGCGGCCTCCGCCGAAGAAACCGTCGATATCCTCGGCCTGCTCGCCAAGCGCACCGGGCTGCACGGCGAGGCGGATCGCATGGCGCGGATGCGTCAGGCACGGATGCTCAAGACGCGCGCCGGAACGGTCATCGCCGGCGGGCTGCACCAGTATCTCGGGGAGTTCATCAAGGAGAATGCCGAGCTGCACTTCGCCATCGGCCGGCAGTTCAAGTTCACCTGATGCGGCTGTCGGTCGATCACCGCACCCGCTATCGCTTCGCCTTCCCGCGTAGCCGCCTGGTCCAGCTGCTCCGCCTCACGCCCGACGACAATGACGACCAGGCGATCACCCATTGGGACGTGCATGTCGATTGCGACGCGCGCCTGCGCCATGGTCGCGACGGCCTCGGCAACCGCACCGTGATGCTCTATGTCGAAGGGCCGGTCGAGACGATCGAGCTGTCGGTCGCCGGTGAGGTGCTGACCAATCCCGCCGCCGGCGTGGTGCATGGTTCGGTGGAGCCGCTGCCGCCCGCTCTGTTTCTGCGCGCGACGGATCTGACCCCCGCCGAACCACTGATCGCCGCCTTCGCGCTCGGCGCTGGTGGCAGCGACCGCGACACGATTGCGCGACTGCACCTTGTCAACGGTGCGCTGCATCGGCGCTGCTCATGGCAGGCCAATGCCGATCTGCGCGGTGTGTCGCGCGCCTTCGCGCATAAATCCGCCGCTGCCGCCGACCTCGCCCATATGTTCATCGTCGCGGCGCGTTCGCTCGGCGTGCCGGCGCGCTATGTCTCGGGCTATCGTGCTGCGTCCGGGGATATTGCCACACCGCACGCCTGGGCTGAATCCTTTGTCCACGGGCTTGGTTGGGTCACCTTCGACCCGGCCACCGGCCTGTCGACGGACGAGGGCTATATTCGGGTCGCCATAGGTCTCGACGCCGCCGGTGCCGCGCCCCTCGCCGGGCCCGGCCTGGGGGCGCCGATCAGCGCTGGCACGGACGACGGACAGGGGGCGGCGCAGGACTGACGACCCCTGACATAATTCGTTGCGCCGCGTACCCGCAACCCGTCATGCTGGACTTGTTCCGGCATCCACCCATCCGCGAGCCTCAGCGTTCGAGGCACAGTGGACCCCGGAACAAGTCCGGGGTGACGTCAGAGGAGATTGCTGTCCGGTCGGATAATTTTGTCAGTAACGCCGGTTCAGGCCTCCGCGGCCATCACCGCGTATTTCTCGGCCGGCGGATGATAGTCCGCATCCTCATCGACCAGCAGCGACCAGCCCGATGGCCCGAGCACTTCGATCGGCTTGTAACGGGTCTTGTAGGCCATCCGGTCGGAGCCCTTCACCCAATAGCCGAGATAGACATAGGGCAGGCCGGCGGCGCGCGCGCGCATGATGTGATCCATGATGATCATGTTGCCGAGACCCGGACGCGCGACATGCTCGGCATCGAAAAAGCTGTAGATCAGCGACAGGCCATCGGCCTGCTGGTCGGTCAGGCAGGCGCCGATCAGCTTGCCCTGCTCGCCATGTTTCGAGGGCTCGCGATATTCGACGATGAACGAATTGACCGGCGAATGCTCGACCATGTCGGCATAGTCGCCCTCGTCCATGCCCGTCATCCCGCCGCCGGGATGGCGCGCGGCGAGATAGCGGCGGAGTAACTGGAACTGCTCGTCGGTCGCCCAGGGGCGGCAGGCATTGACCTCGATATCGGCATTGCGGCGCAGCTGCTTGCGCTGGGTCGCGTTGGCGACGAAGTCGGAAGCCACGACCCGGACCGAGACACAGGCGGTGCAGCCGGCGCAGCTCGGGCGGTAAGCGACCGACTGGCTGCGGCGAAAGCCGATCCGGCCAAGGGCATCGTTCAATTCAGTGGCGTGCGGCCCGCGCAGCTCGGTGAACACCTTGCGCTCCTGCCGGCCCGGCAAATAGGGGCACGGAGAGGGGCTGGTGACGAAGAAGCGTGGAAAGCGGAATGGCGCCGTCACTGCTCGTAAACCCCCTCTTCAACCGGTGCCGACCATCGGCCCGCCACCGTTATGAATCGCCGCGAGCGTGATGAAAAGCGGCTTTACCATGATTGAGGGTTAATGCCGGGGTAAAGATACTCGAAAAGCACCACCGCGCCGGTCGAAGACATCATACAGCAACATGAATCGGCGACGAAGGGGCCGCGACTCGGTTCGTCGCGCGCCCGATTCGCTTCGTCACGCCAGTTCGACGGGGCTCGCTTCGAAGCCGGCCTCGTGCAACGCGGCCATCAACCGGTCGAGATGCGCACGGTCGCGGGTTTCGCACTCGATATCGGTGATCAGGCCCTTGGCCGGCAGGGTCGTAAAGACCCGCTGGTGATAGACCTCGATGATATTGACCCGCTCCTGGTCGAAGATCCGGGCGACGTTGAACAGGGCGCCCGGCTGATCCTGCAGGCGGATACGCAGCCGTGCGAGCCGGCCCGAACGGGCAAGATCGCGCAGCAGCACATTGGCCAGAAGCCGCGTGTCGATATTGCCGCCGCACAGCACCACGCCGACGGTCTTGCCCTTGAAGCGTTCGGGATAGGCAAGCAGCGCGGCGAGGCCGGCCGCGCCGGCGCCCTCGACCACGGTCTTCTCGATCTGGAGCAGCAGGCTGACCGATTCCTCCAGGCTGCGTTCGCTGACCAGCACGATGTCGTCGACCAGCACGCGCACCATGTCGGCGGTGATGACACCCGGCTCCTTGACCGCGATGCCCTCGGCCAGCGTATCGCCGGCGCAGGGCATGTCGGTGCCGTGGATGCGGTTGTACATCGACGGGTAGAGTTCTGCCTCGACGCCGATCACCTCGATCGGCTTGTCCCAGGCGCGTGCCACGGTCGCCATGCCCGAGATCAGCCCGCCGCCGCCGATCGGGGTGATGAAGGTATCGATCGAGGGCACGTCCTCGAGCATTTCGATCGCCACCGTGCCCTGGCCGGCGATGACGCGCACGTCGTCGAACGGATGGACGAAGGTCAGGTCGCGCTCTTTTTCGAGCAGCCGGGCATGGGCATAGGCCGCGTCGAAGGTCGCGCCCTCCAGCACGACGGTCGCGCCATGCCCTTCGGTCTGGGTGATCTTCACCGAAGGCGTGGTGGTCGGCATGACGATCGTCGCCGGGATGCCGAGCCGGTTGGCGTGATAGGCGAGGCCCTGCGCATGGTTGCCGGCCGAGGCGGCGATCACGCCCTTGGTGCCGGCAGGCAGCTGGAGCAGCGTGTTCAGCGCGCCGCGCTCTTTGTAAGCGGCGGTGAACTGGAGGTTCTCGAACTTGAGATAGACCGTCGCGCCGGTCAGGTCCGACAAAGTGCGGCTCACCAGGGTCGGCGTGCGTACGATTGAGTCACGAATGCGCGCATGGGCAGCGCGGACATCATCGATGGAGACGGGCAAGGTGCCGGCGACAGGGAGGGGGACGGTGGCCATAGGCCCGCGCGACTAGACTATCTGGCGCGCGGAAGGAACACGCCTTATCGCGGAGGCCATGAGCAACATCGCATTTATCGGTACCGGCGTCATGGGTGCACCCATGGCCGGGCATCTCGCCACCTCCGGCCACACGGTCACCGTCTATAATCGCAGCCCGGCCAAGGCCGGGGCGTGGGCGAAGCAATATGGCGGTCGCGCGGCACCGAGTCCGCTCGAGGCGGTGCAAGGCGCCGATGTGCTGATCACCTGTGTCGGTAACGATGCCGATCTCGATGCGCTGCTGCTGCACAGCGACGAGGTCATCCGCGCGCTCGGCAGTGGTGGCATGATCATCGATCATACCACTGTATCGGCACGTATTTCCCGCAGCCTGGCCGAGGCGGCGGGGGCGTTCGACGTCGAGTTTATCGATGCGCCTGTATCAGGCGGGCAAGCGGGGGCCGAGAAGGGCGCGCTGTCGATCATGTGCGGCGCGCGCTCGGACGCGGCCTTCGCCCGGGCGGCGGAGATCGTGAAGCCCTATGCTGCGCGCACCGTCCATGTCGGTGGGCCGGGCGCCGGGCAACAGACCAAGATGGTCAACCAGATCGCGATTGCCGGGGTGTTGCAGGGCCTGAGCGAGGCGCTGCGCTTCGCCCAGGCGAGCGAGCTCGATCTCCGCCAGGTGTTCGAGGCGATCTCGGGCGGCGCGGCGCAGAGCTGGCAGATGGTCAATCGCTGGCAGTCGATGAGCGAGGATCGCTTCGATTTCGGCTTCGCGGTCGACTGGATGCGCAAGGATCTCGGGCTGGCCCTCGACGAGGCCAAGCAGAACGGTGCGCTGCTGCCGGTCGCGGCGCTGGTCGATCAATTCTATGCCGAGGTGCAGAAAATGGGCGGGTCGCGCCAGGATACCAGCTCGCTGGTGCGGAGATTGCCGAAATGATGTCTCTCCTTTTCCGTCATGCCGGACTTGTTCCGGCATCCACCGTTCCGCAAACCAAGGCATCGGTGCATTCGCGGAACCGTGGACCCCGGAACAAGTCCGGGGTGACGGGTTTGCTTGTGGCGGCCCTTGCCTTCCTCGCCACCCCCGCGCTGGCCGATGGCCTGATCGACAACGTCAACGGCATGACGCTCGACAAGGATGGCAACGTTGTCCACTTCACCGGCCTGCTGCTGACGCTCGACGGGCATGTCTCGCGGTTGCTGTCCTCCGGCGACAAGCGGCCCGACCATCTCGATTGGCGTGCCGACATGCACGGCAAGGTGCTGCTGCCGGGCTTCGTCGACGCGCATGGCCATGTCATCGATCTGGGTTTCCGAGCGCTCGAGCTCGACCTGCACGACACCAACTCGCTGGAAGAGGCCAAGGCGAAGATCGCCGCCTATGTCGCCGCCAACCCGGATCGCAAATGGATCGTCGGCGGCGGGTGGAACCAGGAGAAATGGGGCCTGGGCCGCTTCCCGACCGCCGCCGATCTCGACAGCGTGGTCGGCGATCGCCCGGTCTGGCTGAGCCGTGCCGATGGCCATGCCAGCTGGGCCAACAGCGCCGCGATGACCGCCGCCGGGGTGAACGCGAAGAGCGTGTCGCCGCCGGGCGGGCGGATCGAGAAGACCGGGATCAATCCCAACGGCGTGTTCGTGGATTCAGCGCAGCAACTCATCAACCGTGTCGTGCCGCAGCCCTTGCCCAAGGAGCGCGATGTCGCGTTCCTCAAGGCGCAGGAAATCCTGCTGAAGTTCGGGATTACCGCGACCTCGGACATGGGCACGTCGCTCGACGACTGGCTGAGCTATCGCCGCGCTGGCGACCGCGGGGCATTGCGGGTGCGTATCATGAGTTATGCACTGGGCGTCGACACCGCGATCCAGGTCGGCGGCAATGGGCCGACGCCGTGGCTCTATAACGACCGGCTGCGCATGGGCGGGGTCAAGCTGTTCGCCGATGGCGCGCTGGGTTCGCGCGGGGCGTGGCTCAAGGCGCCGTACAGCGATGCGCCCGGCCAGGTCGGTGCCGGCTTCATGACCGACACGGTGATGCAGAATCTGATGAGCCGCGCGGCGATGGACCATTTCCAGGTCGCGGTGCACGCGATCGGCGACCGGGCCAATGCGCAGGTGCTGGATTCGATCGACCAGATGGCCGCGACCTATAAGGGCGACCGGCGCTGGCGCATCGAACATGCCCAGATCGTCGATCCCGCCGACCTGCCGCGCTTCGGCCAGCACGGCACGATCGCCTCGATGCAGCCGACCCACCAGACCAGCGACATGCGTATGGCCGAGGCACGACTCGGGCCGGCGCGGCTGGGTGGGGCCTATGCCTGGGCGTCGATGCTCAAGAACGGCTCGGTGCTGGCGTTCGGTACTGACTTTCCGGTCGAGAGCCCTGATCCGTTCGCCGGCTGGGCGGCGGCGTTCACCCGACAGGACGCGACCGGTCAGCCTTATGGCGGCTGGCGGCCGGAGGAGCGGGTGACACGCGAACAGGCGTGGCGCGCCTATACGATGGACGCGGCCTATGCCGGGTTCGCCGAGGACAAGTTCGGGCGGCTGGCGCCGGGGCAGCGGGCGGATTTCATCATCGTCGACCGGGACCCGATGTTGGCGTCGCCAAGCGATCTGCGGGCGACCAAGGTGGAACAGACCTGGATCGGTGGGGAGAAGGTGTGGGAGGCGCGGTGAGGGGAGTTTATCCCTCCACTTCCGTCACCCCGGCCTTGTGCCGGGGTCCAACGGGCCGCGTGCCTTAATGCATGCGAGAGATCGAGCCGTGCGTTTACCTGCTGTCAAATGGCCGGTTCGGCACACTCTATACCGGCGTTACTTCGAACCTGATCGGTCGTGTTCAGCAGCACCGTGAAGGGACGTTCGATGGCTTTACCAAACGGCACGACGTCAAACAGTTGATGTGGTTCGAAATGGCCGAGACGATGGAAGCGGCCATCGCGCGCGAGAAGGCGATGAAGAAGTGGCGGCGCGAGTATAAATGTAATCTGATCGAGTGGCTGAACCCTGAGTGGAATGACCTTGCGGTGGGGTTGGGTTTGCCGCCGTTGGGGTGACGCTTGTGGCACGTTGGACCCGGCACAAGGCCGGGGTGACGGATCAGGTAGTGGCGCTCTCTCCCCCTCACCCACGAAAACAAAGCGGCCGCGGCGCCCCCCG
>Ga0307510_10005306_pt1 | contig 15334 bp, 4 predicted proteins | sample 12_EM_MG_FD_207224 | JGI IMG/M metagenome (GOLD analysis project Ga0307510, IMG submission 207224) | Populus trichocarpa ectomycorrhiza microbial communities from riparian zone in the Pacific Northwest, United States - 12_EM | ecosystem: Host-associated > Plants > Roots > Unclassified | place...
CATGGATAATATGTACTAGGGTCTCCTCTTGATACTCTAATGGACCTTTCAATTCTGACTTGGTTGAAACATTCAAAACCAATGCATTCAATGTCTCTTTCAATGCCTTTGTCTTGGACCGAGTCATTGTACCATTTGGAACATGTAATGGGTCCTTGCTGATGTTTTTGGGCTGGTTCATATCAGGATGATTACTAGGAGTGGAACAAAGCCATTTTTTAAAGCCATCTGAGATGTGTTTGTGTATTGTTTTTATAGCAAGTGATTTTAAAGCTCTAATTATACATAAAACTAAAGTGTGTGGGGGAAATCACTATTCACCTACACTCATTGCACTGTGGATTACAATAGTAATCCACAATGTATTACTTTTTTTTTGCACTTTTTCTTTTTTTTTTGCACTTTTTTTTTCACTCACAGTGTATTACTTTCCTTTCCTTCTTTTTTTTCCCTATAGTTCTTTCCCCTCTTTTCTTTTTCTTTTTTGTTTTTTTTTCCCCAAAATTATCTTTGTCAATTTTACCTTTTTAATATTGAGCTGGTTAAAAATTTTGCTTTGTAATTTTTTTCCTTTAAAATACTATGGATTGCTACAGTGTTTTCCCACATGGTTTTTCTATTTTTTTTTATTTTTCAATATTATATTTGTCAGTTTTATTGTTTTTAATATTGAGCTAATTAAGAATTTAGTTTTGTAATTTTTTTCTTTAAAACATTGTTGATTGCTACAGTGTTTCTCCACATGGTTTTTTTTGTTTTTTTTATGATTTTCTCCAAAATTATCTTTTATGATTTTATTTTTTAATATTGAGCTGGTTAAAAATTACAGTTACAATATATGAGGAAAGCACTGTAGCTTTCCTCGCAAATTATTGTAGATTGCTACAATGTTTTTTCCCACATGGTTTTTTTTTAGTTTTTTTTTATGTTTTTTCCTATAATTATCTTTGTCAATTTTATTTTTTAAATATTAAGCTTGTTAAGAATTACAATTATAAGTAAATACAAGTAAGGCTAAATCATGTGGGGAAAACACGGTAACTTTCCTCACAAAACACTATGGATTGATACAGTTTTTTCTCATATGGTTTTTTTCCAGTTTCTTTTGTGTTTTCTTTTTTTGTAAATTTTTTTTACAAAATTTTCTTTGTCGATTTTATTTTTTTAATATTGAGCTTGTTAGAATTTAACTTTGTAATAAAGCTTAATCATGTGAGGAAAGCACTGTAGCTTTCCTAACAAAACATTGTGGATTGCTATAGTGTCTCTCCGCATGATTTTTTTTTTCTTATGATTTTTTCAAAATTGTTTTTATCAATTTTATTTTTTTAATATTGAACTGGTTGAGAATTATAATTATAAGTCATTACAAATAAGGCTAAATCATGTGGGGAAGCATTGTAGCTTTCATCACAAAACACTGTGAATTGCTACAGTGTTTCCAATATGGTCTTTTTTCCTGTTTTTTTTTTAATGTTTTTTTTTTGTTATATTGTTTATCCTAAAAGTATCTCTGTCGATTTTATTTTTTTAATAGTGAGCTGATTGAGAATTTAACTTTGTAATTTTTTTTCTTTAAAACACTGTGAATTGCTGCAGTGTTTTCCCACATGATTTTTTTAATGATTTTTTTCAAAATTATCTTTATCAATTTTTTTTTAATATTGAGTTGGTTAAGAATTATAATTACAATAAAACTAAATCATATGGAAAAAGCGTTGTTGTTTTCCTCACAAAACACTGTGGATTGATACAATATTTCTCTAAATGGTTTTTTTTTAATGATTTTTTCTAAAATTATTTTTGTCAATTTTATTGGGAAAAGCAGTGTAGTTTTCCTCACAAAACATTGTCAATTGCTACAACGTTTTTCCTCATGGGTTTTTTTCTTTCCAAAATTATCTTTGTCGATATTTTTTAATATTAAGTTGGTAGAGAATCTAGCTTTGTAATTTTTTTTTGCTTTATTAAAAGAAAAGGTAAATCATGTGGCGAAAGCACTGTATCTGTCCTCACAAAACATTGTGGATTGCTACAAATCAAGTCTTTAAGTTTTTTTTATCACCAACACAACTTTTTTTTCCGTCATGAAATATTTGCTTCATCATACCTTTAGTTTCTATTACTTATTTAACGCTGGTTCACAATTATAACACTATCAAGTACATTTGTTTTATAAACCCGGAGCAGTACGCGGACATCCCTTCTCGAACTATAATAAAACCGGTAGTTGTGCCTGCAATTCTAAATTAAAAATTATAACTTTTCTTATACTACCAAACAAATATACTGTTAGAATTGAGGTTGATTATTAGGGTTTCCTTCCTCTACAAATATTATTTTATTTTAATCATTCTAGTGGTTCAGTTAAGATTTTTGTTTTTCTATCACTACTAACAGTGATATTGGACGATTGACCTTAAGAAAAAGAGTGATTCTATCTTTCTTAAAGCACATATTGGACGAATTTAACACATACTATCCTAAGAAAATGAAAGCACAAAAAAACCCAGCATGAAATTTAAAATCTAGTATAAAAGAATGTTTTTTTCTTTTAAAATTACTAGGTTTCAGTTTAAATAAATTAAAAATTCAACCATATATTTTTTTTTAAAAATTAGATAATTATATTGAGTCTCCTATATTTGATATTTTGTTTTTTGTTTTGCCTTTATTATTTCAAAAATTACACTTTACTTATTAACACTTTATATCATTGCACTAGCATGCAAAAATAAAAATAAAATAAAAACAATAAAAAATATCATATTATTTACATAATTGTCATTGTATTCAATTTAATAACTAAAAAGCTTTTATAATATTAATATCACAACTTTGCTATTTAACTAAAAAAACCCATAGCAATCATGGCTAACTTCCTTTTCTTTTGTTTCCTTCTAAATCTTCAATAAATAATTATGTAATGGCAACATATTCAGACCCAAATCCACCAAGACATCACACTCCATTAACAATCCCTCTTCATCTTCCTCCATTTCTCACTAGCTCCACCCAAAAATCAAAATGATATTGCATCAGGAAGATGCTCCATTAAACCCCAATAAAAACAAATGGTTATTTTCAAGAACCCTATGCCACAACACAGGTTTGTTGCTTCCACAACCGTGCCTATTTGAGATTGTGGTAACTGTTGCGGTTCAAAGTGCTTTTCGCTTAGAAATATATCAAAATAATATTTTTTTTATTTCTTAAAAATTATTTTTGAGATCAATATATTAAAAAGATATAAAAAAATATATATTTTAGCAAAACAAAAACATTTTCAAAATTTGAGGGAACGGCTCACTCCACCATAAAAAAAAGTCTTCTACGTCATGGAAGACTTTCTTCCTTGCTTCTCCTACTCTCTCTCCAACTTACATTGCCCATATTAGTATACATGTCATGTAGCCAATCAGTTGATTATACATGATATTGATTTTGTTTATTTAAATATATTTAATTATTAACAATAACTTATTCTTCTTTAATATTCATTAAATATTTTATTGGTGAATCTAGAGTAAATATAAAGTTCTAGGGACAAAAATGCTTTGCAAATGAAATTATAAAGTTGTTATAATTATGAGATTTTTATTGCATGAAAGCATTGTTTTTAAATTTTCATGGTCAATGATCTATTAAGAATGAACATTAATTAGAACTCTTGAGACTGATACATATTATATTCTTTCTTTTATGAAATAAAGGAATTGTTCTCATAAACTGAGGTATGATGGATACCTATAGCTAATATATATGTGCTTTTCAGATGATATATATACACCGAAATGACTCACATGAGAATTTCATATGGAGAGATCACTTGTGTCTATAGAAATACTCATATGACGGTTGTGTAAATGATCCTTAAACTTGAGATTACTAAGTTATCTTATATACAAAATGGTATATTTTGATCCTACCACACATTGTTCTAATCAAGGGTGGAAAACAGACAAATATTGGGTATAACACAAACAATATGAAGGTATTTAATGAACAAGAGATGATCCATTACTCTAAATGAATTAGAAAAAATGTTCCACATGTTCTCAAATAGTATTGATTGTAAATCCTTATGTAAGGTGGAATGAGATTTGAAAAAAGTTTCAAAGCTTATTTAAAGAATCAATGATTATGGTGTTGAGAATAAGCATGACTTGAAAAAGTAGACACACTCCGTGCTATAATATTTAAATCGGAACATTGTTGATAAAAGGATAATAATTACACTAAAAAACTATTCGCTAAAAGATTAAGTCGTTTGACATGTTGCTATTTTATTTAGGATTGCAATTTATATTTAGGACAACTTATTATGGAACTTAATGAGTCACACATATAAGAACCATTGATCAGAAATTAAAATGGGATGATTAATCAAGTGTGACTTGATTGTAAGTAAATTTTAAAAATTGAGGACTAAAATATAATTTATACAGGGAATTACAATTCTAAACTTGGAAAAATCAAGTAGGGACTTGATTTGATAAATTCATAAAATTATTCTAAAATAATATATATGATATTATTCAAGGGTTAAATTGATATTTTGCTATTTATATGGTTTTCAAGTTTCCTTATAAATAGAATGATATGCCTCTTGTTTTCTGAGTAATACACAATATAATACAGAATATTTGAAAAACACAAAAGAAAAGAGCTATCACTTAAAAGCATTGCAATCTCTCTATCCTAAAAGGGTTTAAGAGATTTTTCACTTGTGATTTGTGTGGATCACTGTTAGAGGCCGGACATTTAGACTACTTGCAGTTTGCGACAACCCAACCTTGAAGAAATTATTCAAAGTCAAAAAGAACATTTGATCTTTATGTAATCTTAGTATAAACCCTAAAAAACTCTAGATTTATCTAATGAAATTTTAATACTCCCAAAAAAATTTTAAATTTACTATTTCTATTGCGTAGATATATTTCAAGAAACCACCGAGGCTCCATGTCCCTCAACTATCCGAGCTGGTTTGATAGAAACCCAAACACCCTTTTCTCGAATCCCTTCAGTGCCTTCCTCTTCTTCCTTAAATTAGACACATTTGGGTCCACCTCTTCATACATGAAACCATTATCTCCACCCTTTTTCACCTGATCATTACATTACAATTCTCCTCTACCTTTTCCCCTTTATAATCAAACCTCAAACCCAACATCCTATTCCCACCCCCATCAATCCCAGTAAAATTCTCATTTATCGAGTTATCTAGTTGGACAAACTTTGCCATCTCCATTCCCCCCGACACCCCCTACAAAACCCCCCACCATTCTTCCTATCCTCATTCCTAGAAAATATCACAATAAGCAAATCAATCAAGCAATTTTTTAAGCTTTTGATGGGAAAAAGGGTTTTGAAATCAATTTTAGAAGCTTTTTTCTGTTTGATTTCAATTAGCATTCTGAGTCGGGAAAGGGAGGGATCTAAGAGACATGGAGTCTGAATTCCAGGCAAGGACATCTCTTTATACTGATTGCAAGTTAGGGGCTTATACTACCATGATGTGAATGTCATGTGATTATGAATGTGATTGTAGATTGAAAAAGTGTTAGGAATTTTGAAGAGAGAAGAGTCAAAATTGAAGAGATAAATTCTAATTTATCATTTGTTGGTGTTTTTTATATATTATATATGAGGTATTTTGTTCTATTTTGTTTAAGTTTAAAATTTGAATTAATTTAAGAACTAATTCTTGAAAGAACGAAAGAGATTTGATGTAACTACACCTAAAAAAAATTAATAGTAAATTATTTTTAAAAGCAGTTTTGCCTTTCAGGATTTCACAGTACCATCCAGAATGCGACAGCTTCCTTCCCTAAGACATAATTTTCCTCCAATAAGTTAAATTCTAAGAGATCATTTTTCCTAAATACTGTATTACACAGAAACTGACCCAATGATATCTGCCAATACAAGAGAGAGAGAGAGAGAGAGAGAGAGAGAGATCTGCATGTCACCTTTGTAAATTTGTTAGGAGGTCTTTGAGATACCCTTCTCCTTAATTGCCTTCCAATTTCAGACCAACCCACACCAAAAACCAAGCCACCTGCTTCTTCGTTAAAAGGGAATGAATATCTTCACCTGAGAAAAAGACACGTCTCTTGAAGCTTGGAGATGGAGACGAGACGGTGGTTTTAAAATTGCAGTTATATATATATATACCTCCACTTATTATTTTGCTGTCTAATAAATCTATTTGTTTGTGTCCCAAAAACCTTAAATTCCCTTTCTCCCTTCACGAGACATTAAGAAAATAAAAAGATACAATTAGAAGAAAGAAATCCTATATATTTTTGAGATGGGCTAAGAATTTTATATTCTCTTTTTTTATATATATATATATTTGTTTTTATCTTTAAAATACATCTAACTAATAAAATACCGTTAATTATATTTTTTTTTAAATATTATAAAGTAAGAAAAGAGCTAGTACTTGTCAAAAAATAAAAAAATAAAAAAATTAGGTGGTTAAAGAGCTAGTACCTGTCAAATGCACCGTGTTTCTGACTCTTTCATTTTATTTTGTTGCATATGCAATCAATTCATTGATGGAAATGTTGAAAACAAGATGAAATAATCAAACCTCATAAATGAAAGAGAATACCAAGCCATACATATTTTTCTTGCAGGGAGTTCACAACCAGCAAAACCATTCCCTTAAAAAGAAGTCATCATCACCGTGTTTAGTCTACATCCATCTTAAATGAATAATAGTATCACATCAACATCTGCTACAATTCCATGAAGTTAAATCCATACCAACTCAACTTGGAAAATTATTTGATAAGTTGCATTGATAACTCAATGCAAAATCATCGATAGGGTGGTAGGATGAGAGTACACTAACAAAATCCATCAGCATTGCCATTGTCACACCAATCATCTTGTCAAGGGATCAGGGATGCCATGAACCACATCAAGAAAGCTATCTCCATAGCTCGTGCCAATAAAATGTAATATGGTACAATTGATGGGTCATCCTACTTAATTTTCATGTAATTCTACTAGCCCTACAAGGCTAATCCCAAAGACTAAACACTCAAGGACACTGATCTCTCTTCCACTTGAGCTAGCCACATTCTTCAAAATCAAGGCGGTAAGCGATTCTTCCATGAAAAGAAGCTGCACCAATTGGTTCGACATACAATTTCCTTATCTGCTAAAATTTAAGGTCAAAAGATACACTGAACTGGAAAATCATTGGTTTAATCACGTCTCTTTAATAAATGGTTTCTAAGCAATCAGCACATTCAATTATACTCTTCAATTCTTGTGCTGACTGTAGCTTTGGATGAAAATTTGTCTCTGCAGATTAGCATTAGCAAGCTAACTAGTTTATCCATTTGATATAGATAGCATGTTACCAATTAACAGTTCCAACCCCAATCATACTGTGGGCGGGTGCTTTTCTTAATCCGATGTCATCCATCCTTTGTCTCACATTTTCCGCATCTTCCCACCTTCCCAGTGCAGCATAAAGTTTGGCCAGCAGCACATAATTTCCTGTGTTATCTGGCTCGAGCTCAAAAAGCCATTTTGCTGCAACCTCTCCCAATTCAACATTTTCATGCATCACACATGCACCAAGCAATGCACCCCATACAGCATGGCCTGGCATAAATGGCATTGTCTTTATCAGATCATAAGCTTCATCCATTCGACCAGCACGACCAAGCAAATCAACCATGCATGTGTAATGATCATCATTGGGGATTGTTTGGTGATCCTTGAGCATGAATTTGAACAAATACAAGCCATCATCCACCAAGCCAGCATGGCTGCAAGATTGCAATACTGAAGTAAAAGTAACATCATTTGGCTTCACCCCAGACTGAACCATTTGTTTGAAAAGTAAAACAGCAGTCTCACCATGTCCATGCATTCCATAACCAGCTATAATTATACTCCACACAAAAATGTCCTGGACATCTACAGGGATAGTATTAAAAATCTTGTGAGCAGATTCTAAACTTCCACACTTGGAATATATATCAATCAGAGATGTGGCAACTTGAATATTTGAAACAAACCCAGACCTCATTAGATAACTGTTTATATTGTTTACAGGCTGCAGATCAGCAAGAATGCCATATGCAGGAAGGAGACTATTGCATGTTGCAGCATTTATTTCCACTCCTTCCATTAGCATTTTCTTGAAAAGTCCTATTGCTTCGGTTGCAAGTTTATTATGAACACAACCAGAGAGCATTGCATTCCATGGAACTGTTTTCTTTCTTGAAGTTCTAGTAAAGACTGAGAAACTTAGGCCAAGACAATTGCATTTTGCATACATGTCAATCAATGAAGTCTCTACAGCAACTTCTGAATAAAGCCTTTGCTTCATCACCCAACCATGCAAGCAACGACCATCCTTTAAATTATTCAAACTAGCACAAGCCAAAAGAATCAAGGCTATAGTCACTGAATTGGGTCGTAACCCTTCAATCTGCATAATCTTAAAAAGTGATAATGCACTTTTCGCATCACCATTCAAAATGTACCCATTAATCATTGAGGTCCAACTCACTACATCCCTTTCAACCATGTTATCAAAAACCAACCTCGCCTCATCCATACTACCACACTTAGCATACATATCCACCAATGCATTGCTCACTATCTTTTTACCTAAAACCTTCTCTTCCACTAATCCATGAACCCTTCTCCCCACTTCCAATTCCTTCAAATACCCACAAGCCGGCAACACGGAAACCACACTAGCACCATCAATCTCAACCCCAGAATCCACCATTTGGTTAAAAACCACCAAAGCAGTATTTGCAAACCCATTCTTGAAATACCCATTTATCATAGTATTCCAAGAAACCACACTCTTCTCTTTCATTGCATCAAAAACCTTTCTTGCCTCCTCCACTTCCCCACAATTCATATACATTGCCAATAAAGAATTCAGCACAAACAAGTGTGAACCAAACTTTGACACTAGCGTCAGCCCATGAAGCACTCTACCATATTCAACCAATAACAATTCACTACAGGCTTTAATAACAAACGGGTATGTATAATTGTCCGGGCAGCAATCTTTTGATCCAAGCATTTCAAGAAACACCTTCATCGCTTCAAAATAATCCCCCTTAGCTATATACATTTTAATCATGAAATTATATAAGAGCGTGCCTCGTTGAGGCAATTCATCGAACAGTTTGCGTGCATTATGTACGTACCCACAATGCGCATAGGTTGCGACAAGGACTGACCGGATATCGATGGAGAGAAGGCCAGAGGTAATGAGGTGGGCATGGAGTTGTTTTGTTCTGGTGAGGGATTGAGCGGCTCCATAGTGTTTTAAGAGAGACTGGTATTGGGTCGTTTTAGGGGCGAGCAAGAGCTTGGTTGTTTTGGATATAGTAGTCTTTGTTGGGCCATTCATGAATTTCTATGGCTACTTTAGCTGTTGGGGGGTTTTGACAGGAAATTAGGCAAATGTAACAGGTAACCTGCCGATTATGGGTTGACGTTAGGATGGCAATGGATCGGGTTCGGGTGATTTTTTCATGCATCTGTATTCAATTTGCTAAATATATGACAGGGGTGTTAAAAAACCTAATTTATTTATAATATTTGTATTATCTAATCCGATTTAATCTATCAAATAAAAATAATAAAAATATTATAAAAATAATAAGTAAAAAAACATAAAAAATAAATATCATGAGTTAGGTACCGGGTAAAGAAAGAACCTAGACTAACTACGAGAGGGCCATGCCCCCTAAAAAAATTCAAAAGTTCACGATAGTCCTTTAAAGTTAATTGTGTTTCATATAAACCCTTGTAATTTCTTAATCTCCCCTTTCCTTGAAGTCATATTATTTCTACATTGCCCCTAATTGTTTTTGTCATCCTCTATAACTAGTGGTGGGTCAATATATTTGAAACTTAATCAACTCGACTTAATCTGTATACCCTATAACAACAAATTATTCTATCCTTTTTCTACAGCTAATTCTTAAAAAAACAATTTCATTGATTTAGTTGATATATTACGCTTAAATTGTTTTGGGCTACTTTATAAGCTCAAATCTTAGTTCCAATGAAATCCAACTAATGAAAATTAGCAATATAAACTCAACTAGTGAATATTTATAATATTCATAAAAAAAAGTTAGCCCAACTTGATAGATCAATCCCCTTCAAGTCTAAAAAAACTTAATGAGTTGGGTTTACAATTTATAAAATAGCGAAGGTTAGATTTGATACAATTATAAATTCAAACTCAACCCAACTATGTCTATAAATACTCTAGCATATAACTTTCACACATTGGATAGAAGGTTTTTTTTACTCTTTGAGTACCCGATCTGACTTGGATTTCTTACATTAAAAAAATTAATGATTTTTATAGCAACTCCTAAAATTACATTTTTAATAACTTAATACAAAGAATCTTATATACTTAATAATTTTATTTTTCAAATTTATTTAAGATATTGATACTTAAATGTGGTTTTAAAAAAACATAATTATATCTCAAAAATCACTAGTGATATGTACTGGTCAGTAAGTTTTTAGTGATTAGCATAGTTATACATATATAAATCATTCAAGATTTCTCTTACTCTTAGAAATAATATATACTATTTTTTCTGCATGCATGATAATGTAGGACAATTTTAAATTAAGTTTTTATTTAGTTTAATTTTTTAATGATCAATGAGTCAGTGTAAAAAGATGAAAAATACCCCTATCTCATAACCTTCCAGCTTTTCTACCGAGAGGCATAAAGATAAATTTACTATAGCAATCCACAATAAACTAAGTATATTGCTATAATGAATTTGCCACGTCATTTAGATTTCTTTTTAATATATTTTTTCTATACCTTTCATTCTCTATGTTATACATTATTCTTATCCTATAATTTAAAATATTGGAGAGTCTTCTCTCATAACAGGGGACTTGTTTTATAGGAGTTCATGAACTACCCCAACCCAACTTGATAAAACTTTCTCCAAAGCCTATTGCACTAGTCGTGGAGAGGCTTAATTAAAAAATTTTATTTTTTTTAATTGCTCTTGAAATTTTAGTGTTCGGGAGTGTTTTAATCATTTCATTATAGCTTTTTTGTAATTATCAAATAGACTAAGGAGAAATTTGGTATTTTAATATACATAAAATTTATTTTAAAGGAAAACATGGATGACGCGTGAGTGGGAGGAGCTTGTGCCTTTTGCTAGGAGGGGCGCATGTTGGTGGTGTGACTCCAGTGAACCTTTTTTTTCTTCTCTTCTTTTCTCTCTCTTTTCCTTAGTAAAATACAAAAGTTTCATCTCATTTGTTTTTTGTATACAATTTGATTCTTATTCTTTTGATTGCTACTTATTTTATTTTATATTTTGTAGATTATTTTTTTCTTTAAATCCATCTCTAATCATTTGATTTCATTTAATTTTATATCAAATTTGGTCTTCATTCTTTTAATTGTAATTTTTTATCCTTTTCCTAATTGAATTTTATTTTCAATTTCATCCATTTCTTTTTTTATCCCCTTCCTAATTGAATTTCGTTTTCAAATTCATCTCTTAACATTTGATTTTGATTTATTTTTATATCAAATTTGATTTATTTTTATTATTTGTTTTGTTTTTATCATTTTTTTATTGTCTTTCTCCCCCAATTTCATCCCTTATTATTTCTTATTATTTTGTGAATAAGAATTTTATTTTATTATTTTTTAGGGTTTGCTTTCTATGAGGTTAATTTTGAGCATATGATCAGGGTCTCGAGTTTTGAATATTAATTGAATTTTGTTTTTTCAAATTCATCCCTTAACATTTGATTTTGATTTATTTTTATATCAAATTTGATTCCCTTTCTTTTTATTATTATTTGTTTTGTTTTTATCCTTTTCTTATTGTCCATCCCCCCATTTCATCCCTAATTATTTTGTGATTAAGAATTTTATTTTATTATTTTTTATGGTTTGTATCCTATGGGGTTAGTCCTGAGCTCATGACTAGGGTCTCAAGTTTTGAATATTAACACGAGTGATTTTGATCTTGTTTTTTAGGTTCTTTGTTAAATTTATTTATTTTTTCAATCTCATCCTTCAATGTTTGATTTATTGAGAATTGATCTTTATATTTTTTTTTTCCTATTTTCCCTTCTATGGAGGAGTTATCTTAATCTTATGTCCATAGTTGCAAGGTTAACTAGTAACCTATATTGAGTTGGATTTTTTTTTTCCCGTTAAAAAATGATTTTTTTTCAATTTCACTCTTTAACATTAGATTGTTTGATAATTAAGCTTTATTAGTTTATTTAATTTGATTTCGATAGAATTACTCGAGTATCACAACTAAGTTGTAGATTTGACATATTAACCCTAATGGACTAAGATTGGTTTTTTTTTTTAATCTTTTTTCTTTGTTCGTTTTTTTTTATCAATTTTTTTATTGTCTTTATATTTTTTTAATTTATATTATATAAATTTATTAAACTTAATCAAATCAATGACTTGAATTTCAAGTTTTTTTACTTTTTTTAGAAATGCTTTCATCACCTTATCATCATCTTTTTTATAATGAAAAAAAATTAACCTAAATAACGAAACTACTAAAACTTGATGATGGAGAAGCCATGCATGGTTGTTAAAAAAAAACACACTAAGGCATTAAAAAAGTCAAACAATTTTTTTTCCCAGAACGAGAATGAGGCACAGTCGTGTCTTTTACAATGCTTTGTAATCAAAAGAAGAATATCTTGATCATAGAAATGGAATAGAGGTGACCATGGCATTAGCAACAGAGTCTCATTCTCTTTTCTGTTGTCCTTAGTATTGCATTATGTCACACTAAAATGTGCAGAGAGTGCTTCTGCGTGGCTGGAACATCTCCTGCTGAAGAAACTTCTAGCATGAAGAGAGGTATTTTGACAGAGTAATTCAGATGAAGGGTTAAAATGCACAGGAATGGAAGAATACATTTTCTACCAGCAGCAAATGCACTTTTGGAAAAAGAGTGGTGAATCGGTAAAATATATAGAGTTAAGACATTCTCAGTTGTGGGATTTATTATTCACTCAACATCTAAAATTTCTGGGAGAAAGTAGCAGATTACACACAAATCCCACCACTACACTAGCGAAACGCATTTCGTCAATCCTACACCAACAAATGATATTAGACTACAATAGGAATCTGATGCCCCAGCCAAGCCACAAAATTGTGCGGGACTTCAGAATCTAAGCCCGATTAATGGCCCTCTATGTGACAATTTTCACAGCCTTTCTCTTCTTCATCAAATCAGCTCTTGATTCCATCTTTACAGGCACTGGAGCAGAGAAAACTAAACTCCCATTTCGATTCCAGGCAATACCCATTACTTTCAAAGTCACCACCATTTCTCATATTCCTTCTAGGATTCTCAATCAAATTTCCATAACCACCATAATCATTCTTGGCATTCAAGATCCTAGCGTTGTTACTCTTCCCTAAGACCCTCACATTCCTAGCAGAATTACATGAACGTTCATGCCTTTTAACTGCAAACCCATCAATGAACTCCAAAAACCTTACCAAATCTCTAGTAACTGACCTTCTTCCATCTCTGATCATAGGATCACCACCCAACAAACAACACCCACAAATTTGACAAAGACCCATTAATGATATACCTGAATGGAGTCAAGTTTGAGCAGCAAGTCCATGGCTTTACGAGAAACAACCTCAAAATCAAAAAGGGATTTAGAAGAAATAGAAGACTTCAGCGAGTTAAAACTGGATTTGATAAAAGCAAGCTCCTTGAGCTGGCTTAGGGTTGATCGGTGAACAAGAAAGGCACGAAAATGGGTTCGAATAACACGTGCAGCTGTGTCTCTGAGAGTACGTGAAGGATAGTAATGACTAATAGTATTACTAGAAATAGAAATATGGTGAAGGGAGGACTCGAGAGTGTTGATTCGTTGAAGAAGAGGAGAGAGAACAAAATGGGTTTGATGGGGGTCATCTTCTTCTTGAAAATATAGCTTTTGAGGGAGAAAGTTTGTTCTTTGGTGATTATTTTTTTGGGGGTTGTTTCTCTTGTTAAGACAGGGAGAGAAGAGACGGGGTTGGTGGTGTTGCTGCTGCTGTTGGAGGAGAGAAACAGGGGATTGAAGAAGCTCAAACTTAAAATCATATAAGAAACAAATTTTTTAATCCAAATTTTTTACCATTGAACCACATAGATGGATACTTGGTTTTGGCAGCGGTGATCGTTGAAGTGAGAGGCCATTTTGTGTTGCGAGGGGGGAATTGATAAGAGAAGGGTACAGGAGAGATTAACTGTTGACATAGCTGTTAAATTCAAATAATGAGTCAAACCATGATGCTGTGCGTTTTATTTCCTTGTTTTTTTAACTAGTCTTTAGTGCCACGTATGATTTAGGAAGAATGTGCTGGAATTCTAAGAATAAAAAACTCACTGTGTGTGTGTATATATATATATATTGTTTTCTATTGTAAAAATTGAGTAATTAGTACAACTCTAGGTATTTTAAAAACTCACTGTAATTACTAATTAGTGCCACTCTCTCTCTCCCCCTTTCTTCTCTCCCTTTCTCTTTCTTTGTGTTACCTGCACCAAACCTCCCTTTCTTTCTTCTTCACACCATTGTTCTTGCATTAATTGTAATTCTGGGAATTTTACTGCTCCATTTTGTTTGACAATACAGAAGGTGGAGAGTAGAGAATTTGGAGGGTTTTAACACATAAAAAGAGGGCCTTTTTTTGGTAATAATAATTGACAGTCTACTTTCTTGGGAGTTTTTGTTCAAGCCTCCGTTAGTTTTCAGAAAAGTAGTTTTTGAAAAATCACTTTTCAAACTTTTCGTGTTTGTTTATCATTAAAAAAGTTGATCAACGAAAAACACTTTCCAGTCAAAAAAAATTTGACTTCGTTTTCAAGAAAGTGTTTTCCTTTTATATTGGGCGGAAAGCACTTTTCCGGAAGTTGTGAAAAATTTAGAAATGTTATATATATTATTTGCTGATTATATCAAATTTGGTCCTCAAACTTTTGATTGCTATATATATATTTTGTTTTGAATATTTATTTTTTAATTTCATCCCTTAGAATTTAATTTTTATATTAATTTTGGTTCTTATTTTTATAATTGTTATTTGCTTTTCCCTTATCATTTTTTAATTGAAATTTCTTATCTATCAAATTTGGTCCTCATTCTTTTGATTGTTACTTATTTTATTTGAAATAATTTATGAAATGCTAATTATTATTATTATTTTAATTTCTTCATCTTTCAATTTTTTTATTTTTTAGATTTGATCTCTATTATTTTGATTATTATTTAATTTATTTGAGAT
>Ga0307510_10005307_pt1 | contig 15333 bp, 4 predicted proteins | sample 12_EM_MG_FD_207224 | JGI IMG/M metagenome (GOLD analysis project Ga0307510, IMG submission 207224) | Populus trichocarpa ectomycorrhiza microbial communities from riparian zone in the Pacific Northwest, United States - 12_EM | ecosystem: Host-associated > Plants > Roots > Unclassified | place...
ATTATTTAAATCTTTTTACTGATACTTAATTATATAATCTCTTAAAATAATTTATAAATATTTAATGTTTACTTGAATTAAAATATGTGGTATTTAATAAGTACATGATTTTATATAAAACTTGATATTTATATTTCTAAAGCATGTGGAAAAAACCACCAAAATAAAATTTCAGGACACAAAATTGAATGGTCTTTCAAATATCTAGTAGTTGAGTGTTAGGAGTACAAAACCCAAGATACATCTTCTCTAATGATTTTTCTTATAACCACAATTAGGAATTGAATCAATATTCTTCATAAAATTATGTTGTAAGAAAGTTCATTTCTTTCTTTAATATATATATATATATTAAGTTTCATTTTTAATGCAATGGACGTGGACTTGGGTTTAAAAAAAAACATTTCATTTAAGCATTTTATTTTCAAATATAAAATCCGGGTGTTGGACGATGAAAATAAATATAATAAATTATTTTAAATAGTAATAAGAGAATAAAAGATATAATAGTTTTTTAATTTTTATTTTTATCTCCGGCTCGGATCCGTGGAATTTAGGTGTTTTGTGGAGTTCATTTAGTAGAGTTTGTGCTGTAGTTGTAAGTCATAACTCGAGATGGTTCTTGCGAGCTCCTCCCCGGCTGCACTAGAAAAGCCACTTAGGTTTATGTGTGGCCATGGATATATATTTTTAGCCTACTTGAGTTGGGCTTTATTGGTGGGCTGGATACATATGTATCTGGGCTCTTCTTAGACTTGGAGGGCCCTAAACTGTTTTATGTTGATTAATGAAATGAGAAATGTTTTTTTTTTTTTTAATAAAAGTGAAATAAACACACTAAGTCATTCAATCATACTATATTTCGAGAAAACATTGCTGGCCTCCTCATATTTATCGCATTACATGTTCAAACTGGTTATTAATTTATATAACAACGTTAAAAAAAATAGTTTGATATAATTAAAAAATTATAATTATAATTGAATTAATAACTAAAAAACTCTCTTAGATGATAAATATTATAATTTTTTCATCAAACTAAAAACAAAAGCCACAGCCATCCCATCACCCTCTCATTCTTTTCTCGTCACGACTACCCAAGTGAATATTTTTTTAATCAAAATTGCAAAAGAAAATTTATCAAAGAAAAAAAATTAGAATTCAACCAAGTTGATGCTTCTAATTTCTTTACTTCCCTAGCAAAATCCTTCTTCCCCTTTTTCTATTCCCTTTTTTAACCACTTTATCCCCATTACAGAACCAGAGTCAAATGTAGCTTTATATAAGGCACTGTGGCAACTCCTTCCACCAATTTATGCTGGAGCACATGAAAGTCCTTCTGCAATGAATGATTGAGAGCCCTCAAGAAGATGTAAACCCCAAACCAACTTATCAGGATATTTTATTCTCGGCTGTCAATGATAGTGTGCTTTTTTAGAAGGTGACTAGATAGTTGACCTAAGCTGCTGTAAGTATAATTTAAAGAATGAAAAAAAAAAATCAATGGCTCAACATCATAGGAAAAGAATTGAAAAAAATAAAGATTCTCAATCCTCGAGAATCAAAATTTAGAGAAGTGAAATAAAAAAAAAATCATGAAAAAAAAGCACCAGCAAAACCAAGCAAAGTCGCCGAAACTAGTGAGTAGGATCATGAAAACAGGATAATCCAATAAAAAGCAAAACGAGAAAAAAGACGAAGCTTAATTCTAAAAAGAATCAAATTTTAAAGGATAAAATTGAAAATGATAAAAAAAAAAAAGCAACCTAAAAAATACTTGAATCACCCGAACAAACCTCCTACATACCTAGATCATGAGATATTGATAAATTGATGGAAAAGAAAACCAAAGAAAACAACGAAGTTCATTTTTCAAAACAAACAACTTTGAAGGATGCAATCAGGAAAAAGAATGATATCAAATCGTGTTAAATTTTCAAACACATGACCTTAGCTAGTGATTAAACTAGAAGCACCGCATCTAAAAAGCCATTATTTTAAAACTCAGCTCGACCCAACGGGTTGACCTATGACCTAGGTGATATGTGGCTTAGACCAAACCGGATTTTAAAAGAAATTCGGGGAGAATTGATCCAGTGTAAGACAGTCAAACCATGTCCCTAGTTAACCCAGGGCAAATCCAGTCAAAACCCATTAACTATTTTGCTTTTTTTAAAAAAAAATGGTATCATTTTTATTTTTTTTATAAAACAAAAGGATGGTTGACTTGGGTTCACTCGAGTCAACCCACTTAACCCGTGACCTGATACATGTCTCGAATTGACTCCCGAATAGGGCCTAAAAACAATGGGAGAAATCAAGTGGACCAAATCCCAAAAAATCAAATGTTGAATGATGAAATAAAAACATTTCAATGATAAAAAAAATATAAATTAAAAGAATAAGGACCTCATTTAAAGAAAGAAATAAAAAAGAGGACAACCTAAAATTCTGAATTGAAAGACAAAATTGAGAAAGAAAAGGAGAGAGATCAAATCAACAAATGAATCCAAAATGAAAAAAAAAAAATCAAGAGAATGAGAACCAAATTCAAAAAAAAAATAAAGATTATGGAACTAAGAATGAGATTGAAAAAAAAAACATTGAGGGTCAAATCTTATATATCATCAAATTTTGAATTGAAGGGAAAAATTGAAAAGAAAAATCAAATTCACAAAAGAATCCAAAACAAAAATAAAATTCAAGAGAATGAGGACCAAATATGAAAAAATTAAAAATAAGATCATGGATCTAAGGATGAAATTGAAAATAAAATAAAATTTGATAAAAGAGCCAAGAATTAATATTAGAAATCAAAACATTAAGGATAAAACCTAAAACATCATAAAATAAAAGGATAAATTTGATATAAAAACCAAATGATAAATGATAAAATTGAAAAAATAAATAAATAAAATTTGATACAATTAAAAACTATGAGGACTGGAAGTGATAGAATTAACAAATAACACTCTTTTGATTTTTTTTCAGGAGACATTTTTTTCAAGGTTGAAGAGAGAGAAAAGAGGAAAATAAAAAACATTGTCGGAGCTCCACCGTGCATGGAGAGGCTACATACGTCGCACCACCATGGAAGAGGTGGTGAGACGCATCGAAAGTTGTCCTGAAACGTGGTGTTCGGCCACTGGGAGGCACTGCACGCGATGCATGTGCCAACAACTTTTCTCTATTTTTTTAATTTAATTTATACAAATACCAAAATACCCTAGATCCCACACAATATTAACAAAAAGAAACATAACAAAAAAATCCAAAAAAAACCCTCAATCTAAGCTAGAGATTATTTGACTCAAATGACACTTTAGTAATTACATTATATCAAGAAGATTAAAAAACCGAATATACCCTTACCCTTATAGTTAAGGAAATAAAATCTTCAATGATATTTTAGATATTATACTATGCAAATAAAGTAGTAAAAGACTCATTTACCTATTTGAAATTATAATAGCAAATATATCCTATGAAAAATACTATATTATCAATGAATGCATGCTATAAGATTTAAATAGTTAAGGGTAAAATTATAATTTACACCGTGAAAAAAAGCTCTTCTAACTTTTATTATAATATTTTTAAAAATAGATTTTGAAATAAAAGACTCGAGAATAGTATCTCTTTATAATATTTTTCCTCGAAAACATCGATATTATTTGTGTTCATACTTATACCAGTTAAAAGAAGAACTTGTGGCTCAAAAACATCTTACAAATCGTTGACACGAGAACACCTCCCATTATTAACGACTCTTTGATACTTGATTTTTTCATCTAGCCATCACTTCTTTGGGTTGTGTGTGTCTATATATATATATATATAAAAAAAAAAAATATTAGAATAAATTTGTTTTCTTCTAAAAAAATCCTATAACTATGTATTTATTATATTGAGTACAAAAAAAAAATATTAATAACTTGATTAAAAGATATGTTGTATAAATATAAAATCTATTGAGAGTTTATTTATTTGAATTGATCAGTAGAAGTAAAATGATAAATATTATGGTTTTAGATTTTATAAATTGTTTTTTAATTTTAATGTCTTAATTACTATGAACTAGTAATAAATTAGTTAGAGGATATGAAAAGTATATAAAAATAAATTTTATTAAGGTTTTATATCATAATATTACACTTATTTAAAAATTCTATAACTTAAATATATTTTATAATAACAAATTTCAAGATTATAAAGTTATCGTCATCATCTTTAATTATTTTGCACAAGACCTTAATCAGAACTTTTTCAAATTAGCAGCCGTACAGCCCCACACGCAACTTCTGTTGCACTAAATAGGTTAAATATCAAACCAAAATCAATACGGAACAAAAAAAAACCACCTGGTCATACTAATAAAAGGATATGCTTCAGTACAGGCAAGCCTACACACTTATATGGCCTACCAATCATAAACCAATCCTGGATAACCGATGCACACCCTTGCCTAAAAATCAAATGTTTAATTATGATTAACCAAAACCAAAACAAAATTCTATCGAGCACACAAACTGTTTTCCCACAGGCACAGGCAACAAGCCAAATACCATAAAGAAAGCAGGCCTAGTGATGCATCCAAAGTCCAAACAAGAGGCTACGGCCATCAACAACCACGCAAGAAAAAAAACAAGATAATATCTAAATGGATGGTTCAAAACTCCCCATCACTTGCTCGAATTGTAGTTTCAATTATGGACCTCGGTACTGCTGACAACTCCCTTACAGATTCAGGATCTAGGCACATGGAAGTTGGCAATTCAGCACCACATAATTTCTCCCTTGCAAAACAATAGAGAATGACAGGGTCGGCAAATGGTCTAGACATGGCCCGTCGTGATCATGACGATTGATGATGAGACCATTCATAGGAAAAAGGAAGCTAGCGAGGATCTTACATCAAAATGATATTTACGAGCTGCTTTTTGCAAACCATTGGTCCTTTCGGCTTGGCCACCTCTAAAAGTAAAGGGATGCCGTGGCCTTCTTTTTTCTCACACAAAATATGGAGAAAGACACAGAGCAATATGAACCAGTATATTCCATTTTGTCCTAAGAGAATCTTGTGTCTTGATTCTGTCTACAATTACATCAAGATAAAACAAATGGTAGAAAGGAGCCACTGCTATATTTTTCATTATTTTCTATCATTTTCTTTTTCAATTGTAAATCAATTGAAAAATACCACATGAGATCTACAATGACGAGATGATTCCCTTTCCTCTTCAAGGAAGAGTAAATATGCATTCTTTCCTTCACTATTACATCATTAATGAGGAAAATTCCCTATCTGTTCACTCTCCCTGGAAAAAAAAAGGGGCACCTGCAATCATTCCTGGTAGGTATCAATTTTGCTCAAAGGAAAATATTGATGCTAATCGAGTCTGGCTCTAGCTCAAACAAATTGTCTAGGTCAGGCGAATGAGTACTGGTGATTCTGCTGATGGTGGCCAGGGGATTTTACTCTGATGATGAGCCACCATGTTGAGGGTCAGTCTGGTAGTAAACAACATCCCCTGTGTCGCTAACATAGTGATCTTTTCTCATGCTTCTTATCAAAATTCCAATTAGATGAAAAGGCAGAGGGCCTGACTTCTTTGGTTCTCGGTAATATTTCCCAAACACTGGTCTTGCAGCCTCAGTCTACATACAATGAAGTATAATAATCAGATGACAGAAAACAACAAGTCAAAACAATCAAGTCTTTCCTTAGGCCCCAGAGGAGTGCTCGTCACAATTGCATATGGAAACAAGTTTTATTTATCAAAATAAAGAAATACTCACTGCTTCAATTAAGTGATAGTGTGGGATTTGAGGAAAGAGATGATGAATGACATGGGTTCCTATGTCATGATGAATGTTATTAATCCATCCATAGTCACGATCGATTGTCGTAAGCCCTCCCCTCAAGTAACTCCATTCCTGTTCAATTACAATGAAAAATTAAAAGGAAAAAATTACTAATTGAACTTCAGACCAATCTAGATAAAGTCGTCACAGACATTTCTTTTCTTCATGATGGAGTATATTTACATAAGACATGGCAATGAAAATCAACTTAACTATATGACTATAGATGTCAACTTAAACATATGACTATAGATGTCAATATAATATATTAAATTGTTACATATTGGAATTTAAATATAACGCTCAAGGTCAAGGATTTAGACAGAAAATACAAAAACACAATAGTTAGGATGCACATACCTTTCCACGATACCAAGGAAGTTTGTCTTCATGACCATGGTGATGCAGGTAAGTCACTAAATCCAGCCACATAACAAAACCCTAAAATTGAATCAGAGTCAAGTTAAAAACATTCTTTGAATGGAAAAACAGAAACTTTATGGAAATTCAATTTCCATAGCATAGGAACCTACAACACAAGGAAAATTGACATTTACCACATATGGCACTCCATATAGTTTAAGCAGTTGAACAGGACCCATTACAAAAGATAAGCCAACAAGCAAAGCAGCCATTGCAGTCCAGCATAAGGTGGAAGTGATTACATCTTTTCTCTCACTTGGGACGAACAAATCACTGTTTGGGTCAAAGTGTGAACCAGATTTTCCAGGACTTCTGCTCCACTGAATTGAATAGGATATTCAGCAATCTATTTCTTCAACTCTGAATAAAATTGCTCAAAAAGAGAACACATACTTACAAGATAAATGGGGTATGCAAGCATGGGAAACGGCACAGTGAATCGTAGCATTTTTGTAATGCCATCCAAACTTTTATATATTTTCTCAGGGAGCTACATCAAAAATAGTAAAAAAAAAATAAGCTTGAGGAATCATAGAAGTGCAAAAGCAAAGATGCTATAATGCAAACCGACAAAGTAACAGAGAATCCATAAACAGATTATATCACTAACCGGATGCCATGATTCATCATTCTCAACATGTCCATGGTTTTGATGATGAGTTCTATGGCTAATTCTCCTGCAAATCAGTACCATCGCAAGGCATTTTCTTATTAGTAACTCAAAACAATAGCTTACAATTGCTGCGGAGTATGATTCAAACAGATGGAAAAAAAAGAGATCAACTTGTATAAATCAAAGTGCAAGATTTTACCATCCATGGTAAGGTACAAGAATTGAAGAATGCAGAATATGCCCCGCCACACTATTTAGCTTGTTGTTATTGGAAAAACTCCCATGGCCACTACAAGAATCAAATTCAACAATCAAAACACAATTAGCGTCATCAAACGAAAGGAACAAGCAAATACATAAACCCAGATCTATAAACCAAAAAAAAGTGATTACCAATCATGTCCAAGAACAAAAAGTGCCCAAAACATTGTCCCTTGAGCAGCCCAATACAAAGGCCAAACAACCCAATTGTTAAAATAAGCAGCTGCTGCAGCTAAACCAAAAACCACAGCAACATCCCTAACAACATAACTCATTGACTTCCATGGATCTTTAACCCAACAATGCTTTGGTATAGCAGTTCTAATATCAGACAATTTAAATGGAGGGGGTGAACCAGGATCAAATTCTGTTTCCTCATCTTCCCCAACCCCATTAAAGCCAATAACTTTATTATCTTCCTCCCCATCTAATGATGCAACTCTATATGGAGCACTCACTTTAAGCCCCCAATTTCTCTCCCTAAAACACCCTCTTGAAAACTTATCAAAAGGGAGCCTTTTTAGATCTGTGAGAGTCCTGTTGGTGTACAAAAATCTTGGCTTTGAAGGGTTGATGATTCCAGTTCTGGGTCTAGGCCAAAATTGAGGGAGAGGCTTTAAGCCACATTCTGATAACACCCAGCTAGCCATTAGATCCCGAACTGGAGAAAGCCAAACTGAGTGTCTCTCTCTCTCTCTCTCTCCCTGGCTTCAGAGAAACAAAGAGAGGATAAGCAAAGCTAAAACAAAAACTAGTTAAATTTATAATCTACCAAAAAATAAAGAGAGCAACAAGCGAAGCAAAATATCTAGGATAAAAGAAATACCTAAATAATATAATAATATATTATAGTTACGAAAAACAAAATATGGAGAAATAAAAGATACGACTGACTTTTGTGATTATGTTTTAAAAGATTCTGGTTGTGTAAGGTGGCGTTATAAAGGGAAGAGACGAGTTCGGTAACTTAGGAACGTTGTCTGTATGATTGGTTCGCGTGAAAATTGCCTACCGGCCATGGTGTTGTGGTTTGACCTTTCCAAAGGATGTGTTTTAATTTCTTCCCCTTTCTCCTTTTCTTTTCCTTTTTTTCTCTTTCACATCAGCCAACCGTCCCTTCTCTCTCCTCGTTGTCAGTGACCTTTCCCCTCTCTCTCTCTCTCTCTCCCTCTCCCCCTCTCTCTCTCTCCCCCCATATTAAATACATTCAAAACATCATAACAACCATCTAGATATCCTCCAGTAATAAGAGCTTGGGACCAAGAAGTTTATTTTTTCTGTGGTCTCAGGTTCGACCCTTGTGGTTGCTCATATGATGGTCACTGGAGGCTTACATGGTCGTTAACTTCAGGGCCCGTGGGATTAGTCGAGGTGCGCGCAAGCTGGCCCGGACACCCACGTCAAACTAAAAAAAAAAAAACATCATAACATCGACCGACCAGGGTTTTTTTTTTATGTTTTTCAAGCTCTATGGTTGCTAATATAATGATCATTGAAGGCTTACATGATTGTTAACTTCAGGGCCTATGGAATTAGTCGAAGTGCACGCAAGCTGACTCGAACACCCACGTTAATAAAAAAAAACACCATAACATCATCCTTTCTAGCCCGAGACGTCATCTTTCTTTCTTTTTCTTCATCACAGGTTAATTAATTTCCGACCAAACCACCCACCACCTGTTATCATAATTATTCGTATTCTATATTTAGAGATATATTAAATACTTTTTTCTTTATTAATTTAATATATATTATGCTGATATGTGTTAATTTGACTTCATATATTAAGGTTCTGAATTAGAGATTTTTTTAAAAAAAATTAGGGTTATTTATAATTAGGTTAATTAGATATAAGTTGAGTTAATAATTAGGTTATTTTTTAAAATAATCAATGATTTTAGATTGTTGTTGTTTTGTTGTGTTGTTTGACAAAATATCTGGTAATTTAGGAATATTATACTTCCATGGTAATATCATTGTCAATACCAACAATGGTATCACTTATAATGGAAGAAGTCATGAGTTCCTAACGATTATATTAAATATGTTCATTTACAGGTTATCTAGAATGTTATGTGATCGACTTGGTTGGAATATGTTTAAAATAGAAGTTGAAATTACTTGGAGGATGTTGCAAACCGGAATCAGTCAAGCTTGTTATGTCGGTGTACCAATCTGTAGTGATGGAAGTGTGCTTCAATGTTTGGAATTACAAGAATTAATGGGATTAATATGTTAGAGCTCTATTTGAATAGTAGACCTAGACCGGATTGTTTCAATTAAGTCCCTAATTAGCTATCAAACTTCAATAATTATGCAATTAAGCCCCTGATTTGACCAAATCAACTCTTCAAAATTATAATTGGATCCCAGAAGTTTAATTTCTTCCAATAAAAGCCTAAATTGACTTAAGAAATCAATTTTCTTGCAATTAAATCCTCCATAAATTCAATTAAACCTTGGATAAAATTTAATTGAGTCCATAAACATCTGATTTTGGACTTTTCTTCCTCAAATTGAATTTTCCTTATCAACACGTCTCTCACTGTCAAATTTCAACCTTTTGCATTTTTGAATCTCCTCAACTAATTTTGGTATTTTTTCGGCATTCCAGCATCCTTTTCTCGCTCCTATTATTTCTTAGATTTCTTCTGAATATTTTTTTGATATATTTTTTCTTGTATTTTTTTATTTTTTTTTGTAGGAACCCAAAAATGGATAACAACACTATTTTACCTAAAAACAATTACTATGCTAAGTTCCGAAAAAAAGGCTTTCGATAAATATATTTCATGACAAAAAGGCTTTCGAGTATTATTTTTTCAACAAAATAAGATCATATTTTTGTAATGAACATAAAGAATTAGTGTACCTCCATGACATTAGAGGTCCTCCTCAGAATGTAAACATATATGATAGTTAAAAGGGAGATTGTAAAGACAAAGGACACTTCCTTCACACTCCAACAACATCCATAAGCATAATGAACTTAGAAATGATCACTAAGAAAAATAGTAAAAACAATGCAAATTAAATCGTTGGATAAACTTAATCTATTAATTTATCAAGATATTAAGTAAACAATGATATGGTGCTTGTGCTCACATGATTACACATGCATTATCCATGTATTAGCCTAATCTAACCAAACAATTTCTCTTATATATAACAGGACCATGGCTTTCCACTTGTCACGAGACCACATTCATCGATGGAATTTGATTGGAGGAGTGCGAAGGACTTACTCACCATCTGTGTAAAACGTGAAGGAATTTGAACTTTCCTACTTGTACACTCAATTGGGTGGTGACAAAGGCACTAGGAGAAAAAAGAAACTAAAATTTAGCCGCCGCCCCTGCCATCGTCGATTGTGCTTCATTTTATTATATATACAAATATTAATTTGTGGTCTTAATAAAAAATAAAATAAAATGGAGAGCCAGGTTGGGGGGGTCATGTTATCATTTGAATCATGGTGTAGATATAACATAACAAAAAAAAAAAGCCTACAATTGAACATATTTTCACTGTACATGTACAATTTATTCTTCCCTACAATAGTATAATTATATTTTTGTCATTTAAAAAAAACAAATGACTTTGGTGTTGGATTATTTTGATGTTTTTACGCTGCACATTAATCATTAAGGAATTGAACGGAGATGTAAGTGTCTTTTCAATTTGATTTGGCATATAAAAATAATCTAATTACCCTCCAAGTTTAAAATTTTAAAATTAACTAATAGGAGTACTTTTTTCTTTTTATTTTTTAAAATATAGTAAAATACCATATTTACCTTTAGAATAAAAAAAATAAACCATGTGTCTAGGGGCTTTTTGGTCTTTTTACTATAGGTTTTTTGTTACTACTAGTTTCATGGAGGATAATTTTTGTCTTTTTATACATGTTAATTATTATTTAAATGTGAAGAGTTGCTAGTGCATGTCATTCACATGCTAGCACATGTGAGGCGCGCCTGTGCATTTTTGGGCAAGGCGTGCAGCACCTCCCAATAGCAGAATATGTCCTTCCATTGTATTGTTGGAAGCGTCTTGTGTCCTCTTCTTGATGGTGCGGCGTGTGTTGGAGGCGATGGAGCAGTTTATCGCCAGTGGGCCTATATTGTTTTGTTTCCTCTCCTCCCTTGAAAATTACAAGTTGGTCTTTTTTGTTTTTAATATTTTAATTTCAGTTTTTATTCTTTTGATTTTTAATTTTTATTTTTTATCCTTTTATAAAACTTTTATTTGTTTTCAATTTCATCATTCAATCCCAATTTGTCATATATTATTTTTTTCGATTTGGTTCGTGTTATTTTGATTTCTTATTTGTTTTCAACCTTTTTTCAATTTGGCATGTCTGACACGCTGATGCATCTAATTCACGTGCCAACCACTTTTTATTTTTTTAATTATATTTGATATTTATCCTTAGTAAACTTGATTATTACTAAAAAACCAATACAAAAATATGAAAAAGCCCCTTAAATCACAGTTTAACAAATCTTGATTTTAAAGATAATTTAGTTATTTCAATTTGTTTTTTGGTTAAAGATTTGAAAAGTGTTCTCTGAAGCTAAGAGAAGGAAAATAGTTTTCTTCGAAAAGATTGAAGTGTTTTCTTTGACTGAAAAATTATTTTTTATTGATCAATTTTTTTAAATTTAAATAAACATAAAAAAATTTGAAAAATAGTTTTCAAGAAAATATATGCCATGAAACAAACCATTGTAGAAAACTTGTAAAGCTATTGTGATTATGTAGATGATTGATTATTACTAAGAAAACTGAAATAAAAATACAAAAAAGCCATTGAATCTTAATGTAACAAAATCTAATTTTAAAAGCAATTTAGTCATTTCAATTTTTTATTTTGTTAAAGATTTGAAAAGTGCTTTCCTCTGTTGAGAGAAGAAAAATAGTTTCTTTTGAAAAGAATTAAGTTTTTTTTAATTGAAAAACATTTTTTTAATGACTACCTTTTCTAAACTTAAAAATAAATTTGAAAAAGCTTTGAAAAATAATTTTCAAGAAAATATTTTCATGAAACAAACCGTAGAAAACTTGTAATTATGTAGGCGCATAAATTGTTGATCGAACTTTTTTTTTCATTTCCCATTAAAGCATAAAAATAAATTAAACAACGGAAAACCAGTGTTAATAAAAAACAAATAATTGTTAGAGATGCCAATGGCACATTCATAATTATTATTTATGGTAAATTAAGTCCTTTATAAATAATAGTAAATGACTAAAATAATTTTGTGAAAGCACACAAGACACAACTGCTCAGAATCTCTTTCCTGCCATGTATCTCATAAAAAGGCCATGGATGCGTCGCATAAAATTAGACAAGGATTAAGCCATCCATCCTTATCTTCTATTTGCCATACTGGAGCTTCAAATTAACCATGTGTCTAGCATGCTCATGCATTGCAGCCACCTGTAGACTATATATTGGACAAATTAAGGGTCCCCAGTAGTTATTAGAAAGTAACCAAATCAGTGTAACTCAACTAATTAAACTCTAAATTTATTTATTAATTTGAGTGTTATAAATTTCAGGGCTATTGAAAGTTTATATGATCGTTAATTTCAGGACTCATAAGATTAATGAAGATACATGCAAACTAACCCGGACAGCCACATTAATAAAAAAAAAAAAAGATGGCAAGTCACCCACATGCCAAATCTTTAAATCTGGTAACCAGTAAGCTTATAAAAGGTTATTAATCTAATTCAATTTGTAAGCAATCCCTTTGTTTTATAATTGTGAACTGAAATATGAAACATCCATCACAATCACTCTCAAGTTGAAATTAATTTCTTCTCCTTTGTTTGTATAACTAATTGGTCCTTTTTCAAGGAAAATTGCCAGGATTGCTGGAATAAGCATATGGTATTTGCATATATATAGGAATACATCTTCCCATAAATAATAGGAATAGGATCCATGCACTCGGTCAACGTTGTTGTTCTTTCTCGTCTTCTCTCTGGGATCCTTCTTTAATTTATGGTCTTTGTTTTTGGGGAGTGGCAACGGCCAGTTCTCTTGAGCGAATGGCTAGACGAGGAGGGAATCCTGGAAGTTGCGAGTCTCTGCTGCATGGCTTTCAAAGGTTGATTCCCAGGCTGGTTCATCAACACTTGGCCTCAGACAGAAGAGATTCGGGCCAAATAATGTGCCAAATGCCAAGGCCAAGTATAAAGACGCGTGCGTGCCTTCAATAACAGAAGATGAAATTTCTTACGCCACAAGGCTAGCTAGAATCTTTCCTTTTTTCTTCTCTTGAACCTTTTGTATCCCATCCTTTTTAATATTTTAGATGGCCTTCAGTGGTTGCTATGTGATGCTATATTTGTACAAGTTCAATATATTGGCGTAAGCCTCGCTATAAAATTGCCTTTGTTCTTCATACGCTCTTCGACAACTTTTGGTACATTGCCTTGCGCTCAGGCAATTTTCAGTACTCATTTGTAAGATTCTTTCTGGTCCCGTACGCGTTTAATTTTTCCTGGGAAAAGTGGTTGCAGGGGGGGGGGGGAATAAAACATACAGTGTGAATCCAAGAATGAAGAAACCAATGAAAAACACGTTCTCTTCATGGAATTGGTAATTGGGAGGTTGTGTGGCTCTGCCAATGTAATTAAAAGGTTCGGGTTTAGTTGGAGGACAACTGCTTTTATAATGTGCAGCCCAAAATCATCTGTAGATAAGTAAGCACAGTTGAAACTTACTCATAGACATAATCGAAGTACAGATTCATAATTGTCTTCATCATTACATGCCGCAAATCGCACATAGTATGTGATGATAATCTCCAGTTGGGGTCTTGGAGAAATCTCACCATGCACAAAGGGGATAAACAAACAGAAGGAAAAACTTTAAAACCTGTCCGATAGCTAGCATATCAGGCTTATATCTTTCTCACAGTTGCCACCACTTCCGTTTCTCCATTTTCTTGAGAAATTCATTTGCCAATGATGCATAGTCTTCTGATCTACCTTCCAGCTCTTCAGTGTCATTGCTGATTTTCTTGTATAAATATAAAACATTTAGCAGTTGGTCAAGATAGGCCTTTCGTGTATATAACAATTTAGAAAGCAATGCATGGTAAATTGTCTAGGAACATATGAAGGCTGAAGAAATCCAAAAATAGCCAATTTGACTCGGGGCATCTGGAGAAAGTTTGATCAAAGAAAATACGATAAAAATGAAACGTGAGGAAATTCAATTGTGAAAATTAAAGGTATTTTCTCTTCTTTTTTTTGTTAAAATCTTACCTCCAGCTTCTCCTGCCTTTGGACCCGCTTGTTTCGTGCACTAGCAGCCGGAGAAGAGGCGTCCTAAAATCATTTACCAAACCAAAAAAACACAATCAATTCAAACTATTGATGTTGGCCTTACCAATGAAAGAAGAGTTCGTCAAAATAAACCAACAAGCAACGTTACCTTGGATTTTCTGTACTTAGCTACGATTTCCTTAAGGTTCCTACTACTTCTGGGCTTTGTTTCTCCACCAGAACCTAGTAAAATCTCCCTGTCCGTTCTCTTCTCTGCAATGCAAAATTAGAGGTGAATTGTTCAATAATCCACGCAAGCAAACGCACAAGAAACTCAGATTTACCTCTCGCTTTATTTTGAACTTCGTTGGATGATTTGGTTGCCATGAGCAAGTTCATGTGTTTCCGTATCAGTTACGATAAAGGAAACACTTGAACTGAGAGAGAATGATGAAGATGACATTTTTTGTGTATTTTAAATTGTAATGAGCTCCACAAACCTATATTAAGCTCCACCCTAATTAGCAACGTTTTATGCTCCACAGGCCTATATTAAGCTCCCCAGCTTCCTGAACCTCTAATATAATTATGTAAATGGCCAATTTGAGCCAATTTTAGCTCTGAACTTTTATTATCAGCACCAGGAATCCTGCATGTGCAATAGCCTTTTAGTAACACGGCCAAAAGCATGATTTCGTGAAGTAAATCCAGAGGAAACTGATGCCATCCATTTGAACCTGCTTGTCCTACTGCAAGAACCTTGTCACGGAAAACAATATATAAAGAGGCCAGAATTGTAGAAACAGCACAAATAGCAAAAGTCTTACGTGTAGCATTCTTGCTGGTTTGGGAATTGGAGTAATATCCACACTGTGGTCGGTCTACCT
>Ga0307510_10005308_pt1 | contig 15330 bp, 11 predicted proteins | sample 12_EM_MG_FD_207224 | JGI IMG/M metagenome (GOLD analysis project Ga0307510, IMG submission 207224) | Populus trichocarpa ectomycorrhiza microbial communities from riparian zone in the Pacific Northwest, United States - 12_EM | ecosystem: Host-associated > Plants > Roots > Unclassified | place...
CGTCGACCAGTATCTCGCGTTCGAGCAGCACAGTCCGGCGCGCCACGAGTACCTGGCCGGCGAGGTGTTTGCGATGACGGGAGCCAGTGCGCAGCACGTTGCGATTGCAACACGGTTGTTCGGGGCCACCGTGGCGCATTTGCGCGGCACACCCTGGCAGGCTTCCATGTCCGATGTGAAGGTCCGGGTGAGAACCAACATGAGGGACTATTTCTATTATCCCGACATGCTGGTCATTTCCGATGGCGATCGCCGCGCCGACGGTGGCGAACGAATGCCGTTCGTACGCAGCCCGCGGCTCATTGCGGAGGTGATCTCACCCTCCACTGAAAACATCGATCGGCGCGAGAAGGCGATGATGTACCGTGAGCTCACCTCACTCGAGGAATATGTGCTCGTGGCACAGGAAGAATGCGAAGTCACGATCTTTCGCCGCCGCCAGAACTGGCGCCCGGTTGTCTGCAACTTACTCGAGGACGTGGCGGAGTTCCGATCTATCGGGTTGTCGTTGCCGCTGATGCATATCTATCGCGAACCACCGGAGGCGGTGGCTCGGGTTGCCGAGCCGAAATAGAGCGGTCAAGCGCAGGGCGGCCCCGGCTAGGCGCTGACGTGTATGGTGGGGCCGCCGGCTATCATTTCACCAATTTTTGCGGCGTGGTCGCAGCCGTGTCGCTGGAAGCTCTCGAGAACAGTCGCGACGGAGTCGGGGGCGCAGGACACGAGCAGGCCACCAGATGTTTGCGGGTCGCAAAGGAGCGGCCTCGTGGCGGCGGGCAGGTCCGATGCGAAACGCACGTGGTCGCCGTATGACGCCCAATTGCGATCGGACGCGCCCGTAACAACTCCCGCTTCGGCCAACGCCTGAACACCATCCAAAAACGGGATGTTGGATAACGACAGGCGCGCGCCCAACTGCGATCCGCGGCACATCTCGAGAGCGTGCCCCAGAAGCCCGAAGCCAGTCACATCGGTCATTGCGTGCACGCCAGGCATCTGGGCGAGGTCGGCTCCAGCGCGATTGAGCAGCGTGGTCGTTGAGATCATGTCGTGGTAGCCGGCGTCTGTCAGACGGCCCTTCTTCAAGGCGGCTGAGAGGATGCCGACGCCCAAAGGCTTTCCCAGCACCAGCACATCGCCGGCAAGCCCCGTGGAATTGCGCTTCACATTTTTCGGGCTTACGACACCAATCGCGGCCAAACCGTAGATGGGCTCGACTGAATCGATGCTGTGGCCACCGGCGATCGGGATGTTGGCGGCGGCACAGACACTCTCTCCGCCGCGAAGAATCTCCCGGATGATTTCGGGCGGTAGAACCTTGATGGGCATTCCGAGAATCGCGAGCGCGAAGATCGGCGTACCGCCCATCGCGTACACGTCTGACAATGCGTTGGTCGCCGCAATGCGGCCAAAGTCGAACGGGTCGTCGACAATGGGCATAAAGAAGTCGGTGGTGGCGATCACCGCCTGTTCGTCGTTGAGTCGATAGACCGCCGCGTCATCGGACGTTTCGGTACCTACCAGCAAATCGCTGAACGCAGCCGCCGACGGCGATCGCGCAAGCAGATCCGCGAGCACTCCTGGCGCAATCTTGCATCCACAACCGCCGCCATGAGACAGCGACGTCAGCCGAGGCGCGGGGGTATGAATTGAAGTCATGGCATCAACCTCGAACGACTTGGCGGAAGGCAGCAGGAGTCGAACCTACCAGGAAGCGGCTGACGCCCCCATACCGGGTTTGAAGCCCAGCCGCACCACCGGGTACGAATACCTTCCACGGACTCCAGCGTACGGCACGGGAGGGACGCAGTCACGCCCCTCGGCGGACACGACCTCAGCCGGCTCGCCACGAGCTATCTGCGCGCAGAACCCGTGCGTCTCGCAACCGCCGTGTATGTCCCACGCGGTCGAAGAATTCGAGGATCTGGATCGCCCGTTTGCGGCCAAGGCCGACGGCATCACGGTACTGGGCGGCCTCGACGGTGCCGTGTTCCTGCGCAATCGCTGTGACTATCGTCGCAAGCTCATCGACGGATTTAGGATCGTAGAAGAGGTCGTGTACCACTTGATACAGAGCGCCTTGCGTTACCTGCTTCCGCAGAACCTGGCGGACGTCGTCCTCTGTTGCTTCGATTGTCCCGGCAAGATCGCGTACCCACGGTGGGTTGAAACGTCCGGCAGCGATCAGCGGCTGCAGTTTTGCGGCCAGAGTGCTTTCTCTGGACGATAGAGTGACCGAATGGCCGGGTAAGTGAACCCACGGGTCGCTACGTACAATGACGCCGTCTCGGGCTAACTCAGCGATGAGAGCGCGCCATAAATCGTGCGATAGCTGGGGCAGCGAGATACGACGCAAGCGACCGATGTCGGGGCCAGGCTCTTCGGGCGCTGTAGCGTGAAATTCGCGGAGCGCGGTTACGGCTCGTTCGCGAAGGTGATGCCACGCCGATTGCAAAATAATGTAGCGGTCACGCGCACCGTCTACGAGCAACGCTTCTGATGACAGGTTGTTGAGGATCTGTCCACTCAGGCGAATGAGGTCTGACTCTTTTATGCCGTGCGGCATTTCGGCGAGAAGGTGAGTCAGGCCCTCACCGGCAATCATGCGCTCGACAGCGTGCAGGTACCGCATTCGTTCAGCGGATCGCCGCTTGCGGGACTGTGCGAATGGGTCGAGAACAACCCCTCCGCCGATGGTATGAACGGCTTGTGCGTCACGGACGATGAATCGATCACCGGGCAACGCGCAAATGGGGCTGTCGAACGCTATCTGCGCATAGTGATGTTGGCCGGGCGTGATTGCGTCGTCGTCGAGAGGCACCACGTGGGCGATCGTGTGCGCCGCGCCGTGATGGAAGTGTACGAGCGACCACGCTTTCAACACGGTGTTGATGCCGGAGATGAGTTCCATGCGCACGTCGATGCGCGTGGTGGGTGAAAGTGCTCGAGCATCAGCGAGCCAGTCGCCGCGCTTGACGGCACTCTTGTCGACGCCAGTGACGTTCAAGGCGCAACGCTCACCCGCGTGGCCAACTTCAGCAGGACGGTTTTGCGAATGGATGCTCCGCACCCGGACCGGGAGATTCGACGGGAAGACAACGACATGGTCCCCCGTTTGCACGGAGCCGGAAAAAACGGTGCCCGCTACGACGGTGCCGTGGCCGGCCAACGTGAATACGCGGTCGATGGCGAGGCGAAAAAGGCGGGTGTCGCGAGGGAACGCGTCGCGGGCAGCCTGTTCCAAATACGCGCGCAGTTCGGCAACGCCCGCGCCAATATCGGCGCCTGCGCTGGCTGCAGCGGGCCCACCACCCGCAGCCACCGCATTCACCCGAAACACCGGCGCCGCCCGAAACACAGTGTCACCGAGAAAATCGGCGATCTGCGCCTCAACAACCCGCACCCGCGCGTCATCAACGCGATCTACTTTAGTCAGCGCCACGGCGCCGCGCGTAACACCAAAGAGCTGAAGAATGGCGACATGCTCACGCGTCTGTGGCATGACGCCGTCATCCGCGGCAATCACCAACAGCGCGAAATCGATTCCGCAGGCGCCCGCGGCCATGGTGTGTACGAGGCGCTCGTGGCCCGGTACGTCGACGAAGCCGAGAATGTTGCCGTCACTGAGGGGCGTATATGCGTATCCCAGCTCGATGGAGATACCGCGCGCCTTCTCTTCCTTCAACCGATCGGTATCGACGCCCGTCAACGCGCGAACGAGTGTCGTCTTCCCGTGGTCAATGTGACCCGCAGTGCCGACAATCATGGTGTGCCATGCCTGACCTCGGTGTGATCGCGCCGCGAAACGACGAGCCGGGACAACGCCTCGCACTGACGCTGGAACTCGGTCTCTTCAGCAGCAAGCAAACACCGCAAGTCCAACCACAGCGTCTTATCGGCAACCCGGCCAATCACTGGGCGTGTCAACGCGCGGAGATAACCCTCGAGGCGATCAAGGCTCCCGTGCTTGCCTTTGACCACGCGAATCGCCAACCCATGACTCGCCAAGCGATCCACCGGCAAAGCGCCACTGCCAATCTGACTAACAACAGGCGTGTCGGTCACTTCATATGCTTCCCCAACAGCAGCCTGCACAATCGGCCGCAAGCGTATGGCTTGCGCCTGCATTTCAGAGGCAGGGCGGGTGAGTAACTTCAGAGTCGTCAGGCGTTCACCCAGAAACTCGGGACTTCGATATAACGACAGCACTGGCTCCAGGGCAGCCAACGTCAGTTTGCCAACACGCAGCGCGCGCTTGAGCGGATGCTTGCGGATCTTGCCGATGAGGTCCGAACGACCCACGATGAGTCCGGCCTGGGGGCCACCCAGCAACTTGTCTCCGCTGAAAGTGACGAGGTTGGCGCCGGAAGCGATGGTCTCCGTGACCGTGGGTTCCTTAGGCAAACCCCAACGCGTCATATCAACTAGCGAACCACTGCCGAGGTCTGCCGCTACCGGAACCGCTCGGGCATGCCCAAGCTGGGCGAGCTCGGGAATCGAGACGCTGTTGGTAAATCCCGAGATTTCGTAGTTGCTCGTGTGTACCTTCATCAGTAGCCCGGTGCGGGCACCGATTGCGTCGGCATAGTCAGTCAAGTGGGTGCGGTTAGTCGTACCGACTTCAACGAGCTTCGCGCCTGCCTGACGCATGATGTCCGGAATCCGAAAGGAGCCGCCGATCTCCACGAGTTCGCCACGCGAGACTACTACCTCGCGTCGTGAAGCGAGTGCACTCAGCATGAGCAATACGGCAGCGGCGTTGTTGTTGACCACCGTAGCGGCTTCAGCTCCCGTGAGGTCGCAGAGCAACTTCTCCACGAGTGTGTCGCGGTCACCTCGTCGTCCACTGCTCAGATCAAATTCGAGGTTCACCGGGGCGCGCATCGACTGCACGACGGCTGTCACGGCTTCTTCGGGTAGCACGGCACGGCCGAGATTGGTGTGCAGGACTGTGCCGGTGAGGTTGAATACAGGACGCAGGGTAGGGGTTGCGCTTGCGTCGAGTGTCGCTTGAAGTTGCGTGCTGATGGCAGCGTCCGTCAGGGCGGCAGCATCAAGAGTGCCGGCAAGTGCTGCTGGGCGAAGGGAGTCGAGGTAGATACGTAGCTCGGCTACGACGCGGGTGTGTCCATACCGGCTGAGAACATCTGAGAACGCCGCGCTGTTGAGTAAGCGGTCGACCGACGGGATGTTAGCCGCAGTGGTGCGGGACGCATCCACTCACGTTTCCGAGGTTTGCCAAAGCAACGGGTTGCCGCTGCCGCGATGAAAGCCTTCCTGAGTCATGAGCAGATCCAGAGCAAGGCTGGAGAGATCGTCTGCCATGGGCTCCACATCGGTGTCCTTTTCCTGGTAGAGAATCTTGCGGTAAGTGTGGCATTTGCCACAAGTCTCTGCCCGGACGGCCTCGGAACCGCCCTCGATGGAATGGTAGGTGATGCCTTCGGTGGAGAGGCAATGGCTGCAGGTTATCCGAACCATGTGCCACTCGGTCTCGCACAGTCCGCAATGCAAATAGCGGTAGCCCTGAGGCCCCCGTTTATCCGAGCGAACGACGCTGGCGACGGGTAGGGAGCCGCACACGGGGCAAACTGTAGGGACGTCGAGCTGCGTGACATCAGCGACGCGAAGGGTGCTGGCCATTGACGCCCAATAGACTTGGAGGGCAGCCATAACGAACGGCGCAGCCTGAGCATCGACACCGTCGGTGCGCGCGGCTATCAATAGGTCCGCCTGGGCGTCGAGCTCAACGTCGCGCGTCGCGACGATCCGCGCACACAGGGCGTAAACTGCCGGCGGAAACGCGGTCGACGCAGACGATATCGCGCCACACAAGTCCCGCAGAATCGCCCGCCACCGATCCTGCCGCGGCCACCCGGCCGCTTGCAGCACGGGCATGCGGTGCGTCTGAGCAAGCTCTATCTGCTGCCCCAACTCCTGAGAAAACGCTTCCGCAACCAGCGCCGACCTGAGGGAATCAAACTCTGCCTGCTGCGCATCCACCAACGCGGCCATCAGCAGCAGATAGTCCCGCAACGGGTGATTCGAGCTGAGTGCCCGCAGCCGCCGCGCCCGCTGTCCAAACACATCGGGATCAGCCAACCGGACACGAGGAATATCCCGCTCGGCGAATGCCTCAATCTTGGCGGGATCTAGAATTCGCTGCATGAGTCATCTCGCGGAACCAGGCCCGATGATGCTTCCAGGCCCAGCCGGGCGTCACCGTCCCGCGGACCATGGCGTGAACTGAGCCTTTTACCCAGATAGCCGCATAGATATGCACAATGATCGAGCATATCAGCACCAACGCGCACACGGCATGCACGATCGAGGCGATCCGGACCACGTCGATGGGAAAGTAAGCAGCGAAGTACGCTCGCCAGATGACGAACCCGGTCAGCAGGAGTCCCGCCAGACATATCACCAGCACCCAGAACAGCAGCTTCTGGCCTGCATTGTACTTCCCAACTTCAGGAAGCCGGTCCTCGCGGTTTACCACCACATCGCGGATCTGTCGCATCCATTGCCAGTCCCGCGGCTGCAGGGAGTTGTGGCTCCACATGCGGCTCGCCAGGAAGACAAACGCCAGGACCATGAACAGCCCGATGAAAGGATGCAGAATTCGATTCCAAGGCCCGCCACCGAACAGGCCGCTGAGACCGAACAAGGCGGGGTGGAACATGGCCAACCCGGACAGTGCGGCGAGCACGAACGCGATGGCCGTCAGCCAGTGGTTGGTCCGGTCGTTGGCGCTGTAACGAACGAGGGTGTCCAACCGATGCGGTGACCCTTGTCCCGCCTCGCCGGTGCTATGCCCAGCTGCCCCAGAAGTCACTGTAGCCCCGGAACCCTTCGTATCGCTCATGGCGCTTTCTCCGCGGCCGCGGACGTGGAAGTGGCCGTGGACCGGGCCATTTCATTGGCAGCCGCCTCGTCGCCACCATCGGTTTCGTTGGGTCCAACACGGACGAAGTGGAAAAACCCAAAGAGAGCGGTCATCGCCATGGCAGCCAGTCCCAGGGGTTTGGAGAATCCCTTCCACAGACGCACCATCGGACTGATGTGGGGATCCTGGGGTAGCCCGCTGTAGAGCTCCGGCTGATCGGCGTGATGCAACACATACATAACATGGGTGCCGCTCACGCCGGCAGGATCGTACAGGCCGGCGTTATCGAAGCCGCGTGACTTGAGATCCTCGATACGCTCGGCCGCATGCAGCTTCATGTCTTCCTTGGTGCCAAAGACGAGCGCGCCGGTTGGGCAGGCCTTGATGCATGCCGGCTCCAGCCCCACGGACACCCGGTCGGAGCACAGTGTGCATTTGTAGGCCTTGTGATCCTTCTTCGAGATCCGCGGGATGTCGAACGGGCACCCGGTGATGCAATACCCGCAACCGATGCAGTTTTCTTCGTGGAAATCCACGATGCCATTGGCGTACTGCACAATCGCGCCCGGAGAGGGGCAGGCCTTGAGGCAACCCGGGTCCTGGCAGTGCATGCAGCCGTCCTTGCGGATCAGCCACTCGAGGTCCCCCTGGGTGTTTTCCACTTCCGCGAAGCGCATGAGCGTCCAGGAGCTCGCGCTCAGATCGTGCGGATTCTGGTAGTGCCCGGTGTTGGTACCAATCTCGTCCCGCAGGTCGTTCCATTCCATGCAGGCGACCTGGCAGGCCTTGCAGCCGATGCATTTGGTCGTGTCTATCAATTTGGCGACGTGCTGGTCACCGGTGCCGAGTCGGATCTGCGGTTCGGGCAGCGTGGTGGCCGAGCGGCGGATGATGTCGAGTGATTGCAACGCCATGACTTTCGATACCTATAGCTTCTCGACGTGGACGAGAAAGGATTTGAACTCCGGTGTCTGCGAGTTCGCATCGCCTACGACCGGTGTCAGGGTGTTCGCCAGGAATCCCGGCTTCGCGAGCCCCATGAAACCCCAGTGAATCGGAATCCCGACGTGATGCAACGTCTTGCCGTCGATCTGCAACGCCCGCAAGCGCTTGGTGACGACCGCAACAGCCTTGATGTAGCCGCGGTTCGAAGACACCTTCACGCGATCGCCCGAGACTATTCCCAGTTCCTCGCCGAGAGCCGCACCGATTTCCACAAACTGCTCGGGCTGAATGATTGCGTTCAACCGAACGTGCTTGGTCCAGTAGTGGAAGTGCTCGGTGAGGCGATAGGTCGTGGCCGCATGCGGGAACTTGTCAGGTTTGCCGAAAGTCTTGCGGTCATTGTCAAACACCCGGGCAGCCGGATTGTTCAAGGACAGGGCATTGCCGGGGCTGAGCGGATTGCTCGCAAGCGGTGTCTCAAACGGCTCGTAGTGTTCCGGGAAGGGGCCTTCCGTCATGCCGGTGCGGGCAAAGAACCGCGCCACGCCTTCGGGGTTCATGATGAACGGCCCCATACCGTGGGCCGGATCTTCATCCGCCTTGAAGTCAGGGATGTCCGCACCGCTCCAGCCCGTACCGTTCCAGGAGATGAGCGCACGCTGTGGATTGAACGGCTTGCCGTTCACATCGCACGAAGCCCGGTTGTACAACACACGGCGGTTGGCAGGCCATGCGTATGCCCAGTTCACGGTCTGACCAATGCCGGTGGGATCGGAGTTGTCGCGGCGCGCCATGTTGTTGCCGTTGGGACCCCAGGCGCCGCAGAAGATCCAGCAGCCGCTGGCGGTCGAGCCGTCATTGCGCAGCTCGGCAAAGCCGGCCAACTGCTCGCCTGCCTTGCGGGTCACCTTGGTCGGATCCTTCGGGTCGACGAGGTCCTTCAGCGCCTTGCCCGAGAACTCCTTCGCCAGCTCCACCGCAGACGGGCTGTCGGGATCGCTGTACGGCCATGACAGGTTGACGATCGGATCCGGGAAAGCACCGCCCTCGGCTTTATACATCTTGCGCATCCGGGTGAAGATGCCGCCCATGATCTGTAGATCCGAACGCGCTTCACCCGGCGGTTCAGCCCCTTTCCAGTGCCACTGCAGCCAGCGCGAGGAGTTGGTCAGCGAGCCTTCCTCCTCCGCAAAGCAGTTGGTCGGGAGCCGGAACACTTCTGTCTGGATCCTGGAAGAGTCGACATCGTTGTGCTCCCCGAAGTTGCGCCAGAACTCCGAGGTCTCAGTGGCCAGCGGATCCATGATCACCAGGAACTTGAGCTTCGCCAACGCCAGGTTCTGCTTGTATTTGCCCGGCGCGGCGGCGAGGGGATTGAAACCCTGGCAGATGTAGCCCGTCATTTTGCCGGCGTTCATGAGCTCGAAGCCCTGCATCATGTCGTAGAACTTGTCCAGCTTCGGCAGGTAGTCATACGCCCAATGGTTTTCGGCCGTGGCCGCCTCGCCCCACCAGGTCTTCATCAGGCTGACCAGGAACTTGTCGGCGTTCTGGTAGTAGCTCAACTGATTCGGGCGCAGGGGCTTCAAAGCCCGGGCCGCGACAAACTGCTCCCAGGTCTGCTCGCTGTCCACCGGCAGGTTGAGATAGCCGGGCAGCAATTGAGTCATCAGGCCGAGATCGGTCAGGCCCTGGATGTTGGAATGCCCGCGCAGGGCGTTCATGCCACCGCCGGCTATGCCGATGTTGCCCAACAGGAGCTGCACCATGGCTCCCTGGCGGATCATCTGCGAGCCGACGGAGTGCTGAGTCCAACCCAACGCGTACATGATGGTCATTGCCCGCGTCGGGGTGGCCGTGGAGGCCATCATTTCCACGATCTGCTGGAACTTCGCTTTCGGTGTACCACAGACGCGCTCCACCATGTCCGGCGTGTACCGGGCATAGTGTTGTTTCATCAATTGATACACACAGCGGGGGTGGGCCAGTGTTGGATCCGTTGTCACGAATCCATCCGCGCCCATCTCATAGTCCCAGGTGTGCTTGTCGTACTTGCGGGTCTGCGGGTCGTAGCCGGAGTAGATGCCTGCGTCGAATGCAAAGTCCTCGCGCACAATGAACGTGAAGTCCGTGTAGTTCTTCACGTACTCGTGCTGGATCTTGTCGTTCGCCAGCAGGTAGTTGACGACAGCCCCCAGGAACACGATGTCGGTTCCCGTGCGGATGGGCGCATAGACATCGGCAACCGAGGCTGAGCGCGTGAAGCGCGGGTCCACCACAATCAGCCGCGCCTTGTTATGTGCCTTGGCTTCGGTCACCCATTTGAAGCCGCAGGGGTGGGCCTCGGCCGCATTGCCGCCCATGATCAGGATCAGGTCGGCATTCTTGATGTCGACCCAGTGATTCGTCATCGCTCCACGGCCAAACGTCGGGGCAAGACCTGCCACCGTCGGGCCGTGTCACACACGCGCCTGGTTGTCGAAAGGCAACATGCCGAGGCTGCGAATGACTTTCGCCGTGAGGTATCCCACCTCATTGCTACTTGCCGAAGCCGCCAGCATGCCGGTCGTCAACCAGCGATTGACCGTCCCGCCTTGCGCATTTTTCGCAATGAAGTTGGCATCGCGATCCGTCTTCAGGAGCCTGGCGATTCGCTCCAGCGCATCGTCCCAGGAAATCGGCACCCATTTGTCGGAGCCGGGCGCGCGATACTCGGGTCGCTGCAACCGGCTCGGGCTGTGTACGAAATCGAGCAGGCCCGCGCCCTTCGGACACAGCGTGCCGCGATTGACTGGATGATCCGGATCACCTTCGATGTGGATGATGCTTGCCTTGGCATTCTTCGAGCCATCACCCAAACCGTACATCACGATGCCACAGGCGACCGCGCAATACGGACAGGTGTTGCGCGTTTCGGTGGTGCGTAGGAGTTTGAACTCGCGGACTTCGGCAACGGCTGCGGTTGGCGAGAATCCCATGAGCGCCAGGCTCGAACCGGCGAGTGTGGCGCCGGTGATTTGCAGAAACTGGCGCCGGTTGACTTGTGTCATGCGAACCCTCGTGTTTCGCTGCCGGAATTGGTTGCAGCCGAGTCTATGCCGCTTGACGCGCTGCCTACAAGGCGAAACGCAGCGGATTCCGCTGCGCCACAGCACGATTGTCCAAACCGAGCCTTTTATCGACAAGCCTTCTGCAGCGTGTAAGCATGCCGCCGGATGCCAGAACGGATCTCAGAGCACGTAGTCACGGTGGGTGTGGCAACTATTGCCGCGATCGCGATTGCCGGAACCCTGACCTATACCCGGGTGGGGTTGCTCAGCGATGCTGCCGGGTACGTTGATCGTTCCGAACGGGTGCGTTATGCACTGCAACGAACACTGTCGACGGTGCAGGAGGCCGAGTCGGCTGTTCGCGGTTATCTGATCACTCACGAAGATCCGTTCCTCGAACCCTTCCTGCGCTCGCGCACCGAGCTGGACTCAAACCTGCTGTCGCTGACCCGCCTGCTGGCCGACAGTCCGACGCAGCTTACGCGGTTTCGGGAGCTCGACCGCCTGGCCCGTGCGCGTCTCGATCGCCTGAATACCGTGGTGATCGAGATTCGCAATGGTACTTTTGTCATGCCCAACGCACCGCGTGCCTCGAGCGAAAGCAAACGGCTGATGGATTCCTTCCGGGCACAGATTGCTGTCATGCAGGCTTATGAGGACTCGGGGATGGCCGAGCAATTGCGCCTGGCGACGAAAGCGCGCCGCGAAGCACTCATCGCGACCGTGAGCATGTCAGGAATTGCCGCCGGGCTGGTGTTGCTGCTGATCCTGGTGAGCCGGCGTGCAGCGACCCGGGTCCGAGCCAGCGAGCGCTGGCTCGGTACAACTCTGAAGAGCATCGGCGATGGCGTCATCGCAACCGACGCGGAGGGTGCGATCCGCTTTCTCAATCCGGTGGCGGCCGAGCTGACAGGTTGGGCTCAGTCGGAAGCGCAAGGACGTGCGATCGACGAGGTGTTCCGCACCGTGGGCGCGAGCGATCACAAACCCGCTGAAAGCCCGGTGGCGCAGGTGTTGCGGCAGGCCACTCTGGCCGGTACGCCAGGGCACGCCGTGTTGGTCAGTCGGGATGGCACCGAGTTCCCCATCGAGGACAGTGGCGCCCCCATCCGCGACGACAAAGGCGATATCCAGGGCGTGGTGATTGTTTTCAAGGATGCCTCGGCGGCACGCGCCGCGCAGTTGGCTTTGAAGGCCAGTGAGGAAAGGCAGCGTCTCGCGCTCGAAGGCGCGGAGCTCGGTGCTCTCGATCATGATTTGCGCAACGGCACGGCGGTCTGGAACGAGCGCTTGCATGTGATCCTCGGCCACAGTCCGGGAATCCCCCTCGATGCCGGGATGATCAACCGGCAGATCCACCCGGAAGACCGGGAGTTGGTACGAGCCTCGCTGCAATATGCGAAGGCGAACCGGGCACGGTTTCGCTGCGAGCATCGGATAGTGCGTGCCAATGATGAGGCCGTGCGGTGGATTTCTGCCAACGGCGTTTATGTGTATGACAAGGAAGGGGAGGCAACCCGGTTCATTGGTGTCGTCAGAGATACCACCGAGAACCGGCGCCTCGAGTCGCAGGAGCGGCAGGCGCAGAAGCTCGATGCACTCGGCACGCTGGCGGGTGGGATTGCACACGACTTCAACAACATCCTGGCCGTCCTGCGCGGCAACCTGGCCATCATTCGCGCGGAGTTGGCCGCCAACACGGAAATCGTTGCCTCGGTGGTGGACATGGAAAATGCCTGCAACCGCGCCACGGCGCTGGTGCGCCAGATCCTGACATTCGGCAGCCGCCAGGATCAGGACCGGAAGGTCCTGCAGTTGGAGTCGGTGGTCAAGGAGGGGACGCGGTTGTTGCGGGCCACGCTGCCGGCGGAAATCGAGATTCGCTTTCATGATCCCCTCGAGGTGTTGCCGCCGGTGCTGGTGGACCCGAACCAGATTCACCAGATCATTACCAATCTCGGCATCAATGCCTCGCATGCCATCGGCCGGCAACCGGGAACGATCGAGGTATACATCGAGTCTGTGCACGTCGATGCGGCGCTCGCGGCAACCTCACCCGAGCTTCGGGAAGGCCGCTATGTTCGCCTGAGGTTCAGTGACAACGGCTCTGGTATGTCACGGGCCGTCCTGGATCGGATCTTCGAGCCCTTTTTCACTACCAAGGCGCCCCAGGCCGGCACCGGCCTGGGGCTGTCCGTGGTGCGTGGGATCATGAAGAACCACGACGCTGCGATCAGCGTCTACAGTGAAATCAACCGCGGCACCCGCTTCCATCTGTACTTCCCGGCGGTCAGCAATCAGGCCCAGGCGAGCCAGCCCGCCATCAAGGCCCCGCCGGCGCGGGGGCGCGGGGAGCGCATTCTGTATGTCGACGACGAGGAATCCCTGGTGATTCTCGCCAAGCGCATGCTCGAGCGCATGGGATATCACGTCACCGGATTCAACGACGCCGCCAAGGCGATCGCCGCCTTCGCGGCCGCGCCCCAGGACTTTGATCTCGTGCTCACCGACCTGTCCATGCCCGGCATGAGCGGTATGGATGTCTCGCGCCAGATCCTCGAGATTCGTCCGGATGTTCCCGTTCTGCTGGCAACCGGTTACGTTCGCACCGAGGATGTGGAGCAGGCGCGCGCGATCGGCATCCGCGAGGTAATCTGGAAGCCCCAGACAATAGGGGAGATGGGCGACCTGCTCGCTCAACAGCTACAGAAGCTGGTTCCAGCTCACGATTGAACGGGGTGTCCGGCGATGGCCTGCTCAAACGTCTAGAGGGCGTTTCACAATCCATGAGGGACGAAAACCATGAGCGAGTTTCTGTACATCTACCGCGGCGGCGTGCGTGACATCCGCAAACAGTCGCCCGAGGAAATGCAGCAGGTCATGCAGAAGTGGATGACCTGGATGCAGGGTCTGGCGGAGAAAGGCCACCTGAAGGACCGCGGCCATCCCCTGGAGCCGGACGGCAAACTGGTCAGCGGGACCGGAAAGAATGTGACCGATGGGCCGTACGCGGAGAAGGACCTGGTGGGTGGCTTCAGCCTCATTGAGGCAAAAGACCTGTCGCAGGCGGCGGAATTGTCCAAAGGCTGTCCGATCCTCGAGCGTGGGGGCGCCGTCGAGGTGCGACCCATCATGCAGATGTAGTCCATGGGGCCGGCCGCCAATTTGTCCTCCGGCGATCCGGTCGAGCACCTGTTCCGCCACGAGTCAGGGCGCCTCGTCGCCGCCCTGACTCGTGTCTTCGGTTTTCACAACCTTGCGTTGGCCGAAGATGTAGTGCAGGACGCGCTGTGCCGCGCGCTGGAGGTATGGAAACATCACGGCATGCCGGACAACCCGTCCGCATGGCTGCTGACAACCGCGAAAAACCACGCGGTAGATGTCCTGAGACGGGAACGGACCGCCCGTACGTTTGCCCCCGAACTAACTCGCCTGCTCGAATCGGAGTGGACGTTCCGCCCCACGATCGAGGCTGCCTTCGGAGTGCACGCGATCCAGGACGACGAGTTGCGCATGATGTTCTCATGCGTCGATCCGCGACTCACCGAGGAAGCACAGGTCGCGCTGATCCTGCACATTCTGTGCGGATTCAGTGTCAATGAAGTATCAAACGCCTTTCTGTGCAGCGCGGCAGCCGCCGAAAAGCGCATCACTCGTGCGAAGAAGGTTCTCGCGACTGCCCCGAATCTCTTCGAGCTCGCGGGCACGCAGGACTTCCGCTCCCGGCTGACAGCAGTCCACCGTGCCCTGTACCTGCTGTTCAACGAGGGTTACCACGGAGCCAACTCGAAGACCGCGGTACGCGTGGAGTTGTGTCGGGAGGCGATGCGGCTCGCAACATTGCTTCACGAACATCCGCTCGCCGCCACGCCGGCAACCCTCGCGCTGCTTGCGCTGATGTGTCTGCACGCCGCCCGCATGCCTGCACGGGTCGATGAGAGCGGCAGCCTGAGCCTGCTCCCGGATCAGGATCGCTCGCAGTGGAACAAACAGCTCATTGCGCAAGGGCAGAAGCTGCTGGAGGACTCCGCTACCGGCGACGAAGTGAGTGAGTACCACATCGAGGCGGCCATCGCCTGGTGTCACGCCTCGGCGCCCACCGCCCGGGAGACCAACTGGGCACAGATCATTGCGCTTTACGACACCCTGCTGACAATCCGTCCGTCGCCTGTCATAGCTCTCAACAGGGCCATTGCCATTGCGCAGCACGCAGGTCCGGAGGCAGGGCTGACCGCAATTCAGACAATAGCCGGCAGCGAGCGCCTCAGCACCTATCCGTTCTATCCCATGGCGCTCGGGGAGTTGGAACTGCAGTGTGGCCGGCATGGCATTGCGTGTCGGCATTTCACGACCGCCTTGCAACTCGCCCGCAATCCAACCGAACAACGCTTCATGGAGAGTCGTATCAATGCGTGCAGGTGCCGCAGGTAAACTGTGGCGGCGTCGCGA
>Ga0307510_10005309_pt1 | contig 15328 bp, 16 predicted proteins | sample 12_EM_MG_FD_207224 | JGI IMG/M metagenome (GOLD analysis project Ga0307510, IMG submission 207224) | Populus trichocarpa ectomycorrhiza microbial communities from riparian zone in the Pacific Northwest, United States - 12_EM | ecosystem: Host-associated > Plants > Roots > Unclassified | place...
GGAAATAACCGACGAGCACAGCTCACCTGTGTCCGAGACGTGAGTCTGAAGTTGAATTTCGTGGCCTGCACGGAGGGCGTAGCCTCGATCTCCGAAACCCTACGCACGGCTAGCTCGCCCGCGATTAGCATACACGCGCCCCCTGCCATTCTACAACGCCATCAGTGAGGCAGATATGGACCGAATATGGGTTACTTTACATGGTAACCAGACTTTCAGAGGGATTCACGGAGAGCAGTGGGAATACGGCTGTGGTGATGCAGCAGGCAGCCCAGGGTAAGAGGAACTTCCCTTTGCCCTTCGGCCAGGATGTCAGGGGCCAGCCGACTCCAATAGCAACAAAGCCAACACTCCAAACAGTCCGTGCAGTGTACCCAACCTTTGGTTTCTCGTTGAGGATCTCATGAAAGGGAGAGGAGACACGGAAACAACGTACCACCATGCTCTGCAACACGGAAGCGGCCACAAGAAGCCCGACCAGGGTACTCGCAATCCACTTCGTATTCAAGCTATGACCGCGGATAGCAGACCAATTCGCATATACTGTTCTTGTCACATCGTGCCAGAAAAAAAACGGAAATAGGATATAGACGTGAAGCGTCCACGGTAGCTTCTGTGTGGCGAACAAAACGCAGAGCCCAGCCGTCGCGAGACCGAAAAACAATGAGATCAATAATGGGGTATGGCTGGCGGCAGGAAGTGGCCGAGAGGGTGCTAGAATGAACACTGCGCTGAAAGCGATCCAGCCGGTGTAGGCAACGGTGACGATCGTCCGGATGAGGGTGCGATCGTACGTCTCGAGGTAGCGGAGGCCACTAAGCGTCGTCTTGATCAGTTGATGGGACTCGTGACGTGCCTCCCGAAACTGTCCCGATCTAATGAGCCCCTCTATGATGGATATGCGCTGAGACCCCGGATATTCCAGAGGAGACGACGGGTGATCGAGAAAATCGTAGGGCCTATAAAGGATAGCATGTGTCTTCCTCAACTCTGTGTCTGTATGAGTGTCGTGCGGAGATCCACATTAGGAACGACATTACCATGCTTAACACGATAATGCTCTAGCACCACCTGGTTTGGCGTCAGGCTAGGCACCAAGATGATGGTTCATAGACTTCACCTTAGCGTTCACAACAGCAGCCTCTGCAATTTCTCTCTCCCCACCACGCATGCTGAGGTATCCGTCCTTTTGCGGGTCTACATCAGGAAGAACGCCGACCGAGTTGACCGGCCAATGGATGCCCAGCAAAGCAGACATGAGCGCGGCCACATCTGCCTGCTCGACGTCGCGCCGTACGATGTGGGAGAATCCCCATGGAGCGGAATATTCGTCCGGTATTTGAGGAGAGACAGTATTTTGGATGGGGCCGCGAATGCCAGCGCCCCATGCAACGAGCGGTGTACGGGTGTTATCGGGATCTGAGGCACCGACGTGAGCACGCACGGGTGCAGCCGAGAGAAGAGCCAAATACCCCCATCACCGTGGTTCCCAATCTTAGACATGCCATGATCAGCGGTAAAGATATAACTCGTCTCCTGGTCCCCGTAGAACTCGGACATGAGTAGTTCCGTTTCGCGAACGATATCATCGACGACGCGGATGTTGTTCATATATTCCTGGTCTGGGATTTAGGGATCTGATTAAGTACCAAAGATAGCGAGAACATAGGATACCTTTGAGTGAGGTCGGTACGAGTGACCCGTTGTGTCTAGTCCTAGAAGATGAAGGAAGAAAACGACTTGAGGTGCACGAAGTTGAGCTTCCAGTTCCTTGTTCATCGTAGCGTTACGAAACAGCGACTTGAGCTGGTCCAGGACCCAAATATCCAGTGCCGTAGCATCTAACGAAAATGATGCTGACCACCGACATATGCGCTAAGAGATGAACATACCTTTGGTAAAGTCTTCGTCCTCCTCGCAATATGACCATCCCTCGACTCTTCCTGGTGTGGCACCCTGAACGAACATGGGAAGGATGTCCGGCGATCCGAACGAGAAAGTGTGGCTGGACTGGTTGAAGACGGAATCAAAGTCGACCTGACGATCCCTTGAGTCACTCGGCTAGGCATTTGTGCGAGAGCGGAGGGTGGGGAATAGCGTACGGGATTGGTCTTCCATCCCTGGTTTTCGAGACAGGTAAGCGCAGGCACAGAGTATTAGCATAGAGCGGTTCACCTTTGTCACGGCCGAGACGTCCTCATACATACCACCTGTCACCAGTTAACACAGTGCGCTAAAGAGGCTAGACACACAACGCACCGATGATAGCTACGTGTCCAGGCCTGCTTTCCGTCGGAACATGCGTGTGCGAGACGCCATAGGCGCCTCTATTCTCCACAATATCCCTCAGATATGGCGCGATGCGCTCCGGCGCGCCTGGTACGATTTGGGAGGCATTTGAGGCGAACGCAAAGTCAGCGCGCAAACCATCACCTGACATGTGGGATGCGTGACGTCAGTGTCGCCTCCGAACCGCAAGGGGATTCGTGGAGGAGCTAGCTTCCGTACCAACTATGAGAACGAGGCGCTTGGCCTGTGGTTCTGGTGACTTGTACTGTCGCATACCATGGACGACGGGGCTGGTGAAATAGCAGTCGAAAACGGTCCCTATGTAAACCAAGTGAAAAAGGACGCCAAGGACAAGAAGGCGGGCTATAGAGCCCGAACTTGCTGTCATGATTGTGTGTGAAGTTGGGCGTTGAAAGCTAAGAGCATTCAGTACGTAGTATGTGGTTCAGCAGATTGAGCGGAAGACAGCAGAGCTCGACAACACTGGACGGGCCGGCGGCGGGCCGCTGCTAAACATGGAGCCACTATGGAGCCATTGCCCATTGCTCACGACCCACGAAACAGCTCGCCTTCTCATAGGCTTTCACCACGAACGAGTCCCCTCTCTTACACTCATGTCTCAGACTCGCGCTACACCTGCCTCCAACTTCCAAGTCGTTTTCAACAATGCTCTGAGGACATACGAAAAACATACAAAAAATGATCTCCTTTCACACCCACTTGCAGCCCAGCTACAGACATGCGACTCTCCTTCCGCCATTCTTGACCTGCTTCACCAACAAGTTCAGGAGCTCAATCAATCTCGAAATAGCCATCAGAGGCTGACAAAATGGCTTCACCCGACCGTAAATGTCTTGTATTCCTTCTCGGGGACACTTGGAGAGGGCGTTAGTCTGGTATGCTTCAAAACAGTGATCCAGCTGAAATGTGAATTTTGATTGTGATTTGATAGGTATTTTCCCCCGCGAAAGTGATTTTCGCTGGAGTCGGCGTCCTCCTTTCAGTGTGTATTCTTCTTAGCACCTTTGTGCAAGCACAATGAACCTTTACCATCACCAGGCAGTCAAGGATGTTCGAGCGAGCCAAGACACTCTCATCAACATCTTCGAACGCATAGAGAATTTTTTCCGACGCCTTGAAAACTATGCTGGGGTACCGCCGACACCGGAAATGATGGACATAATCGGAAAGATCATGGTTGAGATCCTTTCTATTCTGGCGATCACGACGAAAGAGATCAAGCAAGGCCGGACAAGTGAGTTACTCATAAGAAAATACGCCACGATGAACTGAACGATGGTCAGAAAAATACATGAAGAAGTTAATTGGCAGGACAGATGTCGAGGATGCGCTGAAGAGACTCGATAAGCTGACACACGATGAGGCTCGGATGGCGACTGTGGAAGTCCTGAAGGCTACGCACGCTATTAACGATCGGGTGGCAGCCGTTGCTGCCAAGGTTGCGGAAGTTATTGATGGTACGCAATCTATCTTCTATCAGTCCTCAAAAAAAGAAACGTTTGACCGTCGTGCAACTAGACGGAAAAGAAGCGAGGGAAGTCATGCAACAAACAGCCGACGATGTAGACCAAATCAAACGTTCGTCGTCTCCTGACCTCATCGGTTCTGACTGTGGGAGCTCATACCTCCTGCAGGAACCCAGTCATGGGACAACATTCATAAATGGCTCTCTCCACCGGATCCGTCCACCAATCACAACATTGCCTGTGCTACTCATCAGAAGAGAACCGCAAACTGGTTCTTTCAAGGGAGCATCTTCACCGCATGGAAGTCAACAGATTCCGATTCGCTACTTTGGATTCATGGCAAACGTGCGTCCTACACTTTTCGCCTGACACTCTCTGACGAAATATTGCATTCGTAGCCGGCTCGGGCAAAAGCATCCTCTGGTTCGAAATAAGTATCTTTCTAAAAGAAAATACTGATGTCGTCCCTCAGTTCTACGATCATCCAAGATATTGAAGTCTTGTGCAAGGCCGGACAAGCATCAATGGCATATTTCTATTTTGACTTTCGAGACGCCGACAAGCAAAACTTGCGCGACTTAGTGCCCTCCTTTCTCACCCAGCTTTCTACTCGCTCAGCTCCTCGTTGCGACATTCTATCAAACCTTTATTTGGATCACAACAACGGCAAAAGTCAGCCTAGTGACGATGTCTTGACACGGTGCTTGAAAGAGATGCTTGCGCTCCCTGATCAACGTCCGGTCTACCTTGTCATTGACGCGCTCGATGAATCTCCCGACTCGCATGGAATTCCATCACCTCGTGAACGACTACTTCAGCTCATCAAAGAGCTGGTCGAGCTTCGATTTCCAAATCTTCATGTCTGCGTCACAAGTCGGCCAGAAATTGATATACGGGAGATCCTTGAGCCTCTTACCTCTCGTCGGGTCTGCCTTCACGACCAAACCGGTCAAAAGGAAGACATTGTTGACTATATTAGGTCTGTGGTCTACTCGGATTCGGAATCAATCATGAAGAGATGGAGGACAGAGGATAAGGAACTGGTGATTGAGAAACTCTCTATCAGAGCCAACGGAATGTGAGTGAATCGCTGTTGGGTTGTAGTGCTTTTTCAAACTGTCAAACAGGTTTCGTTGGGTGTTTTGCCAGTTGGAAACGTTACATCACTGCCTTCCACCGAGTATTCGACGTACCCTGGAGGGACTACCGGAATCTTTGGACGAGACGTACGAACGTGTACTGAGGGAAATCAAGAAGCCGAACCGAGATCTGGCGCACCGTCTTTTGCAATGGCTTGTTGTCGCTATTCGGCCACTTCGAGTGGAAGAGCTAGCGGAGGTCCTCGCTGTGGATTTCGATGATGGCGAAGGGACTGCGAAGTTGAACCCCAGTTGGCGATGGGAGGATCATGAGCAAGCTCTTCTGTCGTCATGCTCAAGTTTGATTTCCATCATCGAAAATCTCGCTGTTGACAGCGGCATCTACAGCGACGCCAACGTGGACCGTGACAGTGACAACCACGAATTTCAGAACGATGGTTCATTGATTGTGCAGTTTTCGCACTTCTCGGTCAAAGAATTCCTGACCTCGCCCCGCCTCGCTTCTCCCAGGCGAGACGTCTCGCATTACCATATCATTCTTGAGCCTGCGCATACGATCATGGCACAAGCCTGCCTTGGCATATTGTTGCGGTTGGGTGATGACGTTGAGGAGGATGGCTCAGGGAACCGCTCCCCTCTGGCTATGTATGCTTCCAGACACTGGGTAGCCCATGCTCAGTTCCAGAGCGTGTCGTCGCAGATACGAAATGCGATGGAATGTCTCTTCGATCCAGAGAGGCCATATTTTGCGGCTTGGCTCCGATGGTATGACATAGATTCCCTCAATCACATCCCACCCTTTAAGTTCTTCGTTACCCATAAGATATCCGACGGAACCCCCCTTTACTATGCTGCACTGTGTGGATTTCAGGGTCTTGTAGAACATCTCATCGCCAAGTGTCCAGACCATGCGAAGGCAATCGGCGGTTACTATCAAACAGCTGCTGTGGCAGCATTGACAGGGAGACATTTCGAACTTGCACGTCTACTCCATCGCAACGGTTCATCTGCGGATCCCCCGGGTACTTGTGGGCAGTCTCCACTACTTTCCGCCGCTCATAGTGGAGACCTTGAAATGGTCCAGGTGTTACTCGACTACGAAGCGGATGTCAATTCCCGGACCGAGTACGGCTTGACTCCATTATTCGCTGCGTTGGACCAACAGCATCCCCAAACCCCTCATGTCGTCCGATTATTACTTGAGAATGGTGCAAATCCCAACGTATGGACCGACGAGGACGGAACCCCGTTACCCATATATCCTTTTCATCTTTGATGAACGTCTCCCCCTCGAATAAACCACTTTATCTCATTCCGTATCACCCGTAAATCTACGATCAAGTTCCCGATTCGTTTCGTCTGCGATCACTCCTCTTGGATGGCAGTCCTTCTCCATCAATGGGAAACCTACTTTTTATCCACTAGCCTTGTCCAGCTTACCCTTTGGCATATTCCTCATTCCGGATATATTATACCCGAGATGATCGTACCTTGTCTGCCCATGTGTCCAAACGGAGGGGAAATACGAAGCGGAGGGTGACCTTGTCTGCACCGTCATCTCAGCTGCACCATGGCTGCCCCAGACTCCCGGGCATGCCGATAGCATCAGACGGATCGATAGTACCCGCACCCGGCATCTCACGCGCGGCACTACAGCCATGATCCCCAAAGTCGAATGACCTGGGTATACGTAGCTCCGCCTCTTCGCCCACCGCTCTCTCCCTCATCCTTCTCCGTTTTGCGCGGCTTGTATGCCGTCATCGTCTATGCACGGGGTGCATCCACTTTCTGCGCGTTTTAGGCCTCGGCAGCAGCCTTGGCCTTGTTGGCAGCATCAGAAATCGACATTGGGGAGGACGATGACGGCGACGCCGTCGTCTTTGGAGTCCCCTTTGCTACGAGTCCTGCCAGTCCGCCCGTACCGCGCGATCATCCGGCGATGGAAGTGAAAGGTGCTGCTGTCGCCTCTCGGAGTCCGGTTCCGGCGTCGCGCGCCAGGAGAGCGACACGCTTCGGCTCCCGTTATCATCTTCGTCGTCGGAGCTGAGTGCCAGCTGGACCTTTTTGTCATCGTTCGCGCCGTTACTTTTCCCAAAGCGCGACAGGGCCCGCGCCGCCCCGATTGTGTTGCGCCAGCGTGCGCGCGGGTCAAATTTCTCGCGTAGGCTGCAGATGTCATGTTCGGTAGCAGCTGCGAAGCTCATGAGTCATGGATGATGGATGTGACGGTACCTGCTTGGCAGCGAGGCGACGTGCGGGGTCGGGATGGAGAAGGGCGTGATGTGGGGCACGAAAGTCAGATGAGCACATCCCCACAAGTGACAAGCCACGATTGGTCCCGGGCGCACCTTCGTCGGATATGCTCTTCCAGTATCTATCGTACATGTTAACTATGCCCTCTGTCGTATGCCGTACCACTTCTTGTCATCTTCCCTGGACGGCGTGTATCCTCAGAGGAGCACATAAGTAAGGATTCTCTGACACGCAATCAGCATTCCATCGTACCATGAATGAATAGCAAGGAGCAAGCAACCCCACCCTGTTGACCAAGGATCGACAGGCTTGCCGTGCCCCTTTCGGTTCAGCACCTCTGGAGCTACATATCCTAGACTTCCTGCAACGGACGTGAGCAGTTTCCCAGCGTTATCGAGGAGTTTTGGATCTGAAGGGTGTATCGTGCGTTATGAGACATGTTTCTAGCGAGAAAACTGAGGCGAGACAAATGCCAAAGTCAGTGATAACGACATCTGATGATGCGTCTTTGGTACGGAAAAGGATACCCTCCGGTCTGTTCATCAGCCGCGTGAGTTGGGGGTGCATACAGTGGACGGGCCGTCAGGCCGTTGCCAAACCTGACGGAGCCATTGCCCATGTACTGCATTACCCACGACCCGCGAAACAGCTCGCCTTCTCATAGGCTTTCACCACGAACGACTCCCCACTCTTACCCTCATGTCTCAGACTTACCTCACACCTGCATCGTCCTCCAAATTCCAAGTACTTTTCAACAATGCTCTGAGGACATACGAAAAACATACAAAAATGGATCTCCTTTCACATCCACTCGCAGCCCAGCTACAGACATGCGACTCTCCTTCCGCCATTCTTGACCTGCTTCACCAACAGGTTCGAGAGCTCAATCAATCTCGATATAGCCATCAGAGGTTGACAAAGTGGCTTGACCCGACTGTGAATGTCTTGTATGCCTTCTCGGAGACACTTGGGGAGGGCGTTAGTTTGGTATGCTTCAAAACATTGATTCTACTGAGATGTCCATTTTGATTATAATTTGATAGGTATTCTCACCAGCGAAAGTGATCTTTGCCGGAGTCGGTGTCCTCCTTTCAGTGCGTATCCTTCTTGTACCTTCGCCCGAGCAAAATTAACATTTACGATCCCCAGGCAGTCAAGGATGTTCGAGCGAGCCAAGACATTCTCATCGACATCTTCGAACGCATAGAGAATTTTTTCCGACGCCTTGAAAACGATGCTGGAGTACCGTCGGCACCGGAAATGGTGGACATAATCGGAAAGATCATGGTTGAGATCCTTTCTATTCTGGCGATCGCGATGAAGGAGATCAAGCAAGGCCGAACAAGTGAGTTATTCATAAACAAATACGTCATGATAAACTGAACGATGGACAGAAAAATACATGAAGAAGCTAATTGGCAGGACAGATGTCGAGGATGCGCTGAAGAAGAGGTATCGTGGTTGGTGTCTTTTCCATTGCACTTCGAGGATCACTAGGCTGGCAGTCTGGCAGTCCCATTCCCCTCACTGCCAGCCTAGTGATCCTCAAAGTGTGATGGACAACACACAAACCATGATACCTCTGACTCAGACACCCACCCTGCACTCTCGGAAAATGCTGAAGAGGCTTGATAAGCTGATACAAGAAGAAGCTCGGATGGCGACTACGGAAGTCCTGAAGGTCACGCACACTGTTGACGATCGAGTGAGGGGAGTTTTAGATAAGGTGGTTGGTGTCGACGATCGGGTGGCATGCGTTGATGAAGGAGTGAGGGGAGTTTCAGATCAGGTGCTTGGTGTCAACGATCGGGTGGTAGGCGTGGATGAAAGGGTGAGGGTGGTCGCTGACAAGGCTTCAGAAGTCATCGATGGTACACAATATATCTTCGGTCAGTTCTCCAAAGAAACGTCTGACCACCGTGCAACTAGACGGAAAAGAAGCGAGGGAAGTCATGCAACAAACAGCCGAGCATGTAGACCAAATCAAACGTTCGTCGTCTCCTAACCTTGTCGGTTCTGACTGTGGAGGCTCATACATCCTTCAGGAACCCAGTCATGGGACAGCATTCATAAATGGCTCTCTCCACCGGACCCATCCACCAATCACAACATTGCATGTGCTACTCATCAGAAGAGAACCGCAAACTGGTTCTTTCAAGGAAGTATCTTCACCAGATGGAAGTCAATAGATTCCGATTCGCTACTTTGGATTCATGGCAAACGTAGGTCCCACACTTCACGCCTGACACCCTCTGATGAAATATTGTATTCGTAGCCGGCTCGGGCAAGAGCATCCTCTGGCTCGAAACAAGTACCTTTCTAAAAGAATAAGCACTGACGTCGTCCCCCAGTTCTACAATCATCCAAGATATTGAAGTCTTGTGCAAGGCCGGACAAGCCTCAATGGCATATTTCTATTTTGACTTTCGAGACACCGACAAGCAAAACTTGCACGACCTGGTGCCCTCCCTTCTTACCTAGCTTTTAACCAACTCATGCGCGCCTCACGATCTCCCAGTTTGTGTTGTAGCCCCAAAGCCATCACCCTACGCAGCAGTGGTGCCCGCCTCCGAGGGTCCGGTTCCGAGAGCGCTTCGTGCCAGGTCGTGCGCTGACTCGGAGGAACAACGCGCCTACGAGTACGAACTCGTTCTCACTGCCAGTGAGCCCGCTCCTGGACGCCCCCCGCCGACGACACCACCAACAAGCGATCGTGGAGGGCACGCGGCCTCGGCGCAAATTTGGAGGTTCGCAGAGGTCGGACTCGGGCCCTCCGTGAATGCGGATAATTTTACATGGTAACGAGACCAGACATTCGGAGGCATCCACCGAAAGCAGTGGGAAAACTGCTGTACTGATATCGTGCCTATTCATGCCGGTGTCATCTGGTTTCTGCTTTCAACCACAGCGCAGGTCCCGGCGACTCTTACGCTTGTGTCTTTCCCGCACCTCTCATCCATACTTATCTCCCTTCACGTCCAGGTGTTCACATTTTCGGGTCTAAGTAGTATGTTGTCTTTTTCTCCACCCAATCAACGACAGTTGTTTATTGGACCCAATTCCGTTGAAAATAATAGCTCCCTTGAATCTCGTATGTCTTGTTTTTCCAAGTGGTGTAGGCCATGGATTTGACATGCCTTCTGCAATATAGATCTTTCAAACTCCCGCTTTAATTGCCTTGACCATGGTTACGACAAGGATGTATCGGTCTCTTGCAATTTTTTTCTCTGCCAACATGTAAGATCTTTCCCTCTTCAGCGCTTCAACTCCCAAGGTTAGTGTCCCCTCTATGTGACGCACCGACCGTAGCAGACCACGGAGACTGCCATACATAATTTAATTACGACAACCAACCGTCATCATCATAATGAAAAGAAAAAAATCCGAAGTGAACGAAGCTTCGGATCGGATTGTTGGGGAGACTTGACGACGCGCGGCCGACACGTGCTTCCAGTTAGCCCGAAAGTAGATACACCATTCCCTTTTCTGTATGCTTGCTTTTTCTCCCCCACAGTTTTGACGACTTGGAATGCATAACTACGCTTGTATTTCGTGGCACCGTTGTTGATAGAGCCCCTCTCTTTCCTCCTCAAGACTCAGAGCCGCGCTTTCTCCCGCCGCAGATCTCGAACGCGAAGACGAGTGCTACGGGTTCCCTGGACTCGGCTAGTGCAAGCTCCGCTGGACGCCAAGTCTGTGACCATTCGCTTTCAAACACGGCGGTAGTATGTTTCGCTCGCTCAGGATCCCGCCGAATGTCATCTTGCTGATGCATTTAATAACCCCTCAGTTTCACAAAAAAAAACCGTACCAGAAGTAGACATCACGGTCCGTACTCAGAAGCGGCATACTATGATCCTAATTTACCTCACCTCTCTCAGGACCACTCGGCGCCCAAGTCTTGGTCAGTCTTCTTCCACTGGCTGATGTTGATCATCAACATTAGCCAGTGGCAGAAGAATGGCCAAGACGTCAAGATCGAGGAGCTTGTTGCGACTGCAGTAAAGATGCCTGGACAGTTTGATCCAAAGGACCCCAAGAGACAACTTATTCACTGGTGCGTACTGTAACTTTGCCCATCGCTCTGCATGTCCTGTGAGGCTGAACTTGTATGTCGTAATACACAGGCTTGGCGGAGGTGCCTATGAGCAATGCAAGAAATGGCGCTCAACGTGCCAATTAAACAACACCGATCCCAAAATTGAGTCCAGTAAGTTGCCGAATCATGTTTTTAGTCGCAGTCACCTTATGAGTTTGGTCAGATTGGTCAGCACGCCCTTCGCGGTCTGGCTGTCTGACCTGGGTGTTGAGACTGAAGGGAATTTACCCGAAGGAGGTTACGAGGTGAACTTTTTGAGGACGGTGCCAGGCTCTACAGTTGAAGCACCAATCCATTGTAGCCGTTGTACGAATTTGTAAAAGTGGCCCTTATCCGGTCTGGACAATACAGTGCCGCATCCGTTCATTTTTTAATGTGCAACACCTGTAACATCCTCAACAGCCACCTTTCCTGCCTGAAATATGGTCCACAAATGAAAGGGGTCAATGCATCCCAAAACTCGTCATCCGTTCCACTGATCGCCTCATCCTCATTCTGTGTCCGCATCGTCACATACTCAAACCACGGCGGATAATATCCTGCCCATGCCCAGTCAATGATCCAAAGGCGACCATCTTCGCCTACGATGATGTTTCGAAGGTTGAGGTCCTGATGTGTCAGAACGAGCGGTTCAGAATCATCGAATAAATCGTTCCTTGACGGTTCATCTCGACGCAACTTCTCGTTGTCCATTGCGATCTGGTGGCGCTCGTTGAAAAAGGCTGAGAACTCAGGATACGTGGCGAATGGACCGCGGTGGAGAAAAATTGAACCGAAGATAGGGGATACACATATCCGTGCTCCTTGCGCGCTCAGTGGGCCAGGCGGCGTGGTGGCAGACGCTTTCAGGCGACGGAGCTGACGGATGTAGCGGCGCAATGTAAAAGCCACGCGGATTTTCCGCCACGTCGAAAGAGTCGGCCAAACATGAGCTAGTGTCGGACCTGGGATGTAGTCCATGACGATCAAGAAGTCCCCTTGGCCCCTCACGACGCGGCGGACGCGAGGGACGGGGATAGTCGTCTGTGCGAACAGGAGGTCGAGCGCATTTGCTTCTGAGGCGTCCGCGGCGTCTTTGTCCGAGTCTTGGGAAGTCTTCGCGACGGTACCGGGCGTCAGTTTGAAGACGTCGTAGTTTGGGTCTGGGTCTAGTTTGGGGGCATTCTCACTGAGCTCGAAAATTTTCTCATCGCTAAGCTGGTCGACGTCTGATGGCTGGAGGCACGTGAGCACTGGTGGATGGAACAGGGTGGGCGAATAGGATTCACTCACGACGATGCTCCTCTCTGGTGTCTTGTCCGGTATCACAGATGTCAGGATGACATCCAGTGCATCTGCTATCATTCCAAGGAAGGTATAAAAAAGCCATTTTCGTGTTCCTTGAGTGTCCATCGAAGTGGATTCGTTGGATATTTGGGGAGTACTGGTATTGTTTCAAGTCGGCGCGCTGTCTTCCGAGGGCGATTCTTGCCAGTCGGGGTGTGGGCCGTTAATATTGCGTTAATGCCCGTACAGTTGGCGATGTAAAGCGCCAGTGATACAGTCGACGAGGGGGACTAGAGCGATGAAAGAGCAAAGCTTTGAGGCTTTTTGAGTGGACACACAAGATGAGAAAGGAGGCAACACAGACAGATCTGGATAATGAGTCACTGATTCGAGGCTAAATACAGGTCCTTTTATACATGGTTTTCTAGTTTACTAAGAAAAGCGATGATAAGAGAAGTAGAAAGGGGGATAGGAGTCAAAGGGAAGTGACATAGAAGCGTAAGAAAACCCGGGGCTATCGGAGGTCGTAGAATGGAGACGTTGTCGAAAAGGGGTGCGGTGGTGACATGGCGGAAAGGATCTTGTTTGGGAGCTCCGGTAAACAAACTAAAAATAAAAATTCTTTAACTTTTCCGAACTGTTCGTGTGCATTCTCGGCTTGGTCGGGCCGGGTACGTAGTACTGGCTGTGGAAGCGGACAATTCTCACCGAACGGAACGCACACTTCCCCGCTCGCGCCGACGCCGCGCGATGCGGAGCGCGGGCTCTGCCGTCTCCGTGCATCGTCCGCGCGAAGCTCGACCAGCTCGCTCACGCGCGTCTCGCGATCTCCCAGTTCGTGTTGTAGCCCCAAACCCATCATGCCACCGCGGCGGCGGCGGCGCTCACCCCCGAGGGTCTGTTCTCGAGAGCGCTTCGTGCGCTGACTATAGTAGGAGGAACAACGGGCCCACGAGTACGAACTCGTTCTCGCTGAGCCCACTCCCGCACGGTCTCCCGCCGACTCTCCTCTCCTCACTCAGGACCACTCCGCGCCCAAGCCCTGCCAGTGGTCATTCTTCTGCCACTGGCTTAGGTTGATGACCAGCCGGTGGTAGAAGAATGGCCAAGATGTCAAGGTCGAGAAGTTTGTCGCAACGGCAATCGAGATCCCTGGACAGTCCAAAGGACCCCAAGAGACAACTCATCCACCGGTGCGTACGGTGACTTTGCCCATCATCTGCCTGTGCTGTGAGGCTGAGGTTGTATGTCGGAATACATAGGCGTGGCTGAGGAGCCCATGAGCAACGCAAGATTTGGTGCTCAACGTCGTTTGACATATGAAATTTGAACAATACCGATCCCAAATTGAGTCCAGTAAGTGATCGGACCATGTTTTTTAGTCGCAGTCACCTTATAGGTTCGGTCAGATCAACAAGCCCTGCGCAGTCTCTGTTACTCCCTATCATTGGGAGTCAGGACTAGCAAAGGAGCACACAATGACCAAGGTCTACGACCTACTGGTGGCTAAAGGGGTTCAATTATTACAGATGAACCTGAGAGCGGTTCAGAGGCGACTGATGGCCATTAACGCCCTTTCGTGGAGACGCTCATCCATGCAGTCCCAGGGTCTGACCTCCTGTAGTTCCTGTACTGCCCCGTCAATATGTACGCGTGAGCCGCCTTGTCCATCGACCATGTTTTTCACAACTTTCAGCAACTCGTCCAGGATATCCTCTGGATAGGCAAAGTCAGAAAAGATGCCACGCCTTCGGATAACGATGTCGCAAACGACGTCGAGCAAAATTCCCTGCGTCCCAGACGAGTGCTTGCTATCCACCCAATGAGTTGTGATAACTTTGAAAGTACCAACATAAAATCCCTTCTTCTCCTCGTCGGATAGCGACGCGGATGAAAGTTGTCTGAGTGCGAGGAAAAAAAGCTCTACCGTAAAACCGAAACCACCACCATCACGTAGATCCTGGAGACGCCGCAGTTGACGTTTCATCAGGTGCTTCAGCCGGCGCAGGCGGACGGGGATTTTATCAATCGACTCTAACCCTTCGAGGGTCTCCTTGTGTTTCTCGAGATTCCGTCCTTCGACGATATCGTGCAATCTTCGACCCAGTGTGCAGAGAGCTTGCAGCTGCTGTCCAGGAAATATCAATTGTGGTGTGATGGGGGTGACACCGGCAAGGGGGAAACCAAATGCCTCGCTCATCATAATCGGAGCGGCAGACTTCAGCTCGTGGAATACTAAGCCTGGGAGCTGTCGTATCAACTTGTGAGTGGCCACATCTATCTCATCCTGGAGAAGAGACATCCGCGGGTCGATATCCTCGATGCCATCAGCTTCGCGTTCTATACGCTCCAGGTCCGATATCGATCCTTTGTGGTCGCGTATAATATCCTGGATTTCTTCTCCTGTCCTGTTTAGATTCCAGGGTTCGAATGCCCGATGTAAATCCTCGACATCCTCCCACGCCTTCTTCAAATAGTCATCGATCCTCTGGGCGGCCTTCAGTGCCAATGGATCCGGTTCGCCATAATCCCCCTGAAAGCGTGCAATTCCGCTCACCGCGAACCCCGCAAGCTCTCGTACCCTGTTGCCCTCAACCTTTACCACCTGCCGAACGGACACGAGCGAAAGGCATGTCCAGCGTACTGCGAATGATGGGTGGGTTCTGATTGGTGACAGTACGTTCATCCCTTCGGTGTGGCCCAGTTTGCTAAGCACTTCTCCAACGTCTCCAATCCAGCCCAGTTGAACACCGGTACAGCATACAAGGGCCGCCGCAGTTTCGATACACCCGCGCATACGTCTAAGTCGCGCCTCCATCGAATCTTCTCCGTGA
>Ga0307510_10005310_pt1 | contig 15328 bp, 13 predicted proteins | sample 12_EM_MG_FD_207224 | JGI IMG/M metagenome (GOLD analysis project Ga0307510, IMG submission 207224) | Populus trichocarpa ectomycorrhiza microbial communities from riparian zone in the Pacific Northwest, United States - 12_EM | ecosystem: Host-associated > Plants > Roots > Unclassified | place...
ATCAACTCTCCTATTGAAATTTCCCCTTGAAATAAAAATATATAAAAGGAAAATTTTAGTAATTTCAATAAACAGTCCAAATTAACATACAAAAATATTTAAGTTAATATTAACATTGAACATTGAAAACCACGCATCAATCTGCGGTTTCTATTTAGGATGTTTGGAAAACTGACTCTATTAAAACAATGAAATTTCCATCTACAATTTAAAAGTCGATGTTATTGTTCCAGTAGCCTTAATATTTGTAAACTTAAAATTGCATTCATTAAATGATATTATTTTTTTTCAAAATTATTAAATATGTCGTTGTGAAAGCAAAACAAACTTTCATTGAAAGGTCATCCTTCCACTGGATCTTGTACTTTTGGGTAAATAAACCTCGCTATGAAGGGACCCCTTCTCGACATTGCAGCATTCCACTCGACGAGCATGCATCGTAAGTAAATGCATGTGCTCTAGGTGCTTGTTCTTGGTCAGCATTTAATGATCCATGGTCATCAACATTGTTGCTAATAGAACTATCAGAGATTTTGTCCTCGCAACATGTAATAAACTTTTCATTAAGCATTTACACAAATTAACGGATAAAAAAAATTAAATGATTTTTATTTTTTTTAAAAAAATTATGCAACATCTCCCCTATACACAAAATATATGTCACAAAACCACTTGATTTTATTCAATTTTTTCTAATAATTTAGCATAATTCAGTTTCATAGAAAAAATTTATTTTCTACATGATAGTATTTTTTATCATAAATTCACAACCAATTATTATAAATTTTTTTAAAATTAAAATAATAATTAAAATTATTCCTACACATTTAATTGAAATTGAACAACAAAATTAAAAAACAAAACAACTAAAATTCAACACAATTATTATTAAGTGATAATATTTTTAATTGTAAATTTTAAAAAATTATTCTAAATGGAATAAATACAAAATAATAATTAAAATTATTTCTACACATTTAATTGAAATCGAACAATAAATTTTAAAAAATTACTAAAATTCAAAAAAATAATTCAAAAATTATTTCAATAACAACTAAAATCCAAGTCATTTATTAATTCATAAAATTATTAAGAACACAAAATTGAGAAAAATAATAACAAAAAACATAAATAATGCAAAAAAGAAAAGAAAAAAAGGAATGAAAAATTCTTGCTTTAATGGTGTGTTTGATTTTGGCTCTTAATTATATATAAAAAAACATTGTTAATAAAAAAAAAAGAATATTTGGAAAAAAAAACTTGTTTGCACAACAGAGTTTTTCTTTATCTTATCTTTTTTATATAAAGTTTCTTTTGCTTATTTAACTCTAACATCTAATTCATTAAATAGAAAATTGCATTTTATTACACAACTAATTAAATTATAAAAAGAAAATACAAGTTTTTTTTTATATATATTGTTTTCCACCACCATTTAAATTCTTTTAAAACATAACTATATAACTCGCGTTAAAACTTAACTTTAATTTTTCCTCCAATATCTACAATAATAAAAATAAAGAATATATAGTAGTAGTAGTAGTCTCTAGCATCAACTGGTGTGTATATATAAACAATACTTAGAGTACTTTAAGTACTATTTCTTTCTCAATAAACCATAATATGAAGAGAAAAAAAACTCATATTCATATGCTATTTTTATCCACTTATGCTCCATTTATTTTTATAATGCAGTGCGGTCCATATTTAATCTATCCTAACTATATATTTGGAATTGTGTGGTTAATCAACACGCAATAGTATTTTACATAGATTCTACTAAATGTTTTTTAAATCTTGATTAAAAAAACTATAATTTATAGTTTTTTTAAAATTTATTTTTTTAAATCGTAAGCACATAAATTTACTACAGTATCAAACATACCTAAATCATAATAAAAAAAAACTGATGAATTGTACAAGAAACTTAAATTGAAAATCCCAATTAAATCTATCTTTAAAAACTCCAATTGATAAAAAAAAAAACTCTTTTCTAAAAAAACCATTTCATCTTTTTTTTTATTTTATGTTTTGAATATTGATTTTACATATGAATTTGCATTTTAAAAATTGAATTTTGGTTCGGTTTGAATCGATTTTGGCCGTTACCTATTAATAATATTTAAGTAAAACAAGAAATTTAAATATTTATTTTCATATATATGCATATAATTTGTTATTGGCAAAGAAGGAGGGAGGAATTAAATGGATAATTATGGGGTTTTTTGACATTTTCTTAATTGAACCCTAACAAAAGGGGCGAATTAAAAAAACTCATAAACTTCAGGGTGGGAAGTCGAGAAGTTTTTGTTCAGGGGTGTTTTACAATTTAGCCTTCTCAAGCACCTGGTTGCTTATTAAACCCCACGGGAAACCAGTCTCTGGGGTTTTGCCTTGTCCTCTTCTCTCGCCCACTCTCATAGTGCCTCCTTTCTCCAAAAATTAACCTCTCCGGCTGGAGGAGGATCGACTGCTGTTAATCACCGGCCTCATTTCAACATTCAGGGTTCCGTATCGAGGTACTCTTCTTTCTAACTCAACGGATCTTAAGTTACTTTTGTATTCTTTATCTGAAGCATTTTATCAAACTCCTTGCATTCATTAATATTTCTTTCGATTCCTTTATGGAAGTTTGGAATTTTATCATCGTGTCATAATTGATGGTTAATAACTCAATTTGTGTTTCAATAGTTTTGTTTATTAGTAGTAAAAAACGATGAAAAATCTGAACTTTTTGATTGATAGATGAACAGGTGACCTGGCATTGGTTTACTTGGATCAGTGGGGCTATTTTTTCTAGTCCGTAGGAGTTATGGCTTTGTCGATTTCGAGAAGGGTTTTGCGTTCTTTTGGGTCCTTGTCTGGGTTTGGTCGCTGTGGTGATTCTTCTAGTCTTACCAGGCAGTCATTTCGAGCTTCTCATGGTAAAGGAACTTGCTTTACTGGAATTGATTTGAGGGTTTTTTCAGATTTTTAGCTTTTGCTTGAATTTATTGTAACAGATTTGTATGGACACGTTTCTGGGGATTGCTTATTTTCTGCAGAATCCTCTAGCTTTATCAAGGTACGTACACATTGAGCGTAATTTTTTCCTTCTTTCTTCTTGCACATCAATTCTGAACTTTTAGGGTGTGGGTTATTTATATGCAGCTTGTCGAACTCTATTTGGGTCTACTTTGACTGATAGATGACCTTGTGTTTTGTTCTTGCATTGGAAATGAACTTATGAGCTGATGGTATATCACGTTATAATGCAGGGTGCAGTATCTTCCCTTGCTCACCGGAGGCTTTCGACATCCAATGTGACTTCTGAATCTACTGATGGATCATTTCCTTCTGATTTATTATCTGCAAAGAATGTGGTAACACCACAACGTGAGATAGGTACAAACTAGGAAGAGAGCTGAGAATTTTCTTGTATGACAATGCATTTATTAGTTTTGCAGTTGTTTTGCATTTATCTACATTTAGTTAAATGAGGTTAGCCCCTCTCCCCATATTTTAGGTTATTGAAGGGTAATTGAGATCATAACATTTGTTTTTGGAACTTGCCGATGAAAAGATACTCGAACCAAAAACTTAGTTTTGTTCTGTTGTCAACTTTTTTGGTGTGGTTGCCATTATGAAATCTTAGACAGTTAGTTGGGAAGTCTAGTTATACTACTAGCTAGCAATTTTTCCAGATTGATCTTTTAGTTGGATGTTTCCTGATTTAATGAAAAGAAAAGAAAAGAAAAGGTAGGAAGAATGGTTTGACCTCAGTTCATAAACAGTTCCATCTTACATTAGATTTGTGCTAACGGTTACCACTTCAACCCTGTTGAAGTTACAAAGAAGAGTTAAAAGAAAAGCTATCACATACTTAAGCTGATTCTAACTCTTTTTCAAGATTTTTTTCCTTCTGCCACTTCACCTAGTGTTGTGTGTGATAGGATTTATTTAATCTTTTTCATGGAATGTGTGCTATCATGCAAATCCAATCCAATAGAAGTTTACTTTTCCTGCTATTGACATTGCATACCTGAGGTTCGACTCTTGGGTGTGATTTAGACCTTGTAAATACAGTTTTAGTTCTATTCTTTCCCAGAATATTTAAAAGTGTGAGATTTTCCTTATTTTGCCTATTCATTCACTGCTTAAGGCTTAATTGCACTGAATTTCCATTTTTCTTGGTTTTTTAATGATTACAACTCAGGCATATTATATTGACATGATGTTGTGATACAGGACTTTATCAGGACCTGGTAATTCCAGTGACAAATTTTCACAATGAGGACAAGGGTTTAATGGTTTTGGCTGGTGATGTTTTTGATGTTCCTATCAGGAAGGATATTATTCACCGTGTTGTGCGATGGCAGCTTGCAAAACGACAACAGGTAGTCTCAAACCACCATTCTTTAAATCTTCGAAGCTTGTAACTCTATAACAGTAATGGATTTTGAAAAATGTACAACAGTATTCCCAACCATATCATTGATAAAACCTGTTGGGTTTGCTTATTGAGAAACACTGTCTGATGACTTGCTAGATTTTATCTGCTATGTGTCATGAACTGTGACGACTGTTGTTTTCCTAAATTGGATTAACTTTCATGTTCTTGAAAAAAATCTGCAGCCTGCATGTTAGGACTTCATCTTTATAAAATGGATACCTCTGATACTAATATCAATTGTGTTGTCAACAGGGAACACATTCAACAAAAACAATCAGTGAGGTTAGTGGGACCGGCAGAAAGCCATATAGACAAAAGGGCACTGGCCGAGCAAGACATGGAACGTTGCGTGGACCCCAGGTATAGAGCCTATTTTGTCCTCATTGATAATTGGTTTAATTGATTATCAATGCTGCTGTATCTTGAATATATATTAGGTGGGCCTAACTTTAATGATTCTATAACAGTTTAGAGGTGGTGCTGTTATGCATGGCCCTAAACCACGAAGTCATGCTTTTAAATTAAACAAGAAGGTGAGGCGTTTGGGACTGAAGATTGCTTTGACAGCTCGTGCAGCAGAAGGAAAGGCATGCCTCTCTCTGTCTCCAAATCTTTGATTATACATAGGCCTGTCTTTGAAAGGCCAGAATTTCTTTTAAGCGGCATGTGCAGTTACCAAATATGTCCACCTATAGGCAGGTTATATGGGATTTATTTGGTTTAATGTGTTCATAGTCTGGCACATTAGGCTCTTTATCTTAATATTACACAATGCGTCATTAACTTACGCCCTGGGGAAGATCTTGGCTCTTTTTTGTCATCATTATCTTTGGCATCCCCAGGCCTTGTTTGGGTTGGTTGCTGTTGATTTGAATTATTGTGGTTACTCTTGATTTCAATTGCCTGCAATGCTAACAACACCTTCTCTTCTTTCACTCATAATTGATAAGATATTCACAGTAGTTTCTAACTGTTTAAACTTTTTGCATTTACTGAGCAATAATCTTAGTTGAATTTTTGAATGCACAGCTTCTGGTTTTTGAGGATTTGGAGGTGCCTACGCATAAAACCAAGAATATTGTGAACTATGTCATTGAAATGGAGAACACCAAGAAATTACTGGTGGTGGATGGTGGCCCCATTAATGAGAAGCTGAAGCTAGCAACACAGAATCTACATTATGTAAACTTACTACCGTCGATTGTAAGTTGTGGTTCTATCCTTGTTCCTTTCCATGAATTCTCTGAATTTGGTACTGATTGGTTAAAGTTCAGTCAAATTTCATCTTTGGGAATGCAATTTGACTGCTCTTACTTGCAAGGGAGCAGTGAATTACAAATAATCTAATCAATACATCATTTCTGGTTTTTACCAAACCCTTATATTATGATTTCTGGCTGTAAGCTTCATTTATAGCTTTGTTTTCATTCTTAGCTGTGTATAATGTAGTTTGGTCATTGAAATGTTTTCTTTCATTTAAAAACTGCTCGTTGATTTATTATTCTTACCCTATAGATGATAGTGCGTATCAATTGTTGTTAAGCACCCTCTTTTCTAGCCGATGGTATCAAGCCACTTTAATTTTTGAATTATCTCCATGCCAAAGATTTCTATTCTAGATGTTTGGATCAATTATTTATTGGAAAGACTCTATCAATTCTTTTCTTGTTTTCTGTTTTTGCAGGGTCTAAATGTGTATAGCATCCTGCAGCACGATACCTTGGTGATGTCCCGTGATGCCGTAAACAAAATTGTTGAGCGGATGCACACTCCAATCAAACGATGAGGCGTACACGATGTAGTTTGTACTGTATGCTCTGCTCCATTAGGAATCCTTCGTTCTCCGACCAAAATAACTCATGTCTGTGTTGTTTTTGTTTTAAGATGCAAATACGTGTCCAAGATGCTCAGTCCATGAATGCTAGTTGTCTTCGACTTGGGGAATTTTTATAGTTGAGTTTTGGTGGACTTCAAACATTGGCATGGCCACTTTGTTTTTGGAACATGGCTTGGCAAATTGTGCATCGGTAATTGAAGACATTGCTCTAGATTTTATCCATTTGTTGATTAACTTTTCTGAAACGTGTATTTCAAGATGCAATTTGGCATTTGATGGTGTGAGATTTGTTTGAGGTTGAAGTGACACCCAATGCCACATGGAATCCCACTCGGGATTATGTGTACCGATGAAGTTATAGCCTGGCAAAACAATTACCATTGTCAGGTCAATAACACAAGGCTAAGAGTTGAAAAAGATTGGCTGCCAGGTCAGTTTCACATCGTGAATTGTGGGCATGTGATCTGGACATATCGTACATGTTAAGGGTGCGTAAAGCTCAATATGCTTCTTTTGGCCGAAGTTCACACCTTTGGGATTTGTTATATTGCAAAGACAAGATGTCTCTGCAACTGCAAATTGGAAAAAAGTTATCATTACCAAGTCTTTCAAGCTCAATATTCTAATGACTGTGGCCATTAGAATCCCAAAATTGTCAAGCAAAAGACTTTCAAGTTGCAAGGTTCTTTTGGTTAAATACCTTTATATTTGGTTTGAAAGCCTTTTTTAAGATTTGTTCATATTAAAAAAAATACCAAAGTTTTAAAACGTCAAAATTATCTAGAACATTTGAAAAAAATAATCAGATTAAAGTGTTTTTAATTCAAATGGGTTGTTTTATCAAAATATTAAATTAATATTTTTTTAATTTAAATCAAATTTTGTAAAATCATCTATATCTTATTATCAAATGTGTATTTAACTAGGAATAAATACTCATCATTAAATATTTGATTTGATTTAATTTGATGTAATTATAGGGTGAAAAATAATAAATTAATATTTTTTAATTTAACTTACTTTTATAAACTTATTTGTATTATTTCAGTAAGAGTGAGTAATAAATTTTCATGCTCAATGTTTACTTGAGATCCAATATTATAAATATTACACAAGGTATTAAAATAAAATATAAATTTTTTTATCTTATATATAAAAAAATATTCCGAGAGATGAACAGTGTTAGGACAAAATGGCTAAACTACCGCACATTTATTACCGTTACATTACATGGGAGATGGACGAGGACTCAGAGAAGACGCAATCAATCCGACATTACACGAACTAGGTTACATGGCAACACCCCATTAGCCAAACCAACTTAACCAAATCAAAAACCATGTTATTCCAGCTAAACTAAACTGTTAGTCATTGATTAAGCTGACATATTCACATATTAAAAAAAAAAAAGAGAAGTCACTGTAACAGGTGAAGAGTCACAGTATCGTCTTCTGTTGTCTTCTCTCTCCCTTCAATGTCAAGAAGCTAGGGTTTCTCTCCCTCCAAAATCCCATTATCTGTTTCTCCCAAAATCCCACTCCATCACTTTCAAGTAGAGGATACACTTAAGGGTTTAAGCTTCCATGGCTAAAACCAGACCAGGAGGCCTCATCTCCAAGCCTAAAACAGGCAAGAGGGACCTTGACTCCTACACAATTCGCGGCACTACCAAAGTTGTCAGAGGTAATAACATTATCAAAATGCATTTTTGCACTTAATCTTTATCTGGGTACAGTAAAGTTCTGATTTTGTTGTCTGTTTTGTGGTTTTTTTTATAATGGGTTGTTGTCTTTTTGATGTTTTTGATAATTGGTTGTTGTAAAGGTTTGATCTTTTTGCGTGTTTGTTGGTGTTTTATGTAGTGGGGGATTGTGTAATGATGAGACCATCTGATACTGGTAGGCCTTCATACGTGGCAAGAATTGAGGGGATGGAGGCTGACAGTAGAAACAATGTGAAGGTTAGAGTGAGATGGTACTATAGGCCAGAAGAGTCTTTAGGAGGGCGCAGGCAGTTTCATGGAGCGAAAGAGTTGTTCTTATCAGATCATTATGATGTGCAAAGTGCTCACACTATTGAAGGGAAGTGTATAGTTCACTCTTTTAAGAACTATACCAAGCTTGAGAATGTTGGAGCTGAGGATTATTATTGTAGGTTTGAGTATAAGGCTGCTACTGGAGGTTTCACACCGGACCGTGTTGCTGTGTGAGTATCTTTTCAGTATGGTTTAGAGTTGAGTATGTTGGAATGCGTTTTATGTTTGGTTAGTGTATTGTTGTTTGATTGAGGTCGAATTGGTTTCTGATTTTGAAGGTATTGCAAATGTGAGATGCCATATAACCCAGATGATCTTATGGTGCAATGTGAGGGTTGCAAGGACTGGTAATGTTGCTTTCTTGTGGTTGTGTGTTGATTTTGTTCTCTCTTTTTGGTTATTTAGTCTGTTAGTTCTCTCCAAGGTTGTATCAGACTAAACATCTGGGAAATGTAATTTATAAGAAGTTAAAACTGAGAAAAAAAGGGTGAAATTTTGTGTCCCAAGGCAAAGGAGCTAAGTACTACCACTCAAACCTTTTTCCAAAAGAAACCTCACCGATTAAAGAAAAATGAGTTTTGTAGGTGAACTTCTCAGCTATTATTTTGAATCTTAAACAGATAAAGAAGCTCAAGGATTGGAAAGAAACAATTGTGTTGCTGGATGTGTGAGTGCTGACTGTTATTTTAGCTGATAGCTTGATCCCATCAAGAGAGTTATCTTCCCTCTGTCCTCTTTTGCCATTTAGGTCATGAATCTGGACTTTAGTGGGTGGTTATTCTAGTTGTTGTTTTTTTTAATGATATTTGTATCATTCTGAGACCTTATGTGTTTGCTGTTCAAGACTATTTTGTATGGTGTGTTAAGTCAAGAACACTTATCAAAGTGTGATCTTTCTTGTTTTCCCTTTTTCCATAAAAGATCATTATTATTTATATGGGGTTTTATGCTCTTAGCTACATCTTAAACGTCATAGTTCTGTTGCTTTTAAACTCTGACTCACCCATGAGTAAAAGAAACACAATGTTCTTGGTCGTGCATTGTCTAGTGCTTACTAACCCATAGTGAATGTAAGTCCCCTTGTTATACTCCCAAATTCAGGCCTTCTGGATATAGCTTGAACGGCAGGAGATAATTATGCCTGTATGCTTATGCACATGAATCTGTTATCTTGCTATGCTGAATGGAACGGAATATTTCTTGTCCCTTATTGTTTAATAGTGACCAACTCAGAGTGGATGAGTATCTTTGTCTGCAACACATGAAGGCCTTTTGGAGGCGTTGTGAATAGCAAGGGAATTGTATATATATGTGCACATGTGATAGCGGTGCTAAAAAAAGGTTCAGCCACCTACTTTTATAGTTACGCATCTCATGTTATTTGTAGGTATCATCCTGCTTGTGTGGACATGACAATTGAAGAGGCAAAAAAATTGGATCACTTTGTGTGTTCTGAATGTGCATCTGATGATGATGTCAAAAGATCACAAAATGGGTTTTCAGTGTCATCAGTTACTGATGTCAAGGTGAGACTTCTCATATCCTGTTTCCCTTTTTCTGGAGAATCATTTTTATGGCTTTAATGTACTCCATTTACTGTGCATGACATGCTATGAGCTTGTTTTCTGTGACAATTTTTTGATTGTGATGCTAGAAGTTAACATGATTCATTAACACACCAACTTTTTGTGTGGAGTAGGTTGTTGTATTAGTGTTTTGATGCCTGTAATGCTGGACGTATGGTGTGGATAAGTAATACATGAGTTTCCATTACCATTATGGCATCAACCATCCTTTTGGCTAAAATCTACTGAACATTTAGCTGGTGTAAAATGATACATTTGTAGGATGCACTGCTACTTTCATGCGTGTAACTGAATACGAGTTTGGGCTGCAGCTTTGTCATGGTGGTTTGCTGATCTTGAAAGCAATTTTTTTTTTTAACCTGCAATAAGCATGATCCATATATTCCACACAGCACTTTGGCTTCTTGCTTATGTTTATTTATTTGTCTTTCTTGAGTTTTACTTGTTATGGCCTTTGACCAATCAAGGCATTATATTTCTATTACCTTGTGTTAGAAGATATCTTGCTCTTATATAGCTCCATGGTTTGTGCTACACTAGGAATACCATTTTCACTTCTACACTGTTTCCTGATCCCTTATCTTCGTCTTCTGGAATATGGAGAGTTGGTTGGCTTATAATGCTCAGAAGATTGCAACTTTGATGCACACATCACCGTTTGAAAATTTGAGTTATTGTATCAAGTTGCTTGGATAAGATGGATTTGGGTCCTATGATGTCCTCTTCATCTTAATTGATGTGATGTAGTGGGGACTATGCTGGGGTTGTGCAAATGTTGGAAGTTGTTTGATATAGATTTTTACATTCATTGCTCTGTTCAATCGTTCAATGTATGAGAGAAATCCTGAACTATAGATCCAAATCTGGGTCCGTGGTTACAGACTATATTTAGAGGTTTGGTCTGCCATTATATCAGGATCCACAGTGATATATTTTACCAAATTTGATCCCTTATATGCTTAATACTGCTGCTTGTTGATTCTTTTTAGGTTCTAACATTCCTGTTTGAAAACACATTCTCTTCTGTGGCAGAGTTATTTGGAAAAAAAAATAAAATGGATTTGATGATATAGTTAGTTGGAAATATCAACTTCTTGTTGTCTTCATTTTTCTTTTTCTTTTTTGGCATGTCAATAAAATTGAGCCAGATTATGACTATTTCATTTGGTTTTGTAAATGTAATCCATTGACAATTGGTTTGGTGAAATTTTGTTTGCAGTCACTTCCAATTTCTTACTGCCATCATCCTAAAACAACTTTCATTGTTCTTCATTATTTATTGGAATTAAGTTATTTGTCTATGCCAAGGGATTTCTTTCGTCAATGGATGGATGGTTTTCTGTCTTTCTCCAAAAACACTCATACATGTTTTCCCCTCTTTATTTTTCTATGAAATGAATGCCTATTGAAGTCTCTGAACTTTACAGGTAGAAAACAAGCGCCGGAAGAGATGAGTGCAGTTAGTAGGTCAGTGATTGCACAGGGAGACCTAAATCTTCTTGCAGGTTTAGCTTGTAGATTGTTGGTGTGTGATGTATATTCCAAATGACCGTGGTGTGCTTTGCTCAAACTGGGCTGTCAGTAGTTTCATGTGTTTTTGTCTTGTGGAATATGTAAGTTATGCTAGGTTAAGTTTTCATAAAATCTACCCTGAAAAAGGTTTCATTTTGGATGTTTTTTGACATCAAACCTAATGCATGGAGTAGACATTCCGGGTTTCTGGTATTCCCTTCGTGAAGCCAAGACAGCGAACACCATTTATGCCTAATGGTTCACTTGCCAGTTTGATAGCAACCATCTTAATTTATGTTGTCGTTGCTCATTTGTTGACTTTGTTTCACACGCAGAGAGTTATCACCTACAGGTCTTACAGTATTACTATAGACTTGTGATGCGTTGCTCGTGTCCGAACTGATGGTTGCAACTGCAATGATGACCTTGAGGTTGGAGCAGGAAGGGCAACTTCATTTTTCATTTTTACACTGTCAAACCATGTGGACTTGGACAAACGGTCGGGAAGAAAAAAATGAATGTTCTTGTGGAAAAATGTAGAATAATATATCTGCCGGGACTCGCATTTGGCTTTCGTCCCGAAGGAAATAAGATCTCAAATTTGACTTTCTGATACACTTATTTACCATAAGAGAGTCAATGGTGACAACGCCGTCGAAAGAGCCACTTGTTTCTTGCTTGATTGGCGGCTTCCATTCATCAGCGCGGACTAAAAAAGGTGCTCGCCGAAACCGTGCTGGATAGTCACCTATCACACGGCTCTCACTAAAACCTAACTTGTGGTGGATCCCGGGGACAAGTCAAAGCACTTGATCCTTCAACCCATACTATACTTGGAGATGCTCCTCACCGCCGATCAAGCAGCGACACTGCTCTAGGCTTAGCTTTAAGCCGCTATAGTTAGGTTTGGATAAGTCAAGTCCATTCGATCGGTTTGTTCGGGTGGTCTTCCCTCTCTTATCTTCCCTAACGTTCGGAGAACTGTTCTGGTTTGAGAAAGGAGCACCGGGAGCAACCTGAATGAATAAGAAATGGACACCAGAGGGACATGAGTACCCTTCCCTACTCAATTTTCATGTTTTGGGAGCTGACCTGAAGAATTTTGAGCCTGAACTGTCAGTGGGCCTGGCTGTGTTCTTATTGTTTCTTTATATTATTCATTTGGCAAGATTAAATCGGAAAGACTACAACAATATTTTACCATTTCAGAGCTAAACACCTTGCACACGGCTTCAATAGAGTATACGGATCATATGGGCTGTATATATGTTAATGGTTGAATTTTTTTTTTCAAATTATAATTTTAAAAATATTTAATTAATCAAAATATATATTTTGTAGCGAATCCCATTAAAAACTTTTTTTCAAACTTTGGTTACAAAAAAAAATTATAATTTATTTTTTAAATGTTAACCGCAATAATGATGCGAAACACAAGAAAGGATCATCACCTCTAAAAAAGAAAATCAACATGAATCTGGTCAGTGTAATAATGTTTTTTTTTTATAAGAATGGTAGCATGCACAAGAAGTACCTCTAAAAGCCCACCCTTTCCATTGCAACTGTCCATTGCATACAAGATTACAAGTAATAATCGTAAGTAATAGTAATGATTTTAGTCCAAAGTAGGGCTTCCTTTCCTTGTTAGCTAAAACTGTAACAGCTTTATTCAGATTGACAATGTGACTAAGATTATCATTACTTCATGTGTTTGCATGGCGTGTGGCACCATATTTTTTTCAGCATCCCTGATGCCTGAGCTCATGTTTCTTTCAGTACTGAAAATGATCATGACAAACAAGGTTGATCATGCTTCTTCGAGTTATTCTGCGCAGTGCTGCTTGTTGTTCTTGTTTTTGTTATGGTTGGTGCTTGTTATGAAGAAGAAAATATCAGTATATATTCTTGGTCTTATTGGAAGGAGAGACACTTGCATTTCATGGAAGCCATTTATCTCATGAGGGAAGAAAATTAGTCCAGTACACTACCCCTTCTCAGGTTCTTTCCCAGTTGCTTATAGCCTTCTATATATTTTCTCAAAGTTGAAGGTAAAAGGAAAAGTATGATTGTAAAAGTAAATCTAAGTTTTCTGGTTGAAGATTTCAGGCAAACAAATTGAAAGATGCTACTAGAGTGAAGCTGGTGGAGAAAGATAGAGGAGCCAAAGTGATGACAACTTACACTCCTCGATTCCTAGGGTTACCGCAAGGAGTATGGGTAAAGGAAGGAGGAGACAAAAATGCAGGTGAAGGGATTGCTATTGGTTTTGTTGACACAGGAGTCACTCCAAACCATCCAAGTTTTTCCTATGATCCCTTGAATCCATTCACATAAAATATTTTTCATTTTTCGGGTGCTTGCGAAACGGGCCCTAGATCCCCATCTCTAGTTCTTGAAATGGGAAGACAGTATCAGCTGGGGCTCAAGCAATTGCTACTGATCTTAACACTTCAGTGGACTTCTTCTCTCCCTTCGATGTTGTTGGGCATGGCAGGTAATGCAATGATCACTACGAATATTACTCTCTTGAATATATATAATCAAATAGCCATCTGCTGAAGTTGTCGGATAGAAGTAAATATGCATTTTTTTAGTCATGTATGGCATCAGTTGCTGCGCTGGAAAATGCTAGGGTTCCAGTGATCGTGGATGGCTTCTATCATGGGAAAGCTAGTGAGATGGCTCCACACGCACGGTATGCCATATATCTGCTGTAAAGCAGCGGGATTAATTATTTTACTTACAAAGGGTTTTATGAGATGTAGCCTGATCTTTTGACGTCTACTGGCCTCAGAATCGCTGTTTATAAAGCTGTATATACAACAGTACAGGAACTTTAACATATGTGGACGTTGCAGCAAAAGATCAAATTAGTCAGTCTTGACTCTTGAGGCTTTACCAGGCTGTAATGGGTAAATATCTACAGTGTTAATATTCTTCATTGTATTTTTTTAATTAATCTCCGCTGCTGACTATGTGGCACAGGCAACAATGGATGGATCAGCGGACATATTAACACTCTCAGTTGGACCAGCTGAACTACCAGAAGATACTATTCCGTTCTTAAGTGTGTGTGATGTTTTCATGTTATTTGCTCGAGGAGCAGGAGTTTTCGTTGCACAAGCTGCAGGCAACCACATGGGCCAGCCTTTCCAACTGTTGTGCATAGCTGCTCGCAGCACAGACAGAAGTTACCCTGGTTCTCTTCTTGGAAATGGTCAAAAAGTTGGAGGTGCAGGTTTACCAGGCATGTCGTCCTGGTGGAGTATGGTTGGCATTCATCAATATACGTTTCATGCACTAATGTATCACATTGCGCAAAAACCTAGAATTATTAAACATATAGTTAGGGCCTAAAAGCTTTGATGCCATGCCCTCCAATCCAATTTTCACTTTCAAATTCTCTTCAAGAAAATCTTGTAATATTTTAATGTGTGATTAAGAGTTTTTAAGTTTATAAAATACAACAACTAAAAGTTTTTTTTTTTATCAAAAAATTATTTTAAATAATTTAATATTCTATGTCAAAGTAATTTTGTTAAAAAATAATTTTTAACAAAATTTTAAACCTAAAAATAAGTAGAATCCACTTTTAATTATACCTTAAATATATATTAACAATGTTTTTTTATAACATTTTAACGTGTCAATATCCAGAAGCATTAGACCCTATTCTTGTGCAAGGTTGGATTGCTATCTGCGTCTTCTCAGCAGGCTTTATAATGCGACATCAAACATCAATGCCATTATTGATACAGCAAGAACTCTAGGATTTATGGGCTTTGCTTTTGTTGCGAACCCGGTCTACGGTGGTTTCATTGCACAACCAATTCCTTTTGCTTTTTCAGGCATCATGCATGATTCCAAAAGATTAAGCACTTTGTGTTGTGAGAAATCATGCAGTCTATATGCAGATCATATCTCAG
>Ga0307510_10005311_pt1 | contig 15328 bp, 23 predicted proteins | sample 12_EM_MG_FD_207224 | JGI IMG/M metagenome (GOLD analysis project Ga0307510, IMG submission 207224) | Populus trichocarpa ectomycorrhiza microbial communities from riparian zone in the Pacific Northwest, United States - 12_EM | ecosystem: Host-associated > Plants > Roots > Unclassified | place...
CCCCAGGCTTATCTTCAGCTTCTCGCTTCTGTGCATCTTCAAAAGCTACATGTCTCGATGCGCCTGGTTCGCAAGTACCTACACCGCCAACTTCACCCGAGCAGGACGCAGTCACACAGCGATCGGACGCACCACCAAAGCGAGAACGTGCGCTCAAGATACCCTCTGTAAAACTTGAGGTGCCTTCGATCCAAGAGAACATGGCCGCAACCCTCGCAATCGCACTCCTCGGGCATGTCCTTTTCCTCAAGAGCCAAGTCCCCTTGTGCGTTGCGCCCCTCATTTTTATTGTTGTCGCATGGCCTGCAGCTGGACATCTGGCCTTTTTTTCTCTTTAATTTTCATTCAGCCCCGTTGCGCAGCTGGGGCGCGTTCCCGGTGGAACGTCCGCATCGCGTGCGGCCAGGAAGCGCTCCGACATGATCACAGCGTTCGATGAGCTCTCCTCGCACCTTCACACGACTTTCTCGGCGCTCTCGACCGCTCTCGCACAGAACCCGACACATCGGAGTACCGAGACTGTGTACCTAGCGCTGGTGCTCGGCCCTACGATCGGTGCGCCCAAGGCGCGTGTCGTGCTCGCTCTGGAGGGTCTAGAAGTGAAGGTTTGGGGTCAACGGGAAGGCATTGATGGGGCTGAGCTGTCCACTGCTTCCTCCAGCGAGGGTGATGATGATGATGATGACGACGACGACGACGACTATGAGGACGGAGACGACGACCGTAGCAGCGATAATGGAAGTGAAGCAGGGGATGATTCGACGCGTGGAGATATAAATACAAAAGGGGAAGACGACGCAGAGAGTGACGGTAGAGAAGCCGAAGAATCGCCGCCTGCCTCCGAACCCCCCTTCTCTCGCTCTCAGACTCCCTCACCAGAAGAGCCCTCGCAACCATTGTCGCCGCCCCCAGCGGGCTCAATAAAGCGACCGCTCCGACCGTCACTTTCTCCCCCCAAGTCGTCGCCGAGCCTTGGTCCGAAGCCCACGCGTACATACGCCGAAGAACAGCAGACATTGCGGGCGGCGGAGCGCCTCCTTGCGCGCACGCTCGCGAACGCGTACGCCGAGGGCGGCGGGGTTGCAGCTGAGCTAGGTCAGTGGCACCTGCCTATTATAATGCGTCGCCAAGCGTGGCTCGTATCGGTTCTCTCAACTCATCTTACCTCGTGACTGTTCACAGCCCCGACGCAAACGCATGTTTTGCTCCGTGCGCCTCGGGGCTTTTCGCATCCAGCGTGGCTCCCGCGACAGAATGTCAGTACGACGCTGGACAACACGTTGCAGGATTTTCTCGTCGATTCTGGCCTTGGCGACGCAGCGTCGACAGGAGGAGACAGCGGTAAAGTGCGACGGCGTGGAGTCGGCCGCATCAAAACGGAGGGTGTCCTCGTCACATGCCAAAATAGCTCCGGCTCCGACAATGACGATAGCACATCCCAACCTGTTGCGGCCACCGTCCCTACAACAAGTACGGCGGAGGCGAGGGAAGAGGACGAGCTGATCTGGTGGGCGTGGGATGGCAAACTGATCGGGTTTGCGGAGTGGTAGCTCTGATTCTTGATTTTTGAAAGTGCAATCTGTGCAATACGCTGCCGCGTTCTCGCACCTGTGTATACCCGTGCATGGACCATTATATTGTCGATGCGGACTCGTTGCTGTATCAACTACTGTAAGTGTTCAGGACCCTAGGCTAGAGGTCATGATTTCTTGAAGTCCATTCAGCGGATCTGATGTAAAGGCAGTATTATCTAGTGAGGTGTGAAGCGAGTCGTCCGATGAGCAATTCACCCAAGAGCCCATCGAAGAAAAAGAGGGCGACTACTTTCATAAGCGACAGATGCAAGTAGGCGTCATTGACCTATAGCAGTATTCACGAAGTACGATCGCAGGAACTTTGAAATACCCCTCATGTCAATCCCAGCCTCATCGACACGACATGCCTGTAGAGCGACTTTTTGAATTCGCAACTGTCAATTCGCAAAGGAGTTGTATACGGTCTATCGGCTCACGCCGGATAAAATGTTGCACTGTGCAAAATCTCGTTCGTCGTAAGCCCAACCAAGAGTCGTGGAAAACATAATCGTCATGTCTTGAGACGATGAGTTTGTCCTCGATGTTATGCATGCCGTGCTGCAAGCAGGTTCCCCATCCCCAGCTGTCATGAAACCTACCCGACCTCTATTATTGGTCGAATTGAACCTAGCAAGATGATGAGATCGAAAGCGCCACTAAGAACGAGAACTTACCCGATAGCGAGTTCCAAGCGTGTAGATCCCTGGACACCCCGTGAATACCGTGATGTCGTACATTCCCTGCAATGGGCGCCTTCCCTGCCTTCGCGCTTCCAACAGGGCGGACTTAGACTTGACATTCGGGACTCGGACACGACCCCATTGTGCATGCATAGCACCAAACTTTTATAAGGAGTTGTGAGACTAAAGTTGTGTGCCGTTGTGTGGATGGTCTAGTGCATGATGTGCTGTCATCACTGATGTGTCAGTGCGTGTGGATATGATACGGATTCCAAATTCCAAAACTGGTACAAACACAGCCCAAACACCAGCACTTGTCGCTTACTACGGTAGTAAGCGCTAAATTACATTCACCAATTTTCACCATTCGCTTTTATGTGTCCGTCACCTCCAATATCATCATGGCATATACTTCAAAGACCAGTCCCGTTGATAAAGTCATAATAGCTAGGACACAAGTCAAACCAAGAGGCTTGAGTGACGGGTCAGTTAAACCACCCATCCATGTATAAATCAATGCGCTCACGGGGAGGATAGTCTGTGGATGGTATATCTGGAACATCCTCGGCAAAAACAACAGCGAAGCCACTGTAGCAAGTATAACGACTGTTATTTTTGATCTGCGTAGCCGTAGACGACTGAAACTACTTGCGTTGAGAGATGCCAATCGATATGGCAATGGAAGAACCATGGCCCGGGGTTATCAGCTTGGAAACGGATTGTGACGTTATCCCCTGAACCGCCAATGGTGACTACATCACGTAATATAGGATTATCGTAATTGTAGGTCTTGTTCCCTGCGCTGCGAACGACATAGAAAGAATGGCCATGGAGATGGACAGGATGCTATGAAAGCGTCATATAGAGAGAGCTCAAGTGACATAATAAGTATGGGACTCACAGGGCCGCCGGGCCCACCCGGCGGTATATACAACTCCACCGATTCATCGCGCTTCAGTGGATAGATACTTCCAGCAGGAAGAAGATCCCCGACTGGCACACCAGACAGAATTTGAAGCAAGATAGGTACGGTAGGGCTCTCGTAGCTGACGCCGTTCACGGTGAACTCAGAGCCGGACTAAATTGAACATGTAGTCATCAAGTATTGTCTATGGCCGAGAGCTCATGAACTCACAAAGCCGACATCTAAAAGGATGTTATGATCCGCGCCCCCAACGTGAGGACTTCCGGGCTAAAGCAAAAACGATTTCAAACAGACTTTGTCATGGACAAGCGAGGTTTCTCACCACGATAGAGGGCACCAAAGGCTACAAAGAAACCGGATCCTCAACACAGCGTGGCGTGGCTAGTGAACAAGAGGTGACGTACGTGCAGATTAGTTTCTACAAGGGGGAAATTGCCACTAGTATCCGTAGTAGTTGGATCGGTGATATTCGCGCCAGCATAACGCAAGATTGCGGAATTTATCCCGTTATTGGTATCGCTACGTCTACTGTTCGGGAGCGCACGGATCCCTGGCACGGGATCAATGTGTGTCAGAGATATCCGCTGTTGTCTTACAGTAGTTATCAACGGGCTGATTGGTATTCAGCTACGATGAATGTTACGAATGTTTTGACATCAGCGTTGACGGAAGAGTCTAACGTGACTACTTACCACAAATGAGTAACGCTGGCCAGCAAAGATCTGGATCTGGTCCACTACTAACGGTTGAACATTGGTTCCATCCACTTCGATTATGGTCAACAAGTGATTATCGACGGAAAATTTCCAATTGGGTTCGCAGGAAATAGAGACGAGGCGGAAGCGGTATCTGGAGCGTCAAACAAAAGTCATTCATTTGTTGAACGGGGACACGGAACTTGCTTGCCTCTTCCCAGGCTGGACATCGACAACAGTAATTTCAACGGCAGGGCCACCAACGTAACGGCCCTTGCCATTAATGAGCGTGCTATTGAAGCTCGGGGCACCCGGTGCTTCGAGGGAGAGGTAGTGGTACCTGATTATGACGTAAGTCCACCTGTACAGCAACGAATGTTCCTGGAATAGAGCGCACCAGTCTGCAAGTGTGATAATCGTCGAATCTGTACGAAAAATTAGTTGTGCTCTAGTACAGTATCAGGAACACGACTCAGGATACCATCATCAATATCATATAGATCTGCATGTGGATCTTCGGGATCGCGCACAACAAATGCTCCGCGCAAGCCATCACAATACTGATTAGCAAAGTGGCTGTGGTACCAGAATGTGCCCTGGAAATGTTGTAAAGTTATACGTCTAAGCTGAAGTAGTGCGCCCATCACTTACCGCCTGTTCAGGAATATCGAAAGTGTAATTGAACGAAGTATTTGGCGGGATAGGACACTGGTTCACGAACGCGCCACCGTCAAACTCGTTGAACGTATATTGATCGATGCCGTGCCAATGCTGAGCACGGATATGAATAACTGTGTTTCAAGAGGGCCAGGGATACTCACTATGGAGGTGACAACATCCATCTTCGTATCATTAAGTTCATTGATGACGTTAATAGCAAAGCTATCTCCCTGTATGCCCGAGTCACCATACCGCCATGTACAGCAGTATAGAACTAACTTTGTTCCCCGCGATCGTAGGACCCGGGAACATACCCTCAGGGAGGATGGCACTAAGAGGAAAGGGCTGCGTTTAGGCGGTAGTTCGATTCCATGTAATGTACACTCACAGGCGCGTGTAACCGTCCGGGGTAAGACTTCCGTTGAGAATGTGAAGGTCGGTGACAGGCCCGATGGACACGCCATTTGCTTGACTTGAGAATGAGACCGCAAGGAGAACAAAGGAAAGTAGGTTGAGCATGATGAATCAGTAAGTATCAGAAGATCAAGGGGCAGCTAAATGCGCACACCGTGATACTCCAGGGTGTGAGTAGAGCGCGATCGAAGCGTTTATATAGTGTCCTGGGCTACATAATTGGGATGATGACTATTGTTCAAGTAAACCGAGTCACCTAGACAGGCCATTAGGCGTACAGCCTTCCCCGCTCTATGCAGTTCGTATTCGGGCAGAGATTGATATCTAGCGGATCACTTTTGAGCGGCGTTTCGACCCCTTAATAGAAACGGGTTGTTAACTATGACAGGCGCCATTACTAGGTGATGATGATGCAGAGCCTGACCGTTTAGGTTCGTAATGCCCACTGGTAAACCAGCAACCCAAGTAACGCCGTGAGGCGTTGTCGCGACAGGGAGAACATTGCCCTATTCAAGTTGCCCTTAATGGACTTGGAGGCCTGCTCTGTGGTGACGGAGCCCGCAACCTTGGAGGAATTTCCGTTCCCGTTCTTGCCAGTGCTTACCGGCGCGGGACGTCCTATGACTCGGAAAAAAGGAAAAAGGAGATGCAGAGCAGATGAGGAAGCGGGGGGACGCGGCCCGGGTAGCCTTGGCGCTTTGACTCAACCGGAGGTACTGTATGTCTGAGCATCGAGTTGACAAGCCATCAGATCTGCATCACATGCATCAGTCTGCATCAGATGCATCAGATTCTGATGACATGTGACAGAAGGGCCCGCCGGAATTCCAAAGCATCCCAAGTTCCTACCAAGAGCGGAGGTCACTTGACAGCGACATGATGACTTCCTACAGTTACGTCCGGAGGAGTACACTGGCAAAGGCTGTTCAAAGCCCGCAAACTGCATCCAATTGCGCACTAATGACTTCCTGCCATAACAGACAGACAGCGCGCTGTAGCCTTCGATCCAGAACACTGGTAAGTTAGGATATGACTTCGCAAATTACGTTACTGTGATGCGAGTAGTTTCCTAGCTCAGATTCCATGTCTGTGCGAGAATCCGAGGGTGACAAAAGTAGCACAACAGCACCCAAGACTAGAAGCAGCTCATAGAATCCCTAAAGTCTATCAGTAGGGCTACAAACCACGCTGGGGGAGAAACGTCACAGTTCTTATCATCTGATCAGCTGGTTATCGCAGAATGAAACGGGGTATTCGGAAAGGCTAGAATCAGCTAGTGTCATGTCATCTGTAGTTGATCGGTTGGTCATAAAGACCGGGTTCCTGACTTCCTGGTGCACGTTAGGAAGTAAGGTGACAGAAGTGTATTGAGAAAAAAGGTATTCATTCGTGATCAGGATGAAGCGTGGCTAACGTTGAGCGCGACATGCAAACCATTCGCCAATTCGCCATCCGCCGTCCGCCGATCACTTTCCTATTTCGTGCGTAGCGGCGTTCAGCGCCCACTCGTGAGACTTGGCATATTGCCGTGAAGGTCTCCTAGCGCAAATTCCAGGTCGGCGTGTAAGAAGCCGTGTGCCGGAACCCATCCTCGGATCAGGTCACGCTGTGGCGTTGAAGCGATCTAATGATAATGATGGAGGCGCTACCGCCACCGGAAACCATCACTGGAGACCGGAAGCTTCGCAGAATCTTTCACACTGCCTACTTCCAGGCTAGAGCTCAGGCCAAGACCGAAGTGAAGAATGGAATGCCACTTGCCGACAATTTTCATTGGATTGTGGTCGTGGGCCCGGGTCCGAATTGGAGTGTCCGGGAGAGCAGCTTCTAGCTAACTTTCAAGAGTTGTCCATGATTAAAGGCGTATGTGGCTTCTCACTGACTTTCTAACAACTAATTAATAAATTCTAAATCTTCACTTACAAGGATTCAGGCTCGACGGTGAGACTATCCGGTCATACTTCCCCAAAGAAGCCGACAAAGACGATCCACATTATGAATTAGAATCGTACCAACTGATCCTCGATAGCATACCGAAGAGAGAATATATTGAGGTTTCAGTAGTTGAGTCGGATGGTAGTGGTCCTTCAGCAAGGTTTCAATAAGAGGGCCTTGGAGCGTGACCCAGTCCACACCAATAACAAAGATTTTCGCCCCCATGGCCCAGGACATCTTAACACCCGGCGTCTGGCTATCATATCGGTGCGGTGATCATGAAAAGGTAATCTCAGCCGATGTATCATTCCTCCCTAGTCACTGAAAGGCCTGACCTTATCCATACTAGCGGTCCCCATGCCTCAAGAACAGAACTCGAAGGTCGAACGACATCTCCGCGGTCGTCCGGTCCGCACGTGGGAACAGCCAGATGTTTTCTTTCGGTGCTGCTCGATTGCTTGATTGTATTCTCTTTTTCATACTATTCATTTATGTCTTCCTTCGCCCCTGGGGGTACGTCGTTGAAAAATCCCTTGCGACTCGCTCAGATAAGCATGGCACTTGCACCATCTCTAAAGGTAAGGAAGCATGTTCCGTAGGTAGTATTGTAGTTGCCGTCCGCTGGTGTTATTTTCTGGCAGGTGTATTCGCGTCAATCTGGCCTCAGGCTTTCTGTGCCACTTACCTTGATGACAAACCCCCTTGTGGAAACGGCAAGCCAGGGTCACGAACGTCTATGACATTTCGTGGTGGTCAGTGGTGCTTCTGCTACTGAGCCTCAAGCGAGACGGTGAGCGCGGCAAGTCTAGTGCCAATGCTGGCTCGTAGAGAGTGACGACGATGCTTGGTAGAGGGCGGATTTCCTAAGGTCTATGAGGAATTCGTCGCACGGAATAAGCAGTGCAAGACCTGCAGCGCACTGAGGACATCACCAAGGAGCGTGTTGAAGTTCGTATTAAAGAGGAGGGAGAGAAGGGAGAAAGAGAAAGAGCAAGCGTTGCTGGACCTACAGAGGGCTTCGGGGCGGCGTCCAAGGAGTTTCGTTACGTGCTGCTCTTCCCTCGGTTACAGGAAAGGCTAAAAAGTAGGAACAGGTAATACTGTAGTACGTGTTCTCTTGTCAAAGGCTCGAGATTGAGAGCGCGACACGACGCGCGACACAAGTCCCAGCAACCGCACGTGCACGTTTTTACCTTGACCACGTAAGGAGATGCCAATTTTAACCCCATCCTACCTTCCTCATCCCCCAGGCTTATCTTCAGCTTCTCGCTTCTGTGCATCAAAAGCTACATGTCTCGATGCGTCTGGTTCGCAAGTACCTACACCACCAACTTCACCCGAGCAGGACGCAGTCACACAGCGATCGGACGCACCACCAAAGCGAGAACGTGCGCTCAAGATACCCTCCGTAAAACTTGAGGTGCCTTCGATCCAAGAGAACATGGCCACAACCCTCGCAATCGCACTCCTCGGGCATATCATTTTCCTCAAGAGCCAAGTCCCCTTGTGCGTTAAGCCCTCATTTTTATTGTTATCGCATAGCCTGCAGCTGAACATCTGGCCTTTTTCTCTTTGTTTTCATTCAGCCCCGTTGCGCAGCTGGGGCGCGTTCCCGGTGGAACGCCCGCATCGCGTGTGGCCAGGAAGCGCTCGGACATGATCACAGCGTTCGATGAGCTCTCCTCGCACCTTCACACGACTTTCTCGGCGCTCTCGACCGCTCTCGCACAGAACCCGACACATCGGAGTACCGAGACTGTATACCTAGCGCTGGTGCTCGGCCCTACGATCGGTGCGCCCAAGGCACGTGTCGTGCTCGCTCTGGAGGGTCTAGACGTGAGGATTTGGGGTCAACGGGAAGGTATTGATGGGGTTGAGCTGGCCAGTGATTCCCCCAGCGATGGTGATGACAATAACGATGACTATGACGACGATGACGACCGTAGCTGCGATGATGCAAGTGAAGCAGGGGATAATTCGACGCATGGAGATATAAATACAAAAGGGGAAGACGACGCAGAGAGTGACGGTAGAGAAACCGAAGAATCGCCGCCCGCCTCCGAACCCCCTTTCTCTCGCTCTCCGTCTCCCTCACCAGAAGAGCCCTCGCAACCATTGTCGCCTCCCCCAGCGGGCTCAGTCAAGCGACCGCTCCGACCGTCACTTTCTCCCCCCAAATCGTCGCCGAGCCTTGGCCCGAAGCCCACGCGTACATACGCCGAAGAACAGCAGACATTGCGGGCGGCGGAGCGCCTCCTTGCGCGCACGCTCGCGAACGCGTACGCCGAGGGCGGCGGGGTTGCGGCTGAGCTAGGTCAGTGGCACCTACCAATTATAACGCCTCGCCAAGCGTGGCTCGTGTCGGCTTTCTCAACTCATCTTACCTCGTGACTGATCACAGCCCCGACGCAAACGCATGTTTTGCTCCGTGCGCCACGGGGCTTCTCGCATCCAGCGTGGCTCCCGCGACAGAATGTCAGTACGATGCTGGACAACACGTTGAAGGATTTTCTCGTCGATTCTGGCCTTGGCGACGCAGCGTCGATAGGAGGAGACAACGGTAAAGCGCGACGGCGTGGAGTCGGCGGCATCAAAACGGAGGGTGTCCTCGTCACATGGCTCCGGCTCCGACAATGATGATGGCACATCCCATCCTGTTGCGGCCACCGTCCCTACAACAAGTACGGTGGAGGCGAGGGAAGAGGACGAGCTGATCTGGTGGGCGTGGGATGGCAAACTGATCGGGTTTGCGGAGTGGTAGCTCTGATTCTTGATTTTTGAAAGCGCAATCTGTGCAATACGCTGTCGCGTTCTCGCACCTGTGTATACCCGTGCATGGACCATTATATTGTCGATGCGGACTCGTTGCTGTATCAACTACTGTAAGTGTTCAGGACCCTAGGCTAGGTCTATTCAGCGGATCTGATGTAAAGGCAGTATTATCCAGTGAGGTGTGAAGCGAGTCGTCTGATGAGCAATTCACTCAAGAGCCCATCAAAGAAAAAGAGGGCGACTACTTTCACAAGCGACAGATGCAAGTAGGCATCTGTGGTGTTAATGATACAGACACAGGATCACCATGATCATAGGGCCGTATAGATCGGGGATGTTCGGGCGCGACGGGGCAGATAAGAAAGCCAGACGATCCGAGGCCTATGGCCCATAGTACATGGGATGGAGAAAGACCAGAGAGTCAATCTCTGATCGCCGATGTAGAACGATGAGGACACAGCATAGCCCTAGAAGATAGACTCGGTCAATGGAGATATATTCTGTTCCTGCGGTGAATTCTGGGTTATTATAATGCAATTGCGCAAGGCGCAAGGAAAGAATCAAAAAGTTGTCGTGGTCTGCGGGCTGGGCCGGAATCTGGTTATCATCGATATCATCTCCTATCTGATTAACCGGTCGCCTTATCGCAAAATTAATCGCGGATCAGGTCCGTTCCGTCGTCCATGGCCGAGGCTCCGCCTGACGGTGGCTCGGTGGTCCATGGGAAAGAAATCTCTTGACCAAGGACACACATCCAAGGAACCAAAGGGCCCACAGGGGATCGAAAAGAATAGCATAAAAGGGAAATGCGAGAAACTCAGCTAACCACTGACCTAGTCATCGGGATTCTCGGTACGTCTGCGAGCTAACCAAATTTCTCCTCCGCCTGTCTGTCCGCCCGACGGGAAAAAAAATTGTCTTACGCGGGAAGGCGATTCGCAGCGTTGCAAGGTGCGTTCGCAGAACACCAAGCGATGCTCCAGAATATCTCGGGAAACAAGCGGCGTCTAGAGGCGATCGAGGTCCGCACGCCAGAAGAGCTGAACCGGTGCGACGCGTTGATCATACCCGGAGGAGGTCTGCCCATTTTCCCTTCCCTTTTTTTTCACGACAGACCCACGGAAAATACGCTTGCTGTCGGCGCGCGAGTCTGTGTATGCTGACTTACTACCCGCTCCAGAGTCAACCACCATCGCGCTGCTCGCGCGTCTGACCGGGTTGATGGAACCCCTCAGCGAGTTTGTCAAGACAAAGTCGGTCTGGGGGACCTGCGCGGGTGCAATTCTCCTTGCACAGGCCGTGACCAATCCGAAGAAAGGAGGACAGGAACTGCTCGGTGGCGTTTCAGTCAAGATCACGAGGAATGGTTGGGGATCACAAGTCCGTCGTCAGACAAAACGGAGATGCTGAACTAGTAACGGCTTATTCTGTACCTATAGATTGAATCTTTTGAGGCCCCACTCGAGGTTAGCGGACTCCGGGACGCTCATAGACCCTTCCTTGGAATTTTCATCCGCGCACCAGTAAGGCATATATAAACACCACTTCGGCGTCGTCCCACTGCTCAACTACTTTTTCGCGAAGGTTATCACTGAACTTCTCCCGGCAGTACACGAACCCCTGATCGAAGTCGTCTCTCGCATTCCTGAATCATTGCTCCCGGATTCCACACCTGACGGCGGGGCCGCCCAATCGGTGGTCGCGCTCCGTCAAGGCAGGCATCTGTTGACGACGTTCCACCCCGAACTCACAGACGATAGCCGATTTCACGAATATTTCGTGCAAGAATGTGTGGTTCCCTCGCTGGCTTCTTGATTTAATCACAAGAAGACCGCAATACTCCACAGTTGCCGTAACACTTCAGCCGCCAGCCGCCGGAATATCGCGAAGTATCGTAACCGTTGTACGAGACGTTAGAATGAGTAGAAGCAATAGAAACTGGATAGACATGCCTATCAGCCCTCCCTTTTTTTGGATATCTCTTCCCATTCGCAGGGCGTAACGTGGTGCCATCTGCTGCACCTAATGGTGAATTAGGATCACAACCGCAGTATGTCGACTCGGGGTCTTTTCTGACGAACCCATCGTACCGTCATCGTATGCGGGTTATATAAGGGCATGCCGAGCTGATATTAAGTAACGGCATCAAAGGTAGGGATATTCAGAACATCATCGTTCGCTTGTGTCGATGTTGCTACGTGGGTCATTGGGGTGCGCGCGTGAGTTCGTGGGTGCGGACAAGGGGAGAAGGTCCAGGGTCACCCGTGCAAACCAAAATGGACTCGCCGAGAGCACGCAGGCAAGGGCTACTGAGGCAGTCAGAGGTCAAGGGGCAGGGATGAGGGTGCTAAGCCCAGAAGCTGAGAGTCGCAAATGCCCTGTGGATAGGTAGCGCAGACTAACTCTGAAGGACAGAGAAGTGGCCTAATTTCTAAAAGTAAGGACCAAACGACATTCGAGAATGGTGCATAAAAGAGACTGATTACACTGCGGGAAATCCAAGTGTATACAACGATGTAGTGAAATGAGTGAAGGGCGAGTCAGGGTTAACGGAATAAGGAGGTGTCAAGCGGTCAAAGAGGAAGGTGTCAAAAGTGAAAAGGATGGATCCAAGTGAGAGCGTAATGATATGTGACAGTCAAGAACGATAGAAAAGCCAGAGTGTGAGCTCAGGATGACAAGTAGACAGTAACATAGTCCCAATATGATACGCGAGGTGTCGGGCACAGGCCGAAAGGGAGGAAGGAGACCATACCTTGAAGGGTTGGAGTGATCAATATCGTAGTACTCGCCGACTCGAGGCTGACAGAATCATGTTGGGACAAGGTCATCCCGAAAGGCCCGACGGAATTACGCGAAATTTTGAACTTGGCATCAAGCATCAATAAACTCAGGTTACACTTGTCACCGTACCTCACAAAAATCGTAAATATATGATAACGTAACGAATCTTGAACCACTCCTTGGGAAATTTATCGGTAACAAAGATTTTTCCACAGTTTATCTCTGATCCCGGGTTTCGTCACACAAAAACCGAATTATGCGTGAAGGTGAGTTCATCCGAAGTGTTTCATAGTTGAAGAAAAGGGCATTTCGTGGCCGTTGTCCATGGGGCGTCTAGTAGCTTAATGGGGTAGAACAAGTGTCGCGAGGGAGGAGAGTAGGCGTATGGCATGTGATGCATGTGATATGCCAGCGCCCTCGTCGTTTCTTCGGGAGGGATGTGTGCGACGGAAACGTGTCCGCACCGCGCTCGTGTCCGTCACAGCCACTCGGATTCATACGGGTGCCACTGTCACGGTTACAACGCGAGTCAACTTGGAGTTACCTGAGCTGGTTAGCAACTCTGCTAACTCAGCTCAGCTCTGGTGGGAAGAGTTGCAACGGGCTGTGACCTGTGCACTATCCCACTATCTCGCCTTTCGACCCTTCTGCAGTGGTATGTTCTAGTAGGAGCGCCTGTACTCACTCTTATAGTGTCATCTGATTCTATGGTCCAATTGGTATAAAGCTCATTGAATGAACTTTATACCAATTGGACCATAGAATCAGACTAGTAGATTATATAGGGGAATTGGTTTGTCAATTATCGAAAACGCTGGCTTGCAAACAGCAGTGTCAATCATGCAGTGGCATAGAAACACTTAGTACATCTAGTAACTTAACCTCATTGCGGAGGGGATCAGGGACTTCATCACAAAAGCATGATTCCTATTCTCTCTGTTCAATGCTCATCCATGTACCAAGTAAGGGTGTCCATATTGTGATTGATTAATATTGATTTGTCGTGTGGAATATCTCAGAGCCTGACAGGATTCGGTGGAAAACAATTACGACACCCTTATCAAACCTTGAAATAAAAACTGATTGGTGGATGTTCCCGGGCCGCGCTTCCCAACTCAACGTTCAACGTTGCGTTGCCACTTCAAGCTTCAACGTTAAGCTTCAACCCTTGAATCAACTCAACTCAGCTCAACTCAACTCTCCAGCAACACTACTTTTGACTTAAGGTACTTTTTCAGGTGGTCTGCTTTTTTGGTAAGCACTCCAGAGGTTTTCCTAAGAAATCTACAAAAAGAGTATGAAAAAGTACGAAAAAGTAAGAAAGGTAAACACGGGGTTTTGCATCAGGATGCAGGATGCCCTGCGATCCAGGCTCACAGGCTCAGCTCGGGTGCACCGTCAGCCTGCATCTCAAGTGCCCGGACTTGCTCAACTCCGATTGAACTCCCTCGTCACCGTGGGTTTTCACAGTATGCGCGTAACGGAATTGATAGAAGCTCGAGAAGTACTAGTGCTAATGAACTCTTTTGCGTCGGAGATCAACGGTCTCCCATTTCCAAGTTTATATTGAAACACATTCACGACACAATTGGGGCAAATGCAATGCCGATTATCGCGACCCATGGCGCATCGTGGGTTACTAAAACCGACATCACAACCCGTGTTACTGGATTATGATCGGATGGCCGCCGCGGGCAGGGATACTACTATGGACATTTCTCGCTGGCGTCGGCTGGGCTTCTTTCGCCTCGCATACCCAATTATCCCATCGCATGATTTTGGACCATATAAGATAAAATGGGGAAAGGGGGTATAGTATTTTTTGTAAACCATGACCCGTCTTGCCCATGTACTCGCACTTGTCGGTCTGCTTTGCGGGATTCTCTTTTCAGCGCCTGTAGCGGCACGCAACCCGTCGCAGAGGTTTCTGCATGACAAGCACCTCGAAGCAGTAAAACGCCGGGAGTCGGGTCGAAACCGCGCAACCAACGCGCATCGTGCTATAGACGACCCAGCTCCTACGAGGGTGAAAAACATCACATTCAAGAATCCAAAAGCTTCGGGTGCGTACGCAAGCATATGCGCGTCCCTCATCCCCTCTCTCACGCGTTTCCAGAGTACTACGTGGATGGAAAAACTATTCCTTTGGTCCCCTTTGATGTTGGCCCGTCGTGGGCGGGCCTGATACCCGTCAGCAGTGCGCCAACCGAGACAAGAAAGGTTCAGTTATAGGGAAACTCCGCGGGCGAATTCAGCTTGATCTTACTCACTTCTCAGCTGTTCTTCTGGTTCTTCCCTCCCGGACCGGAAGGAAGTCTAGACGACCTCATTTTCTGGTATGCCGCATATCCTAATTGAAGGCTTTGCATGGGTCATGCTCAAACCGGGTGATTTCAAGGACGAACGGAGGACCTGGCTGTTCGTCTCTGTCTGGCCTCTTGAAGGAGAATGGCGTAAGCTGCCCCGCAATTATTTCCCAATTGAGGTGCCACACCTGACACACGACCCCAGCCCTTTACCTGGCAAAATGGCCAGGCTCGTCCTACGCAGAACGAGTGGAGTTGGACCAATCTTTCCAGCGTCCTGTATGTCGAACAACCTGTTGGTACCGGCTTCACCCAAGGACAGTCGAATGATAAGGCATGCCTCTTCCATGGCCGTGTGGCTCTGTAACATGGCGCTCACGTCCAGGACCATGGCAGAACGAGGAAGATGTGGCAGCTCACCTTGTAGGATTCTTGAAACAGTTCTTGGGAATTTTCTCAGAACTCAAAGGGAAGAAATTCTATGTCACAGGTGAAAGTGTGAGTACACGTCGTGGATTGTGACAGAATAACTTTTGACATTAAGTCAGTACGCAGGAATGTATGTGCCATGTAAGTGGAATCC
>Ga0307510_10005313_pt1 | contig 15324 bp, 10 predicted proteins | sample 12_EM_MG_FD_207224 | JGI IMG/M metagenome (GOLD analysis project Ga0307510, IMG submission 207224) | Populus trichocarpa ectomycorrhiza microbial communities from riparian zone in the Pacific Northwest, United States - 12_EM | ecosystem: Host-associated > Plants > Roots > Unclassified | place...
GTTTTTAATCTAACCCGGTGGTCAACACAATTTTAAATTTAAATCATGAGTTTTGAGTAGGTCTTCGGATCATTCTAGATTGATTTCTAATTTTTTTTAATATAAAACAATATCTTTTTTGTTTTAAAAAATAAATAATTAATAGTTTGCAACCAGTTTTTTATCTTCTTCTATTTTTTTTAACTTGGCCTAATTTTGATCTCGGGTTGACCAGATCCTAGGTTGACCTGCTGGGACTTAATCAAATTTTAAAACTATAATTGAAACCTGTAAAATTTTATATAGTGACAAATCAGTTATGAAATTATTAGATCATCAGTAAGTGCGTTGGTTATTGTGATATACGGTACTTTTCAAAAGTATTTTTTATTTGTAAATATATCAAAGTAATTTGTTTTCTTTGATACTAGCATATTAAATTATTAAAAAATACTAAAAAATTATTAATTTAATATATTTTTTAAGACAAATATTCCTTTGAAAAGCAAAAGTATATTGAACAGGCCAAAAGATATTAATTAGGTAATTAAAATATGGGGATTTAGTTGAATATTAACTTAGAGGAGTGCTAAAAACAGCTATCTGCCCAAACCCAAACGTAGACACCGGTCAATTAATCTTTTTAGATAATATGACATATTTACATTGAACTTATCTCTATTCATGAAATTATCCTAAATTTTATTTTAAATATATTTATATAAGAGGTGCAGTGTTATTACAACATATCTATGTTAATGTCAGTTTAAAACAATGTTTTAACTGCAGTTTTTAAAATTATTATTTTGATTTATTTTTTAAAAACAACAGCTATCATTATTTTCAATACCACTTGATATACACGCATTCATAAAAAAGTAGCGGAAATAGGAAGAAAAGGTTTTTTCATGGCCCCTTCTACAAATTTGTAATTTTAACTCTAAAACTAGAAGATTTTAAATTTTGCCCTCCTTAATTTATTTTTGCTTAATTTGACCTCTAACTAAATTTTTTAACTCCGCTACTGTTCATATATATATATATATTAATTTAATTGTTAAAAAATTATCAATCCACCTATCTAAATAAATGAAAGGATAGTTACGTCACCACAAATAAAAAAAATCTTATTGTAAAAAATAAATAAAAAGAAAAAGAAGTACATGGAAATTAAAGATACTGGCATGAAAAGTGTAGTTGCGGCTATTTTTTAAAGTATTTTTCATATTGAAATATATTAAAATAATAGTTTTTTAAAATTATTTTGAAAATCAACACATTTAAAATATATAAAAAAATTAATTTTTCATAAAAAAAAGAAATATTCACGGATTGGCCCGCGATTTCGATCTTCTATAAAGAAACGTAAACTTTTTGAGGCCATATATATACAGGAAAGCGCAAAGCATGACTGAGAAAAGGGAGTGTGTTGGTAAAAAATCTGATGATGCCTGCTGCCTTCCACAATATTTACATCAATCACACTAGGTCTACCTGTACCGTCCAGATTAATCTTTCTTTTCCATGATTTGCGGCCACTAATTACTCCTGCTGACCAGACGCTTTTATCGCCGAAAATGAAATTTCACTCTATTCTTGTTTTCCCGTTCACGTTATTGCCCTGATTTTTCCACGACTACTTTTTTTAAGAAATAAAAAATAACTAACTGAGTCAATAGGTAAATCCATGATGGGATTGACCCGTTTAAATTCCGGTTTAATCGATACAAGTTAACCTTAATTAAAGAAGAGGACTTCCTTGATGTAGCTTTTTAGATTAACAATATATTTTAATTTGAAATTTGTCCGTGTCTACTCAAAATCAAGTAAAATCTTAATAATATTTTTTATTTAAAAATATATTAAAATAATAGTTTTTTTTTTTTCATATCGAGATATTAAAATGATCTTAAAATATATATAAAAATTTAAACTAAAAAAAATTCAAAAACTTTAAATTCTGATCTCATCGATATAAGTTAATCTGTTAATTAAAGAAGAGGACTTCGTTGATTTAATTTTTTAAATTAATAATAGATTTTAACTCGGAATATGCCCTTGTCTACTCAAAATCAAGTTAAATAACTTAATTGTATGAGAATATAACAGATATTGTCTTTTAAAATATTTTTTATTTAAAAATATATTAAAATAATATTTTTTATTTTTTTATTTTTATTTTTAATACTGAAACATCAATTTAAAAATATAAAAAAAATTATTTTTTTTTAAAATGATTTAATTGGTTTTTTTTTTTTAAAGACGTGAAACATTTGCACTGCCCTATTTCTGTTTCAGAAATGGGAAGACTTGCAATCAATTCATTGCCCATGAAGAAGTGCGTCCAAAACATCATGAAACATGGCCAAATGTAAACTCCATGAAGAAGTGAGTGATCCTCGTAAACAAAGAAGGATTTGCTGACTTCCACACTGCTCCATCTTCTATAAATACTGCTCAAATCCTAGCCCTTCAAATTTATAACCACCGCTAGATTTCAAAAGAGCAAACCTCAATAATAGTCCCATATCTTTAGGGAAAATCTTGTTTAAGTCCCCAAATTATTTTTTTTCTCCATGAGGTTTACAATGTTTCAATGAATTTCTTAAATAAATCACTCCTTCGGTTACAAATGCAAACAACATGATTGTTAAGTAATAACGTGAAACTAATTAAATATCTAGTTTTTTAATAAAAAAACTATTAATTTTTTTGATATCTTCTTTTTGAATCACATGATCGAATTACTATATAAAAAACATTGATATCTTGTTAATTGAAATTGCTAAAAGGATTTGATTGAAAATTCATTGTTACATTAGGTACCTAATTGAAAATTGTTCTTAGGTTTCCCATCTCAGAATTTACATTGCATAGGCATGGTCTTTATAAATCTGACTTTTCAACGCGGAGGAAATGCCAATTAACCCAGTAGTTGGTACAAAATCACAACCCCTGGTTTATTCCCATTTTGCCCCTCCCTCCCAAGGACACACTACACATACCATGATTTGACATACACGAATTACTCTCCTCTCCTCTCCTCTCCTCTCTCACTAGTTCAAAGAGCAAGAATTCAGAAAGATTTGAAGCCAGCCCGGTATCATTTTGTAACTTAAAAATCCAGTACAAACACAAGAACAACCTGATCGTCTCATTTTGCAACTTAAAAAGCGCGTGAAATGTTAGTACTAATAGCAGTAGCAAACACTCCGATTTGAAGATTTCAATGGTGTCCCAAACAACAAACCTGACATCTGCAGATTTATTACACTGATTGTCTCTATTCCTTATCTCTTATTTGTCACTTTGATTTGAAAAGAGCACTCACCTATTGAGCAGCTTGGGCTCTGGGGGCAGTTACAATCTTTGCTGTTTTTGGGACAGGCGAAGGCAGAGATAAAAAGAGTGAAATTCGCTTTGGAACATGCAGTGGATCTGATGCAGATGGTATTCTGAGCAGGTACTGATGAAGTTGGGTTCTTGAGAGAAAAAAAGATTGCATTTTTAGGATTTTCTTTGGCAACCCAGAAAATAAGAAAGAGAGGGGAAGAGAAAGTTAAAAAGGAAAAGAAGTTTTCAAGCAGCAGCGTTTGGAAAAGCAAGATACCATAGTTCTTGTTTGGTATGTGAAATGCTCTACTTAATTCAGCTGATTGTACCTTTTCTGCCTTACCTAACAAAAATTTTCTCTTCATCCTGTGCTTTGTTTCTACAAATATTTTCTAGTGAAGCAAGATAAAATGTTAAAAAAACACACTTTCTTACTTAATTTGCTCTCTCTCTCTCTCTTTATTATCTTTGGCTAATATTCTTCTCTCTATTAGTAATACCTAAATGATCCATCCACTTGTGTCCCAGTGCAGGATTTTGAATCTAGCAATGTCACTGGCAATCAAACCTCATCTCCACCATCACAATCACAGAATGCACAAACCCACGTCAACAAACAGCAGAGACTGGACACAGATCTACAAAATTTATGGCATGGAACAGTGGCAAACATTACTTTTTCTCACATTTCAAGCTATTCTCTTCTCCATTTTATCAATCCTTTTCCTCCTTTACTTCCAACCAATCTGTCAATTTCTAGACACTCTCTTCATCTTCACCCCCACCAGCTCCACCGGTGGTGGCAGTGCAGCACGTTTTGCTGCTGGATTCACCGGCTGCGTGACAGCACTGTCTGCTGTTTGTTTGTTTTTCGCGGCCGGGAACTTCTTTTATAGTGCTGTTGGGTTGCACTATGAAATGGCGCAAAGGATCGTGAGTTGTGTGAATGATTGGTCTACTGTTAAGGTTGCTCTCGATATTGGGTGCGGCCGTGGGATTTTGTTGAATGCGGTGGCTACTCAGTTGAAGAAGACAGGGAGTTCGGGTCGGGTTGTTGGGTTGGACCGATCTAAAAGAACTACTTTGTCTACGCTTCGCACCGCCAACATGGAAGGTGAGTTTTGTTGGTGTTGGATTAAGTTAAGCACCTTTTGATAATCCTTCACATACTGACCTTTTTACTAAATTTATTATTTATTTTTTACTAAACATGTTCTAATTTTTTGGCTTTAATGCTTTTAAATTTATGGCTGCTGTGAATTTTTTGAATGTGTTTTTTGCGTAATTGGTGGTTCGGTTTAGTTTCTGGTTATTTGGTTGTGGCTGCTCTTGTTTTCCTAATGTTTTTTGGAGTTTCGGTTCAAAATTAGTTTAAGTTATGCAGGTTATTGAGCTATTTGCAGTTTTTTTCCCCAGTTTTGGTTCAATCTTGAAGCACCAATCTCTTTCTAGAGGGTATCTTACATGACAAATCTTAAGTTTCTTAAAAGTTCGGAATTTATTCTTTGTAGATGGGAACAATTTTTTTTTTCTTTTGCTAAAACTCAAATTTAATTTAATACATGTACTAATTGTTATAATTTTTTGGTACAAACTTTTGTCAATTCGAAAATATATTGCTAACAATTGTGGCAATTTCACTATGAGAAATTCATACTTGAGTTCTGGTTATTGAATTAACTTGCAGACCATCTTCTACTTGCACATGCCCTTAATTGCTTAATTGTTTTCGCTTATAGATGATGGATTTATTATGATTTGCATGAACAGGTGTGGGAGAGTATGTCACTTGCAGAGAGGGTGATGTGAGGAGTCTACCGTTTGGTGACAACTATTTTGATGTTGTGGTATCAGCTACTTTTGTACACACAGTTGGAAAAGAGTATGGCCATCGGACAGTGGAGGCCGCAGCAGAAAGAATGAGGGTGTTGGGTGAGATGGTCAGGGTTTTGAAGCCCTGTGGTGTTGGGGTTTTGTGGGATCTACTACATGTGCCGGAATATGTCCGCCGACTCCAAGAATTGAAGATGGAGGATATTAGGGTTTCAGAGCGGGTAACTGCCTTCATGGTGAGCAGCCACATCGTATCATTTCGGAAACCTAGTCAGCACATGCTTGGTCCTGGTGAGGTTCGCCTGGATTGGAGGTTCTGATGTGCTAGTACACATCCTAGTTATTTGTTAAAAAAATTAGGAAAAAAAATAAATCAAGATGAAAAAATAGGAAAAGAATTAGAGAAATATACGTAAGTTACTGGTGATCTTACTTTCAAAAGTCTGGGAAGACGAAGCCGGCCCAGATGTCTTGTTGAAAACGTATACATGTGATGTAGTAGTGCTATTGTATATCAATGAAGGAACTGATTGCAAATTTACTGTTTCTTAAACTGATTTTTTTGAATTGATCGTGGAGTCATATTTTGAATTGCTGCATGCCTGTGCATCTTGGCATTCATGTCAAGCCGGAAAAGAAAGTGAAATTTCTGAATTTCATCCTAATTCATGAGATCATATAGAACAGCATTTCAGTCCTTAAGAGTTTTGTCAAAAGATAGAATCAGACCTCTCATGATTATAGTTGAACCATACAAGGAGATTAGTTTGCGTTTTAATTACAGGATAGCATGGTTAATCTTGGATTCTAAGTTATGATCATAAACTTCTTTATACAAAGGTTATCATTGTATCTAGAAAGTTGATGAAACATGTTGTGTTCTGCTTTACAAAAGTTAGCACAACCAAATTAGGTGGTTGGAGCTCACCATACAATTGTTTCAAAACATGGTATTGGACTTTTGTAATCATTGAATTACAAGTGGAAAGAGTTTTGTGTAGATTCCAAGGATAGCCTAAGCCCATGTCTCTTGATATTATAGCTGCTGCTGCTTTCCACGTTCATGTGACCTCGCCTGCCCGGAAAAAAGACATTGGGATTGAAGAGAGTGATATCCTACTTTCTTTCTCTTGTTTTTTTTTGGGTTGAAGATTCAAGACAGTGATATATCTGGTGGGATGCAACTTTGGTGGACACCCTGAGCTTAGAGAGTCGATGAGGATTTATTGTCAAGTCAGTCCTTGATCTTTGATAGGGAAAAACATGTGATGTTTTGAGTCAACTGGGAGCGAGTTAGGTTGATATTGAATCTCTTCATGATTACCATGAAAGTTACAGAGAATAAACTTAAAGAAGAGAAAAAACTGCAGTAAAGCCGAAATAATTAGCTCTGGTTTAAATCTTTTCCTTTTTGAACCATAGTATCTTGGAACCATGCACGCCGAGGCAAAAACAACTAGCCATCCGAGCCAAGTGCTGCAAAACATCTTTATCGGCTATTGTTTATTAGATCATCCTCGTGAATACTGGCGAGCCCTTTAGTGTTTTAATTGCACCATGTGCTCGATCATGATAAACAAATATAACTCCATTTTTTTTCTTAGTGAAGTTTTTATTTTAAATGTTGATGTCCATGGAGACAAATCGGATGCTTTATTTAAAGCATAAACCCTGACACCATAATGTTTATGAGTTATGACTGCTACTTTCTTTTTTCCATGAAGCATCATCCCAGATTTATTGCAGGTGGTTAACTGGATCTTAAAGCAGCCTGAGCAGGAGGTGGACACCACAATATTCAGGCCATGTGGTTTGCAATTTAACTAAACAAGAGCGATATCTTGCTAATTAAGATGCAGTTTTGTGGGGAGTTGAAGGTATGGCCAGGTTGGTGCCCCGTCGGCATCGTAGTCGTTGATGGAGGAAACACAGGGCTCGGAGTGGGGAGTGGACAATGGAAAATTAATCAGTTAGATGGGAAATAAATCCTATGCAATCATTTCCTGCGATGACCCTTCTAATTTTCTTGAGCTCAAGCAAAGATTTGTTTTAGAGAAGAGGAGAATTTAGCCACCAGGATGCTCTTCAATTCCACTGCCCGGAACCTTAAATGTAAATTTCACTTCATTGACTTGATATAATGGGGGTGTTTATCACAAAATATGTAATTATTTGAAATCAATTTTTTTAAAGTATTTTTTTATTTATACATATATTTAAATATATATTTGAAATTTATTTTTAATATTAATACATCAAAATAATTTAAAAACATAAAATAAATTAATTTTTTTTAAATCAAAAATTTTTAAAAAATACTTCACCTGCGTTCTCAAATACTTTTTAGGTATGTTTGGGATTGTAGTAACAATGATGGTTTAAAATGCTTTTCTTTTATAAATGCATCAAAATAATTTTTTTAAAAAAAATTATTTTTGATATCAGCATATCAATATGATTTGAAACCATAATTTTTTTTAAACAAAAAAATTAAAATTTAAGGGAACGCGATTCACATTCCAAACAGACAATAAAACTGAAATTATATCGCAAATCATGATAATAAGATAATTGACATCTCTAATCTGACTGTACCAGCTATTTGCTTACATCAACGACGTAATCAAATATCAAAATCATAGATTATTGTAAAAAAAAATGAGAGATTAAACTAATAAAATTATTAAATGAGTACGAAAAATCCAAATAATTTTCTCAAGTATTAGTTGATAAATCCATAGATAAAATTGCAGGGGAGTAGAGATATGGATTAATTTTAGGATGAAGAAAAATGAAATGTTCTTTTTAGCAGCACATAGAGGTTAGAAAATCTAAATATTTGGGGAATCGATTGATTTTTTTTATTTATTACACAAACTTATCTTTATTATTTTAACATAAATGCTTTCATTTTTATAAATCCCTTGGTGTGCTTCAGTATTCGAGTTTTTTCTAAATCCGAAAGCTAATAAAGATTTTAAAAATAAATAAAAGGGCCCAAAAGCAAGTATGGATAAAATCCGATAAAGGCTGCGAATCTAGAACCAGCCAATCAAAAAAGCCGGTGTGGTTATTGAAGGATATTTAGTAGCTCAAAGAGATAAACTTAGATGGATAAAGGGCCTGCTGAGGCCCAGTTTTAATATCCGAAAGACCCACAACTACTTTCACTGCATATATATATATCAATTAAATTTTATAATTCATTTTTTATAATAATTTAATTTCAATTTATATGTTTATGCATAGAAAATGATGTTGGTTTGTAGTAAGGTTGAAAAATATGTGAAGAGTTTGGACCAACACTTAATTGAAAACTTTAGGAACTAAATATTAATAAGCAATTCTTGGAGACTAAACTGAGTTGTAGCTTCGAAGCTATTTTGAGATTTCTCCAACCATATTTTATCTCTAACAAATTGGGAATTCTGTCATAATATGAATTTTTTTAATATAACCTTATTAAGGTTGTTTAATATTATTTTTGTTTTTTAAATTTTATAAACAATATATGAAAACTTGTTTATTTTTTTTTTGTTTTTTGAAAAAATAATAATATTGGCAACTAAAACTTTTGAAAATAAAAAAATAGGGATTAAAAGTTTTTTAAACTAGTTTTTTCACACTATCAATGTGTTTTGAGAAGGCTAGGTTCGAGAGTGAGGAAATGATAATGGATGCCTGGGGTACTAACCATCAACTAGTTCAAGGCCCTTGAAATATATGTCGGAACCTAGTTTGAGTCCTTTAGGATTGAGGATGAGACCAAACTTAGAGTTTTGGGGTTTAGGTTAATACTTTGTGGGCATTTAAAATTCCTGAGAATATCAGGGTTTGATTGAGATTGTAATAGTAATAACAGTTTAAAGTATTTTTTTATTTAGAAATATATTAAAATATTTATTTTAAAAAAAATATTTTTAACATCAGCACATTAAAACAATCTGAAAATATAATTTTTTTTATTTAAAAAAATATAAAAAAAATTTAAATTTTTTAGAAATACAGTTTGCACCGCGTTCTCAAACATATTCTCTAGTCTTGGGTGTTAGGTTCGTGTCAAGATCTGGTGTGAGATGTTTGTGATATAGTTTGGGACTAGGTTTGTGATTCTTGGGTTCATTCTCAGATTAAGTTCGTGCAAAGGCCCAGGGTGTTAGAGAGTTAACGTGGGACTAGGTAGGGGGTGATCAATGTTTGTACAAGAACCGGGGTTAGGGGGCTCAAAAGTCATTTGAAACTAGGTCTGGGGTGCCTGAGGTTTGGGACATGATCGGTACCAGGTTTGTGTTGGGTTTGATGTTGAGGTTTGCACCAAAGTCGGGTCTAGGATGCTTAAGGTTTGAGTTAGGATTTGGTTTAGGGTGTCCGAGGTTTGGGCTAGATTGGTGGTGGGTGTCAAACTAAGACAGAGTCTAGGGCACTTGCAGTTAAATCTGGGATAGTGATGGGGTTCGGAGTAGGGTCGAGAATCGTGTTGTGGTTCAGACTAACATCAATTTCAGGGATCAAGATTGGAGCTTGTCCGGGTTGCCTGTTGGCTCAAGCGAGGAACAATCTTATGGTCAGACTAAGACCTTGTCTCGGGAACTCAGGATTCAAGTTGGGGTTTACACTAAAGCCTTGATTGGGGTTCAGGGTAGATCCGATCTAGGATTGGTGTTAGGGCTTGGACCTGAATGAGTTCAAAGCACTTGTAGCTTGGGCTACGATGCTAGGGAATTTAGGGTTCGGACCATGATCAAGTCCAGGACGCTCGTTGTTCATGCTAAGACCGGTACAAATAAAGACCAAGTCTAAAGCGCCTGAGGCGTGGACTAGGGGTGGGATTCTGAATTCTGAATAAAATAAAAGAGAAGATATTTAATCTATTTTTTTAGTTTTTTTGGTTTTTAAACCGGTCATGTCATTTTATTTTGTATTTAAAAAATATAAAAAAATAAAGGGTCTAAAGTAGGAGAAAAAACACTTGAAAAAAAAACAAGATCCCTTCTGGAATTTTGCTAGATCACCCGAGTTTTGGGTTGACACGATAGATTGACTGGTATACTCCGAGTCAATTGCAGGCTCATATTTTGATAAATTACTTTTTTTCTATGTTTTCCTATTATTTTTTAAATATTTTCTTTAAAAAAATATATTGAGATTATGTCTTGAAAATTTTTAATTTTTTTCTTTACTTTAAATGAATTTTTTCTATGTTTTTTTTATTATTTAAAAAAAAAATTTGAAATTTTTTTTTGAAGCATATAAATTATATTGCCAAAGGTATTGTGAGTTCTGCACCTTGCAGGATCCAACACCCATATGGGTCGTACACCATGCAGTACCCAAGGTTATTTTGGGTCCTGTATTCGACAACTGGATTAGAAGGAAGGCTAGCTATATGCTTAACACATGCAAGTCCATCGTTGTTTTCGAGAAGAAGCAAGAAGAGGCTCATAGCTAAAGGGAGCTTGTCTCACCCAGGAGGTGAGAATAATTGAGAACAAAGTGGCGAACGAGTGTGTAAGGGGTGAGAATCTGCCGAACAGTTCAGGCCATTTGGATCCTGCACCTATCAAAATCCAATTGGATTTTGTGTTCTGCACAGGCAGGATCCATAGCCCCTCTAGGTCCAGCCGGGTGCAGGACCCAACACCAAATTGGGTCCTATACCTGTGAGGATCCAATTGGATTGTGGGTCCTGCTCAGGCAAAACCCACAACCCCTCTGGGTCCGGCTGGTGCAGGACCCAACATCCCTCTAGGTCTTGCACTGTGCAGGACCTAACATCCAATTAGGTCGTGCACTGGCAGGACCCACTGCCATTGTGGGTCCTGCACACGGTAGGACCCAACACCCAAATGGGTCTACACCCGTAGGACCCATGGGATGTTGGGTCCTGCACCAAGCAGGACCCAGAGGGATTTCGGGTCCTGTACCTAGCAGAACCTAACACCCAATTGGGTCCTGCACCCTGGAGGACCTAGACCGAATAATATATATAATTCAAAAGTACTGCATAAAAAATCTAAAGACAATAAAATATTGATAAAATTTTGAATCTCATGCACTAATGTTATAAAATTAAAATATCTTCTATTACGCAAAATAAAATCTCTTATATAATACAAAAAATTTATAAAGTATATGATGTGAATAAAAAATTTATTGAGAGTTTATCCTTTTTACAGTATGAAAAAACAATCAATAAGAGAAAAGAAAAAAATTGAAGAGAAACAAAAAAAAATTGGAAATATCTTCAAATAATTTTTAAAAAATATATGAAGATAGTAGTTTTTAATTTTTTAAAATCTAATTTTTATATAATCACATCAAAAAATAATTTTGAAGTCAAGAAAAAATTTAAAATTTTCAAATTTCATGGGTCTCGATTCACTAAAATACATATCCTTTCACTACAATATAACATCACCATTGATATTAAAGCAAGACCATTGATCAATAAGGACGACTGACTTCTAGACCCAGTAGTCATACCAAATTAAATTTCTTTGTCGTTGCCTTCTCTGATTTAAATTTATTTTTCAAAATAAATTGATGAGATTTTTTTTATATTTTACAAAAGTAGGGTGATGATAAATTTTTTTCCCGTTTTAGGTTGGGTTGAATTTTCTAATTAAATCATGTTTGATTTTGCGTTTTAAAAATTTCTTGAAATTTTTTTGACAATGTTTAAGTTTTTTTTCTTTGCTCCAAATTAATATATATATATATATATATATATATATATATATATATATATATATTTTTTTTTTGTTTTTTTTATAAAAAAATATGGGGAGATTGTGTCTGGTTGCGACGCCAAACCCAAGAAATTTTCAAATTTTCAAATTTTTCTGTACTTCAAAAAAATATTTTCTTCATGTTTTTGTATTATTTTTGAAATAGTCTTTCTAAAAAACATATATTGAGATTGTGTTTGGTTGAGAGGCGAGACTCAAGAAATTGAAACATTTTTCATTTCTTCTTTATTTTAAATTAATATATGTTTGATATTTTTTTCTTAACTTCAAATTAATTAGATCATGTTTGATTTTACATTTCAAAAATTCCTTGAAAAAAATTTGAGAATTCTGAAGTTTTTTTTTCCTATACTTCAAATGATTTTTTTTTTTATGTTTTTGTATTTTGTTTTTTTAAAAAATGTTGGCATTATGTTTGGCTGAGACACTAGACCCAGGAAATTGTGAAATTTTAATTTTTTCTTTGGTTCAAAATAATATATATATATATATATATATATATATATATATATATTTTAAAATATTTATTTTAAAAAAATATTGAGATTTTATCTGGCTGATTTTGTGGGGCCTCTACACCCAAGAGCGGTTAGAACAAACCTAAGTGGTCGGGTCTACACCTAGCACCCAAGGCGTGGGAGACCCTGCGCTAGGTGTCTGCATGCTAGGGCCTCAACCAGCTCTAGCGCGCCAGGTGGCAGCAGCCTGAAGCGTGGGCAGACACGCGTGGTATGCCCAACTCTCAGGCCATCAGTCCAAGTGCCAGGTGTCCGCTGCCCCAGGGGGTGTGCGTCCAGCCAGACGCTTGAGGCCTGCAGTAATATTTTGTTCAAATATTTTTTTGTAACAATAATAATAATGATAATTGTTATATGTTTTTTTTTTTTGCAATTTCCTTCTATTTTTAATATTAATACAAATAATAATATTGAATAATAATATTGAATAATAATAGTTTTTTTTAACATTCAATTACAATAAAAATCATAATATTTCAAATACAAATAATAATATTTAGAATACAAATAATAATATGAAACTTGTTTGACCAAAGTTGATACAGTAGTAGATATGTTTTTTCAATTTTCTTCTATCTTTAACATTAATACTTTTAATTACAATAAAGATAATAATATTTAGAATATAAATAATAATATTTATCATATAAATAATAATGATAATTATTATTAATTGTTTTTCATTGTTTTCCCTGCTGGGTTTGCCGATCAAGATGCATGGGCCTTTAAACCCAAGGGCGTTTAGAATAGACCTCGGCAGCCGGGTCTGCACCCAGCGCGTGGGTTTGGAGGCCAGGAGCGCTGGGATGGAGACCCTGCCTCGCGGGTCTGCAGAGCCCAGGGTCGCGGGGCTGCACACCCACTCGTCCTTCCGTGTGCCTTGCACTTGCAAGTGAATGGATTCCACTATGAAGTAATACCGCCTCTAGGTTGTGGAACAACCACGGGAAGAGGCAGCGTCGTGAGTCAACGTAGGTGCCTCTTCTTGATCGGCACCCAACGACATGTTGTTGTCATCATTTCTGCAAGAAGAACTAGATGCAATCATATGCTCACGACCTTCAATTGATTTTCCCCTATGCATCTACACAAATTTGATGAATATTTGCTAATCAATTTTGATTTTTTTTAAAAAACATTCGGCAACACATCCTCTATACTAGAGACTACCCATAATTTTCAATCTTGCAAATATACAAAATTTATGCCACAAACCAGTTGATTTTAATTTATTTCTATCAATGTGATAATGTTTTCCTAAATTGACAAGAATTTTTTGTAATTAAATTTAATTCTATATATTCGACTAACATTTATACTACAAATTTGACAATAACAATTAAAATTCAACAAAACAATAAAACATTATTGCAATGTAGACAAAAAAATAGAAAAAAAATTTAATCCTATAATTTCAATTAACATTTATACCACAAATTTAACAATAACAATTAAAATTCAACAAGCACAATAAAACATTATTGCAATGTAGACAACAAAATAGACAAAACCAAATACAAAAAAAGTATAAGCTTTAGGAATGAAAAATGCTTACCTTAATGGTGTGCTTAATTTTAGAGTTTATTTACTTGTGATAAAAAACAAAAAACAAAAAAAACAAAAATACATCGATAATAAAGTGAAGAAAAGAAGAAAAATAAGAAGAAAATAACTCAAAAAATTCACCATACCTTTTAATTGTGTGGATGGTAAAAACCTTAAGTTATATTACTATGAAGAGAGAAAAAAATGAACTTCTAACAGCCTCTTGGGTTTTATATTGCATTTTTTGATGATTTTTAGCAGTTTGTCCATGATTTCGTCGGTAATCATATTATTTTTAATGTTATTTTTAAATTAATAATATTTTTTTTAATTAATCCGTTGGTGATTTCCTTTGTAAGGTCATCTTGAAATTTTCATTCTGCACCAAAATTTTCAAAAAACCCTCCAGATTTTTAGCAGTTTGTCCATGATTCCGTCGGTAAAAAGTAGGGACAGTACATAGACAAAGATGCATTAATTAAAAAGTATAAACAATATACAGTCCATCGGTAATTCGCTCGGGAACTTGATACTCAGTAATTGCCATCACCGGCATGAGAAGGGGAATAGTTCCCCTCATCTCTGGAATACACTGACGGACACAAACCATCAGTGTTTCCATTGGTGTTTTGCACAGTGAACAGTGCTTGGGGAGGGGAACATTTCTCCTCGCTTTTGGAATACACCAATGAACACTAACTATCAGTGTTTACATAGGTGTTGTTGTTACTCATTTTTGGATTCCCACAAAACCAAAAAAAATGAAAATGAGAAAATACAAAAAAATATATCAAAAAAATATTCGAAAGAAATCCAAAAATAATAACAGTGAGAAAAGGATGTTGGAATGCTGAAAAAAGGATAGAAATTGATTGAGGAGATTCAAAATTACAAGAATTGAAATTTTGACAGTATATTTTTGACTGATGAGAGCCCTGAGGACAAGAAAAATTCAATTTGAGAAAGAAAAGTAAAAAATCAGATGTTTATGGACTCAAGTAAATTTTATCCAAGGTTTAATTGAATTTATGGAGGGTTTGATTGCAAGAAAATTGATTTTTTAAGTCAATTTAGGCTTTTATTGGAAGAAATTAAAGTTCTGGAGTCCAATTATAATTTTGAAGAGTTGATTTGGTCAAATTAGGGGCTTAATTGGATAATTATTGAAGTTTGATGGTCAATTAGGGACTTAATTGAAACAATCCGAAACCAAGGACCAAACAAGAAAAGCGCTAAGATCAAGGGATCCAATTACAATTCACCCGGGGGCTTGATTACAAAATTATAAAAACATACAAGGACCGAATCGCAAATATTCATTTGAATTTTGAAACGGCGCCGTTTCATTAAAAGCACTATTCGTTGTC
>Ga0307510_10005314_pt1 | contig 15324 bp, 16 predicted proteins | sample 12_EM_MG_FD_207224 | JGI IMG/M metagenome (GOLD analysis project Ga0307510, IMG submission 207224) | Populus trichocarpa ectomycorrhiza microbial communities from riparian zone in the Pacific Northwest, United States - 12_EM | ecosystem: Host-associated > Plants > Roots > Unclassified | place...
GAAGGTAGAAAGGCGGGGCAAGGCGGACAAGGCGAGAAAAGGGGCAAGTAGGAGGCGAGAGCGGGAGGCGGAGTGTTAAGGCGAAAATAGAAGGGCTTCGAAGGATGAAGGATAGACAAGACAAGGTGGGGCTATGGACAAGAGAGGAGGCTAACGCGGTGTTGTACGGGCGGCATCACATGATGCAGAACGGCAACAGCCGCAACGAAATCCTGCAACGGCAACGGCCGCAACAAACGAAACGAAAAAGAACCAAAGCTGCCACAACCACACACACATCACATGATCATACATGACTCATAAAGTCATATGATGCAGCACAGCAACAGCTGCAACGAAATCCTGCTGCAACGGCAACGGCCGCAACGAAATCCTGCAACGGCAACAGCTGCAACGAATGAAACCAAACCAAACCAAAACCAAAAACCAAAAACCAGCCACAACCACACACACATCACATGATCATACATGACTCATAAAGTCATATCATATGATGCAGCACGGCAACGGCCGCAACGAAATCCTGCCTGCAACGGCAACGGCCGCAACGAATGTCACATATTTTCCCACGGTTTGGCCACAAAAAAACGGCTTAAAAACCTCATTCTCTAAAGAGAACTCGGAATCTAGTCGTTCACGGGAGATACTACACACGCTCATCCCGCCGCAAGACTCGGACACGAGACAAGAAGGCCTAACCCTGTTGGACCTAAATTGCTACTGTACTACGATGGAGTCAGCGCTTCCCATAGTCGAAGTTGTGATCTTTCACGCAAACGAGAGGTGCTTGGGGGACTTGGGGCTCTTCAAGGATGTCCGCGACATGGTCGCAGCGACGACGAGGTGCGTTCAGCCTGGTTCTTAGATCTCCTAGTGTCTCGCGATCAGAATTCACAACTCGTACGCCTCAGCGTGAAGGCCATGTACTGGGGACCTTGCGTCGAATTACCCAAAGTCATCTTCTGGTTATTAGGTGAGTAAGCCAACTCTCGCCTACTCTACCCCTTCTGTCCACATCAGGTTGCGCTGCGCCTCGCTCATCTCGTGGTTGTCTTCTCGCCACATGGCATATTGTGCTGTGCTGTATTCCGCAGTCTGGGACTCGTTTGAACAGAGCACTGCGAGAGAAGGGACGCCGTCCCACGCCGAGATGGTACGCAAGCTGGACGCACTCATCGATGACCCCTCTCGCAAACTCGTCTTACACATGCGCTTTTCCGACCTTTATGACCCACCATTGGGTTGCATAGAAGCGCCCGTCACCGAGCTTGACCTCGGCTTTATCAAGGAAGACAGTGTTGTAGCTGAATGGGATCGCCGCGCCGAGTCACTCATGTCACGCATGAGGAGGATACACGCCGAAGGCCAAGAAGGACTTCGTGCTTTGACGCTTGGAAGGGCGGTAGAGGATGTGAAGAGGACCTTATACCTGGTGGGGTGGAACAGCATTGAGGTGTGTTCAGTTGTGTGGCGTACATGAGGGCACTTGTATTGACTGGGCTGTATTGGGGAATTGGGGCCACAGGATCATATGAAGATAGGAATGCAGGAGGGTCATGAGATGATTGTGAAAGAGAGCGAGGAGATCTTTCTGCTATTCCGCGATTTTCAGATGCACCATGTTCATTTCGAGCGACATGCGTGACCTATGCTCTTGTCATACCAATTCCGTATAGTGACCAGATAGATTGCTACCAAATAGACTGTAACCAGAATTCCTATCGAGCGTGATCATAATGTCAGTGATGCAGACAGTGATTCTGGGCAAACAAGGCAGGATTCCGATTCAATGCAGTCGGGTCAGCGGTCGGGCCAACCCCGGTGGTCGATGGGTGGACTTGTACCCAGCCTGTTAGGGAAGGGGGGGGAGATGCCACTTTATGGGATGGAGGTTGGGGTACTCAAAGCGATGCTGTCGCTCGGATCACAGTTATCAGTTTATAAAGAAGAAAATGGAAATTATTTCCAAGCTAGGGTGCTTCGCCCGTGTGGGTTCCTCGCGCAGGTCCTTAACTTCCTTCCTAATCGAAGATACACCATATCGGGGCGAATCTATGCGCATATCAAAGTGAATTTGCACCCTGATCTATTCCCTTCGTCATGATTTCCGATCATTTTCAGAGCCAGCTGAGAGACTCGGTTACAACGGAGCTCGTCGCGTCTTAAGATAAAAATAACGAGGCCAATGATGGGGGAGACGCAAGAATGGGCGCGTAATTAGATGGAAATGAAGTAGTCGAAGGAAATGAGCTAGAACTGAAGGTTAAAGGGCTGAGATGTCGTCAAGTTTCTCCTTTCCTTTCAACAGCGCATGAGCCTCACTGTATAGTGTGGTAGAAGCCGGCACAGAGGAAATGCAAAATCAGGTTTTGGAGACAGGAGTCATTGAACACGCAGGTGCCCACCATGAGGGCAACGCACAAACCCAGTCGCCTACTGAGTGAAACAGGGTCTGATTCAATAATGCGAATGAAAACTGAACCAAAGAACCCGGACCTACAGCACCTTGCACAATTACGCAGCGGGAACGTGCGAGGGGTATAGTCAAGGAAGGCCAACAAAACGAGGCAATGCAATGGAAGTCGAGAATAGCCAACGAAATAAGACGATGCGGTAAAAGTCAGGACTGGACAACCAAACGAAACGAGGCGATGCAGTGGAGGTCAAGATAACCAAACAAACAAGGCGATGCAGCAGACGTCAAGGATTGACAACCATACGAGGCGATGCGGTATTGCGCTGGAACTTGAAGTCAAGGACAGCCAACCACACGAGGCAATGTGATGGAAACAAGCAGGACCAAGGCTGCCAACTGATTTTGCTCAGTGTAAACCGTACAGCTAGACATTCCCCCTTTCGCAGCGAACCCAACCAAAAGCCTAATCAGGCCAAGCCAAAATGTTTGCGATATGAACATCGAATGGACGAAAGGTCTTGGGAGATGCCAGAACAGTAGTATTGTATACAGCCACGTCTAGGTTTTTTTTTTCTGAGGATGGATCACAATCTGGACCAGTTCGTGGTCCAGCGCGGAGCAGGAGGACATCAGGACGAGGGTTGAGTACGTTGAGTTGCCAAGTGAGTTGGGGATTACCAACCAAACAGATACAAAGGTCACGTCACGCAACTGTTTGTTTTGTTTGTGTGCGCCTGCATGAGGCTCTGAGCACTTCGCCGCCGTGGGCCTCGGTCATGCGCAGGGGCCAATATTGTATGCCCGTTCCGTTGGCGATTTCAAGGAAATGAAATGGAAAGTCGCACGCTCGTCAACTATCTCGCCGAAGAGGTATGCCCATTCCTTAATTTGAATTGTTCATCCCATGAGCTGATGGCTGCTCCACTTCTGCGCGTGCGTGTAAAGATCGTGCTGGTGCTGGAGAAATGTGCTTTTTGCTTGTGATGCTGGCTTTTATTAACGTCACGCGAGGTTCACCAGGCGAGTTCCACATATCGCGCGCTGTAATAGCGGTAGACCCCAGCCGCGTCGCATAGCGTCTGTGCTCAACACGGCTTGAGATTCTGCGGGGATTGGTTCCCCTCCCGCCTACGTAGCGCAAACAGCGGTCCTCCCACAGCGTCACAAGGCTTGCATATGCCAACAGCATCGAACCCCATCCTCTCTGCCACGCCATGCACCACAAAACTGAAACCGCCGCCTTCTTGCCTTCACCCTCCACGACTCCCGGCCCAGACCCAGGCCACTGGCATTACCTCACGAATAAGGATACAATGGCGAAGCACCATTACTGCGTCTCGCGCTCGCACAGCACCCATGTCGTAACCCGTTCTTGCGGGGACAGCGGTGCCACCTCACCGGAGCCGATGCCGTTTCTTGTCCCTTTGCATCGCTCGAGCTTGCATGACACAGCTTTCATCGGGCCCGTGCAGCGCTCCGCGAGACGCTGGCCACGCAGTGCGCACCTCTGAGGTCCGGCGCGCGCCAATACCAACACCATCAACACCACCACCACGGCTCGATCACTGGTGCTGACATGGATTAGGACATGTTCACCGCTAAACTGGCGCATAGGAGTCCACTGGGAGGGGCATCATGAACAATGGCGAGTCCGGTGGCGCTGCGGGACTGATAGTGGACTGATGCGGATGATGATGGCGATAGTGGGTTGTGGGAAGTCGACGCGGATTGAGTTTTTCGTCACTGTTACTGCAATTCGTGATCCTTCCAGCGCCTCTTTGGTCGCGCCGTCCCTCTTTTTCCCTTCTCCATACAGTACGTCTGAGTACAAGAGAGTTAAGGTTCCTCCTGCCACTGATTTCATAACACATAAAGCTCATCTCTCCGGATCCTGTTCACGGCATGCCAACGTCATCTCCCCCATGCTTGACGTGCGTCACGTTTCTTTCTTTGACCATTCGAGCGCTTCGGCACCGATGATACTGATGTCGTAACGATTTTTTTTTTGGTTTCCTTTCTCCTTTCATTTCATCATCGCTCCTCTCATTCCTACGGGGGAAATCACTTATTTGTTTTTACCTGCGACTGGATTTGGACATGTACGGCAACAATCGCGTCTTCTGAATATTGCATGACCCAGGCTTTCCTGCTTCAACTCCCTGGCGCCGTTGGAAAAATAAAGGTATCGATCATAAATTGGGTGATGGGTGTGAAGATGCCTGGTTGGAACTTCCGAAACGTGTTTAGCGCATGCATATCTATTCAACGATCCGATCCACCTGATTCCACTGCTTGTGCACCTTGAGGAAAACTGTCGGATCTAGGTTGTCACTTACCAACCAAAGGAACAAAAGAGGTGCCTTTTCAAACTGCAATTCCTGATTGTTTTCCGGAGAGGCTCCTCGGCACACGGTGTACTACAGTCGAGTCTGCCTCACGTACGGGTACTGTAATCCTTCCTCCAGACTCCGAGTCAGCGGCATTTAACTATATTGCTGTGATGTGTGCTCAGGGGTATGCATGATGCGATACCGACTCGGAATCCGCGTGCCAGCGGGCCTCGAGGCAAGGCTCAACCTATGTAAATGCCAGTGCGTGTGAACCTTTTATTGTTTTGACGCTCATTCAGGCGCACCACACATCTACTACGTAGGGGCGATACGATAATAGCATTATCAAACTACTGTCATCCGATGCTTGGCGGTGTTGGCCACAGGCACAGCTCAAATGCGCTCCTTGTTAGAGACCGAATGGACTGGGGAAGATAACCCGAAGTCACGGCATCATCAATTAATGTAGTTGGTGGGGAGGGAGTGATCGCACCGTGTGTGTATGTATGCTAAGTTGATTCAACATTCGAGGGCGTACGGACCAATCGACGATTCCTTCCAAAAAATAGAGTTCTTTAGTGTTTTAAAATCGGGATCACATTTACTATCATCCAAGTAGTAGTATTGGAATTAATTTATATGGTAGCGGTCGGCACATGTGTCAAGTCGCAGTCGACCCCCCCTCCCGAAATGCTAAGCGCCTCCGCGTTCTGAGATTGAGATTCACGCCTACGTCAGTACCTGACCTGAGAACAAAGACATTGTCGTAGATGCAGACGGGGGGGATAAAGAACGATGCTCGATTTTTTTTTTCTTCATTGATAATGAAATACAACAAAGGTGAGGCAACGGAAAACTATGCCAGTGGCGCAAAGCTGGCAGAGGCGAGGAACGCGTGAAAGGTGGGTCAAATGGGAAGACCGTGCGGGTGGGGGCCTGCATACAAGATAAATGGTACGCGGGATGAGCTACGGTCACGGAGCATCGCGGGACGCGGCATAGCCAAGTGGGGTCCTCGGAACCATGGGGACGTAAATAGCGGGAGGGGCAGCTGATGTAGTGGGTTTGCGGTGGCTCGTACGAGGTGCTGGAAGGCAGGGACGAGCGTTATGAAGAAATAGCGGTGCATCCATTGGACGAGCGACGATGCTGTGTGGCCCGGGTGTGACGGACGGACGGGACGGGCGAACGGACGCAAACATATATAAACAAGGAAATTAAATTAATTAATAATGGGTTTTGGCGTAAACAAAAGCACATAAACGACCTTACCCGATCGCTCTGATTCCACTTGTGAACGTTGACATGGAAGTATCCTCCAACCGTCGTTCCAGTTCCAGATCAGCAGGATGGTACCACAGATGATGCCCACAATGCCTATTGGTAAATTAGTAAGGGTGTCAGTGGGAGAGCCACATGGTGACGCGGGGGTTTTAGCAATACCTATTATAACAATGATGAAGATGGCTGCGTGGCACGCGAGTTGCTTCATAGAATTGGTTGTAACCGAGGTCGTAGCAGCTGGAAATGGCAATGATGTCGATGTCGACGGTAACGCTGAAGGGGATGACATGGTCCGCAAGAGATCGGGGGAATAATTAGATAGATACGGAGAAGTCGAATGAGGCGAATGAGAATTGAGGCCTATTGAGGGCTCGAGGACTGGGATGCCGTCAAGGTGTTTCTTCCAACAGGACAACCTCGCTTTTATGAGTTCATTTGTCAAGCCATGGTGCGTCTATCACTGCACAACTGCGCAACCTATTATCACACACGATGGCGGTAACTAGCGCCGATCGTCTGGTTAAAGGGCATTCGGGTCCTCGGGAGCTGTTTGTTTGGCAAACGTGTCCCGGGTGGCCACATATACTTGTACGTGTACCACCCATCTTAGCCCTTTTTGGCCGGCACTGATCAAGCTCGATCATTAAGCATCAAGGTTCATTCACGCATGCTGTTACTTTGCCGTACCGGGGACAATCCGCCAAAACTCCACACCCTGGCTACTGGCGTGACGATCCCCCGGAAGGGAGGAGCACTGCACCTCCTTAACTTCCACACACCGCTTTGTGGATCACCCAATCCAAGCGCCAAGCGCCAGGTCGTCGCAGCATGCAAACTGGATCACCTGGGAATGGTCGTTAACTAGTTAACTGCCAACAAGTCCCTCGACTCGACCTATTCTCTGTACCCCCCTATCCCCTATCCCCCTTCTCTCTTCCAAGTGGCTTCGAGCTCGTCCTAGATGCGGCCCGATGTGCTCAACAGAATTGATGTATCTGACCGTTTTAACACGCAGCTCTGATAAGCTGGCAGTTTTTTTTTTCAGACGTCTACTAGTACTGTGGTCCCACGATATCAATGCCCATGCCCTGCACACCACGTCAGGCGCCACCGACCGCACCTGCCGGATCCTTACCTAAGTTACCTTGATCTCCACGACCACGGTCCTGAGCCATCTCCTGAACAAGGCTGCAAGGTCACTAATACTACCGTAGTACGTCGCTGACGTCCCGTCAGAACTCAGAAGCGCCCACCTCTTCTCCTCGTCACGTCGATCCAGCACCAGCACCACCACGTCCCGCGCTCGCACAATACACACGCAACCCCAGACTGGTGGCTGCGGAACCGATGCCGCCTCGCTGACGCCAACAACCCGTTTCCGTCTCGAGTTCGTACGGTGCATCATTCGTCAGTCCCGCGGCCCGCTCTGCGTGGTGCACCCCGTGCGCCCCCCATCATTTCCATCACGAAACCAAGTTCGGTACCGAGGTGGACGAGGAATTGTTTGCTGCCGGGTCATCCGGTCATCACGCATCCAACGTCCGAGCCAGATCCAAGGCAAGATTGCGCCACAGGGTCTTTCGGAAAGGCGCTTCGGACGGCCGCGTGTCTGATGGGATCGCAGGGGAGATGCGGGTGCAGAAGGGTGGGGAGGGGCAGGTCCTGATGGGGGATGAGGCTCAGACACTGGAGTAGACACGTGGGTGGATCTGAATACTGATAAGGCATTTGCTACTGGCACAGTCCAAGTCCATTTACGGCTGCTTGCCTTGTGACGCGTGATGCCAGTGCCTTCTCCCTCCCCCCTCATCCTTTCCGCCTTTTTGATCACTTGTCAGTTCTCTCTTCCCATCCGTGCTCTTCGTCATGTCCCCTGGGAGGGGGGTGGGTCTCTTTTTTCCCTTTCATTTTCCCCTTCAATTAAATTGAATATGCACCAGGCTACCAGCATCACCCACGGTTTCTCTGCGGTCCTTGCTTCCGAACGCCCCAGTATGTGACTCGTGCACCGAAACACAGCTGATCAACGTTCAACGTCCAACTATTGCGCGTCTTTCAAGAAGAGTTTAAAAGATATTGATTCCAAATGGGCTGCTAGCGCAGCGCTGGACATACAGCACCACAAATCATACAGCCCGGTTATCAGTACTGTAAGGGATGGACGTATGTTGGGCTCGGAATTGTGCACTTTTCGACCTCGCAACGCACACTCGATCACTGTACATAGAACAATCGGAATGCTTTTTTACTTTCCCTTATTTTTCTCTTTGTCTAGCCTACCGCCGACGTCGAACAAACTGCGAAACGTCGCCGCGCGATGAACAACGCCACATTCCCTTTCTGGGTCTCTTCTCTTTCGCTCCTTGTCTCTGGTAGTGTATGAGATTCCCCTGTACAAAAAACCTTGCCTGGCCTCAGCCAGCATCATGCAATCTTAGACCATTTCCCCCCCATCTGCTTGCGCGCCCTTCACCTCAAGTTACGACCTCTCGTGCGTTCCCGGCCTTTCGGGGACGGCGACCCCCACCTACTCCAGCGTGTCCTCGGATCTTTGGGACATTGCTTGGTTTTATCTTTCCTTCCCTTCCCTTTTCTTGGACTCACGGGCGGACTCCCAGTCCGTGCTACAGTACTCGTGAGTCAGTCGGTGGTAATCGCACCTAGAGTGGGTGTTATGTAGGATATAAAACTAAAAGGCGCACGGCGGCACGGACTGGCTGTTTTTAATGAAGCGAACATACAGCGTCCTCAAAAAGCATCCCTTTATTCAATTGAAACTTGCTCGTAGGGTAGCTGTGACACACATGTTGAATCGTAATTGATACCAGGAAAAGCTCTGAGCGCCGCCCACGGTCTGAGTTTACACATCGGTATCGGTAACTTAACTTACCTGACATGAGTCACATGACCACCACAAAGAGATCATCCTTTTTTTTTGAATTCCATTTTTGTGCGCCTCGGGGAGCGTAGCCCCATGTAGCACTTCTACTAGGTAATGAGAACAGGCTGATAGAGACCATCCGTTGTTATACAGTATGCCTAGAGAATACATAGAAAGGGATTTGGATAATAGAATGACAGGTACTCTGAGTCTCTGACATATATAAACACATCTTCCGTTCGTCATACAAAATCCCCCATCGACGAGCGTATCTCTGAGTCCATGACAAGAAAAAGCCGATGAATCCTCACATGGTGGAAGGCGTCCATCTTTAATTCTCGAAGCGTGCGCGCTCCTCTGCAAGAATAGACACCGCTTCAGGAAAGCGAGGCGTGACCACACAATCGTACGGAATAGGTCGACTGCATGCCAGCACGGTACATTAGCCAAGTTGGGAGCCCTGTTAAGGCTACTCACATGGTTATCCCGGCCTCCATAAACTTGTCCAAGTCCAGTGGCACCTCCTTCCCATGTGTATCCCGCGCGCGCTCGAAATTCGCCGCCCACAACATGTGCGATGTGTCGATGAAGAGCGAGTCGTTGGCCAAATCCTTTCCTACGCAGATCCGTCGCCCAAATCCAAACGTGACGTGTCCTGCCTTGTTGGTTTCTACGGGACCTGAAGCCAGTTCTCCTTGCCTGTTGAGGTGTCTCTCTGGCCGGAATTCATCTGCATCTTCGCCGAATACCGCCCGATCGTGATTGCAGTGCCAGATGTTCGGTATACACACAGTGCCCTTCGGAATGAACATGCCCTCGTACCAGTCGTCTTTGATCACGGCGTGAGGTATCCCCACTGGTGCGACAGGACGCCAGCGAAGAACCTCTCTGACGATGGCACACACGTATGGAAGATGGGGTGCGTCAGCAAAGGTAGGAAGACGGCCACGGCCGACGACAGAATCGAGTTCGGCTTGTGCTCGATGCTGCACTTCCGGGAAAGCCATCATGGCAAGCGCCCACCAATAGAGGGTGCTTGCGGTTGTATCGCCACCTCCGGCACTGAAATACGTCTTGTCTTCACACGCCAAATAAGACCGACCATGTGTACTTACTACAATATTCCTGCGAGGTACGACATTTCTGACTCACTGAGATGACAATGCTTGGCGTCCTGCAGCAGAGATGCGCTAAAACTTGGTCGGTTCTCTCCATTGGCCTATTCTGTGTGTTATCTGGGCTCCGGATGCCGCACCTAGGACGACTACGCACGAGGTCAACTCGAACACGGTCAAGAAGGCCTTTGAACATCGCATAGTCCTCGGTAAATTGTTTCAAGCCTTCCTGCTTCCATTTCGCGAACCTTTTGTGGGCGTATGTCAGCATACAGATTGAGACCACGAGAAGAATCCGAGACCTCTCAGGGATGTACACCATCCAGGGGAATATATCCACAGCATACCCCCCAGATCTTATGGAATTGCCGAGGCGGAGCACGTAGTCCTCAATGTCCTTAACAGCGGGGTCATTTATTGACTCGAGCGTCGGGTAGTCATAAACAATGGACATGATTGCTGAGACTCCTGTACGATGAAAGTGCTTTGGGAGATCGACATCGGCAGAGGATGAAAGGAGTGATGAGGCTAGGATCGTGGCCTCCTTTGTCTGAATAGGGTAATAGTTCTGTACCACCCTCTTAGTGAGTGCCCCGTGCGCGGCACGACGCATGCGACTAAAGCTGCACAAATATCATTGAAATTTGGGAGTATAAGCGTCGCGTGATCTGATTACCAGGTTCATTTGTGGCACTCACCGGTCCCCAAAAGGCATTGTCGCGAATAATAGATTCTGACTTATGATCTCTTGTACCATAATGTATCGGGGACGATCAGAGTAGTTGATTGCCCGGCGTTCGAGTAGTTCAAAACTTGATTTGAGGCTGTTGAGTACAACTGTAGGCTGTCCAGCGGCATTAATATACATCACTTCTCCTGTGGTTTCATGAATCCAGCTCAGCACAGACGGGAGTAGATGATCGATGATCGTGTACACACCGAACCGGTCCTTGCAATCCATTGAGAGTAACCATCTCACATCCATTAATTGAAGGACATTCCCAATGATAGGCAAACCACGAGGGCCCGGAGGTAGCTTTCTCCATGGACTTCGGACATAGCGAACGACGAAGACGGCGACCAGCCCAAGCAAGACAACTGGGATGGATGTCCTGGGCTCCCGAATTGCGTTGACCGCGAGGATTCTCAATGACCATAACAACATCAATTTTGAAGTCACGACATCCATGACAGAAGGGGATCTCTCGGCAAGCACAGAAAACCCCTGCGCAGAGACGCTGAGGATCTGGCAAAACCAAAGTAGGGGCTTCATGGTGGTCAGGATTGAGTATGCCATTGTAACGTTAGTCAGATTATCATCGGTAAGATAGGGGCTCGATCACCCAGAATTTCCTCTCCCCCTTTTCCGCTTTGTTCTTTTTTCTTCTCATCCTTACTCTTCGCCATGTTCCCTGGGAAGGGTGTGGTGTTTTTTTTCCTTTCTTTTGCCCTTTCAATTATATTGGACATGCACCAGCATCACCCACGTTTTCTCTACGTTCCTTGCTTCCGATACCCTATGTCGTGTCAACACCCATGTTAGCTGGTAGACTGACATACTGATAAATATGGAACCGGCCCTTGGGAGGCAATTGAGGCCACACATCGGAAATTCTTTTCATATCCCACAACGGTTGGTCATTTATTGAGGTGAACATTCTGTGAAGGACCTGGGGGCATCGTTATAAATCTTCTTCAGATCATCGATAGTTTCGTTGTGAAACCGTGAAACTTGAACGGAGACGGCTGAAACATCGCTTGCCGTCGATATAGTACCAGAGTTTTGTCATGTCTGCCATGTCGCACAAGATGCCAGGCACGAGTCTGGCATGCGACATGACAGGGTTAAGTTGATTATGTGGATGTGGCACTAGCAGTCGACAAACAAGTGCTGGCAGGCAGCAATGCTTCCCGACTCTTGCCGCCACTTAGTAAGCAATGGTCGTGGGAAAACGAATGCGATTGGGATTGGATAGCAAGTGAACAAGCGCGCGCGCGAGGGTGCCGTGCTGGCCCGGATGCGGTCAACAGATTTGAAAATTTTGACTTTTTGACGCAGCTTCTTGATCCGCGCGCAGTTCTAGTTCTAAAGCAGCACCACTCCCAGTGGCGAGGCTCACACATTCCCATGACGTCAATCCCAATTCTATCCACGCCACGCCGACTGACCGCACCTGCCATACCCTTACCTTGACCTCCACACCGCATGGCTGCGGTTCCTGCTACGTGGGATTCTGCACCCAGCGCTCACTGCGCTCACAGACAGACTCTTTTCAATAAAGGGAACCCGTAATATCCAAAAAGTGATGTCTCATTGTATCGGAACTACTAGGTAGTGGGGTAGCTATGGCACATGCGTGTCGGGGCACAGTCGCCACCCGTGGTCTGAATTTTGCTCCTACATCGGTACCTAGCCAGAAAACAAAGATATAGTCATGGTACAATGACGGAGTGTAGAAAGCATGTGTGCTAGAATTGTGAGTCCCGGGCACGCGTCGGCCTCAGATCGCGTGCGAGTCAGACACGGGAATTGAGGGCACAAAAACCAACTACATACAGTATATAAATGAGTGACTAAGTTCTGGTACTGAGCTCAACTAGTGTCCTCCTATCACCGCTAGAATGTAGGGTACAGTGGTTGTCTTATCGATCCGCTCTGCACGCCATTCGCTACACGAGTACATAGAGAACATGTTCAAAGTCCTTCTACAATGATGGTAAAACACAACGGAAGTGGGAGAGGCGAAAGCGCAATGGCGCGAGGCGTACAGAACCAAAGAATGTGGAAAAAGAGGATGAAGTAGGCAGATTGGATAACCAGGAGCCACAGTACGGACTCTACCGGACGCGGCGGAACGAGCTGCGACCGGGTACCACATTGCGACGGGGACCCAGCTGGGGTACTCGGAACCATGGAGCGTTCAAGAGCGAGAGGATCGGGTGAGGTAGTGGCGCTGCGGTACCCCGTCTTTGGCGCTCGTGGCGCCCCGTGGAGAAATGGAGCATCCGGTGAACGAGAGTCGAGGCTGTCGGGTGAAACGGACAAATGGATGCGAGTAAGAGAAGAGACGAGCGAATGTAAACCCATATGTACAAGAGGCGCAGGCTTGGTCAGAACGAAATTCCCTGGCGATGGACGACATGGGGGACCTACCCGAGGGAATGCCAGTGGGGGAGGTCGAATCGTGTCGTATCAAATCCATTTTCTCACGTGTGTGAGTTGGTGTGAGTTGGTGTTGGCGAACCGTGGTTCCAGATGAGCAGGATGGTGCTGAAGAGGATGTCGACGATCAATGTTGTAAGGGGGGAGATAAGGGGGGGTGAGAGACTCATAATGACACGCAGGTTCTGATGGTGGTGATTAGCGTGACCACGAGGCAGGTGGCTGTGAGCCACACGAGGCTGCCTCGCGGACTCGGCCCGGGTTACAACCGAGCTCGCAACAAGTGGAGATGGCCACGATGACGACGTCGACGGCAACACTGGGACAGACGACATGATACGCAAAGAGAGTGAGTGGTTATATCCCTTAGATGGGGTCGAAAGAGGCGACCAAGAACTGAAGCCCGAAGGAGCTGGAGAATCGGAGATGCTGTCCAGTTGCCCTTCCAAAGATCATCAAGCTCGCTTTTATAGCAGAATTGAAGTCGCCACAGACAAAAAATCAGTCCTTGAGACAGCAGCCGTGTAGATGGAGCCCACAGCAATTGTACGAGTAGATTTGATGCACCGACAAGAATGGCTGCGAGTGCATGATGAAGCTTGAAGACCGTCGCACCTAGTCAGACTTCGCCATGATCCATCCAACACACGACCCAACATTTCCGAATCATAGGGATAAACATTAGTGGCCTTTGGATCTGAGGAAGGAACCCTCTCAGGGTTATACCGCTTGTGCGCTGGTGAAAACTACGCGTTTCCAACTCTTTGAACAGGAAGAAACAAGTTATGAGGGCATCGCACGATCCAAGTCGCCCCTGAGAGAAGCGGACTCTGATTCCACAATAGAGCATGAAACGGAAACGAGAGTCCATGTTTTGTAGTACCTTCCGGATCATGCTGCGAGAACGTCCGATGAGTACAGCCAAGGGTCACCGAAAGGAGCGTGGAAGACCGGAAGCGAGAACAGTCCATCGAGGTCCATGAGGATCCTGATTGCTTACCTTAACTACAGTTTGGCACCAAATGCATCCGGGTCAAATGCAAATTGCAAAAACGAAAAATTTTGGCCTTGGACCAGATGCGGTGGCAGATGCCGAAGAGTGCAACCCGCAACCCGTGACCGCGGCCGCCACGTCTACAGCCTGGAGTTCTCTGGATGATCCATTTCGAAAGCTGGATCAAAATCTGGACCGGGTTGAAGAAGTTATCTTCATCCAGACTTGAGGCTTGAGGACGATAAGTTGAGTGATTGGCACCTCTGCTATGACCGAGGGAGGGAAAGGGGCAGCCAGCATGATGCTGCCCGGGCCACCAGGTGACCAGGACCCGTTATTCCCTTCCCATGCGCAGCGGGGTTAGGGCCAGCATTCTCACCTCACTACCGTGACCCACGGTGGCAGGTGATCCGGTGATGCCCTCAAGACTCACGCTCGTTACGACCTCCAAACGCACGTTCTTGAATTCTCGGGAACGTGGCCCTAGTAGTTTTATCTTTCTTATTCCTTCCTTGTTGAACTCACACGTAGACTAACTATCTACGTTACAATATGTCCTACAGTGTTCATTGAGCGGCTTGAGCCTAAAGGACATAAGCATGTGCGACATGTCGATGTAAGAGGCAACCAACGCCTTTCCAACTCGGTTTGCCTCTGATACCTTCCCAACAGATGGGGTTTGACGTTGATATCCCTCGTTTGCAGTATGCAATGTTTAATATCTCCACGAATATATCGCAATTATCACAATGTCGACGCCGTCATACGCACGCAGACACCGATGGCCATTATTCATCCAAAGTCTTGCGAATGCTTGGAGGAAAACATCGACGTACTAGGGTATCTAGTTGGCAATATACCCATCGAAACCTGTCCCAGACATGAGCGATAATAAGCTATTTAGCAGAGGCATCTCACATCCCACCAGCTCGTTCTGAGAGCGTTTTGATCACAAGTTCCTTGTCCTCTTCTCTCCATCTCCGCATTGCTCTGTCTGCATGAACAAAGGAGCGGACGGATATAGCTTCTAATATCCTCCCTTTGACCACGTTCCCCGTGAAGTGAAACACGATGCGATGCAGACGTGAGAGGGTTGAGAACTGCCTGGATGTCTTGCCCAGGGCGACTGGTGATGCAAACG
>Ga0307510_10005315_pt1 | contig 15324 bp, 16 predicted proteins | sample 12_EM_MG_FD_207224 | JGI IMG/M metagenome (GOLD analysis project Ga0307510, IMG submission 207224) | Populus trichocarpa ectomycorrhiza microbial communities from riparian zone in the Pacific Northwest, United States - 12_EM | ecosystem: Host-associated > Plants > Roots > Unclassified | place...
ACCCGGAAGAACAGACCTTTTTTTCGATATTAAGCTTGCGGAAAGTGATATTGAAGAGATTGAACATATACTGAATACCAATGGTAAGCATGTAAAGGCCTACCCTATTGAAATGTATAATAAAGAGGGAGAGTTGTGTGTATCTGTTTCGAGCGAAGTTTACATTCGGAACCTGATGTTAACCGAAACCCATAATACTGTTGCTATCTGATGAAAGTATTAATGAACGACGATGCCTTTGCAAAAAAAGGTTTTACAATTTCTACAGATAAAAACCTGATCGACTTTGATACGGTTTATAATTATCTTACTAACGACTCCTATTGGGCGCAGGGCATAACGGCTGACCGGCTGCAAAGAGCCATTGAAAACTCCATCTGTTTTGGCGTTTATTATGGAAAGAAACAGGCGGGTTTTACACGTGTGGTGACCGATATGGCCTCTTTTGCCTATATTTGTGATGTTTTCATATTACCTGAGTACAGGCGATTGGGTTTATCGAAATGGCTGATGCAAACCATAAAGGAGCATCCCGATTTCCGGGGACTAAGACGATGGTCTCTTGCAACATCAGATGCACACGGGTTGTACGAACAGTTTGGTTTTACCCCGTTAAGTAACCCCAAAAACTGGATGGAGATTTTCACACCTTATAAAAAACAAAATCAGGAGGGGGAAAAATGAATATCAAAAAGTTGATTTTTGAAGGTGAAGGTGTAACACTTGATTTTAAAAAAACTATAACCAGTTGCGAGAAAATAGCCCGCACTATGGTGTCGTTCGCCAATAATAAAGGCGGACGTTTACTCATCGGCGTGGCGGATGACGGTACTGTTAAAGGAGTAAAATCCGAAGATGAGGAACGCTATATGATCACCAAAGCAGCCCAGCTTTATGCGAGGCCCGCTTTGGAACCCATTTTTGAGGAAGTTTATGTAGATGACAAGCTGGTTGTAGTGGTTGAAATAAAAGAAAGCAATACCAAACCTCATTATGCACTAGCCGAGGATGGCAAATGGTGGGTTTATGTACGCGTGAAGGATAAAAGTGTTCTGGCGAGCAAAATTGTGGTTGATGTACTAAAGCGATCTTCTGATGATAAAGGCGTGTTGATCGAATATTCGGCTAATGAAAAGGCCCTGCTGGAATATCTCGATAAAAGCGAGCGGATCAACATTAAAGAGTATTGCAGTTTGCGTAAACTTACCCGCCGTAGTGCGCAGCGGATATTAGTTAATATGGTACTTTCGGGAGTAATACGAATACACACTACCGAAAAAGAAGAATACTATACTGCCGCTTAAGAAAAGTATATTTTATTACATTTGCGGCCCCCTGCACCAATTATAGATGAAAGCGCTTTACCAAAAATACAAGCCCTATTACAGGGACAGCCTCCATTTGGCTATACCTGTGGTAATATCGCAGCTTGGCCATACACTGGTTCAAACTGCGGATAGTATCATTGTAGGGCATTTTGCAGGGACAATCTCCTTAGCGGCGGTATCGTTGGTTAACAGCATTTTTGTGATGGCTATGGTGTTGGGAATAGGAATTTCCTACGGGATAACCCCATTGATCGCGCAACATAATGGACGGGATGAATATGATGAGTGCGGGCAATTGCTCTCAAACAGTTTGCTGATCAATTCTATCACAGGTATCGTTTTATTTGTGCTGATAAGCTTTGGCGCCATGCACCTGATCGGTCACCTGGATCAATCTGCTGAAGTGGTGCGGCAGGCCAGGCCTTATTTGTTCCTGATCGGTACATCGCTTATCCCGTTATTGGTATTTAATACATTCAAGCAGTTTGCCGAGGGCCTGGGTTTTACCAAGCAAGCCATGATGATATCCATTTGGGGCAATGCACTCAACATTTGCCTGGGAATCATATTTGTGAAAGGTATGTTTGGCATACATCCGATGGGAATAAAAGGAGTTGGTTATAGCACACTGATCGACCGTTGTACAATGGCCACCGTGATGGGTTTTTACGTTTTCAGATCAAAACATTTCAGAAAATACCTCGTCAATTTCGCACTAAAAAATATTGACAGGTTAGGCAGTAAAAAAATATTAAAGATTGGAGCACCTGTGGCCCTGCAATACATTTTTGAAGTGAGCGCCTTTAGCGGTGCCGCAATATTGATCGGAACGATAAGCCCGGTTGCACAGGCCGCACACCAGGTCGCCATTAGCCTGGCCTCTTTGACCTATATGGCAGCAAGCGGTATATCAGCAGCGGCCGCCATCAAATCCGGTAATTTCTTTGGCGCCAAAAGACACCAGGAATTACGCTTATCTGCCATCTCCAATTATCACATCGCCATTGTATTCATGTCGGTTGCGGCGCTTGCTTTCACCTTTGGTAATCACCTTTTACCGTGGATATATACTTCAGACAATCATGTCATAGCAATTGCAGCACAGTTACTTGTCATAGCGGCTTTCTTCCAACTATTTGACGGGACACAGGTTGTTGGCCTCGGTGTATTGCGCGGTATGGGTGATGTAAATGTACCGACCTTGATCACCTTTATTGCCTATTGGATAATTGGTTTGCCGGTGGGCTATTTGCTGGGAATTACATTTAAAATGGGAGCATCCGGCGTTTGGTACGGATTGGTGCTGGGATTGCTAACAGCTTCCATTCTGTTATTTATCCGTTTCCAGGTAAGCAGCAGGAAGCATGAGCTTAAACCGGCCGTAATTATTGCGCAAGATTAAAAATACAGATCATGGGCCAGCCGGTAAGTATTGCAATGTGCATCCACAATATCCCTGATATCGGTTGAATAGCCCCCTCCCATGCTCACTTGTACCGGGATTTGGTGTTTATGGCATTGCTCTAATACAAACCGGTCACGCTCTTTACAGGCTTCCTTGCTTAGGCTGAGTTTGCCTAATTTATCAGTTGCCAAAATATCTACTCCCGCCAGGTAAAATATAAAATCAGGCTTTTGCTGATCGATGAGTTTGGGTAAAGTGCCTTTTAAAATATCCATGTATTCCTTGTCGCTTGTGCCATCAGGTAATGGAATATCCAGGTCAGACAGCTCCTTTCTGTACGGAAAGTTATTGGCTCCATGCATGGAAAAGGTAAACACTCTGGGTTCATTTTCAAATATTTGTGCCGTCCCGTTACCCTGGTGAACATCTAAATCAATTATTAAGATAGATGACATTAAGTCTTTATTTAATAAATAGTTAGCTGCAATAGATTGATCGTTTAACAAACAAAAACCCTCACCCCAGTTTGTCCCTGCATGATGCGTACCACCGGCGACATTAAAGGCAATCCCATAATCAAAAGCAAAATGACAACCATCCACAGTTCCTTTTGCAATTCGGATTTCACGCTCTACTAATTGAGCTGATAATGGGAAGCCTATGCGCCGTTGTTCTTTTGGCGGCAGGGTCAGGTCGCTCAACTGGTGCCAGTAGTCTGCCTCATGTGTCCAGAGGATAATTTCCTCTTCCAGTGGCTCCGGTGAAAAGAGATTTGCTTTGTTAATTACGCCTTCATGGATCAGTTGCGCGGGTATGAGCTCATACTTCAACATCGGGAACCGGTGCCCCGCTGGTAGCGGATGTGCGTATATGGGGTCATAAGCTACCTTCAGCATAAAAACTATTCTGAAACGACCAAAGACCCGTCCAGGTGCTTTACAGCCTCGTATACGTCTTTAAATGAGTTATAGAGCGGCACAGGGCTCAGCCTGATCACATCCGGTTCGCGCCAGTCGCCGATAACGCCATTTTCTGCAAGATAATTGAAAGTGGCTTTGCCGCCTCGTTTGCAAACGATGGATAACTGGCAACCGCGTTCATCAGGATTAGATGGGGTAATAATCGTAAACAATTCTTCACCATGCTTTTGGTTAACGCCTTGTATCAGATACTCCAGGTATCCTGTCAGTACAATGCTTTTGGCGCGAAGTCTTTCCAATCCTCCGGCGCTTTCAAAAATATCCAGTGCCGCTTTATGAACCGCCATCAGCAATATCGGACTCGTACTTACCTGCCATCCTTCGGCCCCGTAGGCCGGTTTAAAGCCCGGAGCCATCAAAAAGCGTTTGTCCGGCCTGTATCCCCACCAGCCGGCAAATCGTTTCAATTGCGGGTTATTAAAGTGCTTTTCGTGCACAAATATCCCGCTGATGCCTCCCGGGCCGGAGTTCATGTACTTGTAAGAACACCAGCAGGCAAAATCAGCATCCCAATTATGCAATTGCAAAGGAATATTCCCGGTAGCATGCGCCAGATCAAAACCTGCATAAGCGTCTGCTTTGTGAGCTGCCTGTGTAATGGCTGCCATATCGAATACCTGTCCGGTATAATAATTTACCCCGGCAAACAGCACCAAAGCAAGTTCGTTCGCATTCTGTTCGATAGCTGAAAGGATGTCCTCGGTTCTCAAAGTCAGTTCACCTTCGCGTGGGAATAACTCAATAATTGCTTTCTCCGGCTCAAAGCCATGATAGAGCACCTGGCTCTCTAACGCATACTGATCAGACGGAAAAGCACCACCTTCCATCAATATTTTATATCTTTTACTATTTGGCTGATAGAAACTTACAAGTAATAAGTGAAGATTTACTGTAAGTGAGTTCATTACCGTAATTTCATCAATTTTGGCACCCACGAGGGCAGCTAAAGGTTGTTTTAGCTGGTGATGAAACTGCAGCCACGGATCATTGCCCTGAAACCAGCCTTCTACGGCCAGATCCTTCCATGTACCTAACTGAGCATTGAGATATTTTTCTGCCGACTTTGGCTGCAGCCCCAAAGAATTGCCGCATAAATAGATCGTATCATTTCCATTATGCTGAGGTATCAAAAATTCATTGCGAAAATGCCTCAATTCATCCTGGGCATCGAGGCTTTCTGCAAACTCTAAAGTATCCTGGTAAATCATCAGTCAATATTACAAAAAGTAGAGATGCAATGCTTTGCGTCTGCAGTATTATTTATTAGGCTTACTTACGTAGATATTGCCCTTTACATAGAAGCGATAAGGCAAAAGTGCGTCCTCCTGCGCATAAGCCACCCCTATACGCGGTACAGCGGCTATTTGGCCGTCAGTAAAACTAAGCCCTTTGTCTTCAATCCAAAGTGAATCACTTTGCAGGCTGATTGCATTTAATTTGCGGTCTATCCCTAAAGCTTTAGCTACAGAGCCTGGCCCGGCTGTAATATTTGGCTTTAGCACAGTCATGTTTTTCCTGGCAAGCATAATATCGATCCCGGTTGTCGGTTCAATGGCTCTGATCAGAATAGCTTTGGGATCGCCCTCAACAGAAGCAACGACATTCAGCATTTCATGAATGCCATAACACAAGTAAACGTAGGTTATCCCACCTTCTTTGTACATGATCTCTGTACGGGGTGTCCGCCTATTGCCAAACGCGTGAGAGGCTTTATCAATAACCCCGTTATAAGCTTCTGTTTCAACAATATATCCACCTGTAAGTAAACCATCAATTGAAGTAAATAAATACTTACCCAATAGTGCTTTACTTATGGAGATCACATCGGAGCCGAGATAAAAAGAGTGCGGAACTTTCAATTTTATAATATTTCTTTTAGCCAGGAATTGATTTGTTTTGCTCTGTTAAAGATCATAATATGCGTACCGCCTTCAATGATGGTCGCACCTTTAATCCTTTTGTATGGGAATATCGCGTCCTTATCGCCGGCGATATGGTAGATGTTTGGTGGTATGATTTGATTGTCCCATTGCGGGATAGCACCCAGTGCCCACTTTACAAATGCAGGTGATGTGCCTTTAAGCATGCTGACGAACAATTCCTGGTGATGTTTTGACATCTTTCCCATTACCTTTTTGACCATGAAACCCGTATAGGTCAGCCATTTTGTTGGTATGAGCTTATAAAGCGGCAAAAGCCTGTAGAATTTAAAGGATCGTTGAGCTTCATTAATGGTTTTTATTGAGGAAATAAGAATTGCCTTGTCCAGATCCACTTTTTTAGCTATTTCGATTGTCAGCATCCCGCCCAATGAATTGCCAATAACGATGGATTGAGGTGTGATAGAATAATGATCGATTAGCTTTTGCGCATAAGTTGCCAGGGTATCCTGTTTATCAGGCTCAAGCCATTTTACGGGAATTGTTTCGTGGCCCTGCAGATCAATATATTGGAAAATGCGTGCATCGGCCCCCAAACCCGGAATCAGGAAGATTTTGCTCATTAAAACTGTAATAACTGAATAATCTGCTCCAGGTATTTGGCATCAGTTTGGTCAAACTGGTCCAGCTCTTCGCTGTCTACATCCAGTACGCCCACTATTTGGTCGTTATGGTACAGCGGGATCACTATTTCTGAACGCGACAATGAACTGCAGGCGATATGCCCGGGAAAGGCATCCACATCAGGAACGATCAATGTTTTACCCTGCTCCCACGCCGCACCGCACACACCTTTGCCTTTCGCTATACGTGTGCACGCTACGGGTCCCTGGAACGGGCCCAATACCAATTGGCCTTCCTTCACCATATAAAAACCAACCCAAAACCATTTAAATTGCTCCTTTAAGGCGGCTGTTATATTTGCCAGGTTAGCAACCAGGTCGGTCTCACCGTTGAGCAAAGCCTCTATCTGCGGAATAAGAGATTGATATTGTTCCTGTTTATCGGTTGAATGTATTATCATTAAATCTTCGGCCATAGAACAAATGTAGCTAAGTACCATTAAAATTAAATAACCCAAATCTCATATTTAATCTTTTATTTCGTCCCGATGATCGTCAGTCTCACCATAGTACGCTATCGTAAATTGCTAATTCCGTTTGCCTTGTTGGCTATGGCTATGCACAGATTGCCCATGCTTATCCAAAAACGCTGCACATTTTGGCAATTACTTGGAAGTGGGAGGAATGGAACGTTTGACCTTTCACCCGACTGGCAGCAATGGGGATTACTGGCGGTTTGGGCCGATCGAGAAGCTTTTGACAGTTTTTATGCCCGATCCTTCATAGCAAAATGGTGGAACATATTTGGCGCAGAGAAATGGACAATATTGTGTGAGCCACTGCAAAGCCACGGCAAATGGGATGGCAAGGAGCCATTTGGGAACACCAATATTGAGAATTATGAAGGTTCTGTAGCGGTATTGACCCGGGCAACTGTCCGGTTAAGCCGTTTGAAAAACTTTTGGGCGAATGTGGATGAGGTATCTGAGTTGATGAAAAAGTCATCGGGATACATCATGTCCTTGGGAATTGGAGAAAGACCAGTCTACAGGCAGGCAACTTTCTCCATTTGGAATAGCCTGGATGATGTAAAGGCTTTTGCCTACGGGTCAAAAGAGCATGTTGAAGTAATTAAAAAGACAAGAGATGAAGGCTGGTACAGCGAGGAACTATTTGCGCGCTTTAAACCGGTTGCCAGCATAGGAACTTTGAATCATACAGACCCTTTGAAGGGACTAATTAAATTTGATGAATTATGAGAATTATTGCAGAGCTACCCCATCCGGAATTTAAGATATCCATCCTGAACATGAACCAGAAGTTTATTGTGAAGGCAGAGCAAGGCACGCTGGAGCAAAGCTATAAGATATCCGAGATGGACCTGACCGATGGGGTGAACAGCGTGTTTGAATTGCTCGACGAAGAGTTTTTAAAGAAGATTGCCACGCGTTTCACCGAAATGCGCAAAGATTACAAGGACGCCTACTTTAGGTATAACTATTGATTAATATAAATAACATAAATGTTTGTATAATAATATTTTATATTATTCATATAAATCTAACCAAATTTTATTTGGCATTCAATATTCCGTGTTTATAGCTATTTGATGGATTTGGGATTTTTGGCAATTTGTAGCAATGCAAAGTTTAACTTTACTATAAATTATATAAAAAACTGTTAATTAATAATTTATAATTTAAAAAATTAGCAAACAGAATAATATTCTGTGTATAAAAAAGGGAGTTTTGAGCTAAAAAAGAGTTGTTTAATACAAATCGCAATACCAAAACCCCGCAGGTTTTTCGGGCGCAGATGAAAAGCAGGTGTCATCCGAATTCTCTGGGGCGGCATAAGTTTTAAAAACTTTCTCCCCTGTTTTGTAAGCAATCTCCTGTTTGAAGATCGGTCCTTTAAAAGCGAAAGTATGGAACTCACCATTCTCGCCGCATACGTCCACATCGTCGGATAATGACAAGATCAGCTCTTCAGTAATCTCCTTCCCAACGATCCGCTCCAGCCGTTCCTGTGTGCAAGCGATCACCGTTCCAAACCCGAGATCTAAAAACTCCCGGATAAGTTCGCTTGTATGCCGTTTCCATAAAGGATAAATCCCAGTCATCCCAACTTCTGCCAGTCGTGCATCGCGGTAATCTTTCAGGTCCCGCAAAAAAATATCTCCGAATATGGCATGGGTAATTCCTTCTGATCGAAACTGCTCCATTGTTTGGCGCATGATCGCATCATATTCTGTCATGCCCGGCATTTCGGGTAACCGCACCTGGTATAATGGTATACCGATGCTTTCCGCCTGTTTGATCAACAGCTCCACCCGGACACCGTGCATGGATATTCGGTCGACCGCATCGTTAATGGTTGTTACGAGATACTTTATGTTCAGGTCCTTATTCTGTAGGCAATGGTACAATGCTAATGCACTATCTTTGCCGCCGCTCCAGTTGAAAATGCAGTTTGTCATTAGTTGATTAAGTTGAATGGTTAATCATTCAATAATTCATTAATTAATTTCACCACCCCAATGCTTGCCTTCTCTTCTATCTTTATAAAATGGTCCGACGGCAGATAAGGAATTTTCGGATCAACAATATATTTGGGCACATTGCGGGGTACATAATTGATCAGGCCCGCAGCCGGATATACAGCCAGGGACGAACCTACAAGAATAAACAGGTCTGCCGTGGTGCAAACTTCTGCTGCTGTCTCGATCATCGGCACAGCCTCGCCAAACCAAACCACGTGAGCGCGCAATTGAGAGCCTAATTCGCATAGTTCACCCATCTTTAGCTCCCAGCCATCAATCGGATAGGTCAGGTTTGGGTTTTTGCTGGATTGTGAGCGGGTAATGATTCCATGCAGGTGAATTACATTGGTTGAGCCGCCCCGTTCGTGCAGGTCGTCAATATTTTGGGTGATGATGGTTACTTTATATTTATCTTCCAGTGCTGCCAGGGCATAATGAGCGGCATTGGGTTTGGCTTCCAGTACGGATTTACGGCGCATATTGTAAAAGTCCTGCACAAGGATGGGATTCCATTCCCATGCCTCGGGCGTGGCCACATCCTGGATGTTGTACCCCTCCCACAGGCCATCACTATCCCTGAAGGTCTTTAAGCCGCTCTCAGCGCTTATTCCTGCGCCGGTTAGTACTACAATGTGTTTCATAATGTATTATTATATAGATGCTGCATTCATCACGAGACATGCCCCTTTGTGTACTCTCTGTGTTTTTCTCTCCGAGGCCTCTGTGGTAAAAATTAACCACAGAGATTCACAGAGATTTCCACGGAGCTCTCAGAGATAATTTCTACAAATATATGATCCCATAAAAAAAGCGACCTGCCATTGGCCGATCGCTTTCCTGTTTATCTTGTTTTTATTTAAACTGCTAATTCTGTTTTACCGCGCAATGTGCTGTATTTGCTTTTGGCTAACTCAAAACCACCGAAAAGGATCAGCCCAAATAGGGCATCGCCAAATAACATATTCTTTTCGAAAGGTATAGCCGCGATCAATGATTGTCCGTAACCTGCTAAAGTGTGCGGATACAAGTTGCCATATAACCATGGAAGGTCTGTAATTAACCAATGAATAGCTACAGATACCAGAGCAGCTAATGCAACACTAACTATAGTCGCCTTTTTGATCAGGCTGCCGATGAACACCATGATAGCAAAGCATAGATACATCCACAATGAATCGCTATAAAACACCAATTTGGATGTGTACAGGTAATTAAGCGCAATATCACTTAAAAATAAGGTCAGCAATGGCACCAGGTAAGCTTTCCATTTATCGGTAAAATAAGCTCCGCCAAATAGTGCGATAGCTCCTACCGGCGTGAAATTGCTTAATACATAAGGATATTTATAGCTCACCAGGCGGAATGCCCCGGCAGCAACGATCATCAGGATGAGTACCGTATTGCGCGTATTTACTTTTTGCAGTGTCATAGTATTATTTAAGCAGTAAAATTACTGAATTATCCTTTAAATAAAAATCTAATCAGCAGATCACTTATTTACAAAAGTTATCCTGCCGGGATTGATACCGGTTGTAATAGAGTATTCCAGTTTGCCTGTCTTGTCAAATGCATACAAAGTACCGTTTGATGAATAATCCTTAGCATCAGAAACAAATACCTCGCCCGATAACGCATCCACCGAAATCGCGTAAGGGGTAGTGATCGTGGTACCGTCTGTAATAAAATTAGCCTGCGCGGCGGCTTGTGTTTTTGCATTATATACAGCTATTTTATTATCAGCAGTAACATAATACACAAAATCGCCGCTTGCAGCTATCGGTATGTTATATCCCAGCAACAAATTAGTTTGAGATTTTACTGCGTCGGTTGTGTTATCAATAATTGTCATGCCGGGCAATATGCTGGCAAAATCACCTAAGGATAATACATAAACATGGCCATAGCTATCTGCTGTTATGGTTACCGGGTTGGCTATAACAGGTATCTTTTTAGTTTCTGCTAATGTATTCAGGTCGATAACAGATACTGTATTATCAGGATTACCAAAACTTAAACCGCCAGAGTTGGCAACATATAATTTATCATTTGATACCACCAATTGCTCCGGGTTACGGCCTACGGTAATATATTTGGTGATGGCCAAGCTTGCGGTATCCATTACGGCAACCGTACCGTCGTATGAAGTAATAAAAGCATTGCCTTTGTAAAAAGCCACACTTCTTGGTTGGCGGCCTACCCCATTGTTAACCAGGCTATCCTGTTTGATCAGTTTACCTGTTTTGGCGTTTACCACGTCAACTACGTTGGACACATTGACTACGATATACATTTTTGAACCATAAATTTCAGCGTCATTGCCGGTATCGCCCAGGTCGGTGCCATTTATCGCCTTGTAAAGATCGGCAGTAAGGTTTTTAGTAGTGTAATCATAATAGGTTAACGTGCTGTTATTACTGTTGAATCCACCCTGGTTCAGCACATACACACCCGCCCTTGTGGCAGTCGGTGTACCTTGTTTTGGAATAACTTTATCCTTGTGGCATGAGGCAAGTATGGTTACCAATGCAAGGGCGATAAAGAGAGAATTAAGTCTGATTTGTTTCATGGTTACTAATTATATTAAATTGTTATTTGTAGTGAGATTCTGTATGAACGGCCCGGCATGGGGTAGCTTCGGATAACGGAATATTCTTTATTAAATAGATTATTTACTTCGAATGATGCCATTACCGGTGTGCGTTTAGTTAAAAAACGATAAACTATTGAGGCATCACTGACGGAATATCCCGGTAAATTATCCCCTGAATCATTATTGTTGTTATAATACCTTTGTGATGAGAGCACCTGATTGTAATACACCCCTAAATGCCCATGATCAATACCTGCATTTAAAGCCAGCGTGTTTTTTGGGATATATGGCAGTTGATTAAGGTAGTTGGATGAGCTGGGATCTGTTACATTGATCGCTTGTTGATAGGTGTAATTTGCAGACAATGTGCTCTTCCACCCCTGTGCAAGATTTGCCTGGGTTTTAAAACCAACATCCAAACCCTTAATATCTACCCTCCCGGCATTTTGAATCGAGCCATTAAAAAGGTCCGGGATATATACAATTTTATTGGCAATGTTATTATAATAAGCATCAACAGTAAATGTGATGTAGTTCAAAAACCCATTTAAGCCCTTGCTGTACGTTGCCCCAAGATCAAATTCCTTTGTAAATTCTGGTTTCAAATTAGGATTGATAACAGATTCGTAGTATAGGTCATTAAAAGTCAGGTTGCGAAATATGGACTTGTAGAAACCTCTTAACTGAAAATTCGGAGCCTCAAACGGTTGTATGCTCGCCATTAAAGTCGGCGAATAAATATTACGGTTAGGTGCAGGTTTCCCCACTTTTACAGACTCGACAGTATTGGTATTTAATAAGCTACCCTGGAGATGGAGTTTGCCTAATGTAAAGTTTGAAGCCAAAACATTTAACAGGGTAAATCTTGTAGGATATGGAAATGGTGTTGCTGGCGTAACATTATATTGCGTATTAAGGTCATTTAATGAAGCATCAAGCGCATATGAAACTTCCCAGTTAGGTGTAATACGATATGCTAACGCTGCTGACTGATAAAATTCCCTCTGGGTAAAATGTTGATCCAATCTACCCTCAATGTTTAAAAATACAGGGTTAAGGTAATGCAGGTAGTTTTTAGATAGTTTGGTGTTTACTAATAGATGAAAACCACTGTTCCATGTGTGCTCATATCCAGCCTGCACAAAAAAGTCCTGGTTCCATAGTCGGCTTGCTGCAGATGGCGGTGAGTAAAGAATAACCGCTCCCGGCAAACCACGGTCAGAATTATAATAGTTAATGTGCAGATTAAATTTATTGCTGTCGTTTTTGGCCCAGTATAAAGCCCCGTCAATTTGTTGAGCGCTGATATCTGAACCGGAGCGTGTATGCACGGAGTCAGAGCCGTCACCCTGGTTTTTATACTTATACCAGCCGTTGGCATTTTCGAGATAGCTATTGATAATAAACGACCAGTTATTACTGATGCGCTGCTGCCATAACAAATAGGGATTGAACAAACCGAATGAGCCGCCTTTGATACCCGCGGTGATTAAATATGGTTTATCAGCTTTTAATTCAGGTTTGATCGTTTTTATGGAAAGCACGCTTGCTGCGGAAAATGACCTAGCGGGCTGGCAAATGTTTGGAGGCTGCCCATTATACAACGTGATTTCCTGTACATTCTGCAAATTGAATTTACTGAGATCAACCTGCCCGTTTTCTGCATCATTCAATTGTATGCCGTCATATAATACTGCGGTGTGATTTGCACCAAGTCCGCGAACCGAAATGGTTTTTAACCCTCCTATCCCACCGTAATCTTTAATGTTTACTCCTGAGAAATTGCGGACGGCATCAGCTACATTGAAAGCATTGTATTGTTCGAATGCATTTGCCGAAATTTTTTGAATAGGAGCTATTGATTGAACTTCGGGTATCGGAGCCGTGTTTATCTTGACTTCTTTGAGCTTTTTGGCAGTATCAGTTTGGGCGAATGTTATAGAAGGAAAAATCAGGGAAAGACAAAGCAATCCCGCCGATAAGGCTGGTATTGATTTTAAAGTGTTTACTTTTCCTTGCATGTTTGTGAGCTAGTGCCACAGCATACAGAAACGGAAAGCTGGAAATGGAAACAATAGTAGAAGAGTTTCACATCCAAGCTTCAATCCCCGAAAGCTATGAATAATTCTGTGCTCTGGCAGGTCTTCTGACTTACTCCCCTTTTTGCCCTGCCTTCCCGTACCGAAGTTTCGGAACAGTGGCTGTAGATGGACAATGGTTATGGAGCTTACAGCTGCGGGACAGTTCAGGATTTACACCTGTTTCCCTTTTAATCACGGTTATTCACCGTAAACCTAAAGCGCTGCAAATGTAGGTGATGGATCTGTTATTTTCAAATGTTAGTTGAAGGTTGTATTGGTTGTAATAGTTGTATTGGTTAGCCCCCGGTCGTTTAACCACTTCAACAACTACAACCAGTTTAACCAATACAACTATTGCAACTACTCAATCAACTAATCTCTATATTTAACCTCATGAAGCTATATTTTACCGGCCTTTTATTTATATTAAGTTTATCTGCCATGGCCCAACAGCCTGATACTGTTTTCCTGAAAAATCTGATCGAATCGCACCCCGAGTTATTTGATCATATACTGCACCACCCTACCCATAATGAGGTGCAGGTTTTATATACACAAATTGATCGTGATGAGAATAACGTTCCGCATTTCAAATCCTACAGTTACCGGCTGAATGCTAACTGTTACTTCTACCCTGCCAGCACTGTAAAACTGCCCACAGCCATCTTCGCGCTGGAAAAGTTGAATGAGTTAAATATCAACGGACTTACTGTGAAATCTGCCATGATAACTGACAGCGCATTTGCAGGGCAAACCAAGGTGACCAAAGATACCTCGTCAAAAAACGGGTTGCCAAATATGGAGAATTATATCAAAAAAATACTTTTGGTAAGTGATAATGATGCCTACAATCGCTTATATGAATTTGTTGGCCGTGAGGAAATCAATAATAAACTTAGAAAGTATGGTTTGACAGGCACCCGCATTATTAGCAGGCTGGCCATTGGTGATAAGGGTGAAAGCACACGGCACACTAACCCGATCAATTTCTATAATGGGAATAAATTGGTCTACAATAAACCACCGCTGTACGATGCCCGGGATTACCCAATGCATCTGGATAATATGATACAAGGGAAAGGTTATTTGGACAAGAACGATAAGCTGGTAATGGAACCTTTTGATTTTTCACAGAACAATATCTACCCCCTGATTGACCAGCAATCGGTTTTGAAAAGACTGTTATTCCCTGAAGTTTACCCCGAAAACGACCGCTTTAACTTAACTAACGATCAATACCGCTTCATCTATCATTACATGAGTATGTGGCCGACAGAAAGTAAACACCCAACTTACAATCCGCCGGAATATTTCCCGGCCTATTGTAAATGGCTGTTTTATGGCGGCGATAGTCTTGCAGTGATCAATCCCAATATCCGGATATTTAATAAGATCGGCGATTCATACGGTTATGATATTGATAATGCTTACATCGTCGATTTCAAGAACAAAGTGGAGTTCATCATCTCTGCAGTGGTGCAATCCAATGAGGATGGTATTTATAACGACAATAAATACGAATACAAAACCGTTTGCCTGCCTTTTATGAAGAACCTGGGCCAGGTAATCTACCAATACGAGCTGAAACGGGATAGAAAATACAAGCCCGATCTGAAAAAGTTCAAGTTTAGTTATTGAAAAGATACAACCTGTTTTTAATGATTTCATAACAATGTATTCAATACTTTAGCTTTCTAATTCTTTCGTTTTTGCAACAGGACAAATCAACATTAGCAGAAGTAGCCAAAGTATTTCTAAAACTCGGATTGATTGGTTTTGGCGGCCCGGCAGTGCATATTGCCATGATGGAAGAAGAGGTAGTGAGAAAACGGCAATGGGTATCTCACCAGCATTTCCTCGACCTGATTGGCGCTACCAATTTGATACCCGGCCCC
>Ga0307510_10005316_pt1 | contig 15321 bp, 16 predicted proteins | sample 12_EM_MG_FD_207224 | JGI IMG/M metagenome (GOLD analysis project Ga0307510, IMG submission 207224) | Populus trichocarpa ectomycorrhiza microbial communities from riparian zone in the Pacific Northwest, United States - 12_EM | ecosystem: Host-associated > Plants > Roots > Unclassified | place...
GGGATCAATTACAGGGATGAAAGATTGTAGTTGGTCAATCAATTGTTCAGCAGTAGCAGCAGAGATTATGATTTGTCGTGCCGAAGATGTTAGAAATTTATGTTCCATAACTTGATCAAGAAAAGACAACAAATTATCATTAAAACCATTAACATTTAACAAACCTATAGGTTTATGGTGAATGTGCAGTTGGGCCCAAGAAGAAATATAAAAGATCTCTTCCAATGTGCCCAGACCACCTGGTAAGGCAATGAAAGCGTCAACATGGTTAAACATTGCATTCATTCGATCAGACATTGTGGAGACCTGTAGTTCCTCTCCAATTGTTTTTCCAATGAAGTCCCCTTTTGCTAAAGCTTTGGGGACGACCCCCAAAACTTGACTGTCTCCTAAAAATACAGCTATTGACACACCCCCTGTTAACCCAAGGCTACCTCCCCCATACACTAAATGAATCTTTCTCTCAGCTAGTACCTGACCAAGATGATTTGCTGATTCTAAAAACTTTCCTTTTCAGGACTAGATCCACCAAAATCACAAATATTTCTTATTTGATGACTTGAGAAACTTGTCATTTCTACACACTTCTATATCTGTTGAATGTATGGGTTGAGTAGAAATGAAGGGAAGGAAGAGAAAATTTCATAGATGAGAAATTGAAAATGCAATCATACCACCTATATGCAGGCCAGCTGGAGTCTCTCTCTCTCTGTTTTTTTTTTAAAACATGTGTATGTACAAGTAGTTGTGATTGTGGCTCACATCTTCCTTTGGTTTTACGTCCAAGAACAACTTAAACGCCCTCTATGGGTCGGGGATAGGCTTCCCATCCAGTTTTCTTAAAAACTGGCAAACAAGATCTTTTTTAGTCAGATTCCCAAGACTAAGTTGATCATGTTCTTTATGAAAATGGGGCTATAAATCATGAATTGCATGATGCACATCTCCACTAGGATGCGTCTCAAGAGTTAATAGAAGATTATCTAAAGACCCCTTACTCAGTCCATCCTTAATGAATTGTGTTTTATCTTCATGGTTTATAGATACCATTCCTAAAGAATGACATTGTGCATTACAAGTCCATCTAGCACATCGGCGACAGACTTTCAGTCATTTTGCACGATGTTTCTTTGCAAAAGTGCTTTTACCTGTCCTAGGTATGTATGAAATAAAAGAATTGGAAGACTCACCTGATAATCAAACATTTGCTTCAATCATCCAATGAATATCTTCAGGAATTTCATGGTTCATTAACAACCTCAATCTTTCACACCTAGCACAATAAATTTTTGCAATCGCATTTGGAGGCAAAGCGGGAAAATACTTTTTAAATTTTTCAAGAGTTGTGTCCATTTTTTAGATGAGAAGTGGAAAAGAGATGCAAAGAAAAGAGAAGGAACAAGGAATTGAACAAATATATACACAGATATTAGTTATCATGGGAAACTGATAGAACCGACTTAAGAGTCACGGAGTACTATTATTCACCATTTGATCGGGGTGAGAGAGACTTGAAAACATTGCCATTCTTTGGATTCTCGATTTCACAGGCCCCATATGGGTACACATGTTTCACAATAATAGACCGCTTCATCTTGATCTTAGCTTTCTAGGAAATAAATGGAGTCGAGAATTATAAAGCAAAACTTTTTAACCAACATCAAATTTTTGACAATTCTCACAAGTTTTGCAGAATGCATACGTGTCTTTGAACATGGTGGGCCAATAAAATCCATTTTGTAAGATTTTCGCAGCTGTCTTTTTTGACGAGAAATGACCCCCACATGCATCAGAATGACAAAATTTAATGACACTACTTACCTCATTGTCGGGAATGCATCTTTGAAATATTTGATCAGGACAATATTTGAATAAGTAAGGGTCATCCCAATAAAAATTCTTCACTTCGTTCAAAAACTTTCTTTTGTCTTGGGTACTCCAATGAGCTGGCAAATCTCATGTTGCAAGAAAATTATCAAACCAAGGCACTAGACTAAAAGAAAGTAAGGCTTCGTCAGGAAAGTAATCATCGATTGGTGCGATGTCAGATGTCGAATCTATTGTCAATTTTGACAAATGATCTATGACAACATTTTCGGTGCCTTTCTTGTCCTTGATTTTTTCCTGAAAATAAATCATTTGCAATTCTTTAGATTCATCAAACTCAGTTTTACTCAAGGTAGATTCAAATTGATTATAAACTAATTCTTCAATAAGATCTACTTCCTGTAAATCATTATCATCTTCAGGTTACTTGCAAATGTTGAAAATCTTCATCTCCAATGTCATGTTTCCAAATGATAGCTTCATCAGTCCATTCCTATAATTAATCAATGCATTAGAAGTTGCAAGAAATGGACGTCCTAAAATAATTGAAATTGAATTACATGCTTCAACAGGTTGTGTATCCAAGACAATAAAATCCACATGATAAATGAATTTATCAACTTGTACTAACACATCCTCAACTATTCCTCTATGCACGTTTACAGATCTATCAGCAAGTAAGAGAGTTACAGAAGTTGGTTTTAACTCACCTAGATTGAGACTTTGATAAACTGAATATGAAAGTAAACTCACACTAGCTCCAAGATCAAGTAAAACTCTTTTAATTTTATGTTCTCCAATAAAACAAGAAATTGTAAGACAACCAAGGTCTTTATATTTCAAAGCATTATTGTTTTGAAGAATGACACTTACTTATTCGGCTAAAAAGGCTTTCTTTTTCACATTCAGTTTTCTCTTCACGGTGCACAAGTCTTTCAAAAATTTAGCATAAGAAGGTACCTATTTAATAGCATCCAACAAAGGTATATTGATCCTTACCTGTTTGAAAGTTTCAAAGATTTCAGAGTTGTGATTGACTTTCCTTTGTTTGGTCATGGCATGAGGAAATGGAAGTGCTGACGAGGAATCAATCTTTTCTTTGCAATGTTCAGATTCAACCCCTTCCTTACCCTCAGAGATTAACTCATCATCTTTCTCATAAGGTTCAAGAGTGGATTTTTCAATAACCTTACCACTACGAAGAGTGATGACTAATTTGACTTGATCCATGTGTTGGCTTCCGGAACTACTTGCATTTGCATTGTATTGCCCTTTGGAATTTTGCTGTGGTCGAGATGGAAACTTATGTTTCTCTTGAAAACTGAGAGCAGATGTGAATTTTACAAGAGTATCTTTAAAATCTGTTATGCTTTGAGCAAGTTGAGTGTTGATTGTCTCTTGCTTTTTAATGAATGCATACAAAGTTTCCTCAAGATTTCTTCTATGAGGGGGAACACAAGGAGATGCATATCCATGAGAATTTTGGAAATTATGGTGTGCTTGAAACGATGGCTGTGAAGTTTATGCAATATTGTTATCACTCTTTCAACTGAAATTTGGGTGATTTCTCCAACCAGGGTTGTATGTTTGCGAGTGTCGCACGTCACCCGCATGGCGTCCGTTGACGATTTTTCTTTTGTTTGATTGATTGGTTATTGGGAGTCGCCACCTAGTATTTGATTCAGGGTTACTAGGAAACCCAGATGTACTAGTCTTTATCAGAGATTCATGGGTAAGGGACTTGTTGTAGTTAGGGAAGGTATTAGCACCCCTAACGCACCCTACCTGAGGTAAGCTGCTTCGTGACTTGATGTAATTTAAATTTTTTTGAAAGTTGTCTTGCCAATGATTTCTTAAAAACTGAAGAAAAGTTCTCCTTGGGAAGGAGATCCTTATCTTATCAGATAAAAAAACCTAATTGCTCTAACATCAATAAAAACAAAACAAACTTTTCTATTTAATATCAAGAATACATCTTACGTATAAGATTATAATCCTGGATACCAAAAGAAAAATATTTTTTTGTTATTTTTTTTGAAATATGAACCAAATTCAATGCAAATTAAAACATTCAATTTTGTTTCTTTTTCATTCTTTTTATCTTTTTAGTTTTTTTTATTCGAAAACATACATAAAAAAAACAATACAAACACACACATCACTTTTTTACTATTTTTTATCACACCCACAATTACAAGTTCACAATGTAACAAAAATATAAAATACTGTCAATAATTTAAATACGTGTTTCAACATCTAAAAAAATACAAAATGGACTCCAAAACACAGCTAGAAGGTTTCTGGGCACGAGAACAGTAGCGGCGCGTTGCTCCACGCGCCACAGTCACTGGCGGCGCGTGGGTTCACGTGCCACCGTCAATGAAGGCAGCAAACCGGTGGATCGGGAACGCCTTCTTCTTCTTTATCTTCCTACGTTGTCGGTGAGGACCACCGTCACCTACAACAAGGGAAACAACGCATAAACAACAGTTGATTTTAGTTTTATTTTCTCCTCCTCGGATCTGGTTCTTTCTCTGCAGCTCCTTTTTTTCTTTTAATTTCCCCTTCTTCTCTGTTTTTAGACTGCCAACTCTAAGGTCAAGGCGTCTGTGGCTTGTGGTCGGCGGGTTCTATGTGTTCTGCTGTGTTTGGACTGCTGCTGGAGGCCGGTTGAAGGAGATGAAGGAGTAGGGGCTGCTGCTGTTGTCGTCTGTTCGACTGGCTTCATTGTGGAGAAGAGAGTGTTGCCTGGGCGCTGCCGTGTGTGGGCTGCTGGATCTCCTGTGAGGACAGCGCTGCTGCGACTGACGGTGAAGACCGTGGGTCTGTGGTTGTTGAAGCTGCGGCGGAGATGGGAACAACTGTTGAGCAGTAAGGTTGAGATGTGGTTGGCTGAGAGATGAGAGGGACGATGGAGAGGCTGGGAGAGGGAAGGTCTGGTGGAGGTGGTGGAACCGGCTGGGAGAGGGGAGAGGAAGATGGTCTGGTGAGGAGCTGAAGGTTTGTATTGATGAGGGGGGAGAGCAAGAGACTCTGGTTTGGTTTCAAAATGAGGGGGGGCGGCCGGCCTTTGTGTACAGGGAAGGGGAGGCTTGCGGCCGCCCCTGGTTCTCTCTGGTTTGCTAAAAGGGAAAGGGGGGGCGGTCGGTTCTGTTTTGCTTTTTTTTTTTCTAGGTCCGCTGAAATGAGCGGTGGCTTGAGTTAAAGAGAAGAAAGGGTTATGGTTTATAAGGTTTTTTGTGGTTTAGGGTTTCTTTGTAATTCCCTCAATTGTGCAAAATTGCCCCCCCTTGTGTGTGTTGTAGAGACTAGTATTTATAGGTAAAAGTATTGCTAGGTTTCCAAACTTGGTCCCTCAACTTCTTTCTTTTTTTGTAAATCTGATTTTTCTTATTTTTTTTGAATTTTTCTTATTTTTTTTTGGATTTTTCTTATCAATATCGCCTCGAATGAGGAAAATCGGTGATTTTAAAAATAACGCGTTAAAAGTCGAACGTGTTCTAAAAACCTTTGAAAATTTAAATTCTTTTGAGACGATGCTAAAAATGATAAAAATGATGCAAATATATTAAAAAACGTATTTTTTGGATTTTCGTTGTTTTTCACTATTTTTGGAATTTTTTTCTGAAAATTTATCAAAACATGGGTAAAAAATTGGGTAGCAACAGATGCCCCATCTTTACAATGCTTACAAAGCAAAACTCCTCAATGTTTTACATAGAAAGCGTTGTAAAGAAAACTTGTCTTCTTGTCTTCCTAACTTGTTGAATATCCACTCATCTAAAGACCTTACTCTTTTTTTTCTCTCTTTTCCTTCTCTTTTCTTTCTCTTCTCTCTCTCTCTCTCTCTTTTTCTTTTTCTCTCTTTTCTTTTCCGTTAACCTGAGATCCCATCTAGCGACCTCCTTTAACCAAAACCAAAGAATGTGTGTAGCTCGGTCAACCTGAAATCCCATATGGCGACCTTCTTTAACTCGAAACAAAGAATGTGTGTAGCTCGGTCAACCTGAGATCCCATCTGGCGACCTCTTTTAACCAAAACCAAAGAATGGGTGTAGCTCGGTCAACCTGAAATCCCATCTGACGATTCCTTTTAACCAAAGCTACCTGAGATCCCTTCTAGCGACCTCTTTTAACCAAAACCAAAGAAAATATGTGTAGCTTGGTCAACCTGAAATCCCATCTGGCGATTCCCTTTGATCAAAGCTACTAGAGATCCCTTTTGGAGACCTCTTTTAACCAAAACCAAAGAAAATATGTAACTCGATCAACCTGAAATCCCATCTGATGATTCCCTTTAACCAAAGCTACCTGAGATCCCTTCTAACGACCTCTTTTAACCAAAATCAAAGAAAATGTGTAAAAAGTGATCTCGTTGTAATGGGTGACCTACCCAGGTGGAAAAAATATGAAGTGCGGTCTCATTGTAATGGGTGACCTACCTAGATGGAAAAAATGTGAAGTGCGGTCTCATTGTAATGGGTGACCTACTTAGATGGGAAAAATGTGAAGTGATCAGTGTGAAAAAATAGGACTTACCTGGCGAAGTCCTGAAGAGATGATAGGAGAAAGGCTGGAAAACTTGGTGCTTCTTGATAATTCTCGATCGCAGGGTTTGAAAACTCGATGCTTCCTGATTGCATGGTTGACCTGATAATTCCTGATCGCGGGGGTTGACAACTTGGGGCTTCCTAATTGCAAGGTTGATCTTTTCATTTCTTTGAGATTTTCCTAATGGTAGGGTTCATCTCATCTTCTTCTTATTCCATGATCAAAACCGATTCTTTGTTATCATCAACGCAATGCTTCTTTCTTTTTCCACAATCTTGTTGGACCTCATTGAGGATTTTTCCTGTAACAATTCAAAAACAATTGTGCAATGTTTTGAGGTTAGTTGACATGCATGCATTCTTACCTGATTTGGAATATAAGTCCCCCTTCTTTGATGCTCCATCATCATAAGGTGCCTTTGTTTGCATTCCAAAGCCTTTTTTATCCTTCTGATTTACCGGCTTATCCGTGTGTTAGCCATCCACTCAGCTGTAAGTGTCGTGCCTATTATAGGCTATCCGCGATGATTACTCTTCTCGTTGTTCATCAAGCATGAGTGTGCCCTCAAGTGTGGTGTTGCTTGATTCATCATGAATAAGCTTAACAAATCGTTCATCTCCTGGATTCTATCAAGAATTGTTCTCTGGTTGGTTGTGTGCATCTTGCCAACACCCATCAAGATTGTCAATTAGTCATGAACCTGCCTCTAGTTGAAACATACCTTTCAAGTATATGTTATCACCAGTCTTCTTAGAAACTATCTAGTCATCCAGACATGCATCTCATAGCTTGCAGTACAAGGCTCATCGTTGTAAGCTCAATGTTTTTCTCAATGGATTCCTCTTATCTTGTCGAATCAGATTGCGAAGAGAAATGTATTGGCCTCATCAATGATGTTTAATTTATCACCTATATTCATATAGTGAAGTGCGCCTTTGAGCTTCAAAACAGATGGTCTCACAGTCAGTCTTGATGGTGTGTATCCTTTTAATGTTCATTCAAATGCATTCACACGATAACATCTGTCAGGAGTCATAGCCATGTTTCAGAGGGTAATTCAAGATGAAGATATGAAGTTGTCCTTCATGTGCAACGTTGTTTTCAATTGCTGCTAGAGTTCACTAGATCATGGAATGTTTTTGAACAATATTGCCCCCGGTGTGATCTGAATGTGCTCGTTCATTGATTATCTTTCTTCGAACCACATTGTCCTTTGTTCACCGATTCTTCATTAAATCATCTTTCTTTGCCCCCCAGCTGAGCTGAATACTGTTTGTTTTCCTTCTCAGAGTCCACTGTATTGCCCCAAGGTGTCTCAACTTTTCAAGGAGTGTTGAGAAGAGTTGATGTCATTTCATGTCAAGGATTTCGCAGACTTAATCGATGTTCTTCTTTGTTCGACAATCTTTCTTGTTCTGGAATCAAATCTCATATTTCAAAGGTCATGTATATTCAAGTCTAATTGTTGAAATGAAATCAGAGAGATATCAGTTTTGAAAAAGATCTTTTGAAAATCAAGCTTTTTGGTCAAAGACCCAACACACGTCATTCAAAATATGTAATCCTTTTATTTGTCTTGTATTTTAAAAACATAAATTGACCCGTTGTAAGATTAAAATAGCCTTTCCCATGGTTCTTTGTGTCTACTTTAAACTCTGATTTTGGGAATATCTTTTTGATGGTCTGTGATGAGGTGACATTTTTGTGAATTTAAAAAACAAGATGCTCTCAGGCTTTATTAAGAAAGGTTGTTTCTTTTCTTAGCATTTATTTTATCAACATGCATAATAACCAGTAGCTTAATTCATGAAGTCACGACCCTTATAGAAAAGCTCTTCTAGTTTTGAGAGCATCATTTATTGGTTCAGATTGCTTACTTGATCGAAAAGGGCTTTTAAAAGCACGTAATGCAGGCTATGGTCATGGCTATGAAAGAAAGGGAAATTCACAAGCTTAAAAAGGTGTTTGAGGGTTTCAAAGACTTAGGATCAACATTAATTATTCATCAATTCTCTTTCTCTTGTTGTCTTTGTAGAGAAAGTGACATATAACCTTGTTAACCTCAAAGATCAGAATTCTCTTAACATAGGTCATAAAGCAAATCCAACTTCTTCCTTAATGAATAACCAATATACTCATTAGAGGCTTTATCATTGATACCAAAAGATAATGTTTGTAACTCGATATTTTTTCTGGTATTGACTTTTGGTGTATGCTGTGTCTTTTCTTAATTGAAACCTCTTTTGTTCTTCCTAGACTTGGCCTTCCTTCCTTAATTTTTGACTTGCCTTTAAGTGTTGGCAATTTCCACTCCTTTTTTATAGTCTTCCTCAAAGTTTTCTCACATGCCCCCAGTCTATGGTTTCTTTCTTTTAGCCCTCTCTTAATTGTTGGACTTTTTTTCTTAGCCTTTCTTTTATCCATTGATTCTATCAGTGTCTTCAAAATATCTCTTATTTGTCCCCAGTGTTGGGTGTGATCATATTCAGGGTTTCTTTTGAAAAGAAATGTTATATCAAGCTCAAATGGGGATTGCAAGGGATATATATCTTTAAAAAGTGAAGGGATGAACAAAGATGACATTTTCTCATTTCAAGCAAGGTCAATTAGAACCGATAAATTTTGATCTCGTCTAGTGTAATGATTTGGACTTATAAGAACCATGATTCACGAGTCCATAACTATTGAATCCACTACATGTCATTATGCATACTGCTAAAATTTAGCTACATGGTGTGTGGTTCAATTTCAAGTGTGAGTTCAAAATTTGTTTGGTCGCCTCATATTGTTTATCTTGATATTTTAACAAATATCGAGTCATTTCTGCAATCAAAACACTTTTAATCTTTTAGGATTGACTAGCTTTAATTTTGCATGTTGGAGCTTGATCAAAATATTTTGTCAAAATACCCTTTGAAAGAAGCATCTATTGATTTCAAAACAACAGGAAGACAAAGGAAAGACATGTTTCGTTCAAGGATGAGAAATGACCCTAAAACAAACTGCAAAATGGCAAAAATCCACAACAAAATGATTGACAATTCAACATCATTCTTGGATCAGCTTTTCTGGCAATATTTGTGCTTGGCCAAGCATTTTCGATCTTTTGTCAATCTGAGGATGTTCTGGTGACAATATGGTTCATGATATCATCTTTCACAAACTCAACTTGCTTCTTGCTCACCATGATCCGGTCTCGATTCTTGAAAATTTTGCAACTATTCAAATGAATGGCCCAAGACCCCACCATGATACTCACATCTCTTGTCTGGATTATACCACCTAGGAAATAGTGGTTGCATGGGATTTGACGGAGTCAGGACGACAAGTCTGGGGCGTAACAGATGCTGGTAGACAAACTTTAGTGGCTGAGGCATGTCAATCTTGGCAAAGACATTTGAGCAGTTGATGCCACAGTGAGACATGGCTAAACCATATAAATAACATTTTCCACCTTCAGAGTTATCTTCTGATTCATCTCTCATCATTGTTTTGGAATCCATGGCAGAACCTTCAATCTTTCCCATCATTATAGCTTGTTCAACTCTTATAGCCATCCTCACAATCTCATGCCAATCTTTTATGCTTGTTGTGGTTGTTTGAAGATTGGTGGAAACCTTTCAAGGTTGTTAGGTATCCTAGTAGCGCACAGCACTGCCACTGCCGACACGTGGAATCATGTATTGTCTCTACTATAAGAGAAATTGATGAATCTGAAACTCTTATGTCTCCTTCTTCGATTCCTCATTCGTGGTGCAGCAAACAAGCACCAATAAAGGGAGTTCTGTTATGTTGAAGTTTCAGTCTTCTTCATGTTTTTCAGTCTAGACATGTCTCTTCTCTCTACTTCTGCGTTTTAATGCTGACACTGGTAAGAGAAAAATTATAGATGATCTGAAACTACTGTATTCCTTCTTGGATTCTCCATTGGCAGATCCACAAATAGATCTTTGCAAAAAGAGCTCTGCTATATTGAAGTTTAATGCCAAATCATGTTTTTCAGACCAACATCCTGTGTTGCTGGACTGGAATGGAGTTCACAACATATGTGGCTAGAAAGAAGGCCTTTGCTCATGGCGTGAAAGGCTAACATCTATTGGATGCCATTGAAAGATGTGGAGGCAGTGAACAATTAACAGTGCAGCTGAACCAAAAAGGAGATTGTCTTTTGTTGATTACTGAAGGCGTTGCTGCTGCTGTTCATAATTGAGGAGAGGCAGTGCCACTTCAATGTTTTAGCCACTGCTGGTGGAGTGCTGAGAAAAAAGAGTTCATTATTTTTCCTTGTGTGGGACATAGACTGACAGTGCTTCCATAAGAGGCTGTGCAGACATTCCCTTTCCACTCTTGAAGTTCAACACTTGTTCAAGCAGATCGAGTTTAACTACTTCACATTTGATGCTCTCAATTTTGTTTTGACAATCGGTCTCTCGCCAACCTCTTTCTTCATTTTCTATCTTTTTTCAATCAGTATAGTAGACCTCGGGTGAGGGAACCAACTTTTCATCCTGGTGCATGCATGACAAATGTATGAGCATGTAATCTATATGATGAACTCACCCTTCGAGGGGTGACATATGGTCATAACTCTTGTATGATGAAACAAGAATCATGATTCTTGCCCAAACTCTACAATGAAAATTTTCTGAGTGACGGCCATTGTGTCACCCACAAGTCTTGAGTTCAAGATGCTTCAAGAAGGGTTTGCCCTGATGCAAATAATGATATCAAATACAACCTAAGGACAAGTTCTATTCATTATGTGAACATGGGTAGGTTGTCTACTTGGTCTCAAAAGGGTCTCATATCTGCCCAGTGACGATCTTCGTAAAAACAGTATAGGGGCGTTGCAAGAAACGGTTAAGGCACGTATACCCATCATTACCAAGCAGACACTCAGATATGAGTTGGGTGTTTCAAGCATCTGAACCCTGACCAATAGTCATAGGGCAGATCGCTAGTTCCCCACCTAACCTAGAAGCTTGTGTGTGCTTTCAAAAATTAAAACAGGTGATGCATGAGACAATTCTATAAAATGCATGTAAACAAAAACATTAAAAAAATACAAAAACTTAAAACACATCAAATACACAAAGCTCAGTCCAATATTGTCAGAACAGTACCTTCCCCAGCGAAGTCGCCATTCTGTTGCAAATCACCCGCGCGGCGTTCGTTGGCGATTTTTCTTTTGTTTGATTGATTGGTTCTTAGGAGTCTTCACCTAGTATTTGATTCAGGGTTACTAGGAAACCCAGATGTACTGGTCTTTGTCAGAGATTCACGAGTAAGGGGCTGGTTGTCGTTAGGGAAGGTATTAGCACCCCTAACGCACCCTACATGAGGTAAGCTGCTTCGCGACTTGATGTAATTTAATTTTTTTTGAAAGTTGTCTTGCCAATGATTTCTTAAAAACTAAAGAAAAGTTCTCCTCGGTAAGGAGATCCTTATCTTATCGGATAAAAAAACCTAATTGCTCTAACATCAATGAAAACAAAACAAACTTTTCTATTTAATATCAAGAATACATCTTACGTATAAGATTATAATCTTGGATACCGAAAGAAAAATATTTTTTTGTTAAAAGGGAAAGGGGGGGCGGCCGGTTCTGTTTTGCTTTTTTTTTTTGGGTCCGCTGAAATGAGCGGCGGCTTGAGTTAAAGAGAAGAAAGGGTTATGGTTATTAGGGTTTTTTGTGGTTTAGGGTTTCTTTGTAATTCCCTCAATTGTGCAAAATTGCCCCCCCTTGTGTGTGTTGTAGAGACTAGTATTTATAGGTAAAAGTATTGCTAGGTTTCCAAACTTGGTCCCTCAACTTCTTTCTTTTTTTTGTAAATTTGATTTTTCTTATTGTTTTGGATTTTTCTTATTTTTTTTTGGATTTTTCTTATCAACATCGCCTTGAATGAGGAAAATCAGTGATTTTAAAAATAACACGTTAAAAGTCGAACACGTTCTAAAAACCTTTGAAAATTTAAATTCTTTTGAGATGATGCTAAAAATGATAAAAATGATGCAAATATATTAAAAAAACATATTTTTTGGATTTTCATTGTTTTTCGCTATTTTTGGAAAATTTTTTTTTGAAAATTTATCAAAACATGGGTCAAAAATTGGGTAGCAAAAGCAAGTATGAGTTATGATTGAGCCTTTGGAAACTGTTTAAAGCATGAGCTTGTTCATGGAGGCATTCCTTGAAAGAAGGCAAAGTTGGACAGTCATTGGTTGAGTCTTCATTGGTTTCACAAATTTGACACACAATTTCCTGAACAGATTTTAATTGACCACTCTTTTTCAATTCTAGTGCCTCGACTTTTCAGCTAAAGATGCAAACTTGGCTTAGAGATCATGATCTTCCCTAAGGTTGTACATTCCTCTACTAGATGTATGAGGTTGAGTTTTACTTGGTGCCTCATAAGTGTCTGTAGTGTCCTAATTTTGAGCATTTTCAGCTAGTAAGTCTAGGTACTCCATTGCTTCATTAGGGTCTTTATCTTCAAAAGTTCCATTGCACAACAATTCCACCATTTGTCTATCTTTAGGTGTTAACCCTTCATAAAAATGTGAAATCAATCTCCATGTTTCAAAACCATGATGAGGGCAAGTATTAAGCAAATCTCGATACCTATCCCAACATTGGTAAAATGTTTCTTTTGTTTTTTGAGTGAAAGTGGTGATTTGTCTTTTGAAAGAGTTTGTTTTATGAGATGGAAAAAACTTTTTTAAAAACTGTTGTTGCATTTCATCCCAAGCATGAATGGATCCTGACCTAAGATTTTGTAGCCATGTTTTAGCGTTATCTTTTTATGAAAAAGGAAAAAGCTTTAATCTGATGGTGTTCATGCTATAATTTAAGTCATTATAGGTGTTACAGACCTCCTCAAATTCCCTTAAATGCAAGTATGGATTTTCTAAATCTAAGCCATGAAAAGAAGGTAAAAGTTGAATAATGCCTGACTTAAAATTGAAGTGAGATGCATCAGAAGGGAAAACTATACATGAGGGTGCACTTGTTCTTGTGGGATTCATGTGGTGTATAAGTGTTCTAACTCGATTATTCTCATTATGAAGTGATTGGTTATCTTTGTCATAACCCATTTTTGGGTCACTCCCAAATTCATTTTTCTTTTCTCCATAAAAAAAAAGAAGACACGGTGCCGTTTTAAACGGTACTGTGCATATTCTTCTCCCCTGCGAATGCAAAGACAGGGGAGAAGAAGATTTTTGAAAATTTTTCCCGCTATTCTTCCCCTCTCTCTTTCCCCTCCCACTTGCACAAAACCCATACCTATAAGCCCATGCCGCCATGATGAAGAAAACAGGAAACCATGCCCTGCCAGCAGTTCCCATCACCCACCTTACCCTGCGCCATGGTAGGGGTAAGGTGACCCTCTCCTCCTTTGCTTATAAATACCAGAGGAGGAACCAACAAAAGGGGGGGCAAAATTTTGGAGAAGGAGAGAAGCAAACGACAGATTCAGGGGGGAATTTTTGGTGTGAAAAAGAGGAACGAACCGGGGAAATTTGAGGGTGTAAGGAGAGTGAAAGAACAGAAAAAAAAAGTCGAAACCAGCAGAGAAACAGAGGAGAGGAGAGGAAGAACCACCGGCTGCGGTCCGCATAGCTGCCACCATCGCCTCCACCGTTCCTCCCAGTCACCCCCGACAGCACCATCATCGTCCAAAAATAGAAGAAGAGACAGAGAAGTGAGAGGAAGAAAAATACAGAGAAACAGAGGCTTGCGCCTCTGCACGGGGGAGAAGAAAACAAACTGCAGCAAACTCCGCCTGCCTGCCTCATTGCAGCGACAACAACCCCTCCGCCACCTACAGCGCCGTCAACAACAGCTGCCACCACAGAAACAGAAGAGCGACTAGAGAGTGGGAGAAGGAATAAAATAGAGAGAGGAGGACGTTGTTGACAGAGGCAACACACACGAGGAAGAAAAAAAAACCGCCGCAGCTGCCGCCGTGCCTCTCCCCGCCACTGTGATCCACTGCGAACAGGAGGGAGGTCACACATCCACTGCAGAGAGAGAAGAAACCTTGTTGACAGAGAGAACGAAAAACAGAGGAAGAAAACAGCACAGCGAAGCAGAGGGGAGAAGAAGAAAGACCGCTGCCTCTGCCACCGTCTGCCACCACCGCTACCCTTCACGCCGACCAGACCACCGCCATCGCAAGTCAGCCTTCCTTCCCCCTTCTTCTTCTTCTTCTTCCCCGCTGTTCACTGCATGAACAGCGGGCTTCGACCCAGATTTGTTTTTGGGCCTGGTCTGGTTTAGTTCTAAAAACTTTCAAAAAATTATTTTCGAAAAAATTTGTGATTTCCCCCGCGCATTTTGTTATGGAATTTTGCTTAATATTGGTTTGTATTTTTATACAGTAAAGATACAAATCCAATATTAAAATACCCGGTTTTCATCAAAACTTAAAAAAAAAATGTTTTTGTTTTCATGCATACGGCCAAGTCTCTCAAAAACAAAATTACATCATATTTTCATACAACAAAGAAAACTTCAAAAAAAAAAAAATGTTTTAGCATGCATTTTGGCTTTAATAACCAGTTTATTAAAGTCACGAGAACTTAGCCAATATTTTAAAATTTTCAAAAAAAAATTATTTTTTTCTTAATATCAGGGATTATGAATTTATACGTAAAACGTACTCCCGATATTAAAAAGGTAGTTTTCTTTTATAGACATTAGAATGGTTAGGCTTTGCTCCATAAGATAAGAACCTCCTTACTAAGAAGGGCTTTTCTTGAACCATAGACGGACCAACAATTAAAAAACATGACAAGACCTTGGATTTTTATCAAACAATAAAACAATGCAGCTTACCTTAGGTAGGGCGTATTTGGGGTGCTAATACCTTCCCTTTACGCAACCAGTCTCCGTACCCGATCTCTGAGACCAGTTAGGGTTCCTAGTGACCATAATACTAG
>Ga0307510_10005317_pt1 | contig 15319 bp, 19 predicted proteins | sample 12_EM_MG_FD_207224 | JGI IMG/M metagenome (GOLD analysis project Ga0307510, IMG submission 207224) | Populus trichocarpa ectomycorrhiza microbial communities from riparian zone in the Pacific Northwest, United States - 12_EM | ecosystem: Host-associated > Plants > Roots > Unclassified | place...
TAGCCTTGGCGAGTTTTCTTGGGAAATCAGTGGAAATATACCGTCGAATATATTTTTAATTTCCCAGAAGTGCTCTCCAACCATCGTAACATACTCCTAGAGAATTCGAGCAGCCCCCAATTGCCTCTAAAAAAACAAACAAAAAACATCTCAGCAAATCTACGACGGTTGATCTTAGTTTGAAAGCCCTAGCACCACGTCAAGGTGTCAACCACACTGGGGTCCCATGAGCCATCCGCTGATTAGCCAACCCGAGTTGGACGGATGATAGCCGAACCATGGTAGAGCCTGTTTGGATATAGATATAACTGTTCCGTTCCGTTATCCCATACAAATGACCCCCCCCTTCTGTTTCAAAATGGAGAGAAGGTCATTTTCCCACCCGGAGAAGTCACCCAACAGAATGGTCCCATTTCTTTCCAAACAGGCTCTTATACCATGGCCTAAAGTATCCTTCCTGTCAGGCGCCCTCCGTAGGAGGCGTGTTACCGTGCTTTTGAGCAACAGTAAATACTGCGCGTGGGAGCCGGGACACTCCCAGCAGGCAGGCGCCCTGGCTGTCACAGTCGCAAAGCTCCTCTGCAACAGTGATGCAAATTCCATGGAGAGGAAAGAAGGAGATTTGGGGGGGAGGTGGCAGTATTTATAGAGAATCAGAGGGGGTGCCGGGAAGTTTCTCATGCTGGGATTCCGTGGGGGATATAAGGTTTAGGTCTCTGGTGGGGTTCATGAAAGAGTCTTCAAGTTGGTATCATAATATTATAGTTACGGTTGTCCATTCATAGCACAACGGACGTAATAGGGGACGCCTTCGCATAAGATCCAGCCTTAGAAAGCTCCAAGCTAGTCTAATTCCCATTCATATCTTTACCCCTCTCTCAAATTAGGATCTGCTGGGAATATAAACCTCCCTAGCCCCCTACCAATCGCTGCACTATTTCTACATCCAGCCAATATTTTGGATAGAATTCTATTGCCCAAACTTCGCATGTCCAATTGACCGGCATCGGCGATGGCAATGCTCACAGCAGCAACATGATATGGGTTCCAACACCACCTTCTATAGGTCAGATACGGAAGTACGGATTATGTATTGGCTTTTGCAACTGGAGACAAATAACAGACATCAAGGAGTGCGATCTGCCGGTTAGGCGGTGTAGGGGATTGGTTTTTGGAAACGAGCCAGCTTCGGGAATAGAAGGGCAGTGAGAGTAGAGTTGATAAGGCTGTCTTGTTATGCTTGGGAACCCGGGAGTGGGAAGACAAGTTTGGGGTAAAAGGCGGGATTCTTTGAAAGAAGGAAATACCACTGACTACTAGAAAAACTAGTTCCTTAGTGATCAACAGCCTGTGCGATTAGGCAAAGGAGGAAACTATAGCTGTTGGAGGCTTATGTAGTGACTTCCTTTCTCAACAAGAGCAGACTCGGACCCTCACCAACGCAATGAGCGCTATACTGAAGTTATTAGGTAACCCATAGGGGTCATCCGTAATGACCCACGCTTAGCATTTCGAGAAGGGAAGACAGAGTTTGGCCGTAGAAGGCAATGAATTCTAGATCTCATGGGAATATTGAGGATTGCTATTGCTTCGCTGTCCCGGATTTTCATCTTTGTCGGTGCCTTGGAATAATATTTACCCTTGCACCTGCCAGAGCTCCTCGAATCCCTGAGGGATATTGTTTGAGAGTCTTCTACCACGAGAATATCCCTCACCCGGAGTCCCCATGTCATGGAAGATATTCAGATATATTTTACCAAGGAGGTTGTGATACCACTCAGCCCTGACACAGATGATATTTACAATTATCTAGAGATGAGATTAGACATGCACCCCAAGCTAGAGGCAATAGGCAATAATTTACGGGCAGATATTGTGAGAGATAGCCTGGAAAAGATAATCCGATATGTGGGTGGGACAGTTTTGCATTTCCACTCTATTAATGATGTATCCTTACCATCGATTTTTTGTAGATTCCTCTTTATTTTTCTCAACATCGGCGCCATTGTAGGAGAGGTAACAATTCGCCAGAGAAGAAACATGAATAGATGACACTTAGCAATGGATTGAGCGATGCCTACATGGCAATTATAAAATGGCTAAAAGCGCAGAAGGGGCATAAATTAGTGCTCATGCTGAAGGTCCTAGGGCGGGTGTTGTTTTCGGAGCGGCCATTACGAGCATAGGACTCGGAGTTCTGTCATGCCTTTGGGGTGAAGATAGGATCTGTGGATCTGGATCTGGAAAATGTTCTTGTGCTGCTGACACTGCTAGCATCTTGTCTGGGTCTTGTCGCGGTCGAGTTGTCTTCGTCCACAGTCTGACTGGTACACTTTACTCTTCAGAAGCATCACTTTCGTGATCGGATCCTATCCTATCCCATAGTCCCCACTCAATAATTGCTTAAGTTTGCCTGATATACTTTAATTTTAGATATATGATATCAGGGATCTTTCGCCAACTCTATTACCAGTGCTGTGCTCTACCATTGACCGACCCTTTGCCGCTGAACCCATATTCCGAATTTTAAAGTATATTATGGTCCGAGAGACCGGACGCATACTGCACAGACCTTGTCTAAAACCTCAACCTATCACGGAGGCAAGGTCAAAAAATAAAATATTTAACAGACAGGGTGTTGGGTATATTATCTTCCATTGTCCTTAAACAATATCTCTGCTTTCCATATAATTCCTGTATATTTGATTGCATTTCTTTATGTGATAGGATTGTTTTGGTTGGGCATGGACTATTCGGCGGTTATCTCTTACAAGTTGGATATCTTTCTACTATCAGGTTTGGGGTGGTATATCGGCCTGGGGCTGGTGATGCCTTTTGGGCTGAAGGGGAAGCAGTCTTCTCATGAGATATTAGGTCACTGGTGTGTGTTTGGCCGTGGCACATTCTTTTTGTTTATCGTAAGTTATTGAAGTTGTTTGAGGTGAAACTACCAAAAACAGCACTGTCCTTCTCATGGATATCTGAGCTTACTCCAACACAGGTATTATTTCTGCTAGTGTTCGGATAATAAGATACGTTTCTGGGCCCGAGTGCGTTACACCGTTGGTATTATACTACAAGTTACGGGCATATAGTACCCGAACACTAGCCAGCAGTCCCACCGTAACATTTGGCAGGGATTGACCCAAGGGCATTACTAACCCTAGACCTACCCCCTAGCAAAAAAGTGGTTCGCCGAGCATTTTTTAATGCTCGACTACTCCACTGCCCCCCGGATTCGAACTTATGATGGTCCCTGTTTCAAATTAGCCGACCAGTCTCCTAAGCCATTAGACCATAGGAACTGGCCGACAATACTCTTTCTTCTTGATCTTTTGACTGCTTCTTCAGAAAATAGACAGTTCAGGCGCCTGATACTTTATCTTTAGTAAAAAAGAGGCATCGGTATAAAATCATAGTACTCTCTCATGATATCGATAGGACGAGGAACGGGGGGTTCCAGTTTATACCTGTGATCTGCCTCCGAAACACGCTCTCTTTCTCAGAGGACACATATTCTCCGAATTCCATGGTTAGTATCCTCGTTGTAACTATTCGTTGGCATAGGAAAGGGCATGGATAAAACTTTTGTACGGTAAATTATCTCTGAGTATCTGACCGCCTGTACAAAATTCGGACTCAAGTGTTCGGGTTCTATATGCCTGTAACTTATATACGGCAAATTACCATGAATCATACCGGGAAGGTAAAATACCGAAGAACGGCATCCCACTTTAAATTCTGATGTTAGGTGATCCTGTCGTCCACCCTATAAGTTCGCATCAAATTGAGGTAGTCTATACTCTAGCATTTGATACTTACTCCAGTGTGACGAATATTTGGTATGTACTTAAAAAAGCTCATACAAAGATGGAATACACTGGATATAACTTCTCTTCTCCTCTAATTTCCTTATCATCGATTTTGCAAAGGACTTCAGTGCTGGAACATTTCTAGGGTTTTTCTTGTAGGGATGCTTCTATGAAATTAGCCTTTGGAAAAGAGAAGGGAATGAGAAGGTTGAAGAACTGATAGAAAGACACAACTCCTACAAAATATCAGCTAGGGTAGGTGTTCTTGGAAATGATATGGATATCATTCTGCTCGTAAGATACAAGATTATGATTTGAATCTTCAAGGCGGTTTGAAAAAGGAACCTGGTAACCCTACCATACGTTACTGTATGGTACAATATTTCCTTGTATAGTGAGCCTAGGGCACTATTAGCACTGACTCGAAAGGGGTTTAAGCTATCGTTTAAAATCCTAAAATCCATAAAATATGATCTAATTAACGGTGAATTCTGGCCATGCGGGGGGCCTGCATCATAGGGAAACGCCCCAACTTTGCTTCAGCGTACCATTCTAAGTTAATCCTTATCGTTCATATACGGTTTATCTCTCCTCTCAAATACCTCTTTCAGCTCTCTATGATCTTTCAAACCAGGTACCAGTTTGGACTAACTAGTGCTCTCTTTTATTGTTCTTGTTATTCTTCTCATATGATTTTTTTGAAGGTCTTTGTTTTCTGGATTCCTTGTAGAGGAATTCATGTGGTAATGGCGGGACTGAACTACATCGCTACAGGGCTGGGCTACACCTTCCTTGTTATCTACACAGATGATAGTTTTCTCTATCAATAATCTTGACTATTAGCTATCACCACTTCTCTATCTGAACGAGAGCGCATTGCTACACTAATCCATGATTGGATGCCGAGTGAGATATCATGATCATAACTCACCGGCTTCCTCTTAACGAGGACTAAATGCTAAGGGGAGTATCCTCACCGGGACTGAATGAACTACAGTTCAAAGTTGGCTCTTGGCTTGCATATAGGGCTGATTAACTGCTATTGCGGAAGTTCACCTCGCTCCTATGCGGGGGTAGGGGTTTAGCTAAAGCTTTAAACTCCTCACTACTATCCATAAAGCTTTCCTAGAACTCCTCTGTGTAAAGCTTAAAGACTCACTGCGGCTAAAGATGATGAGTGCTAGCCCTCGCCTAGCTGCACTTTGAACCTACAGATTCACAATGCGTCTGCCAAGGGCTTTTGATGATGATTGTGATAAGGGTGCGGTGCCCTCGAAGGATGACCTATGCCGCCACAAAGCTATTGCGCCCCTCAGCTAGCACCAATCCTCTATAAATTGAGCCAAAGCTCCTCTCCTCCTCTCCTCCTCTCCTCCTCTCCTTTTCTTCCCCACCCGCGAACATCACCTCCACGGCTTCATCCAAACAACCATCTCAACCATCTCTTTCCTCCACTTCGTCAAACCACTTTCAAAAATCAAATATCAAAATCGTCAGACACCTAAACAAAATGTTCATCTCAAAGATCACCTTCCTCCTTCTTTCCCTCTTGGCCTTTACATTGCCCGCTCTTTCCCTCCCCGTTGAAGAACAACCCGAATTTCAAACCATGGCCACTCCCGAAGACATCGCAGCGCTCGCTATCATCAACGACCCTACCCCAAAATTCTTTGCAAACGTCACGGTCACGGACGGGATCACCTCGCAGAACATCACAGCGCAAGTCAGCTACACCTGCGACACAACCGACGGATCCCCAAGCGTACACTGGCTCCGCGAGCTTTCCGGACGGCTTCGCGGTGAATTCAAGCATCGGGAATGCATGCAGAAGAACATGTGGGGAAGCAAGTGTACCAAGCTCATTGAGATGGGCGACGCAGCGGCTAGCATTTGCGGAGATTATTTCCGGTGGGTGTCTTGCGACTATGTTGGAGAGGCAGGGTTTTGGATCACGGATCATTGTGCTTGGAAAGGACTGGCCGGGGGGAGATTCTTTTTAGAAGATGGAAAGGGGACTAGGCTTGCATTTCATAAGAGCTAAGAGGGGATACTGGAATGTGCAAAATGAAAAAAAAAAAAGTGGTGAAATTGGAGGTTTTCATGTAACTAGTTGTTTGAAAATATGAACTACTAGTATTCAATCGTGTCTTGTTTCCCAGAGCTTGTGAAAATTTACCTATCTCGGCGTGATCATATGGCCAGAGATTGGGGTTCAGAGATGAGCATAGTGATATTGGTCTTTTATTTATTTAGGAGTTTAGGAAGCGGATTGATATTGGGTGTTTGTGCGGAGAGGGATGGTATAGTGGCCTGAGGATGGACACCGGTAATGGGCTCGGGCATCCCGTTCAACGTGTCCGTTCCTAACATGTTCCTAACATTCTAAGGGGACGGGTGGAGCAACATATAGATATCTAGAATATACTGTAGATGGTGTTATAGAATGAGATATTGAATACTTGTTACACACCTTCGACTGGTGGCGAAAGCCCAGTGAACAAACAAAAAACAGTGGATGGTCATTTTTCCGAGTGAGATCTTATGGCCACCAACCTCAGCTCGGCAACCAAAAAAAAAATATAAAAAAAACATTCATTGAGCTCTTCCATAATCTGTAAAATTCAAAGGAGCCACCGCTGCTGCCACTAAAACTAATATAGATAAAATCTTCCCATGACTAACCACACTGAAAAACTACCTAGCAAACACGCACAGGCGGAAAAAAGGGCAAGAAATCCGACCTTAACAAAACGCCGTAGTACAATGCAAGGAGAGGAAGAATAATAAAAAAACTAATACTGCTATTACTATTTCCCAAACAATTTCTTCAAACCCTCGGGTCTTTTCTTCGTAGGTGAGAACTCATTATTGAACGCTGATACACTAGGCACTAACAAACTCGTGCCCTCCGCTAATGCACTGGCCAAGCCTCCTTCTCCAGCGTTCTTCCCATTCTTTCTCTTCTTCCCCCCCGCTGTCGCTGCCGTCGCTTGTGGAGCAGGCGGCTCCTGACTCTCGGTCAAAGGTGCAAGCATAAGTCTTCCGCTACCATCATCTTCGGTGAATAGGGTCTTTGCAGCGGCGGGTTTCCGCTTCCGTGGTTTCGGCTTTGGCTTTTCCACCTTTTCCGCTGTTATTACTTCGGGAATGTCGGGCTGGGCGGCGGGGTTTTTAGCTTTGCGCTTTCGGCTTGCCCCGGCGAGGAGGATTTTGGTGGGTTCTTTGGATTCGATTACGGCTGGGATCATGGTTGTTTCGCCGGCTTCTGGGGCATCTGCTTCGCTGGTTACAGCTGCTGCAGTTGTGGTGGCCGTGGTTGAGATAGTAGTGGTGTTAGCAACTGAGGTATCCGCCGCGGCGGTCTGGCGCTTCAAGAATGGGGTTATGCTAAACTCTGAAGTCTTCGGTGGAGTCTTGCGCGGCCGTTTGGCCGAGAGCTCGAGGTCCTCCATGGTTAAGGTTGAAGCACGCTTTTTGGGGTTCTTTGTGGCTGTTGATGCTGTTGCTGAGGATGTGCTTGTCTTTGCCGCAGTAGCAGCAGGTGCTGGCGCTGGCGCAGAGGCGGCGGAAGCTTTTGAAGCAGCGAGCTTGTTTCGAGTGCTTTCGAGCTTTGACTCGAGGACTTCATGCTTGGCTTCCCAGTCTTCTTTAGACTTGGCGAGGTCTTTTTCGGCCTTTTCGCGGGCCTTTGTTTCCTTGCGGAGCGCAGCTTTGAGGTCCGCAATCTCCTGGGATCTGCGTTTACCGTCTTCTTCTGCCTCGGTAGTGGCGGATTCACTGGCCTTCTTAAGGGCTGCTTGCGTTTTTTCCAGCTCTGAGCGTAGGGTGACAATCTCTTGCTGAAGCGATTGGTTTTCTGCAGCAGTTGTTTGTCGTTGGCTCTGCGAGTCGAGTCGGAGGGTGGAAACTTCTTGTTGGAGGGATTGGCGTTCCGCGACGTTTTCCCTGTGCTTCTCTTCCCACTCCGTCAACTGCGCTTTTAAGGCATTAGTGCTCTTCTTGTAAGCCTCAAGATCCTCTTTGCGCTTCGATAGCTCGCCATCTATAGTGGACTTCTTCGCGGTAGCCTGCAAGAGCTCATCTTCCAAATGGAGTATACGCTCCTGCAGCGTTTTCTTCGCACCGAGCGCTTCCTCTAGCGATGCTCGCAGAGCTGCAACCTCAGCCTCTTGCTGTTTCTGTTCGCCGACAAGGCTCCGTTGGTATTTCTCCTAGATCATAACAAATGGTCAACCACAAACCAATGAGGAGGAATGAAGCAAGAGAATCAAACCTGCAACTCTTTATTCTTGACCTTATACTTAGCGACCGCGTCCTCATGCCATCGCAAGGACGTGTATGCCTCCTTCAGTGCTGTTTCTACCTGTTCAAAGTAATCCTTGTCCTCGGAATACTCTTGATACAGCTTCTCATACCGAGCTTCCAGGATTATCAATTGCGCGCGGACCTTCCGTTGCCCTTCGTCTGCCTCGATGACGAGAGTTTCGGCGCACGCCTCACGGTAGGCAAGGAGAGCATTGGAGGTCGCGACCTTCCGTCGAGCCTGTTAGAGGCGGCGGTCAGTTTTAATACTGGATGAAGAAGGGAGGAAGTAGGACATAGGCTTACATCCTCGAGTTCGAAAAGGGTGTCTGGGTCGGACATTGTGATTGTTTTACAATATTATGCGAGGGTAATGAGAGGGCTACAATCTCGGTAGGGATTGTAGATGTTGGGAGAGGGTGCCGTAGGTATATATGGTGGGGACAGGGCAGGAAGAATAAGGAATAGAGAAATAGAGGTTTTGGGCAGGGAAACGCGAAGGGAGGCTGGCTGTCAGCAAACGGGCAGCAGAATAGCGTAGTGCAAATGTCTTACGAGCAAGCCACACCTTTGCAGTTTAGCCACGGTTAACTTCTTGATGTAACCGAGAATGGAAAGATTAGGGGCAATTTCTACTGAACACATTGCCTGAACCTTTCCACAAAGCCGCAAGCGAATCTTTTGTGCCTTCACTATCCACCAATACCTTAGGAACATCATAACCTCATACAATTCACGGCCCTTACACGGAAAGGGCGTGTTGATTTTCTCTCCACAAACACCACCGCCAAATATGCGCTCCCTCGCACTGATTGCGGGACTATTGTCTCTGAGTTCTTTACTTCTCTCAACTGCGCTTGCAGACCCCAAGCTCTCAAAGTTCACTTCGCTCACGGCTGGATCGAAATTGAAGGGCATTGTGAAGCTTAACGACGCTCTCTTCACAGAATTAACCACCGCTCCACGGAGTTACTCTGCGGTAGTGTTACTCACGGCGTTGGATCAGAGGTTTAGCTGTGACCTGTGTCAAGAGTTTCAGCCGGAGTATGAATTACTGGCGAAGAGTTGGATCGCGAAGCACAAGTCTAGCGATGGGTTGTTTTTCGGAGAGCTGGACTTTGCAGATGCTAAGGCTACTTTCCAGAAGGTTTGTTGGTTATACTCTAGTCTAGTTGTGGTAGATTGGGCTTACGCTGAGCTTGTTTAGCTGCAATTGACGACTGCTCCCATCTTGTACCTGTTCCCTCCGACCACTGGAGATAATGTTGATGTCGCACATATTGAGACACCATATCAGTTCGACTTCACTCAACAGTAACCAACCACTTTGCCTTGCCTTACCAACGATTGAACGAGCTAACGTTGTATTAGTGGTGTTCCCGCCGAGGCAGTCGCCCACTTCATCAGCCAACACACCGCACATAAACCCCCGGTTTCTCGTCCGTTCGACTACGTAAAATTTGGTGGCATGGCCGGCGCTCTGTTGGTCGCTATTACAATTGTCAGCATCGCCTTCTCCATTATCAAGCCCATCATTTACAGTCGCAATCTCTGGGCAGCCATCTCCCTTATCGCTGTCCTCTTGTTCACCAGCGGCCACATGTTCAACCACATCCGCCACGTCCCATACGTTGTTAACGACGGGCGCGGCGGTGTCTCCTATGTCGCTTCTGGATACAGCAATCAATATGGCTTGGAAACTCAGATTGTAGCTATTATTTGTATGTTTACCCGTTTCTACCCTTCACTCACCGTTTAGATGGCTAATTAGTATAGATGCCCTCTTGGCATTCGCTACTATCTCATTGGCAATGAAGACTCCCCGCATCGAAGACCCTGCCCGACAGAAGGCCGCAATCCTAATCTGGAATGCTATCCTCTTGGTCGGGTTCAGCTTCCTCATGAACCTCTTCAAGCAAAAGAACGGAAGTTATCCTTTCTTCTTGCCACCTCTGTTTTAAAAATTGTAGTGCATTCCTTCTTAAACCATAGATTAGGGTGCGGAAAACTAGGGCTGGAAGTAAAAGTAAAGGAAGTGTATTTCTATCATATTGGGTATCTGGAACTTGAAGGAACCGAAGGAGGGCGAAGGAGCGAGAGGAATGGTTTCCCTTCACGTTTGCCATGAATTTAAATGGAACGGAAGGAATAGGATAGGCAGGAGGCGTGATACCACTTTGAGGTTCATCAAAAAAAATATTTAAAAAAATGCAAAGCGCCGGCATGAAACAGACGCGTCAACACATGACCTCTCACTCGCTTTTCCACTTTGCCAAGCTTCACTCCATCCAATCAGCGTAAAATCCGGGTAACAAACTCCAATATTTATCTAGTCCCCCACCACACGGACTACCATGCTAACCACCACCGCCTCACCGCTCCCTCCCCCACCAACCACCCTCCCTTTTGTTGTCTTATCAGGCAACAACAATTTCCACCTTCACCACAACCATATTGTACATACTGTGATGATGATGCCTTGATGCCAATAAACAACATCTACCACTACCCCCGAGTTGATCTCTATCCGTTCATCCATCCATCCACCAATTGACACCAGCTGCGTTCTACTTTGTATCTACCTTTACTCACTCCATAAAGAGAGGGATTCACTCGGAACGCGGAGATCGACAATTGCCTGGCCTGAACATCCTCATTATACCCAGTTTTCATTAGTGTTGAATTGGGGTTGGTGTTTTTGCCCACATTCTCGGTTAGTTTGGTCTTGGTTATTCTCGCATTGGGGGGTTGGGAGTAGTACTAGTGCTTCTACATACATGAGAGTGCCTTCCTACGTTTCCTTGTGCAAGGATCTCTGGGGGAGTGAGGAGTATGAGAGCACTTTAGTGGACCACCATCTCTCCACACTTGTTAAGGAAGTTAGACTTATCTGATGTTCTAGGCGGCGGCTCTCGAAGACCACAAACGTTAGACCAAATAAGAAATAAGGTGCCGCGCGGGTTACGGAATGTTCTTAAGGGCTTATGTATGCTAGTATGATATTATAGCCTTAAACTATCAATCAATAAACAGAGTAGAGGGGCCCTAGCGCGAGGTTCAATTATTCCAGTTCTTACAGTGCGTCCAGTGTGCCACCATAACGCGATCTGTATAGAAGTGGTCATGATAGCTACGGGGTTTCAAAGACTTTTTTTTACTCAACCCAGAGCCAAAATCTCAAAATAACGTAGACCAAAATAAAAACAAAAACTACTTATCCTCACTGCGCGCGCACGATAAGTAGACCCCGCAACAACAACACGGAGAAAAGAGCGCCAAAAAGCCCTCAAATATCCTTCCTCTATTCTCTGTGGTACCGTAAAAACCCGCTGTATCCACTATCGGGGATCGGGCTCTTGACTTTCGCAACCCGAGACAACACCCTGTGAAGGAGTAGCGCTTTCCACACAAAGTATAGCTTGGGCAGGCGGAGCTTGATGGATCTCATTAACTGGTATTCGTTATTTTGTTGATTTGCTATGCTAGGTCTATTGTGGTTTGGTGCTGTAGTACAGTTGAGATCTTCGATAGTGGATAAGGTACAGCGGGTTTCTACGGTATGGTAGCGCTTACCTGCACAGTACCGTAAAAACTCGTGAAATCCACTATCTCCGTCTGCCCCTAATCTCCAGATTCTAAGTCAAAAGTTCTTAAGAAGGATTAGTGCTTCCCTGACACGGTATAGCCTGAGTCATCTGGCTGTGCAGGATCTTGTTACTTTTGCTAGCTAAACCTATCTTGGGCTGATGTCGCGATTTACAGGGATATTCGTGACAGCACGGAGATAGTGGATTTCACGAGTTTTTACGGTACTGCAGGGAGGGAGGAACCTTTGCCCCGCCCTCCCACTAGCTACAAAGCTGCACTCCCGTTACGCTTGGGGGATTTGCACTCGCAGTGGTGCACACGCACCTAGGGCAATAATTTTGTTCCGGGAGACCTAGCATGAAAGACTCGAACATTTGGCACCCGTATCAATATAAGAGCAATAGCACGCTGTCAACAGCTCCGGCGGCGGCGTTTGTCAGGTGTATGATGTCGAGATTGTGGGAGGGGGGATTATCTATGTCCAAATGTTCGGAGCTAGCGGAGGGAGGCTGGGTTGTCTTGGGGATGTTCATACTGGGTGTGACTGTAGGCCTCGTGGAATGGAGGCGAGTGTGTAGATTTGGTAGGGAATCCTCAGAGTAAAAAAACAAATCGCGAAAACTCGGTTTAATTTTTTTCCAACCTTTTGTATTCTTTCTTCTACTTTCCCCTTTGTAGCCGCTAGAATCGGATTGAGTCCTGGATTTTTATATTTCACCTGGGAGGGCGCCTGGCATTGTTAGCTGTATTTTCTGTTTTTTTCTTTTTCTTCCTTTCTTTTTATTTAGTGCTCCCAACTTGGCTTGCTCTATTATTTCTTACCGGACTTTCTGGTTACTTCCTCTTTGTTGAAAAAGAATGTGCTACTAGTAGCGGGTGGGGGGCTGCCTGTGGTGGTGGTGGTGGTGGTGGGGGTGGTGGTGGTGGTGGTGGTGGTGGTGGTGGTGGTGGTGGTGGTGGTGGATCCCTAAGGGGAACAACCTTCTGAGCGTCTGAAGCGGTGGTGGTGTTGAATATCCCGCTGAGAGCTGGTTCTGCATCTTTATTGAATATAAACAAGGACTCTGGGGGATCTACGGTAGGGGGCTCTGCTGTCATATCCTCCCCTGGAGTGCTTGGGATTCTGCCTATTCTGGGTAGATATCTACTAGCTGTGCTCGATCTTTCCTGAGGGGTTCCCCAAACAGTGACAGATTATCACTCAGTAGAGAATACTAGGTTCTTCTCTTATCAATTCCTTCTTGGAATTTACTATCGGATTTCAATATGAGGATGTTAGTAATTCATGCCATGGATGAAAGCGCACACATCATAGTGGTGTGTCGATTGTATTAAAGTTTTCCAAAATAAATTTATTGGCCTGATATGAGTCAAGCTAACCATAACTATTGGGGAAGGGACGGCCTTTAGCTGTACTGCAAGTATATAACCTGCAGCTCTCCTAATCCTTGTCTTTCTCACGGCCGAACTCACCTTTTGTCCATCGCTAATATTCAGGTTGTAGTCACTCTGCGCAACATGGGATCCTGCCTTTTGGTATCGCTGATTTATGTCTTTTTTTTTGAATAACTAGTTACATGAAAACCTCCAATTTCACCACTTTTTTTTTTCATTTTCATTTTTGCCTATTCCAGTATCCCCTCTTAGCTCTTATGAAATGCAAGCTTAGTCCCCTTTCCATCTTCTAAAAAGAATCTCCCGCCGGCCAGTCCTTTCCAAGCACAATGATCCGTGATCCAAAACCCTGCCTCTCCAACATAGTCGCAATACACCCACCGGAGATAATTTCCGCAAATGCTAGCCGCTGCATCACCCATCTCAATGAGTTTGGTGCAGTGGCTTCCCCCGAGCCAGTTGTTTCCCTGTACGCATTCCCAATGCTTGCGTTCGCCGCGAAGCCGTCCGGAAAGCTCGCGGAGCCAGTGTACGCTTGGGGATCCGTCGGTTGTGTCGCAGGTGTAGCTGACTTGCGCTGTGATGTTCTGCGAGGTGACCCCGTCCGTGACCGTGATGTTTGCAAAGAATTTTGGGGTCGGGTCGTTGATGATTGCGAGTGCTGCGAGGTCTTCGGGAGTGGCCATGGTTTGAAATTCGGGTTGGTCTTCAACGGGGAGGGCAAGAGCGGGCAATGTAAAGGCCAAGAGGGAAAGAAGGAGGAAGGTGATCTTTGAGATGAACATTTCTTTAGGCGTTTGACGATTTTGATATTTGATTTTTGAAAGTGGTTTGACGAAGTGGAGGAAAGAGATGGTTGAGATGGTTGTTTGGATGAAGCTGTGGAGCTGATGTTTGCGGGTGAGGAAGGAAGGAGAGGAGGAGAGGAGGAGAGGAGCTTTGGCTCAATTTATAGAAGATTTGGTGATAGTTGAGGGGCGTATCATACTGGCCTTGTGCCATAGGTCATCGTTCGGGGGCACTGTACCTTTATCACGATCAAATTCATCCACCAAAGCCCCAGGTAGATGCATCGTGAATCTGTGGGTTTAAAGCGCAACTATGTAAGGACTAATATGTATCAGTTTAACCGCGGTATAAGAAGTCTTTGAGCCTTAAATAGAGGAGCATGGGTCTGACATCAGTTTACAGATCTAAGTTGTTGAAGATTTGATATTAGCAAAGCAGTCAACAGGTTATAAAAAGACGCGTGGAGAATTGTGTTTGTGCTCACGGTTGTCGTTTACCATCGGAAGGAGCCAGTGTTCGCATTTAGTAAAGCATGGAGCCGAGAACTCAGTGCCAGAAAACAACTTTGTGATTTCCATGTATCAGAGCTCCGAACCCGGTGGTTAAATCACGCAGGGTCACTCGTACTCTTAGTCAGTCAGTGACCCTTAGAAATCGGTGGAATATGTCTCAGTCTGGAGGCTTGGTAATTTATTTCCAGATAGGGCAGGGTACTTTACAGGCTTAATTTATCTCTAGTTAAGGAAGGATACCTTCCAAGCCCCGTCATATCTTTAACAAGATCTCTTGGGACCAGCACCTGACTGACTATGCAATAGGAATGTGTCTGGGTCAAGATCCAAAGTGAACCCTTGTGTATCTCTCATAGCGCTACTAACAGAGCGACAACAGAGCCAATATATGTGGGTATCCTACCCCAGCGTAGCCTCACAATTTGCACCATTCTAAAGTTCTAGACAGGTTCTAGTATCCTCGGTTCCAGGAATCTACTCGTGATACTGTGGTGTTTGTGAAGCGGACTGTTATTTCATGCTGCCAAAGTAGAGGTACTGCGATTAGCCATTGGAGAGAAAGCAAGTATCCATAATCGCGAGTGGTCTCAAAGCGGTGGTGGAGTAATTATTTTAAGCGGGGTGCTCACCCAAGGCGGTCGGACCACTAGGGAGCGGGAGCACTGGTCCGGCGGGTATGGTATGCACCGCGCGGAGGTTGCTGGTTTTCTTAGCCTCAGTAGAGAGCTCGGGAGTATAATAAGTGTGAGAATCACCGCGGTTTGTAGATCGTTGGGGGTGCTTGGGAAGGGAGTTCGGGATACCATAGACGGCGCATAGGTATTAGAACCAAATGATGGGATATTCTGCATGGGTGGCGCGGTGGGTTGTATTGTCGCAGGGATTTTTCTAATAATTGTTTGTAGGAGAGGAGCTAGCTAG